>Ga0206118_100304_pt1 | contig 31099 bp, 25 predicted proteins | sample 3A20Ametagenome_FD_177999 | JGI IMG/M metagenome (GOLD analysis project Ga0206118, IMG submission 177999) | Enriched microbial communities from leaf-cutter ant dump, University of Wisconsin, Madison, United States - 3A20A | ecosystem: Environmental > Terrestrial > Nest > Insects nest > Nest dump... | reverse complement strand
CCGGTGCCGGTGATCGACGGCTTCTGGAACTGGTACCGCACCTACAACACCGGCGCGGCGTTCAGCTTCCTCAGCGATGCCGGCGGCTGGCAGCTGTGGTTCTTCACCGCGCTGGCGGTGGCCATCAGCGGGCTGATGGCGTTCTGGCTGTCGCGCACCGCGCGCGGCAACTGGCGCAGCGCGCTGCCGTACGCGCTGGTGATCGGCGGCGCCATCGGCAACGTCATCGACCGGCAGATCCACGGCCATGTGGTCGATTTCATCCAGTGGTACGTCGGCGACCACTACTGGCCGTCGTTCAACATCGCCGATTCGGCGATCGTCGTCGGCGCCATCGGCATTGCCCTGTCGGGGCTGTTCGATGGGAAGAAGCGGGAACAGGGAACGGGGAACGGGGAATGACACGGTACGGTTTCGTTCCCGTTTCCCTTCTTTTCCGTTCCCGCCCTTAGAATCCCTGCATGGACGTACTGCTCGCCAACCCCCGCGGCTTCTGTGCCGGCGTCGATCGCGCCATCGAGATCGTCAAGCGCGCCATCGAGACGCTGGGCGCGCCGATCTACGTGCGCCACGAGGTCGTGCACAACCGCTTCGTGGTCGACGACCTGAAGCAGCGCGGCGCGATCTTCGTCGAGGAACTGGACGAGGTGCCCGACGGCAACACGGTGATCTTCAGCGCCCATGGCGTCTCGCAGGCGGTGCGCGACGAGGCCGAGCGGCGTGGCCTGAAGGTGTTCGACGCCACCTGCCCGCTGGTGACCAAGGTTCATTTCGAGGTCGCGCGCCACTGCCGCGCCGGCCGCGACGTGGTGCTGATCGGCCACGAGGGCCACCCCGAGGTCGAGGGCACGATGGGGCAGTGGCGCAGCGAGGCCGGCGCCGGCTCGATCTACCTGGTGGAGGACGAGGACGACGTGGCCGCGCTGCAGGTCGGCCAGCCCGACAACCTTGCCTACACCACCCAGACCACGCTGTCGGTGGACGACACCCGCAGCGTGATCGCCGCGCTGAAGGCGAAGTTCCCGGCCATCCAGGGACCGAAGAACGACGACATCTGCTATGCCACGCAGAACCGCCAGGACGCGGTGCGCGAACTGGCGGGCAGGTGCGACCTGGTGCTGGTGGTCGGCTCGCCGAACAGCTCCAACTCCAACCGGCTGGCCGAACTGGCGCGCCGCGAGGGCGTGGAGTCCTACCTGATCGACGGTGCGCACGAGATCAAGCCCGAGTGGGTGGCCGGCAAGCGCAACATCGGCCTGACCGCCGGCGCCTCCGCGCCGCAGGTGCTGGTGGACGGCGTGATCGCACGCCTGCGCGAGCTGGGTGCCGGCAGCGTCGCCGAATTGTCCGGCGAGCCGGAATCGATGGTGTTCGCGCTGCCCAAGGAACTGCGGCTGCGTCTGGTCGATTGACCGCGCTGGCGGCCAACCCTACAATTCGCGGCTCCGCCGGAATAGCTCAGTTGGTAGAGCGGCGCATTCGTAATGCGTAGGTCGTAGGTTCGATTCCTATTTCCGGCACCAGCATCAACGGAAAGCCAGACGCTTGCGTCTGGCTTTTTCGTTTCCGCGGTGGGTAGTCACCGGAACTGCAGGGTCAGCAGGAAGTACCGGCCCAGCGGGTCGTCGAGGCCCACGGCCTGGCCGCCATTGCCGGGCAGGTAGTTGACTGGTTGGGTATTCAGCAGATTGTGGATGTCCAGCGCGGCGGTCAGGCGCGGGCCGATGGGGCGTTCCAGATGCAGGTTCCAGCGCAGTTGCGCGGGGTTGCTGCAATGGCCGATGCCGCTTTGCGCGGGCGGGCAGGCGGCTTCGGGCTGCCAGGCGCGGGTGCTGCCGGTGTAGAAGGCCTGCAGGGCGGTATCCCATTGCCGGCCTTGCCATTGCACGGTGGCGGTGACCGCCGTGGCGGGCGTGGCGTGCCCGCGCAGGTTGGTCCATTGCCCGCTGCCGTGACGCTGGCGGCGCAGCTGCTGTTGCTGGATGGCGTCCAGCGAGAACCGCCAGAGGCCGGAGGTCGCGGTGGCGTGGCGGTAGTCGCCATGCAGGGTCCAGTTGCGCGAAACGGTGCGGCCGATGTTGTCGAAATACAGCTGTAGTCCCTGCAAGCGGCCGTTGTCGTCGAGCTGCCAGGTGTCCGGGTTCCAGGGGGCGTCTTCCGGGCGCAGGTCGAGGATTTCGTCGTGCAGGTCGATGCGGTTGTGGGTCAGCGACAGGGTGAAATCGGTGCCCGCCGGCGCCCACAGGAGGCCCAGTGCATGGCTGCGCGAGGTTTCCGCGGACAGTGCGGGGTTTTCCATCACCTGCACTTCGACCATGCAGTTGTCCTGCACCGGATGCGCGCAGGCCGGCAGCGTGGACGAGGCCGGCAGAGCCACCACGCCGAAATAGCCGGGCGGGCGCCGGCGCTCGAACAGGCTGGGCGCGCGGTAGCCGCGTCCGCTGGACAGCAGCAGCGACCAGGAGGGCGACAGGTTCCAGCGCAGGCCGGCGCGCGGGGAGAAGGCAGTGTCGCCGGCGTCGCGGTCCAGCCGTGCGGCCAGGTCCATGTGCAGGCCGGTGGCCAGCGGCAGGCCGAGCTCGGCATAGGCGGCGCTGGCCTGGCGCGAGAGGCGGCGGCGCTCGGTGGGCAGGCCCAGCGCCAGTTCGCCGTCTTCGAGCAGCTTGTCCGGACGTGCGGTCCACGTTTCGCGGCGCAGGTCGAGGCCGCTGGCCAACTGCGCCGGGCCGCCGCGCAGCTGGCCAAGCTCCCGGTGCTGCCCCCACCAGCCCAGCCATTGGTCGGTGCGGCCGCGGTTGCGGGTGGTGGGGAACAGGTCGTCGTACAGGGCCGGGTCCAGTGCCGTGAAACCGGGAATGAAGCCGTCCGCCACCGCGTCGAGCAGGCGCGAGCTGCGTATCGCGCCGGAGGTGGTCAGCATGACCTGGCTGCGCTGCCGGCTCAGGCCGGCTTCCCAGCCACGGCCGGCGCGGTTGCGGCCGATGCCGGCGCTGAAGTCGGCTTCGATGCCGTTTGCCGCCGAGCGCGCGTTGCCGGCTTCTTCGAAAACATGGTTGATCAGGTCACCGTTGTCGAAGCGCAGTGCGGCGGCGGTGGGGCCGAGGTCGAAGCGCTGGCGGCTGTGGCTGGCGCGCAGTTCGGCATGGGCGTACATGCCGTCGCCGATGTCGTGGTTCCAGTGGCCGTACACGGAGGCGGTGGTGCTGGCCGGTTGCAGCGAGCGTGGGCGCGAGCTGTCGTACCAGCAGCCATCGTCGGCGAGCAGCGATGGCGGGCAGCGGAAGGCGGGCAGGTAATAGCCATCGTGGGTGAGCAGACCGACCGGGTAGCGCGATGCTTCGCGGTGCCAGCTGCGGCGGTCGCCGGCCACGTGCCGGCGCTGCTGCAGGTCGATGCCGAGGAACCAGCGGTTGCGGCCGTCGGCGTGGCCGGTGGCCGCCTGCAGGCGGTACTGGCCGCCATCATCCTGGTTGCTGATGCCGGTCTGCAGCAGGGCTTCGGGACCGTCGGCCTGTTCGCGCAGCACGATGTTGACCACGCCGGCGATGGCGTCGGCGCCGTAGATGGCCGAGGCGCCGCCGCGGACCAGTTCGATGCGTTCGACGAAGCTCAGCGGAATGCCGCCCAGGTCGGTCAGCGCGCCCTGCTGCAGCGACACCATCGGGTAGCGCGGCAGGCGCCTGCCGTTGACCAGGAACAGGGTGGCACGCGGGCCCATGCCGTCCAGGCTGGTGGTGGCCGCCGCGCCGGCCGGCAGGTACAGCGAGTCGCCGTCGCGCGCGGCGTCCACCGGCGGGTGGCCGTTCATGCCGGGCAGGTGGCGCAGCAGGTCGAACAGCGAGCCATAGCCGCTGCGCTGGATGTCCTCGCGCTCGATCACGGTGACCGCGATGGTGCTTTGCAGCGAACTGCGTGGCAGGCGGCTGCCGGTGACGTGGATGGGTGCCAGCTCCACGTCGGCCCGTGTTTCGCTGGTGGCCGTGGTGGCTGCCGCCGGGCTGGTCGGTGGGTGGCGCGACGGGGATGCCGTGGCCGCCTGCCGGCGCACCACGAACACGCCTGCGGGCGTGCGCAGCAGTTTCACCGGCAGCCCCTGCAGCAGCTTTTCCAGCGCGCCGGCGGGGGTGAAGCTGCCGCTGACGCCGGCGCTTTGCAGATCCTTCAGTTCGCGGGCATCGAACAGCAGCGCATCGCCGCTTTGCTGCGACCATTGCCGCAATGCCTGCGCCAGCGGGCCATGTGCGATGTGGTAGTCGGCATCGGCGGCGAGGGCGCAGGCGGGCGACAGCAGGAGCAGGTACAGGCCGGTCCGCCGCAGCCGGCGCAGCAACTGGCCCGCGGTGGGCATCAGTGCCTGCCGCGCAGTTCGAGTGCGCCGTCGGCCCGTGGCCGGCTGCCGACCGACCAGCCCAACTCCAGTGCGGAAAGAAGGGCCTCCTGGTCGCCGGCACGGAAGCTGCCGCTGACGGCGAGGTTGGCGATGGCCGGGTCGGCGATGACGAGCGGGGTGGGCGTGTAGCGGTTCATCTGCGCCACGGCGGCGGACAGCGGCGTGGCGTCGAACAGCAACTGGCCGTGCAGCCACGCCTCGGCCTGCGGCCGCAGCAGCGTCGTGCTGGGCTCGATGTGCCCGGACCGGCGTACCTGCAACTGCTCGCCCGGTTGCAGTTGCCGGTGCATCCTCTGCGGGCCCTGGCTGGCTACGTCGAGCGCGCCCTCCAGCAGCGCCACGCCGACCTCGCCATCGTCCAGCAGCTCGACCTGGAAGGTGGTGCCGATGTCGCGCAGGGTACTGTTGCCGGCCTGCACCCGCATCGGCCGGGAGGCGGCGGCCACCCGCAACTGCATGCGGCCCTGCTGCAGTTCCAGCCGGCGCGTGCGCCAGCCGAAACGGGTGGTCAGGGTGGTGCCGGCGTCCAGCACCACCAGGCTGCCGTCCTCCAGTATCTGCGGCTGCGTGGCCAGGCCGCTGTTGACGTAGGTATGCGGCGCCGGGTTGCCGTCTGTGGCCAGCAGCCAGCCTGTGCCGACGGCCAGGCACAGCGTGGCGGCGATGGCGGCGCGGAACAGCGGGTGCCGGTGGCGTGGGCGCCGGGTTATGCGCTGGGCGCCTGCGCGCAGCCAGGGATCGTCGCGCAGCCCGGCGGCGTGCTGGTGCAGGGTTTCGGCCTCGGCCCAGGCGTGGACGTGGGCCGGGTCCTGCGCCAGCCAGTCCTCGAAGCGGGCGCGTTCGCCGGCGGTGCAGTCCGCGGCTTCCAGCCGCGCCACCCAGGTCGCGGCCTGGTCGAAGTGGGGATTCGTCGGGGTGTTGCGCATGTTCACTCTATCGGCCGTCCACGTCCATGTTGAAGGCATCGCTGCCCAGCTCCCGGCGCAGCCCCTGCAGGGCGCGCGCGATCTGCTTTTCCACGGTCTTGGCGGTGATGCCGCGGTGGCGCGCGATCTGGCTGTAGCTCATGCCACTGATGCGGTTGAGCAGGTAGGCCTCGCGGCAACGCTCGGGCAACTTCAGCAGTGCCTGGCGCAGGGTGTTGAGCATCTGCCGGGATTCGGCCTGGCGCAGCGGGCCCGGCGTGGAGGACGAGGCGTCGGCGGGGACATCGTGCTCGGCCAGCGGCAGGTGCGGCCCGGCCTGCGCCGAACGCCCGAGGTCGGCGAGGCGGTTGCGGGCGATCCGGTACAGCAGCAGCCGCAGTTCGCCCTCGGCGTGGCCGCGGTAGCGCATCAGCCGCTCCATGCAGTCCTGCGCAATGTCCTCGGCGTCCTCGGGGCTGGTGCCGCGCGCGCGCAGGAACGCGCACAGCGGCGAACGCTGCGCCTGCACGAAGCTGGCAAAGGCGTCCGTGCCGGGCATGCCGGGTGGATCGACGGGGGCCAAAGGGGCGGGCGTGGACAGGGCCGGGGCTCGGTGGAAGGAATGACGCGGATTCTACGCAGAAGGGGCCGGCACCGGGGGTATTCGCCGGCCCGCTTGCGGCAGGTCCTGGCCCTCGATGGGGGTGATCGGTGCGCTGCCGCGTTGTGCTTGGGTCCCGCATGGTGCGGGCCTGCTGAACCAAGGAGAGAGAAGTGCGAATCAAGCGATCGGTATTGAGTGTTGCGCTGTCCGGCCTGCTGACCACGATGGCCCTGGGCACGGCCGGGGTTGCCAGCGCGCAGGACGCGGCGGTCGGGGACGGCAAGGTTGGCGACCCGGACAGCTGGGTCGATGACGAATTCAAGGCCGACTGGGGCCTGGCGGCGATCAATGCCCAGTACGCCTATGCGCGTGGGCTCAGCGGCAAGGGCATTCGCCTGGGTGTGTTCGACAGCGGCGTCGATCTCAGGCATGGGGAGTTCGCTGGCAAGAGTGTCAACGGCATCCGTATCGCCGATGTGCTTGAGGATGGTTCACCCTGCGCGAACACGGCGTTGCTGGTGGGGCCGGAAGCCTGCTTCATGTCCGAGGGCGATACCGTGGCGGTGGAGTATTTCCACTACACCGACGATGATCGCGACTTCGTGGATTACCTGGTACAGATTGGTTACCTGTATGACTGGGTGCCCGAGTATCTGGAGTCTCTGGCAGGCTTCTCCTACCAGACCCACGGTACGCACGTCGCCGGCACGATGGTTGCCAATCGCGATGGCCAAGGTACGCATGGCGTTGCTTTTGCCGCCGACCTGACCACTGCGCGGTTGTTCTCCAACAGTTATTCCGATCTTGACAGCCTGCTCGGCATTGGTGGGGAGTCATATGCCATCGGCCCGGACAGCAGCGCAGTGGAAAGCATGTATGCGCAGATGAATGCTGCCGGCGTACGTGCCATCAACCACAGCTGGGGCTTGGCTGTCGAGAAAACTACGGTTGCCGATATGGATGCGCAGTATGGCGACAACGTGGATTACTTCGATACCTACGTGCAGCCGTCATTGCAGCACGGCATTCTTCAGGTGTTCGCGGCTGGCAATAATGACGGCAAGATTGCCGGCGTCTATGCCACGTTGCCGCGCTATGTGCAGGGATTGGAGAAATATTGGCTGAGCGTAGTCAATGTCAATCTGAGTGGTGATATCGACGCCAGCTCCAGCATCTGTGGCCAGACGATGGGCTGGTGCGTGGCTGCACCGGGCACGGATATCACCTCCACGGTCGTGGAGGGCGATATCGAGGGCGAGGTGGTCCGTGATGGCAATGGCGATGTCGCGGGCCTGCAGATTACTTCCGAATCGCCCGAATACGGCTATGGCGACATGACCGGTACCTCGATGGCGAGCCCGCACGTCACCGGTGCGCTGGCGCTGCTGATGGAGCGTTTCCCGTACCTGGACAACCCGCAGATCCGCGACGTGCTGCTGACCACCACCACCGACCTGGGCGCGCCGGGCGTGGACCCGATCTACGGCTGGGGCCTGATCGACCTGAAGAAGGCCATCGACGGCCCGGGCATGCTGCGCGTGGATACCGACGTGGTGATGAACCAGCGTGCCGGCGGCACCCAGGTGTGGGAAGGCGCGGCGTGGGACGACTGGAGCAACGATATCGGCGGCCCCGGCAAGCTGGGCAAGGATGGCATCGGCTGGCTGCGCCTGAGCGGCGACAACAGCTTTGCCGGTGCCAGCGTCAAGCAGGGCATCCTCGAACTGACCGGCGACAATACCCTCACCGGCGATGTCAGCGTGGATGGCAAGGCCGGCGTGTTCTACCTGACCGATACCGGCAGCCTCGACGGCAGCAACCTGTGGGTGAACCAGGGTGTGGCGATGATCAACGGCACCCTCACCGGCGGCAGGACCGTCGTCGGTGCCGCCGGCACGCTGGGTGGCAGCGGCACGCTGGGCGACCTGGAAGTGCGCGGCACGCTGTCGCCGGGCAACTCCATCGGCACCCTGACCGTCACCGGCGACTACGTGCAGAAGGCCGGTTCCACCTATCTGGTCGAACTGCTGCCGCCGTCGTCCTCGGACACCGTCAACGTGGCCGGCAGCGCCAGCATCGAAGGCGGCACGCTGAAGCTGGTGCAGACCGGCGGCAACTTCCTGCTCGGCCAGCAGTACACGCTGCTGACCGCCGCCGCCGGCGTGAGTGGTGCCTTCGACACGCTGGATACCTCGGCGATGTCGCCGTTCCTCAAGCCCACGGCCCTGTTCTCGGCCAATGGCCTGCAACTGGCCATCGAGCGCGGGCAGGCGCTGGCCAGCGCGGCGAACACGGCCAACCAGAAGGCAGTGGCCACCGCCGCCGATGGCCTGGCCGATTCCAGCGGTCTGCTGCAGCGCCTGGTGCTGTTGTCGGCCGACCAGGCGCCGGCCGCGTTCGACCAGTTGGGCGGTGAGCTGCACGCCAGCGCCAGGTCGCTGCTGGTGCAGGATTCGCGCCAGTTGCGCGACAGCGCGCTGGCCCGTGCCCGCCACGGGCAGGACGCCTTCACCGCGCAGGGGGATGCCGAATCCGGCGTGGGCGCGTGGGCGGAGGTGCAGCATGGCAGCAGCCGGCTGGATGCCGATGGCAATGCCGCGCAGGCCAAGGCAAGCGGCAGCACCACGCTGGTCGGCGCCGACCTGCAGCTGGATGGCGGCTGGCGCTTCGGCGTGCTGGGCGGCACCGGCCGTTCCGACATCGCCATCGCCGACCGCGGTTCCAAGGCCGACGTGGATGGCAAGCATGCCGGCGCCTACGTGGGCCAGCACTGGGGCGGCTTCGGCGTGCGCGCCGGCTACGCCCAGTCGTGGCAGACCCTGAAGACCCACCGCAAGGTGGACTTCACCGGCCTGCAGGACAGCACCTATGCCAAGTACGATGGCACCACGCAGCAGGCCTTCGTCGAGGCCGGTTACCGCTTCGGTTTCGGCCGTGGCGGGGTGGAGCCGTTCGCGCAGTACGCCCAGGTCCGGGTGAAGACCGACGCCGCGCGCGAGAGTGGCGGGTTGTCGGCGCTGGCGCTGGCCGGCGACACCTTCAAGACCGACCTGGCCGTGGCCGGCGTGCGTTTCAACGCCGATCTGGCGGCCAGCGGGCAGGCGCAGAGCTGGCTGAGCCTGCGCGGCAGCCTGGCCTGGCAGCGTGCCAATGGCGATCGCGTCCCGGTGAGCAGCGCGTCGTGGAACGGCGGCGGCAGCTTCGCCGTGACCGGCGCCCCGCTGGTCCGCAACGCGACGCTGGCCGAGCTGGGCGTCGCCGCACGGCTGTCCGCCAACACGCTGCTGGAGCTGGGCTACACCGGCATGCTGGCCGACGAAGGGCACGACACCGGCCTGAACGCGCGGTTCTCCGTGCAGTTCTGATCCGCATGGCCCCTCTCCCGTTGGGGGGAGAGGGGGTGCTTGCGAACCACCGGTTCGCTACCCCTCGAACGCCCTTGCGCTAGCGCAAGGGCAGGGGCGCGGAGCGGGGGTTGGGGAGAGGGGCAATGGAGTCCCGACGGCTCAGGCATCATGGACTCCGTTCGCCCCTCAACCGCCCTTCGGGCACCTTCTCCCGAAGGGAGAAGGGGGCGTTTCCACTGCCACCGGCTTGGAGATGGACATGCTTGCCAACTACCCGATGCAATTGGGGCTGCTGCTGGCGGCCACGCTGGCCGGTTGCGGCAGCCATGCCGAATCCGTCACCCAGGCTTCGATGAAAACGCCCCCCATGCTGGAACCGGCCCGCCCCACCGAACGCGCCACCGCCACCGTCAGCCTGCCGCGGCAGGTGGCCCCCGGCACCGCATTGAGCGGGCGCGTGCCCCCCGGCTCGCGGGTCACGGCCAACGACGAGGTCGTGCCGGTGGACGCCGATGGACGCATCGCGTGGCCGGTGCCGGCGGACGTGGCGGAGCTGCGCCTGCGCGTGCAGCGGCCCGATGGCCGGGTCATCGTCCAGCGCGTGCAGGTCGGGCCACGCTGAACCGCGGCTTGGGTGCGACATCATGTCGCAGGCGAAAACGGGCTTTCCTTGCGCGGAATCATTGTCAACGTCTTTCTAAAGTGCATCGGCACGGCCTAAAATTGCCGCGCTGAATCTGGCAGTCCCAAGTACGTGTTCTTCCGGTGGGCAATCCCCGGGCGGTCGTTCCGCGCAAGTCGCGCAAAGGGTGTCGGACAAGGCGCTCCCCCGCAATTGGATCGACCGATGATTCCGTTGAAATCGCCTGGACGCTGGCTGCGTCCAGCACTGCTGTCCGTGTTCGCCGCATTGCTGACTGGTTGCGATGCGGCCATCCTCAACCCCAAGGGCCAGATCGGCCACGACGAAAAGACCCTGCTGATCACCGCCACGGTGCTGATGCTGCTGGTCGTCATCCCGGTCATCGTCATGACCTTGGTGTTCGCGTGGAAATACCGCGCGTCCAACACCAAGGCCCGCTACGAGCCGGACTGGGCGCATTCCACCGCCATCGAGGTGGTGATGTGGTCGATCCCGTGCATGATCATCCTGGTGCTGGCGGTGCTGACCTGGCGCTCCTCGCATGCGCTGGACCCTTACCGGCCGCTGGATTCGGACAAAAAGCCGGTGGTGATCGAGGCCGTCTCGCTGGACTGGAAGTGGCTGTTCATCTACCCGGAAGAAAAGGTCGCAGTGGTCAACGAGCTGACCTTTCCGGTTGATACGCCGCTGAACTTCCGCATCACCTCGGACACGGTGATGAACGCGTTCTTCATCCCGCGCCTGGGCAGCATGATCTACTCGATGGCCGGCATGCAGACCAAGCTGCACCTGATCGCCGACGAGACCGGCCGGTTCGAGGGCATGTCCTCCAACTACAGCGGCCACGGCTTCAACAAGATGCACTTCACCGCGCATTCGGTGACCGAGCCGGAATACCGGCAGTGGCTGGACACGCTGCGCGGCGACGGCAAGGCGCTGGACCTGGCCGCGTTCGACGCACTGGGCGCGGAGAAGAACCACGACTGGTACCCGGTCACCTACTACGGCAGCGTCGAGGACGGCCTGTTCGGCACGGTGATCCGTCGCCACGTCGGCGACAACCGCCATCTGGGCATGAAGCACAGCGGCAACGCCAGCGCCCACGCGGGCCATGAAGGCCACGCGACCGAGGCAACGGCGCCGACTGCCGAAGACGCGGCCGGCGAACACGCTGCCGAAGCGCATGGCGGACACGCCGCTGACGAACATGTCGTTGAAGAGCACGCTGCCCATGCCGGGCATGGCATGGCGGGAGAATGACAATGCTGGGCAAACTGACTCTTGAAGCCGTCCCGTACCACGAGCCGATCGTCATGGTCACGCTCGCGGCGGCAGGCCTGATCGGCCTGATCATCATGGCGCTGGTCACCCGCGCCAAGCTGTGGGGCTATCTGTGGAACGAGTGGTTCACCTCGGTGGACCACAAGAAGATCGGCGCGATGTACCTGATCGTCGCCTTCATCATGCTGCTGCGCGGCTTCGCCGACGCGGTGATGATGCGCATGCAGCAGGCGGTGGCCGCCGGCGGCGCGGAAGGCTACCTGCCGCCGCACCACTACGACCAGATCTTCACCGCCCACGGCGTGATCATGATCTTCTTCGTGGCGATGCCGCTGATCACCGGCCTGATGAACCTTGTCGTGCCGCTGCAGATCGGTGCGCGCGACGTCGCCTTCCCGTTCCTGAACTCGCTCAGCTTCTGGCTGTTCCTGTCCGGCGCGGCGCTGGTGATGATCTCGCTGGGCGTGGGTGAATTCGCGCAGACCGGCTGGCTGGCGTTCCCGCCGTTGTCGGGCAAGGAATACAGCCCCGGCGTCGGCGTGGATTACTACATCTGGGGTTTGCAGGTGTCGGGCCTGGGCACCACGCTGAGCGGCATCAACTTCCTGGTCACCATCTTCCGGATGCGCACGCCGGGCATGAAGCTGATGACCATGCCGGTGTTCAGCTGGACCGCGCTGGTCGCCAACGTGCTGATCGTGGCCACCTTCCCGGTGCTGACCCTGACCCTGGTGCTGCTGACGCTGGACCGCTACCTCGGCATGCACTTCTTCACCAACGATGCCGGCGGCAACGCCATGCTGTATGTCAACCTGATCTGGATCTGGGGCCACCCCGAGGTCTACATCCTGGTGCTGCCGGCGTTCGGCGTGTTCTCCGAGGTCATCGCCACGTACTCGCGCAAGGCCCTGTTCGGCTACAAGGGCATGGTCTACGCGACCGCCTGCATCGGCCTGCTGTCGATGCTGGTGTGGCTGCACCACTTCTTCACGATGGGTTCGGGCGCCAACGTCAATGCCTTCTTCGGCATCACGACGATGATCATCTCGATCCCCACCGGGGTGAAGATCTTCAACTGGCTGTTCACCATGTACCGCGGGCGCGTGCACTTCGACACCCCGGTGCTGTGGACCATCGGCTTCATGGTCACCTTCGTCATCGGCGGCATGACCGGCGTGATGCTGGCGATCCCGGCCATCGACTTCGTGGTGCACAACTCGCTGTTCCTGATCGCGCACTTCCACAACGTCATCATCGGCGGCGTGGTGTTCGGCATGTTCGCCGGCATCACCTACTGGTTCCCGAAGATGTTCGGCTTCAAGCTGGACGAGACGTGGGGCAAGCGCGCGTTCTGGTGCTGGTTCATCGGCTTCTACCTGGCCTTCATGCCGCTGTACGCGCTCGGCTTCATGGGCGTCACCCGCCGCCTGCAGAGCTATCCGAACGCCGACTACCAGCCGTATTTCGTCGCCGCGATGATCGGTGCGTTCATCATCGGCGCCGGCGTGCTGTGCCAGATCATCCAGATCATCGTCTCGATCCGCGACCGCAAGAAGAACGCGGACCTGACCGGCGACCCGTGGGACGCGCGCACGCTGGAGTGGGAAACCGCCTCGCCGGTGCAGTTCTACAACTTCGCGACCCTGCCCAAGGGCGAGGAACTGGACGACTTCTGGCGCCGCAAGCAGCGCGGCGAGGCGTGGCCGAAGCCGGTGCAGTACAGCGACATCCACATGCCGAAGAACACCGCCGCCGGCGTGTTCATGGGCGCCTTCAGCCTGGTGCTTGGCTTCGCGATGATCTGGCACATCTGGTGGCTGGCCATCGTCGGCCTGGTCGGCATGATCGGCACCTTCATCGCCCGCAGCTTCGTCAAGGACGTGGACTACTGGGTGCCGGCCGCCGAGGTCGAGCGCATCGAGAACGAACACCGCCAGCACCTGATCGCGCAGGGCCTGGTGAAGGCAGAGGTGAAGGCATGAGCAGCATCGCCCACATGAACCACGATGCCGCCGCGCACGCGGCGGACCACCACCACGAGCACCACGACAGCGGTGGCAACACCGTGCTGGGCTTCTGGATCTACCTGATGAGCGACCTGCTCATCTTCGCCTCGCTGTTCGTCACCTACGTGGTGCTGGCCGGCGGCACCAACGGTGGGCCGGACGCGAAGGAGCTGTTCGACCTGAAGTTCGTCGCCGGCGAAACCGCGCTGCTGCTGGTGTCCTCGCTGACCTTCGGCCTGGGCATGATCGCCATGCACCAGAAGAAGCTCGGCCTGATGTTCGGCTGGCTGGCGGTCACCTGGCTGCTGGGCGCGGGCTTCATGGTCATGGAGATCTGGGAGTTCAACCACCTGGTCCAGCACGGCCACGGCCCGGACCACAGCGCCTTCCTGTCGGCGTTTTTCGCGCTGGTCGGCACCCACGGCCTGCACGTCAGCGGCGGCCTGCTGTGGCTGCTGGTGATGTTCATCCAGCTCAAGCGCGATGGCCTGACCTCGACCAACACCACCCGCATGGCGTGCCTGAGCCTGTTCTGGCACTTCCTCGATCTGGTCTGGATCGGCGTGTTCTCTGTCGTCTACCTGTCGGGAGCCCTGTGATGTCCGCACATGACAACCATGCCCACGGCGCGGGCGGCGAGAGCCACGGCAGCGTCAAGTCCTACCTGACCGGCTTCGTGCTGGCCGCCATCCTGACCGTCATCCCGTTCTGGGTGGTGATGGCCGGCGGCCTGTCCAGCGGCCTGGCGACCGGTCTGGTGATCCTCGTCTGCGGCGTCCTGCAGCTGCTGGTGCACCTGGTGTTCTTCCTGCACCTGGACCGCTCCTCGGCGCAGCGCTGGAACGTCAACGTCGGCCTGTTCACCCTGATCATGATCGGCATCATCGTCGCCGGCACGCTGTGGGTGATGTGGAACATGAACTACTTCATGATGATCCACTGACGCCACGCGCCATCGGCGATGCCAGCGAAAGCCGCCTCCGGGCGGCTTTCGTCTTCATGGCCGGTACTACCGGTTCCCGGTGCCGCCGCCTGCGGTGGTTTCAACCGGCACGGCGCAGGAATTCGTCCGCATCCATCGGCTTGCCGAGGTGGTAGCCCTGCAGCACGTCGCAACCCAACTGGTCGAGGTAGTCGCGCTGGGCCGCCGTCTCCACGCCTTCGGCCACCACCTGCAACTGCAGCGAACGGCCGAGGGCGACGATGGAGGACACGATGGCCGCGTCCTCGGTGTTGTGTTCCAGGTCGTGGACGAAGGCGCGGTCGATCTTCAGCTCGGTGGCCGGCATGCGCTTGAGGTGGAGCAGGCTGGAATAGCCGGTGCCGAAGTCGTCGATGGCGATCTTCACCCCCATCGCGGTCAATGCGTTGAGCAGTTGCAGGCTGGCCTCGACGTCCTTCATCGCGGTGGTTTCGGTCACCTCCAGGGTCAGGGACGACGGTTCCAGTGCATGGCGCCGCAGCGTGTCGCGCACGTTCTCCACCAGCGCGGGCGAGGCGAACTGCAGCGGCGACAGGTTCACCGCCATCGTCCAGTCCGGGTGGCCGGCGTCGTGCCACGCGCGCAGCTGCGCGCATGCATGGTCCAGCACCCAGTCGCCGATGGGCAGGATCAGGCCGCTGCGCTCGGCGATGGGGATGAAGGTGTCCGGGCCGAGCAGCCCCAGTTCCGGGTGGCGCCAGCGCAGCAGCGCCTCGGCACCGCTGGGGGCCTGCCCGCTGGCCGGGAACTTGGGCTGGTAGTGGAGCACCAGTTCGTCGCGCGCCAGCGCCTTGCGCAGGTCCTGCAGCAGCCGCAGGCGGTGGCTGGTGCCGGCCTGCATGGACTGGGTGAAGAAGGTGTAGCCGTTCCGCCCGCCCTGCTTGACGTGGTACATCGCCGCGTCGGCGTGGGCCATCAGCTCGCGCTGGTCGGTGGCGTCGTCCGGGTACAGGGCGATGCCGAGGCTGGCGCTCAGCTGCAGTTCGGCGCTGTCGATCACGAACGGCTCGGCCATTGCCGCGATGATGCGCTCGGCCACCAGCACCGCGTCGTCGGGCGCTTCCACGTTCAGCACCACCACGAACTCGTCGCCGCCGAGCCGGGCCAGCGTGTCGCGCGGCCGCAGCAGCGCGCGCATGCGTTCGCCGACCCGGACCAGCAGGCGGTCGCCGAGCGGGTGGCCATAGGCATCGTTGACCAGCTTGAAGCCGTCCAGGTCGCAGAACATCACCGCCACCAGCGTGCCGTGGCGCTGCGCCTTCTCCAGCGCCTGTTCGATGCGGTCCTGCAGCAGCATGCGGTTGGGCAGGCGGGTCAGCGGGTCGTGCAGCGCGGCCTGTACCAGCTCGTGGTTGGCGCGCGCCAGCGAACTGGCCAGGCGCCCGGTGCGGCTGTGCATGCGCTGCTCGAACAGCGAGGCGATCAGGGCGATACCGATGATGCCCAGGGTGGTGATGATCACCAGCACCGCCAGCCAGCGGCCTTCCAGCCCGCCGTCGATGGCCGCGGCACAGACCGCGCCGTCGGGGAAGCGCGCGGCGGCCATGCCGGTGTAGTGCATGCCGACGATGGCCAGGCCCATCACCAGCGAGGCGATCATCCGCAGCGGCAGGGTATGCCGGCCTTCGCCGCGCAGGCGCAGGGCGATCCACAGCGCCGCGCCGGACGCGCCGATGGCGACCGCGATCGACAGCGCCAGCCACAGCGGGTCGTAGTCGATGCCCGGCTGCATGCGCATCGCGGCCATGCCGAGGTAATGCATGGCCGCGATGCCGAGGCCCATCAGCACCGCGCCGGCCAGCAGCCGCGGCAGCGGCAACTGCGGGCGCGACACCAGCCACAGCGCATAGGCCGAGGCGCCCACGGATACCGCCAGCGAGTACAGGGTCAACGCCAGGTCGTAGCCGACCGGGACCGGCAGCCGGAACGCCAGCATGGCGATGAAGTGCATCGACCAGATGCCCAGCCCCATCGCCAGCGCGCCGCCGGCCATCCAGCCATGCACGCCGCGGCCGCGGGCGGTGGCGAGCCGGCCGGCCATGTCCAGGGCGGTATAGGACGCCAGGATCGCGACCAGCAGGGAAGCGGCCACCAGGGCCGGGCTGTAAGTACCAATCATGGGAAGCGGAGCGGGAGGCCGCGCGATGCTGAAGAAGTGCACCGGTATCGGAGCGGCGGCCGCGGTTCTTGAACGGTGGCGGTGCCGGCGGTGGGGATTCCTTCAGGATGTGCCGGGGCCTGCCGTGGTCTCGGCTGCTGCGAATGCGGCAGGCTAGAGTAATGGGCCCCTTCCCCCGGAACCGATCATGGCCAAGACCCCCGCCAAGGCGCGCACCGCCTATGTCTGCAGTGAGTGCGGCGCCGAATACGGCAAGTGGCAGGGGCAGTGCACCGAGTGCGGGGTCTGGAACGTGCTCAGCCAGGTGGTGCTGGAAAGCGCCGCCGCCGCGCCGGCGCCGGCCGCGCGCCGCAGCGGCTGGGCCGGCAAGGCCGAGGCGCCGAGAATCACCGCGCTCAAGGACGTGCAGCAGAGCGAGCACGCGCGCGTGTCCACCGGCATCGGCGAGTTCGACCGGGTGCTGGGCGGTGGGCTGGTCGAAGGCGCGGTGGTGCTGGTCGGCGGCGATCCGGGCATCGGCAAGTCCACGCTGCTGTTGCAGGCGCTGGCGAAGATGGCCGGCACGCTGCCGGTGCTGTACGTCACCGGCGAGGAATCGCTGGCGCAGGTGGCCGGCCGCGCGGTGCGGCTGGACCTGCCGCTGGATGGCGTCAATGCGCTGGCCGAGACCGGCATCGAACTGATCCTGCAGCACGCCGCCGCGGCGCGGCCGAAGCTGATCGTCGCCGACTCGGTGCAGACGCTGTGGACCGAAACCCTGACCGCCGCGCCAGGCTCGGTCAGCCAGGTGCGCGAGAGCGCGGCGCGGCTGGTGCGCTACGCCAAGGAAACCGGCACCGCGGTGTTCCTGGTCGGCCACGTCACCAAGGAAGGCGGCATCGCCGGCCCGCGCGTGCTCGAGCACATGGTCGATGCGGTGCTGTATTTCGAAGGCGAGAGCGGCAGCCGCTTCCGCGTGCTGCGCGCGTTCAAGAACCGCTTCGGCGCGGTCAACGAGCTGGGCGTGTTCGCGATGGGCGAGAAGGGCCTGAAGGAAGTCCCCAACCCGTCGGCGATCTTCCTGTCCGGCGGCAGCACCCGCCAGCCCGGCAGCTGCGTGATGGTCACCCGCGAGGGCACCCGGCCGCTGCTGGTGGAAGTGCAGGCGCTGGTGGATTCATCGCCGCTGTCCAACCCGCGCCGGGTGGCGGTGGGGCTGGAGCAGAACCGGCTGGCGATGCTGCTGGCGGTGCTGCACCGCCACGGCGGGGTGATGGTCGGCGACCAGGACGTGTTCATCAACGTGGTCGGCGGCATCCGCGTGCAGGAGACCGCGGTCGACCTGCCGGTGCTGCTGGCGGTGCTGTCGAGCCTGCGCGACCAGCCGCTGGCGGAAAAGACGATTGCGTTTGGCGAAGTGGGCCTGTCCGGCGAGATCCGCCCGGTGCCCAATGGCGAGGAGCGCCTGCGCGAGGCGGCCACGCATGGCTTCAAGCGTGCCATCGTGCCCAAGGCCAACGCGCCCAAGGGCGGCACGGTGAAGGGCATGGAGGTGATCGCGGTGGAACGCTTGTCGCAGGCGCTGGAAGCGGCCGAGTAGATGCGGGGCTTGCCCCGCATGAGGCTCTGCCGGTGAGGCCCGTGCCGGGCAGGCCCGGCGCCTACCCCCGGCCGAACACCAGTTCGATCACGAACTGGCTGCCGAAGAAGGCCAGCAACAGCAGCACCATCGCGCTCAGCGTCCAGTGCACCGCCTTGACCCCGCGCCAGCCATAGCGGCGGCGCCCGATCAGCAACGTGCCGAACACGAGCCACGACAGCACGCTGAGCACGGTCTTGTGTACCAGCTTCTGCGCCAGCAGGTCGTCGACGAACAGCACGCCGGTGACCAGGGTCAGGGTCAGCAGGCTGAAGCCGACGGCGATGGTGCGGAACAGCAGCAGTTCCAGGTCGGCCAGCGGCGGCAGCGCACGCAGCCACGGGCGGAAGTCGCGCCGGCGCAACGCGCGTTCCTGCAGCCACAGCATGATCGCCAGCAGCGCGGCGATGCTCAGCGTGGCGTAGGCCAGCAGCGCCAGCCAGGCATGGCTGGCCAGTTGCCAGTCCAGTTCCTTGCTCGGTGCGTGGCCGTGGCCGTGGTAGGCCAGCAGCAACAGCGCCGCCAGCGGGAACACCACCACGCCCAATGCGGCCATGCGCCCGCGCGCGCCCACCAGCGCGGTCAGCACCGCCATGCCCAGCGCCACCAGCGACAGCGCGGCGAAGAAGTGCATGTCCGGCCCGCCGCTGGTGTGCAGGGCGACCGTCAGGTGGTAGCCGCCATGCAGCACGATCGCCGCGCCGGCCGGCCACAGCCAGGCGCGCGACGGCCGCTGGCGGGCATCGCCCATGCTGCGGACCAGCAGCAGCGTCGCGGTCAGGTACAACAGCAGGGAGATGAGAACGATTGCCATCTGCGAAGTTTCGCACATGCCGGCGGCAAAGGCCGCATGTGCGGGTGGCGGGAGGCGGCCGCCGGCTATAATTCCGGTTCTATCGCATTCGTTTCCGCAGGTTGCCCCGCATGTTCGAGTCCCTGACCCAGCGCCTTTCCGGCACCATCGAGCGCCTGCGCGGCCGTGGCCGCCTGACCGAGGAGAACATCCGCGAGGCCACCCGCGAGGTGCGCATCGCGCTGCTGGAGGCCGACGTCGCGCTGCCGGTGGTGCAGGCGCTGATCGAGAAGATCAAGGTGCGTGCGGTCGGCCAGGAAGTGCTGAAGTCGCTGACGCCCGGCCAGGCGCTGATCAAGGTGGTGCGCGACGAGCTCACCGCGGTGATGGGCGCGCAGGCCAGCGACCTGAACCTCAACGTGCCGGCCCCGGCCATCATCCTGATGGCGGGTCTGCAGGGCGCGGGCAAGACCACCACGGTCGGCAAGCTGGCCAAGCACCTGAAGGAAAAGCGCAAGAAGAAGGTGATGGTGGTCAGCGCCGACGTCTACCGCCCGGCCGCGATCGAGCAGTTGAAGACGCTGGCCGAGCAGACCGGCGTGCTGTTCTTCCCGTCGGCGCCGGAGCAGAAGCCGGTGGACATCGTGCGCGCGGCCATCATTGATGCACGCAAGTCCTTCGCCGACGTGCTGATCGTCGATACCGCCGGCCGCCTCGCCATCGACGAGGCGATGATGGCCGAGATCAAGGCCCTGCACGCGGCGGTCAACCCGGCCGAAACCCTGTTCGTGGTCGATTCGATGACCGGCCAGGACGCGGCCAACACCGCCAAGGCCTTCGGCGAGGCGCTGCCGCTGACCGGCGTGGTGTTGACCAAGATCGACGGCGATGCCCGCGGCGGCGCGGCGCTGTCGGTGCGTTACGTCACCGGCAAGCCGATCAAGTTCACCGGCACCGGCGAGAAGGTGGACGGGCTGGACGTGTTCCACCCCGAGCGCGTGGCCAGCCGCATCCTCGACATGGGCGACGTGCTGTCGCTGGTCGAGCAGGTCGAGCAGCAGGTCGACAAGGACAAGGCGGCCAAGCTGGCCGAGAAGGTCGCCAAGGGCAAGAAGTTCGACCTCAACGACATGCGCGACCAACTGGAGCAGATGCAGAACATGGGCGGCATCGGCGGGCTGATGGACAAGCTGCCGGGCCTGGGGCAGATCCCCGAGCACCTCAAGCAGCAGGCCAGCCAGAGCAAGGAAGTGCCGCGCATGATCGCCATCATCAATTCGATGACGAAAAAGGAGCGGCGCAACCCCGGCCTGCTCAACGGCTCGCGCCGCGCCCGCATCGCGCGCGGCTCCGGCACCTTGCCTGCCGACGTCAACAAGCTGATGAAGCAGTACATGCAGATGGAAAAGATGATGGGCAAGCTGGCCGGCGGCGGCATGAAGGGCATGATGCGCAACATGAAGGGCATGCTCGGCGCGATGGGCGGCCGCGGCGGCCTGCCGTTCCGCTGAGCCGGCGCGGGCGCCGCGGAACGCCGGGCCACGTCCCGCCATGAACTGGTCGCCGGGGCGGCACTGCATCCACCTGTGCCTGGCGCTGGTGCTGGCCGCACGGCTGGCTTCGGGCTGGGCCTTGCTGCCGGCGACGTTGGTGCTGTGGGTTGCGCTGGCGTTGCTGGCCGGGTTGGTCGATGCGCTGTTCCGGCGGCGTGCTCCAACGCTGGCTGCGGCGGAGTCGCAGGAGGGCGAGCCGCGGGGCGTGTCGTCCGCCGCCGCGCTGGCGCCGCTGCATGGCCCGGTGCCGCGTGCCGATGTGCTGTCCGTGCCGGCCGCGGCCGGGCGCGAATGGCGCCGTCATGTCGCCGACATCGAGCCGTTCCACAACGAGCGCTACCCGCGTGCGGGCATCTGCATTACCCAAGACCTGTTCCTGCGCGCCGGCGATGTACTGCTGCTCCGCTTCCACCCTGCCGCGCGGGATGGCCGGGAGCCGGTGCGCTGGCCCTGCGACCTGTGTCCGCCGGGGCAGGGCGGACGACGCTGGTTCGACGTGGGCAGCCGGGAGGAGACCCGAATCCTGATCGAACATGCCGGCGTGCATTCGCTGGGCATCGGCCAGGACGACCCAGGCAGTGCCACGGGATGCGGCAGCATCGGCGTCTGGCTGGGCGTACCGACGCCGGAGGCCTTGTCGCTGCCATTGGAGCCGGCGCCGGCGTCGGCCTGCCGGTACGAGCATGACCGGGCGGGAGGGCTGGTGGTACGGATCGAAGGCGAGGACCGCCCGCCAGCGCATGCACGTTTGCCGGTGCACGAGCCGGCAGGCGTACCGCAAGGCGCGGTGCTGCTGTTCGCCAATGCCGCCGATGCCTGGGACGTGGCGGGCATCGCCGACCCGGCCATCGACTGGCTGGCGCAGTACCGGCACCTGCACCGCTGGTACCTGCAACTGAGCCGCGGCGACGTGCTGGTGCTGGAACAGGCATGGCAGGCCGGCGAGTTCGACCGCCGCCTGCCGCGCGAGGACGGCGCGACGGGCTTCACCGACGGCAGCCTGCGGCTGTACGGGTTCGTGCGCGGGCCGGGCCTGTATGACGGCGGCACCACCGATGGCCGCCATGCGTTCACCTGCGATGCCGACGGCTTCTACTGCCTCGAACTGGAACTGCATGGGCCGCCGGAATGGCGCGGCCGGCCGGCGACGGATTTCGTCGACCTGCGGCTGTGGGGCGCCTTCCTGCAACGCCCGCGGGCAGTACGCGACTTCGACCTGCGCGAAGGCCGCGTCGAGGATTGGTACCGGATGCTGATGCCGGTGCCGCGGGGCATGGCGTGAAGCGCCGCCCGCGTGACCTGCCGGGATTGGCGCCAGCGGGGGGGCTCGGCGATGATCGGGCTTCCCGAATGGAGCGCGGCATGAATCCGGACATCCGGCGACGCATCGACGACTTCCGCCACCGCTTCGGCGTCGAGCTGCCGATCCTGCTGGCACCGATGGCCGGTGCCTGCCCGGTGGCGCTGTCGCAGGCGCTGGCCAATGCCGGTGGCATGGGCGCGATGGGCGCGGTGTTGTCGCAGCCGCAGGACATCGGCCGGTGGATGGCGGCCTTTCGCGCGGGCGCTTCCGGGCCGGCGCAGGTCAACCTGTGGGTGCCCGACCCGCCGCCGCCGCGCGATGCCGCCGCCGAGGCCGCGACCCGCGCCTTCCTCGAACGCTGGGGGCCGCCGGTGCCGGTCGAGGCGGGCGATGCCGCGCCAGCCGACTTCGATGCGCAGTTCGCGGCGCTGCTCGATGCCCGCCCGGCGGTGGCCTCGACCATCATGGGCGTGCTTTCCGCCGAGCAGGCGCGACGCTTGAAGGACGCCGGCATCCACTGGTTCGCCTGCGCGACCACGCTGGAGGAGGCGCGGCTGGCGCAGGCCGCCGGCGCCGACGCGGTGGTCGCGCAGGGCATGGAGGCCGGTGGCCATCGCGGCGCGTTCGACGCCGGGCGCGCCGAAGCGCAGATGACCGGGCTGTTCGCCCTGCTGCCGCGCCTGGTCGACCGGCTGGACATACCGGTGATCGCGGCCGGCGGCATCGCCGACGGCCGTGGCGTGGCCGCCGCGCTGATGCTGGGCGCCAGCGCGGTGCAGGTGGGTACCGCCTTCCTTGCCGCCGAGGAATCCGACATTCCCGATGCATGGAAGCAGGCCCTGGCCGATTCCGAGCCGGAGAGCACGCGCGTTACCCGCGTTTTCAGCGGCCGGGCGGGGCGCGCGCTCGATACCGCCCATGTCCGGGCCGCCGAGGCCGGGGATGCGCCGCGTCCGCGGCCGTACCCGGTGCAGCGCGGGCTCACCGCCGGCATGCGCCGGCAGGCCAAGGCCGATGACCGCCTGGAGACGATGCAGGCCTGGGCCGGACAGGCGGCATGGATGGCACGACGCGGGCCGGCCGCCGGCATCCTGCGGGCGATGTGGCAGCAGGCGCAGGCGCTGCTGTGAGCCGCCTGTTCTGCAATGGCGAACCGCTCGACGCGGCGCTGGCCGGCGCCGCGCTGGTCAACTACGGCCACTTCACTTCGATGCAGGTGCGCGGTGGCGCGGTGCAGGGCTGGGCGCTGCACTTGCAGCGCCTGCAGCAGGGTACGCGCGAGTTGTTCGATGCGGCGCTGGACGAAGCGCAGCTGCGGGCGTGGCTGCGGCAGGCGCTGGCGCGATGCGGCATGCAGGACGCATCGCTGCGCATCACCGTGTTCTCGCGCGATTTCGATTTCCGCCAGCCGCTGCGCGCGGTGCCGGTGGACGTGCTGGTCGCTGTTTCCGGGCCGGCCACGGCGCCGGCGGTCGCTCGCACGGCGCTGCCGGTGCATTACGAACGCGAATCGCCACATATCAAGCACGTCGGCACCTTCCCGCTGTTCCACCACCGCCGGCAGGCCATGCGTACAGGTTTCGACGATGCCCTGTTCGTTGACATGGCCGGCAACGTGAGCGAAGGCAGCACGTGGAACCTGGCACTGTGGGACGGCGCCTGCGTGACATGGCCGCAGGCCGCGGCGTTGCGTGGCGTTACCGAACAATTGCTGGGCGCGGGACTGGAGGCGCTGGGGCAGGCGCAATGCCGGCGCTGCATTGCGCTGGATGCGCTTGCCGCCTTCACCGGCGCGGTGGCCTGCAACGCCACCGGCCTGTGGCCGCTGGGCCGGATCGGCGGGCAGGCGTTCACGCAATCCGAGGAACTGCTGCAACAGCTGCGGCAAGCCAAGGCCCAGGCGCCTTGGCAACCCCTGTAGGAGCGACGCCCGTCGCGACCGGCGCTCTACCGGGAAAGCCCCTTCGCGACTGGCGTCGCTCTTACGGCAGGGGTTGCCCACGTTCAGGGGCGGACTTGGAATGCACCGCCACCGCCGCTATAATCGCCGGCTTACCGCGCCATCCTGGCGACTGGGCTACAAAGGAAAAACCACCATGGTCAAGATTCGACTGACCCGCGGCGGCGCCAAGAAGCGTCCGTTCTACCACATCATCGTCACCGACGTGCGCAGCGCCCGCGACGGCCGCAACATCGAGCGCGTCGGCTACTACAACCCGGTTGCCCAGGGCGCCGAGCAGCGCGTGGTGCTGGACATCGCCGCCGTCGACAAGTGGGTCGCCAACGGCGCCCAGCTGACCGACAAGGTTCGCAACCTGTACAAGGAAGCGACCAAGGCCCAGGCCGCTGCGGCCTGATCCTGGCGGGCCGCGCGCAAGCGCGGCCCGACGGTCGTCATGAAGAAAGACAGCGAGCGCCGGATCCTGCTGGGCAGGGTGACCGGCGCTTTTGGTATCCGCGGCGAACTCAAGCTCGAGTCCTGGACCGAGCCGCGGCTGGCCATATTCAACTACCAGCCCTGGATCCTGCGTACCCTGGCCGGGCAGGAGTCGGAAATCAGCGGCGTGCGTGGCCGCGAGGCCAGCAAAACACTGGTGGCGACCTTCCCCGGCGTGGACGACCGCAACGTGGTCGAGGCCATGCGCGGCACCGAAATCTACATCGCGCGCAGCGCGCTGCCGCCGCCGAAGCCGGACGAGTACTACTGGGTCGACCTGGAAGGGCTGGACGTGCAGACCGTGGACGGCGTGAAGCTGGGCCGGGTGTCGCACCTGTTCGACACCGGCGCCAACGACGTGCTGGTGGTGCGCGGCGACCGCGAGCGCATGCTGCCGTTCGTGCTGGACGACGTGGTCAAGTCCATCGACTTCGATGCCAACCTGATCGTGGTGGACTGGGACCCGGAGTTCTGACCCCGGTGCGCATCGACGTCATCACCCTGTTCCCGGAGTTCGTCGCGCAATCGGCCGCGCTGGGCGTGGTCGGCCGCGCGCAGGAGCGCGGGCTGCTCGACCTGCACGGCTGGAACCCGCGCGACTACGCCGAGGGCAACTACCGCCGCGTGGACGACCGCCCGTTCGGCGGCGGCCCGGGCATGGTGATGCTGATCGAGCCGCTGCGCGCCGCGCTGGCCGCGGCGCGCAGCGCCGATCCGACCCCGGCGCCGCTGATCTACCTCAGCCCGCAGGGGCGACCGCTGACCCAGGCCCGGGTGCATGAACTGGCCGCGCTGCCGCGGATGATCCTGCTGTGCGGTCGCTACGAGGGCGTGGACGAACGCTTCCTCGCCGCCGAGGTGGACGAGGAAATCTCCATCGGCGACTACGTGCTGTCCGGCGGCGAACTGGGCGCGGCGGTGATCGTCGATGCGGTCACCCGCCTGCAGGAGGGCGCGCTGAACGATGCCGAGTCGGCGGTGCAGGACAGCTTCGAGGGCGACGGCTTGCTCGACTGCCCGCACTACAGCCAGCCGGCCAGCCATGAACTGGGCGAGGTGCCGGAGGTGCTGCGCTCGGGCAACCATGCCGCCATCGCGCGCTGGCGCCGGCAGCAGTCGCTGCTGCGCACCGCGCTGCGGCGGTCCGACCTGCTGGACGAAGCCACCTTGGACAAGGCCGACCGCAAGCTGCTGGCCGAGGCCCGCGAAGCCGGGCAGGACCCGTAGGTCGGGGCTACGCCCCCGACGCTTGGTGTCCGATCACGCGGAATGTCGGCTTCGCCGTCGGGGGCGTAGCCCCGACCTACGCGGCTGGACGAGGCGCGCGGGACATTGCCGTAGATGCGGGGCTTGCCCCGCATGAAGCTTTACCGGCAGAGCCCCGTGCCGGGCAAGCCCGGCACCTACGATGGAAGCAGCTGGCGCTGTGCCCGGAAGGTACGCTAGAATACGCGGCTTGCCGTTGCCTGACCGGCAGTGGCGGCTACCACTACAACAAACGTGCAGCGCAATCCGGTGACTGCATGAGCCCACGCTGTCGAAACGACACGACCACCCCGAATACATCGGTGCAATCATGAGCAAGCTGAATAAATCCATCGTCGCGGACTTCGAATCCGCCCAGATCACCCGCGAACTGCCGAAGTTCAGCCAAGGCGACACCGTCGTGGTCAACGTCAAGGTCAAGGAAGGCAACCGCGAGCGCGTGCAGGCCTACGAAGGCGTCGTGATCGGCACCAAGAACGCCGGCCTGAACTCGTCGTTCACCGTGCGCAAGATTTCCCACGGCTACGGCGTGGAGCGCGTGTTCCAGACCCACAGCGCGCTGATCGACTCGGTCGACGTCAAGCGCCGCGGCAAGGTCCGCGCCGGCAAGCTGTACTACCTGCGTGGCCTGGAAGGCAAGGCCGCCCGCATCAAGGAAGACCTGGCCGCCGCCGCGCAGGCCAAGGCCGCGCGCCAGGCCGCCAAGGCCGCCGAGTAATCCCGCCACGGGCTTCGCGCCTGTTGCAGCAACGGCCGCCTTCGGGCGGCCGTTTGCGTTTGTGGGACCGTAGATGCGGGGCTTGCCCCGCATGCCGCATGCCGCCGGTGGCGATGACCGGTGGATCGGGCGAATCATGCGGGGCAAGCCCCGCACCTACGTCACTCGGTGACGATCACTTCGATGCCGCGTTGCTGCAATCCCTCGCGGGTGGCCTCGTCGATGCCGGCGTCGGTGATGACGGCATGCACCTGCTCCAGCAGGGCGATGCGGTGCAGGCTGACGCGGCCGAACTTGGAGGCGTCGGTCAGCACCACGATGCGCCGCGCGCGCTCGACCATGCGGTGGTTGAGCCGCGCCTCGGCCTCGTCGTGGGTGGTCAGGCCGAATTGCAGGTCCAGCCCGTCGACGCCGAGGAACAGGGTGTCGAAGCTGTAGGAGGTGAGGCTGGCCTCGGCCTGGCTGCCCTGCAGCGACAGCGACTGCTTGCGCAGCAGGCCGCCGGTGAGCAGCACGTTGACGCCCGGCGCGTTGGCCAGCTCCCAGGCGATGTTCAGGCCGTTGGTCATCACCGTCACCTCGCGGTGGCCGCGCAGGTGGCGGGCGAGGGTCATGGTGGTCGAGCCGGAATCGATGATGATGTTGTCGCCGGGCTGCACCAGCTGCGCGGCGCGGATGCCGATGGACTCCTTCAGCGGCAGGTTCAGCGTGTCCTTCTCGTGGATGTCCTGCTCGCGCGGCGGCGTGCGCACCAGCGTCGCGCCGCCGTGGGTGCGGGTGGCCAGCCCCTGTTCCTCGAAGTGGCCCAGGTCGGTGCGGATGGTCACCGCCGACACGCCGTAGCGCCCGACCAGCTCGGCCACCTGCACCGAGCCATGCTCGATCAGCTGCTGCAGGATCTGCTGGCGGCGGGAGCGGGTGTTGCGGATGGCCATCGCGTGCTTTCTCTTCGGAAAGGTCGAGCTTAGCGGTTCGCAAGGTCCGGTTGTGCGGAACTTTCGCTTGGCTTGCGCGGGCCGGCGGCGTTGGCCGCGCAGGCGCGCGCGTATTCGGCCAGGCACAGGCCGATGCGGTGCCGCACCAGCGCGTCGGGCGTGTTCGCCAGTGTGCCTTCGCGCACCGCGCGGAACTGCTCGGGCAGGTACTGGCTGAGCAGCACCAGCGGTGGCGCATGGCGTTCGAGGTTGGCGAACAGCGTGTCCACCGCCGCCAGCAGCGCCGGCTCGCCCCAGTAGTAGCGGCAGCGGTCGCTGAAGGCGAAAGCGCGCAGTTGCCGCAGCGTGGCCGCGTCGCCGTGGTAGTGCGCCTGCCAGTGCTTCGGCTGCGCCAGCATCACTTCCTCCAGCACCTGCGGCAGCCGCGAGCATTGTTCCGGCGGCAGCAGTTCGGCTTCGATCGCTGCCAGTGCGAACAAGGCTTCACGGTAGGCGAAGGTCGCGGCCGGGCCGACCTTGAGGATGGCGAAGTGGTCGCGCACCAGCGCATGCAGGCCGCTCTCGCGCTGGTAGTCGGTGGAGTGCGCCTCGAACACGATGCGCGACTGCCGTTCGAGGAAATCGGCCAGCTCGCCGGCGGCGGCCGGGTCGTAGTCGTGCACGCTGCTGTGGTCGAAGTCCACGCCCGGCTGCACCACCAACGCGATCACGCGCTGCCACGCCTCGCGCAACTGCGGCGTGTCGAACGCCTGCCGGTGGATTTCCAGCGTCTGCGCGGCGGCGGCCGGCGTGGTGACGGCCAAGCCTCCGGCCAGAGAGGCTTCGCCGCCGGGAATAGGCACTTCGGTGCCGATCACGTAGACCGGTGGCAGCAGCGCGTTTTCGGCGGCGGTGCGTTCGGCGATGACCGCCAGCTCGGCCGAGCGCGTGGCGACGGTGGCGTCGGGCAGCGGCACCGGGTCGTCGGCGCAGGACATGCTGCAATCCAGATGGATCTTGTGGAAGCCGGCGGCGACGTAGGCTGCGATCAGCACCCGCGCATGCGCCATCGCCTCGGCGGCCGGCTGCTTCTGCCAGGCGTTGGGGCCGAGGTGGTCGCCGCCGAGGATCAAGCGTTCGCGCGGAAAGCCTTCCTCGTCGGCCAGCGCCCGCACGTAGTCGCGGTACTGCGGCGGGGTCATGCCGGTGTAGCCGCCGAACTGGTCCACCTGGTTGGAGGTGGCTTCGACCAGCAGCACGGTGCCGTGGTCCAGGGCTACCTGCATTGCCGCGCGCAGCACCTGCTCGTTGCTGCAGCAGACGCTGTAGAGACCGACGTTGTGGCCGGCGCGATGTTCGGCGAGCAGGGATTGCAGCGGGGACATGGGCGAACTCCCGGTATCAGGAAAAGGCGGGTTGGCAGGCGAGCAGGGCGGCGCCGCGCGCGCCGCCGGCATCGCCGAAGCGCGGCGGCACGATCGGCGGCACCTGCACGCCCTTGAAAAGGTGCGTGGCAATCGCCGCCGGCAACTGTTCGTACAACGGCGCGTATTGCGACAGGCCACCGCCGAGCACGATCACGTGCGGGTCCAGCGCCAATATCAGCGCGGCGAAGCTGTGGGCGAGCAGGTCGCGGTGGATGTCCAGCGCCTGCCGCGCGCGCGCGTCGCCGGCCTCGGCCAGTGCGATCACCTCGTTGGCGTTGGCGGCATTGCCGCCGAGGTGGCGTTCGACCGTCGCCACGCCGCTGCCGGAGACGTAGCGCTCCACGCAGCCGCGCAGGCCGCAGCCGCAATCGAGCAGCGGCAGGCCGTGGCGTTGCAGCAGGTTGGCCGGCACGCTCCAGTGGCCCCATTCGCCGGCCAGTCCGTTGAAACCGGCAATCAGCCGGCCGTGCACGCAGTAGCCACCGCCGGCACCGGTACCGAGGATGGCGCCGAACATGCTCGGGTAGCCGTCGGCGGCGCCGCCGTGCGCCTCGGACAGCGCGAAGCATTGCAGGTCGTTGCCGAACTGCAGCGGCCGTTGCAACTGCGCCTGCAGGTCCTGCGCGACGCACTGGCCGGTGAGCGCCGGCACATTGGCGCTGAGCTGGCGGCCGCTGCGGCGGTCGCGCACGCCGGGCAGGGCGATGCCGATGGCGTCGGCGGGCCGGTCCAGTGCCGCATCGGCCTCGGCCACCAGCGCCGCCACCGCGTGCAGGAACGCGTCGTAGCCGCCCTGCGGCGTGGCGATGCGCCTGCGCCAGCCCGGCTGCATGGCCGCATCGAACGTCACCAGTTCGATCTTGGTGCCGCCGATGTCGATGCCGTGGCAGGCGCGGGCGTCAGTCATGGTGGATGGTGACGCCCTTGACCACGCGGTTGACGGTGCCGTCCGGGAACGGGTTGTCCGGCGTCAGCCCCAGCGCCGCCGAGCGGTGCAGCGCGAACAGCTGCGCGAAGGTCAGCCATGCCGGGGCCAGCCACGTATCGGCCAGCGGCGGCGCGTCCAGGGTGAAGTCGTCGCCATCGATGTCCGACGTCGGCCCGAGCGACAGTACGCGGCCGGCGATGCCGTCGCCGCGCAGTTCGTCGAGCAGGTCCTGCTCGTAGCGCCGCGCCAGCGGCTGCGTGCTGCGCAGCATCACCACCAGCGTGTGGGCGTTGAGCGTGGACTTGGGGCCGTGGCGGAAGCCTAGCGGCGTGTTGGCCATCGCCAGCACGCGGCCGGCGGTGAGTTCCAGCACCTTCAGCGCGGCCTCGCGCGCCAGCGCTTCCAGCGGGCCGCTGGCCAGGTAGATCACCCGCTCGAACGGCTGCCGCGCCAATGCGGCCACCGGCGTTTCCCAGCGCGTCAGCCCCTGCTGCGCCACGGCGGCCACCTGGTGCAGGCGGGTGGTGCGCTCGCCCCACGGCGCACGCTCGAAGGTGGCCAGTGCCGCCAGCAGCATGCAGCTCAGGCTGCTGGTCATGGCGAAGGCGCGGTCGCAGCTGGCCGGCGGCATCAGCAGGGTACAGGTGTCGTCGCGGCCGGCGCCGCGGCGGGCGAGTTCGCCGTCGGCGTTGCAGGTGATGTCGAGGAAGCGGGCGTCGTCCACGTCGGCGCGCACGCGTTCGACCGCGGCCACGCTTTCCGGGCTGGAACCGCTGCGGCCGAACGACACCAGCAGGGTCGGGCGCTTGCGTTGCAGGTACAGCGCCGGGTGGGTCAACAGGCTGGTGGTGTGCACCGCGCGCGCTTCGGCCGGCCATTGCGCGTTGACATGGTCGGCGACCATCTCGGCGATGAAGCCGGAGCTGCCGGCGCCGGTGAACAGCACGCGCTGCGCGGGGTCGTCCAGGCGCTGGCCGAGGAAGGCCTGCAGCCGCTGTGCTTCGTCGGCGAGGGTGTCGGCCAGGGTTTCCCACAGCGCCGGCTGCTGGGCGATTTCGGTGGCGGTGTCGGCTCCGCCCAGGCGCTGCCAGGCGGACAGATCGGAAAGCGGGGTGGCGTCCATTCATGGCTCCTGTGGGGCTGGCGCACGATCCGCTTTTTCTTTCGAAATGTCAAATATCGAAAGTAAATGGAAAGATATGGCGGGGTGGCGATTTCATCCGAGACGGATATCCCGAAGCGAAAGATTTTCTGGAATCGGCTTTCGCAGCAGCTGAATTGGGGGTTTCCCGCGGGGATGGAAAGTGGTGCCTTGCACAAACTTTCGATTAAATAAAAATATCTTGTCTTTTGCTTTCATTTTGTTGACATCTTTCGAATTGCTGCCCTAGAGTCGGCCCGACCGCTTATGAACGCCCGTCACACGGGCCTGGGGGCAAGGTGCACTACCGCGTACGTCGATCGTCGTTGCTGCTGGCGTTGTCCGCCGCCCTGCTGCTGCCGGCCCTGCCGGTGCGGGCCGAACCGGTGGGCAACCTGCGCTCGGTCGGCGCCAGCGCCGGCCGTGACGGCGTGCGCGGCTGGGACCTGCTGACCGACAACGGCACGCGCCTGCGCATCGAGCTGCCGGCGGCCGACATCGTGCGGGTGCGGGCCGGTCGCCACGGCAAGCTGGCCGATGCCGGCGACAAGGCCGCGCCGATCGTGTTGCCGCAGCCCAAGGGCGAGGTGCGGGCGCAACTGGAAGAGGACGCGGACGAAATCCGCGTGCGCACCGACGCGCTGGTGCTGCACGTGCAGCGGCAACCGCTGCGGTTGCGGCTGGAACGGCTGGACGACGGCCAGCCGCTGGCGCTGTGGCAGGA
>Ga0206118_100300_pt1 | contig 31645 bp, 29 predicted proteins | sample 3A20Ametagenome_FD_177999 | JGI IMG/M metagenome (GOLD analysis project Ga0206118, IMG submission 177999) | Enriched microbial communities from leaf-cutter ant dump, University of Wisconsin, Madison, United States - 3A20A | ecosystem: Environmental > Terrestrial > Nest > Insects nest > Nest dump... | reverse complement strand
GGCCTCAAGCGCTTCGACGAGAAGGGCAAGGTGATCGGCGAGCTGCGCATCGTCGGCCTCTTCACCTCCACCGCCTATACGCATGCCGCCGGGCAGATCCCGCTTCTGCGCTCCAAGGTGGAGGCCGTCGTCGAGCATTTCGGCTACGATCCGAAGAGCCATTCCGGCAAGATGCTGATCAACACGCTGGAATCCTATCCGCGCGACGATCTCTTCCAGATCGACACCGGCCTGCTCGCTACCTTCTGCGAGCAGATCAACGAGCTTTCCGACCGGCCGCGCATCCGCGTGCTGCCGCGCATCGACCGCTTCGACCGCTTCGTCTCGGTCATCGTCTACGTGCCGCGCGAGCAGTACGATTCGGATGTGCGCGAGAAGATCGGCAACTTCCTGAAGTCGGCTTATGACGGGCGCGTCTCGGCCTATTACCCGGCTTTCCCGGAAGGTGGCCTTGCCCGCGTCCACTTCATCATCGGCCGTTCCGGCGGCAAGACGCCGCGCATCCCGCAGGCCAAGCTCGAACAGGCCGTGCGCGAGATCGCGACCCGCTGGACCGACCGCTTCGAGGCGCTTGCCGATCCCGACGGCGTGCGGCTGGTCACCGACCAGGGCTACCAGGAAGATTTCACGCCCGCCGAAGCCCATGCGGACCTTGCCCTGATCGCCACGGCTACCGCGGACAATCCGATCCGCATCGCCTTCTATCGCAAGGCATCGAACAGCGACCCGGGCAGAGTCGAACTCAAGATCTACCATGCCGGCGAGCCCGTTTCGCTGTCGCGCCGCGTGCCGCTGCTTGAAAACCTCGGCTTCAACGTCGTCAGCGAGCAGACGCATGCGCTGACCCTCATCGACCCCGACGGGAGCGAGCGCCGCGTCATCCTGCACGACATGGAGCTGAAGCAGCGCGAGGGGCTGGAGATCAACCTTGTCAAGCTGAGCCCGATGCTGGAGGAGGCCTTCCTTGCCGCCTGGAGCGGCGAGGTGGACGACGATGCGCTGAACCGCCTCATCCTCGCCGCCGGCCTTTCGGCCCGCGAGATCATGGCGCTGCGCACCTATTCGCGCTACCTGCGCCAGACGGGCATCGCCTATTCGCAGGGCTATATCGCCGACACGCTCAACAAGTATCCGGCCATCGCCGCCGATCTCTTCCGCCTGTTCGACGCCCGGCTGGACCCGAAGCTCTCCGAGCGGCAGCGGGAGAAGAAATCCGCGGACCTTTCCGCGGCCATCGAGGAGGCGCTGACCAAGGTGCCGAGCCTCGACGAGGACCGTATCCTGCGTCGTTACGTCAACGCCATCGGGGCGACGTTGCGCACCAACTATTTCCAGCGCGACGCCGACGGCCGGCCGCGCAGGACGCTGGCCGTCAAGCTCGACCCGAAGCAACTCGAAGGCCTGCCCGAGCCGCGACCCTTCCGCGAGATCTTCGTCTACGGCGCGGAGGTCGAGGGCGTGCACCTGCGCTTCGGCAAGGTCGCCCGCGGCGGCCTTCGCTGGTCGGACCGCGCGCAGGACTACCGCACGGAAGTGCTCGGCCTCGTCAAGGCGCAGCAGGTGAAGAACGCGGTCATCGTGCCGGTCGGCGCCAAGGGCGGCTTCTATCCCAAGCAGCTTCCCGCCGGCGGCAGCCGCGAGGCGGTCTTCGCGGCCGGTACCGAGGCCTACAAGACCTATATCCGCACCCTGCTCTCCGTCACCGACAACATCGTCGGCCAGGATGTCGTGCCCCCGGCCGATACGGTGCGGCTCGACGGGGACGATCCCTATTTCGTCGTCGCCGCCGACAAGGGCACGGCGACCTTCTCCGACACGGCGAACGGCCTTGCGCAGGAAGCCGGCTTCTGGCTCGACGACGCTTTTGCCTCGGGCGGCTCGGCCGGCTACGACCACAAGAAGATGGGCATCACCGCCCGTGGCGCCTGGGAAACCGTCAAGCGCCATTTCCGCGAGATGAACATCGACATCCAGAAGACGCCCTTCACCGTTGCCGGCGTCGGTGACATGTCGGGCGACGTCTTCGGCAACGGCATGCTGCTGTCGCGCAAGATCCGGCTGATCGCCGCCTTCGACCACCGCGACATCTTCATCGATCCGAACCCGGATACCGATACGTCCTTCGCCGAGCGCCGCCGCATGTTCAACCTGCCCCGCTCGAGCTGGCAGGACTATGACCGCTCCGTGCTCTCCAAGGGCGCGATGATCATCCCGCGCACGGAGAAATCCGTGACGCTGACGCCGGAGGCGATGGCCGCCATCGGCATCGACAAGGCGAAGGCGACGCCCTTCGAGATCATGACGGCGATCCTGAAGGCGCCGGTCGACCTCCTCTGGTTCGGCGGCATCGGCACCTATATCCGCGGCCAGAACGAGACGGACGCGGAGGTCGGCGACCGCGCCAACGACCCGATCCGCATCGTCGCCGACGACGTGCGCGCCAAGGTGATCGGCGAGGGCGCGAACCTCGGCGTCACCCAGCGCGGCCGCATCGCCTTCGCGCTGAAGGGCGGGCGCTGCAACTCCGACGCCATCGACAACTCGGCCGGGGTGAACTCCTCGGACGTCGAGGTCAACATCAAGATCGCGCTCGCCTCGGCCATGCGCGACGAGCGGCTGACGCGCGCCAAGCGCAACGTGCTGCTGGCCTCGATGACGGACGAGGTGGGCCATCTCGTGCTGCGCAACAACTACCTGCAGTCGCTGGCGATCTCGCTCACCGAAAAGCAGGGCGCGGCCAACCGCGCGCCGCTGACGCGCCTGATGGACCGGCTGGAGGCGGCAGGCCAGCTCAATCGCAAGGTCGAGACGCTGCCCGACGACCGTACGGTCGCCGAGCGCTACCAGGCCGGTAAGCCGCTGACGCGGCCGGAGATCGGCGTGCTGCTCTCCTATGCCAAGCTGGTGCTGTTCGACGAGCTCGTCCACACGAGCCTGCCGGACGAGCCCTATTTCGAGCCGACGCTGACCGGATACTTCCCGGCCAAGATGCAGAAAACCTATGCGGACGACATCCGCTCGCATCGCCTGCGCCGCGAGATCATCGCGACGATCCTCGCCAACGAGGTGATCAACCGCGGCGGTCCGGCCTTCATCACCACGCTCACCGACGGCACCGGCTTCGGCCCGGCGGATGCCGTGAAGGCGGCCGTCATCGCCCGCGACGGCTACGGCCTTGCGGCGCTCTATGCCGGCGTCGATGCGCTGGACAACGTGGTCTCCGGCTCCGTGCAGAACGACCTCTACGAGGAGATCGGCCGTATCTATGCCTCCGTCACCGGCCTGCTGCTGACGACGGGCGCCGTTTCCGGCCCGGTGGGCGAGGCGGTGCACAAGCTCAGGCAGGCGCTGAAGCAGCTTCGCCCGAACCTTGCCACGCTGGTCTCCGAGGCCGCCACCGACGAGGTTCGCCGCAAGGCCCACGCCTACGAGGACGAAGGCGTGCCGGCGGAGCTGGCGGAAGAGATCGCCACGCTTTCCATGCTCACCTTCGTGCCGGAGGTCATGCTGATCGCAAGCGCGACCGGCGACAGCCTCGGCAAGACGGCGCACACCTTCGCCGGCATCAGTGCGGCGCTGAACATCGGCCGGCTGCTCGCCGCGGCGGGCCACATCCCGACGGGCGATCTCTACGAGGCGCTCGCCCTCCAGCGAAGCCTCACCGATATCGCCAATGCGCGCCGCGACCTTGCGACCGCCATCCTCACCCGCTTCAAGGGCGACAAGGCGCCGCTTGCCGCCTGGCAGCAGGCGGAGAAGGGACGGCTCACGCGGGTGACGGCGAACCTCTCCGCGCTGACGGAAGGCGGCGAGGCGACCCTCGCCAAGGTCTCCGTCGCCGCCGGCGTCCTCAGCGACCTTGCGCAGGAAAGGGCGAAGTGACACAGTCCGCTGCCGGCTGACGGACGAAGCGTTCCGTTAGCCGGCTGAGGACGGGCACGGTCGCCCTGTCGACGGGAGGGGCGATGACGGGTATTTCGGAACGCCGGGAGCCGCGCGCAAGCCGTCTCGGCATTGCCGGCTGGATGCTGTTCGACTGGGCGGCGCAGCCGTTCTTCACGGTCATCACCACCTTCATCTTCGGTCCCTATCTCGTCTCGCGGCTGGCGGCCGATCCCGCCGCCGGGCAGGCTGCCTGGAGCTACACGCTCACCATCGCCGGCATCGTCATCGCACTCCTCGCTCCTGTCATGGGCTCCATCGCCGACGCTTCGGGCGCGCGAAAACCGTGGATCGCCGCTTTTGCGGTGGTGAAGATCCTCTCGCTCTTCGCCCTCTGGCAGGCCGCGCCGGGCAGCAGCCTCATCTTCGCCATGGCGATGATCGTGCTTGCCACCGTGGCGGCGGAATTCTCCATCGTCTTCAACGATTCCATGATGCCGCGGCTCGTCAGCCCGGCCGAGACGGGGCGCATCTCCAACATCGCCTGGGGCCTCGGCTATCTCGGCGGCATGATCGTTTTGATCGCGGTCGTGGCGCTGCTGTCGGCCAATCCGCAAACCGGCAGGACGGCGATCGGCATCGCCCCCCTCTTCGGCCTCGACCCGGCAACGGGCGAGGATGCGCGCATCACCGGGCCGATCTCGGCCGTCTGGTATTTCGTCTTCATCCTGCCGATGTTCTTCTTCACGCCGGACCAGCGCCGCGGCCTGCCGGTCGCTGCCGCCGTTCGCGCCGGCTTTGCCGATCTTTCCGCCGCCCTTCGCGATCTTAGGAGCAAGCCGGGCATCCTGCGCTTCCTCGTGGCGCGCATGATCTACCAGGACGGTGTCAACGGGCTCCTGGCGCTCGGCGGCACCTTCGCTGCCGGCATGTTCGCCTGGCAGACCTTTGAGCTCGGCATCTACGGCATCATCCTCAACGTCGTCGCCATCGGCGGCTGCCTCTATGCCAGCCGGCTGGACGTGCGCCTCGGCTCGAAGACGGTGGTGGTCATCAGCCTCGTCTGCCTGACGGTCGCGACCGTCGGCATCGTCTCCACCGGCCCCGGCTTCACGCTGTTCGGGCTGGTTCCGTTGCCGGTCGCCGATTCCGGCGGGCTCTTCGGCACCGCGGCGGAAAAGGCCTATATCCTCTACGGCCTGCTCATCGGCCTTGCCTTCGGCCCCGTTCAGGCTTCCGCCCGGTCCTATCTCGCGCAAAGCGTCCATCCGGACGAGGCGGGCCGCTACTTCGGCCTCTATGCCCTTTCGGGCCGCGCGACGTCGTTCCTCGCGCCGCTCTCCGTCGCGCTCGTCACCAGCGCAACGGGCTCGGCGCGCCTCGGCATGATGGCGCTGATCGTCTTCCTCGCCGCCGGCTTCCTGCTCCTCCTGCGCACGCCCTATCCGGCCGCGACCGTCGAGGCCTGACCGTCAGCTTTCACGGCGCCAGATGGGCGAAGGCGGCGACGACCTCTTCGTAGACCTTGCGCTTGAAGGAGACGATCAGCTCCGGCAGGTCGCGCATCGGCTTCCATTCCCAGGCGTCGAATTCCGCCGTATGGCCGCCCGGCGGCGGGTTGATGGCGATCTCGCTTTCGGGGCCTTCGAAGCGGAAGGCGAACCAGCGCTGCGTCTGGCCGCGATATTTCCCCTTGAGGCCGATGCCGATGAGATGGGCGGGCAGGTCGTAGTTGATCCAGCATCCGGCGTCTGCGAGGAGCGAGACGCTTTTCATGCCGGTCTCCTCATAGAGTTCGCGATAGGCAGCCTCCAGCGGGTCCTCGCCCTTGTCGATGCCGCCCTGCGGCATCTGCCAAAGCTGCGGCGAGCCGTCGTATTCGGAATTGCCGACGGGAATGCGCCGGCCGGCCCAGACCCTGTTGTCCGCGTTCAGCACCATGATGCCGACGCAGGGGCGGTAGGGCAGGTCCTCGGCCCGAATCACCTTGTCCTTTTGCTTGCCCATCGAATGTTCCTATTTCCTGGCGGGAATGGCTGCGAGCGATGCGACGCCGACGATCTCGATGCCGCGGCCGCCTGCTTCCTCGCACCATTCGCGGATCGCGTCCACACTTTCGTCGAAGGCGGAGGCGACGCCGATGGCGGTGCCGTTGCGCCGGGCAATGCGTTCCAGCTCGTCGAGCTTCTTCAGCACGGCCGGGCGGGAAAGCTCGCCGTCGAGCTGGAGGTCGGCGAAGGCGTGCGGCGCCTCGATGGCGCCGGCGACGGTGCCGGAGAGCGACTGGGCCGAGCTGCCGTCGTCGAGGAAAAGCAGGCCGCGGCTCGCAATGTCGCGCATCACCGGCTCCAGCGCATCGGCGTCCGAGAGGAAGCGCCCGCCCATGAAGTTGACGATGCCGGTGTAGTTGGTGACCTGCGCCATGGCTTGGTGCAGCTCGGAGAGGTTCTTCGCCGTGCCGGCGCCGGTGCGCAGCGTATAGGGGCCGGGGTCGTTCTGCGGATAGTCGAAAGGCTCCAGCGGCATCTGCAGCAGGATCTCATGGCCGCTGCGGCGTGCCTCCTGCATCCAGCGCGACAGGCTGTTGCCGCTCGCCGCGAAGGCCAGGGTCACCTCGCCCGGAAGGTCGCGGATGGCGCGCTGCGTGCCCGTCTGGCTGAGGCCGAGCCCGCCGACGACGATGGCGACCCGCGTGCCGCGCGTGCCGGACCACGGCCGGGCGTACTGGTCCATCGGCCGCGTGCCGTCGAGGCCGATGACGGGAATCTTGCCCTCGGGCGTTTCCTCCAGCAGGTCCTCGTTGGGGAAGGCGGCGGTGCGCGGGTCCTGGCCGATGCGGCTCGCCTCGATGACGAGCGGTCCGTCGCCGTCGCGGGTGCCGGGACTGTAGGTGCGCACGACATTGCCGTCGCCGGTCGGCGTCTCGCGGACAGTCGCGCCGGAAAGACCGTTTGCCCGGCGTACGCCGTCCTTCGCCTCGGCGGTCTTGGGATCGGCCTTGTCGTCCGGGGTTTTCGAGGCGGTCTCGGTGGCCGGAACATCGAGCGGCGCCGTGGCAAGGCCGCTCGGCGCGAGGGCTGCCCAGGTGGAAAAGCCGAGAAGACCGGCGACGACGAGGGAAAACACGACGGGGCCGGCGGAAAACCGCGAGGGTCCCGGCGATCCTGGCCTTGCCTTGCGGTCCTGGCCGAGAGGTGCGTGAATGTCTGTGCCCAAGGTCAGTCCGCGCCGGCCGGAGGGTGCATGGGAAAACGGGGCCCGCCGCAAGGCAGGCCCCGTGCTTTCGGCTTACTTCTTCAGTTCGGCCTTTTCCGGATTGGCCGGGAAGGACGGGTCCGTCTTCTGGCCGCGCAGCAGTTCCAGAGCGTACTGGAGCTGTACGTCGTCCTTGGCTTCCGGCGGGACGTAGGCGGAGGAGCCGGAGCCCTGGTCCGTCTCGCTCTGGCCCTGGATATGGCCGCGCAGGCTCGATTCGCCGGCGGTTTCCAGCTTGCCCTGAAGTTCCGGCGGCAGCGGCTGCTCGACCGTGATGTCCGGCGTGATGCCGGTGCCCTGGATCGACTTGCCGGAGGGCGTGTAGTAGAGCGCCGTCGTCAGGCGTAGCGCGCCCGCATCGCCCATCGGGATGATGGTCTGGACGGAACCCTTGCCGAAGGAGCGCGTGCCGACGACCGTGGCACGGCGCAGGTCCTGCAGGGCGCCGGCGACGATTTCCGAAGCCGAGGCCGAACCGCCGTTGACGAGAACGATCACCGGCTTGCCGTCGACGTCGTCGCCGGGCGTCGCGTTGAAGCGGCGGGTCTCGTCCTCGTTGCGGCCGCGCGTCGAGACGACCTCGCCGCGTTCGAGGAAGGCGTCGGAGACGTTGATCGCCTGGTCGAGCAGGCCGCCCGGATTGAGGCGCAGGTCCAGCACGTAGCCCTTCAGCTTGTCGGCCGGAACCTCTTCCTTGATCTTGGCGATCGCAGCTTCGAGGTCGTCATAGGTCTTCTCGGTGAAGGAGATGACGCGCAGATACCCGACATCGCCCTCGACGCGGGACTTGACCGCCTTCACGGCGATGATGTCGCGCATGATGGTCAGTTCGATCGGCTTGTCGGCGCCCTTGCGGATCAGCGTCAGCTTGATCGGCGTGTTGACCGCGCCGCGCATCTTCTCGACCGCGTCTTCCAGCTTCAGGCCGCGCACGTCCTGGCCGTCGATCTTCGAGATGAAGTCGCCGGCAAGAACGCCGGCGCGGGCGGCCGGCGTGTCGTCGATCGGGGTGATGACCTTGACGAGCTCGTCCTCCATCGTGACCTCGATGCCGAGGCCGCCGAATTCGCCGCGCGTCTGGGTGCGCATGTCCTCGGCGTCCTTGGCATTCATGTAGGAGGAATGCGGGTCGAGCGAGGTGAGCATGCCGTTGATGGCGTTCTCGATGAGCTGTTCTTCGTTCGGCGGGGTCACGTATTGCGCGCGCACGCGCTCGAAGACGTCGCCGAAGATGGAAAGCTCGCGATAGGTCGACGAGCCCGCGGCTTCGGCAGGCTGCGTGACGGTATTGATGACGGTCATGGCCGTGGCACCCATGAGTGCCCCGACAACAACAAGTGAAGCCCTACGTATCATTGCGTGCCTTTCCAGTCTCTCTTTCGGACCACCACGGCCGGGAATCAATCGGTTTTCCGTTCTTTCGGAATTCAATGTAAAGTGTCGGCTTGTCCGTTTCCAGCGCCAATGCGTTGACACTCGCGACCCTTTTTTCGCCCATCACGGCAAGCGGTTCGCCAGCCACGACGAATTGCCCCTCCCGCACGTTCACCCTGTCCATGCCGGCAAGGACGAGATGATAGCCATCGCCCGCGTTCAGGATGATCATGCGCCCGTAACTGCGGAACGTGCCGGCAAAGACGATCCATCCGTCCGAGGGAGCCGTGACGAGCGCGCCGGGATTGGTCGCGAGCGTCACCCCTTGCGAATCGTGGCCGGTGCCGTCCGGCTCGCCGAACTGGCGAAGGACGTCTCCTGCCGCGGGATAATCGAGTTTTGCCTGCAGTTCGGAGAATTCATATGCTGGAGCAATGCGGTTTTTGTCGGGCACGGACTGGCGCGCGAGCTCGCGTGCCTTCTCCCGCTCGGCATCCGACTGGTTGCGTCGCTCCTCCTCTTTCGCGCGGGCGAGCGTGGCGGCCTCGCGCACCGAGCCGATTTCCTGCTCCAGGCTGCCGATCAGGCCTTCGAGGCTGGTGGCGCGGCCGGCGAGTTCCTCCGCGCGGCGGCGCTCGGCGGCGAGCGTGCGGCTGTTCTTTTCCGCCAGCGCCTCGTTCTGGGCGATCAGCAGTTCGGAGCGCTTCTCCTCCTCGACGCGTGATCGCATCGCCGAGGCAAGCCCGGTGCGCTCGCCGTCGATCTCGGCCTTCACCGTCATCAGGTCCTTGAGGTCGGCGACGAGCTCGTCCGTTTCCTTGCGGATGCCCGGTACGACGGCACCGAGAAGGATGGCGCTGCGCACGGAGGACAGCGCGTCCTCGGGCGTCACTAGCAGCGCCGGCGGCGGGTTGCGGCCCATGCGCTGCAGGGCGGCGAGCACTTCGGCAAGAAGGCCGCGGCGCTCGTGCAGCGAGGCGCGCACGCCGGCCTCCCGGTCGCGCAGGCCCTCCAGCCGCTTTTCCCCGTCGAGGATCTTCTGCTCCATCTCCTTGCGGAGCGCGGCGGACTTCACGATCGCCTCGCGCAGCGACTGCTTCGTCTTTTCCAGTTCGGCGATCTCGGTCTCGAGCTGCTTCGTCTTTTCCGACGAGACGGTGATGGATTGCGAGAGCGCTTCCAGCTCGCGGCGCGTGCTGTCGCGGCGAAGGGCGAGCGCGGCGGCGGGATCGGGCTCGGCCACCGGCAGCGAACCCGTCTTTTCCGGGGCGGCGTCGCCTTCGTCCGGCCCGGCGGCGAGGGGATGGGAAACGAGCGCCAGCGCCAGGACGGCCGAGAGCAAGGCCGGCCGCCACAGGCGGCCCGTCCCCTCACCCCGATTGGCTGCGCCGGCTTTCTTCATCGTTCCCGCTCTATGCTGATTTGGCGATTTCGCCAAGAAACAGCGCCGAAAATACGGCTCATCCTGCCGGAGCGGGCTTGCGCGGCGGTGACGCCCCGTCAAACGCGATGATAGGGATGGCCGGAGAGGATGGTGACGGCGCGGTAGATCTGTTCGGCGAGCAGGATGCGTGCGAGCTGGTGCGGCCAGGTCATCTTGCCGAGGCAGAGCGTGGCGTCGGCCCGCCCGTAGAGGGAAGGATCGAGCCCGTCGGCCCCGCCGATGGCGATCATCAGGTCGCGTTTTCCCGCATCGCGGAAGCCGGCGAGGAGATCGGCAAAGGCGGGGGAATCGAGCGATTTGCCACGCTCGTCGAGCAGGATCAGCACGGCGCCGTCGGGCAGCGCCGTTTCCAGCATCGCCGCTTCCTCGCGCTTGCGCGTCTCGGCATTGCCGGCGCGGCTCTCGCCGACTTCCGCCATTTTGCCGAGATCGAGGCCGACGGCGGGGCCGGCCTTGGCGAAGCGGTCGATGTAGCGGGCCGCAAGCTCCTTCTCAGGGCCGGCCTTCAGCCGCCCAACCGAAAAAAGTCCAACCCGCATGCCCGCGATCCTGCCCGTTTCCTGCCGGACAGGTGCCCGGCGCATTGTCAGTGTACGGTGCCGTCCTCGATCTCGGGAGCCGCCCACATCCGTTCGATGTTGTAGAACTCCCGGATTTCCGGCCGGAACACGTGGATGATGATGTCGCCCGTGTCGATCAGCACCCAGTCGCCCGCTTCCAGGCCCTCGACGCGGGCATTGCCCAGGCCTTCGTCCTTGATGTCGGTGATGAGGTGATCGGCAATCGCCATGACGTGGCGGTTCGAGCGTCCGGATACGACCACCATGTAGTCGCCGAGCGCCGACTTGCCGGCAATGTCGATGGTGACGATATCTTCTGCCTTGGAGTCCTCGAGGCTAGCGAGGACCAGTTGAAGGGCACGGTCGGCTGCATCGTCGCTGCGGCCCGCGCTCCTGGAGAAAACGCCGATGACGTTTCCCTTTGCGTGTACTGTTGTCAGGTTCGTTCCTTTCTTTACCGGAACAGCACGTCCTGTACCGGCAACGCCGCCGGTACCCACTAAATGTAGGCACCGATGGGTATCGGTTTCAAGACGTCACTTCTGATGGATGGTTTTCTCCAGCGCCTGGTGGCGCAGCGCCGTGGAACTCAGCGCCGAGCGCGGCCCGTGGATGAAGGTCCAGGCCGGCGCCCTGCGGCCCGGCAAGGACATCGCGTCCTCCTCGTCGATGCGGGCATAGTCGAAGGTCTTCGCCATGCGCGAGGAGAGGTAGGAAAGCGTCGAGCCCGGCCGGTCGATGACGGCAATGGGGAAGGTGCAGGCGATCTTCTGCCAGTTCTGCCAGCGGTGGAAGGTGCCGAGATTGTCGGCGCCCATGATCCAGACGAAATGGACGCCGCGGTTCAAGGCCTGCACGCGCTCCAGCGTCTTTGCCGTATAGCTCTGGCCGAGGCGCTTTTCGAAGGCCGTCACCTTCACGCGCGGATCGGGTGCGATTTCCTCGCTGAGGCGGATGCGCTCGGCGAGCGGGGCAAGTTCCCTGTGGTCCTTCAAGGGGTTGCCGGGCGTCACCATCCACCAGAGCTGGTCGAGGCCGAGGCGGCGCAAAGCGGTTTCGGCGACGAGTGCGTGGCCCTGGTGCGGCGGGTTGAACGAGCCGCCGAACAGGCCGACCGCCATGCCCTTCTCGACATGGGGCATTCTCAGATAGCGCTCTGCGACAGCGTCCGGCGTCACCTCAGGGCCGCACCTGTCCGGTGCCGCGCACCCGGTATTTGAAGGAGGTGAGCTGCTCGACGCCGACGGGGCCGCGCGCATGCATCTTGCCCGTCGCGATGCCGATCTCGCCGCCCATGCCGAATTCGCCGCCATCGGCGAACTGGGTGGAGGCGTTGTGCACGAGGATCGCCGAGTCGATCTCCGTAAAGAAGCGCTCGACGACTGCCGGGTCTTCCGCGATCACGGCTTCCGTATGGGCCGAGGACCAGCGGTTGATGTGCTCGATGGCGCCGGAAATGCCGTCGACCAGGGTGAGGGAAACGATGGCGTCGAGATATTCCGTCGACCAGTCCGTCTCCGTCGCGAGGACGAGGCCCGGAATGCGGGTGCGGACCTCCTCCGGCGCGCGCACTTCGCAGCCGGCGGCGCGAAGAGCCTCGGCCAGCGGGCCGAGATGCGTCTCCGCGGCGGCGCGGTCGACAAGCAGCGTCTCCATCGCGCCGCAGACGCCCGTGCGGCGCATCTTGGCGTTGACGACGATGTCTTTTGCCATGGCGAGGTCGGCGGACTTGTCGACATAGATGTGGCAGAGGCCTTCGAGATGGGCGAAGACCGGCACGCGCGCCTCGCTCTGCACGCGCGCGACGAGGCTTTTCCCGCCGCGCGGAACGATGACGTCGATGGTGCCGCCGAGGCCGGAGAGCATGGCGCCGACGGCGGCGCGGTCCGTCACCGGCACGTACTGGATTGCGTGTTCCGGCAGGCCGGCGGCCTTGAGACCGGCAACGAGGCAGGAATGGATAGCTTGCGATGAATTCACGCTGTCCGAGCCGCCGCGCAGGATCACGGCGTTGCCGGCTTTCAGGCACAGCGCACCCGCGTCGGCCGTCACGTTCGGCCGGCTCTCGTAGATGACGCCGATGACGCCGAGCGGCGTGCGCACGCGTTCGATATGCAGGCCGTTCGGCCGGTCCCATTCGGCGATGACGTCGCCGACCGGATCCTTCAGGCCGGCGATGTCGCGAATGGCGGCGGCGATGCCCTCAATGCGCTCGGCCGTCAGCGTCAGCCGGTCGAGGAAGGAGGCGGCGACGCCGCTTTCCCGTGCATTGGCGAGGTCGAGGGCGTTGGCGGCAAGGATCGCGTCGCGGTTCGCAAGGATTTCCGCGGCCATCGCCTCGAGGGCGCGGTTCTTGGCTTGCGTCGTGGCAATGGCGAGCGGCCGGGCGGCGGCGCGGGCGTTACGGCCGATGGCGGCCATCAGGGCGTCGATGTCGAGGGTCTTCACCTGGTCAAGCATGGTGCGCGTCCTTTCCCCTTTCCACGGCGGCGGGAAGCCCGGTTACCACGAGATCGTCCCTGTGCACCATCGCGGCGCGGCCGGCATGGCCGAGGATATCGGCGATCTCCGCCGATTTCTTGCCGGCGATCAGTCGTGCCTCGTCGGCGTCGTAGCCGGCGAGCCCGCGGGCGATCTCGCGCCCGTTCGCGCCGTAGATCGAAACGGTGTCGCCGCGCGAAAAGCTGCCCCAGACGCCGCGCACGCCGGCGGGCAGCAGGCTCTTGCCGGCGGAAAGCGCCGTCTCGGCGCCCGCGTCGATCTCGATGCGGCCGGCCGGCTGGAGCTGCCCGGCGATCCAGGTCTTGCGTGCCGTCACCGGCGACCCGGAGGGCGCGAACCAGGAGGAGCGCGTGCCCTCCTCGATGGCGCGCAGCGGATGGTCCACCTTGCCGGAAGCGATGATCATGGCGCAGCCGGCGCTGGTTGCGATCTTGCCGGCGTCGATCTTGGTGCGCATGCCGCCGCGCGAAAGTTCCGAGGCCGCGCCGCCCGCCATCGCCTCGATCTCGGGGGTGATCGCCTCGATCGTCTCGAGGAAGCGGGCATCGGGATCGAGATGCGGCGGAGCCGTATAGAGCCCGTCGATATCGGAGAGCAGGACGAGGAGGTCCGCGCCCGTCATGGTGGCGACGCGGGCGGCAAGACGGTCGTTGTCGCCGTAGCGGATTTCCGTGGTCGCGACCGTGTCGTTCTCGTTGATGATCGGCACGGCGCCGAGCTTGAGGAGCTGGCTGATCGTCGCGCGCGCGTTGAGGTAGCGGCGCCGCTCTTCCGTATCGCCCAGCGTCAGCAGGATCTGGCCGGCGACGATGCCGTCCGCCGACAGGCTTTCCGACCAGGCGCGGGCGAGCGCGATCTGGCCGACGGCGGCGGCGGCCTGGCTTTCCTCCAGCTTCAGCACGCCGGACGGCACCTTGAGGACGGAGCGCCCCAGGGCGATGGCGCCGGAGGAGACGATGAGCACGTCCGTGCCGCCGGCCCGGAGCGCCGCGATGTCGCGGCAGATGGCTTCGAGCCATGCCTTCCTCAGCCCCGTCGCCCGGTCGACGAGCAGGGCGGAGCCGATCTTGATGACGATCCGGCGGTGTTTTGCCAGCGGTCTGCGGTGCTTCGTCATGTCACTCGCCGGTGCCTTCGGGATCGGCGATGACGTCGCGCAGGGCGCGCAGCGTTGCCGTCATGCCGACGCCGGCAACGGCGGATAGCTGCAGCGGGGTCTTTCCGCAGGCCTTCGCCAGCGCCTTCGACTTCTTCTTCAGCTCGTCCTCGTCGAGCACGTCGATCTGCGACAGGGCGACGATCTCCGGCTTGTCGGTGATGCCCTCGCCATAGGCTTCCAGCTCGTGCCGGACGGTCTTGTAGGCCTTCGCGACATCCTCCTCCTGCGCGGAGACGAGATGGAGCAGCACGCGGGTGCGCTCGACATGGCCGAGGAAGCGGTCGCCGAGGCCGACGCCCTCATGCGCGCCCTCGATGAGGCCCGGAATGTCGGCGATGATGAACTCGCGCCCGTCGATCGTCGCCACGCCGAGGTTGGGATGCAGCGTCGTGAAGGGATAGTTGGCGATCTTCGGCCGGGCGCGGGTGCAGGTGGCGAGGAATGTGGACTTGCCGGCGTTCGGCAGGCCGACGAGGCCGGCGTCGGCAATCAGCTTCAGCCGCAGCCAGATGGTCTTCTCCTCGCCGGCAAGGCCGGGATTGGCCCAGCTCGGCGCCTGGTTGGTCGAGGACTTGAAATGCGCGTTGCCGAAGCCGCCATTGCCGCCGGCGGCGAGCTTGAAGCGCTGGCCTTCCGTCACGAGGTCGACGATCAGCGTCTCGTTGTCTTCCTCGAAGATCTGCGTGCCGACCGGCACCTTCAGCGTGACGCTGGCGCCATTCGCGCCGGTGCGGTTGCGGCCCATGCCGTGCGTGCCGATCGAGGCCTTGAAATGCTGCTGGTAACGGAAGTCGATCAGCGTGTTGAGGCCGTTGACGGCCTCCACCCACACGTCGCCGCCGCGCCCGCCGTCGCCGCCGTCCGGCCCGCCGAATTCGATGAATTTTTCGCGGCGGAACGAGACAGCCCCTGCCCCGCCGTCGCCGGAGCGGATATAGACTTTTGCTTCGTCCAGGAACTTCATCGGCTCGCCGTTCGCTTTGTTCGTGTGGTCATGCTCGTTTTGCCGTCTTCGATACAGACGCTTCCGTAAGAGGTCAAAGACTATCGTGAAATTCGTCAGCTACAACGTCCAGTACGGCATCGGCCTCGACGACCGGCTCGACCTGCCCCGCATCGTCTCGTCCATCCACGGCGCCGACATCATCGCGTTGCAGGAGGTCACCCGCAATTTCCACCGCAACGGCCATGTCGACATGGTGGCGGAGCTGCGCACGCTTCTTGCCAACCACTATTCCGTCTACTGGCCGGCCTGCGACCTCGATGCGGGCTCGGCCATCGAGAAGGGGCGCGTCGTCAACCGCCGCTTCCAGTTCGGCAACATGATCTTCTCCCGCTGGCCGATCCTGTCGTCGCGCCTCATCCCCCTGCCCCGCACGCGCACGCTCGACAAGCTCAACCTGCAGCGCGGCGCGACCGAGGCGGTGATCGAAACGCCCGGCGGGCCGATCCGCGTCTATTCCGTGCATCTCGACCATGTCCATCGCGACGAGCGCATCGCGCAGATCCGCTATCTCAAGGACCGCGCGCAGCTCTACGCCTTCGAGGGCGGGGCGATCTCCGGCGCCCACGAATTCGGCCTTGCCGAGCCGCCGGTGCCGGAGGACTACGTGCTGATGGGCGATTTCAACATGGTGCCGGAATCGCCGGAATATTGCGAAATGGCGGGCGGCGTGGACGGACTCTACGGCCGCCAGATCCGCGCGACCCATCCGGTCGATGCGCTTGCCGGCCTCGGCAAGCGCCATGCCGCAAGCTTCAGCTGGATCAATCCGCAGGACCATGCCGACCGCCTCTTCCTCGACTATTGCTTCCTCAGCCACGGGCTGGTGGAGCGGCTGACGGATGCCTGGGTCGACGAGACCGCCTTCGGCTCCGACCACATGCCTGTCTGGTTCGAGCTTTCCTGAGCGCCGGGGCGGATCGCTCCGCCCCGGCCGTTTCAGTGCCGGGCCACCGGCGGGCTCAGGTCGCCCGGCTCCAGCCGCGTCTCGATATGCGGGACCATCGCGCCGCGGGCGAGGCAGAAGAGGTCGCTGCATCCCGTGATGCGGAAGCCGGCCTTTTGCTGCACCCGGAGCGATGCGAGATTGTCGGCGAAGGCGCCGGCATGGACCGGTATGCCCGGCATGCGCATGAGGAAGCGGGCCGCTGCCGCCTGCACCGCCTCGCTCATGTAGCCGCGCCGCCAGTAGCCGCGGTTCAGCCAGTAGCCGAGATGCCATTCGTCGCCGCGCCGCTCGAAGGCGACACAGCCGATATGGGTGTCGTCCCCGATGGTGACGGCGAGCGCCCAGCCCTCGTCGAGATCGGTAGCCGCGACGGCAAGCCACTCGGCCGCGTCCTGCCGGTCATAGGGGGCGGGCACCCGCGCCAGCATGCGCGAGACCGCGAAGTCGTTCAGCGACCGGGCGATGGCGTCCGCATCGGCCGGGCGATGGGGACGCAGCACGAGGCGCGCCGTGGTGATCGTCGGTGCGGGGCCGGGACCGGCGCGGCGGCGGCGGTCTGCCGAAACGTGCAGGACGTTCATCGCATCCCTCCCCAGCTCTTCAGCGAAACCCAGGTCTTGCGGTCGAGCCTGTACCATTCGACGGGAACCATGCCGCCGACGGAGAGGCTTGCGACCATGCCGGTCGCCTGGAACTGGAAGCCGCACTTCTGGATGACCCGGCGCGAGGGGATGTTCATGACCCGGCAGCGCGCGTCGATCTGCTCGATGTCGCGGGTGCGGAAGACCATGTCGATCAGCGTCTGCGCCGCCTCGGTCGCATAGCCCTCGTTCCAGTAGGGTTCGCCCAGCCAGTAGCCGAGCTCGACCGTGCGCCCGTCCTCATGCGGCTCGATCCCGCAGCAGCCGAGGAAGGCGCCGTTGTCGGCTTTGGTAATGGCATAGACGCACTTGCCAATCGCGCCGGCGCGTGTGCGTCGCACGAAATCGGCGGCATCCGCGACCGTGTAGGGGTGCGGCATGCGGGCGACCATGTTGGCGATGTTGGCGTTGTTGGCGAGATGGGCAAGGGCGTCGATGTCGTCTTCGTGCGGGGCTCTCATGACGAGCCTCTGCGACAGCAAGATCGGGCAATCGGTCCTCGGCCGTTCCGGCCTCAGTCTTTCCTTGGGAGACCGGGATTGGTCTTCCCGCATGAGTTCGGTCTGCATGGCTCGTTCCTCCAGAGCAAAAAGGGGAGATAAGGTCTTGCCTCATCTCCCCTTTTGTCTTGCAGGTCCGAAACCTGTGGCGTCAGCCGGGTCGATGAGACGCCGGCTGTTTTAGAGCGCTACCGGCTTATTCCGCTGCTTCCGCTTTCGGCATCACGGACACGTAGACGCGACCGTTGGCCTTCGTACGGAAATTCACATTGCCAGCCGTAAGGGCGAAGATCGTGTGATCCTTGCCGAGGCCGACATTGGCACCGGGATGCCACTGCGTGCCGCGCTGGCGCACGATAATGTTGCCCGCGATGACGGCTTCGCCGCCAAACTTCTTCACGCCAAGGCGCTTGGACTCGGAATCGCGACCGTTGCGCGAGGAACCGCCAGCTTTCTTGTGTGCCATGGGAGTTCTCCTTTACCTGTCCGGATTATTCGGCTGCTGCAACGGCTTCGGCTTCAGACTTCTTGGAAGCCTTCTTTGCCTTGCCGCCGGCGGCTGCGATGTCGATGATGCGGACGGTCGTATTGTGCTGACGATGGCCGCGCGAGCGCTTGGAGTTCTGGCGGCGGCGCTTCTTGAAGGCGATGACCTTCTTGCCACGGCCATGCTCGACGACTTCGGCGGTCACGACGGCGCCTTCGACGAAGGGCGCGCCGATCGTGGCGTCGGCGCCGACGCCGACCATCAGCACTTCGGTGAATTCGATCTTTGCGCCAGCCTCGCCGGACAGCTTCTCAACCGTCAGGACGTCGTTGGCGGCCACGCGGTACTGCTTACCGCCGGTCTTGATGACTGCGAACATTTTATATCCTTTCATGTTCGTGCCGGCTCTTTGCCCCGAAGGACAAGGCCGTCTTTTTGTCAGTCGCGAAAATGGCGATGCATTGGCGCACCGCCGGCTCAAACGGTTCCCTGCGGGGCGTCGCTTGCCAAAGACAAGGCCATGCGGCACAAAGAACCAGTATCGTGGCACAGGTCTGACCCATGCCACTGCACCTTGCGCAATAGGTGAGGCGATGAAAACTGTCAAGGACATTTCCGTCACCCTGACAAATAGATGGCCTTTCCGCGCACCAGCCCCCTTGCAAGCCCGTCCCACACCCGCTATTAACCGCCCGCGCTGAAAAGCGCCGACCCGATGCGGAGAGGTGGCAGAGAGGTCGAATGCACCGCACTCGAAATGCGGCATACCTGCAAGGGTATCGTGGGTTCGAATCCCACCCTCTCCGCCATTCTGAACCTTGGGCTACAAGGTTTTTCCGTGATCTGCTGAGGTTGCCCGATCTTAGTTGCTGGTGTCGGAAGTGACTGGGGCCACACTCGAGGCACGTCCTCTTACGTTGAGAGCCCGGATCACATCGGCTCCCAACTGCTGGGTGTTCTTTGAACCGCCCTTCGAATTGAAAAGATCCACGCCGACCTCAGCTGCAATCGATCGTAGCAAGCCCTTAACGACTATCGGCTGCTCCTCGCCATTCCGGAAGATCCGAATGGCACCGCTCTCATATCTAACAATTTCCAGGTCAGAGTAAGGAGCCTTGTCTATTACATCCAAAGATTGAACAGCTCGTGCTTCGCGAGTTCCCCGGCTTATGGGATAGACGAGCTTGCCGCCCTGCTCGCGCATCAGTTCCAGTGCGTCTGTTGCCGATGTATCCAAAAGTTCTTCGACCGATACACCTTTATCATCGTCAACATTAACGCGAAGAATCATCACTCGGTCGACATGATGAAAAGTGCTTGGGTTGAACCCAACATGCGTTGAAGACGTGATGGTCTTGACGGAGATCCGCTCATTTGAGGCGGAAACGACGTCATAACCACGCTGGTTCGTATCCAGTGCCATCTGCCCACGGGTAATCATCGCGGCGTATAGCTCACCTATCCGGCCAGTGAGGTGGTTCAGCTCACCTGGGCTTACCCCCCAACTGAGTTCCTTTTCAAACCAGGACAGGGCTTCGGCTAGCGACTGGATGATTTGAACTTGCGTGAGCGTCGGACGGTCTAGTGTCACAGATTTCTCTCAATCAAGGCTAATGATCCTGGCTGGTGAGAAGGTTTCAAGTTTCTTCAGACCACTGATCATATTTTTACCGAACAGCGGCGTTCCGATCGCACCTTTCAGCCAGCACTCTCGTTTAGCCTTGATGTATGTGAACGCGATGCAAAGTGCTTCGTCTACGCAGGCCAATCGACAGGCGAGCGGCGTTTTCGCTGACTGATGCGGACGCCGTGAAAGATCACCACCCGGCAAATCGACATTGTCGAACAGCGCGGTTTGAGGATCGATAACACCCATTGTGAAAGCTGGTGGATCTGCCTCAGCTCCGCTCAGGAAGCGCCCTGAGAAAGCTACGCTGTTTCCATCAGCTCGGCCGGCGCTCGACTTCAAGAAGCAGTTTGGTCCCTTCCTGAGCCTTGGATTAGTATTAAAGGTGAACGCTTTGCACTGGCCGTCCATGACCAGGCAGCTCTTTGCGCATGACGCAGCATCGTCGACTCGGATGGAAGAGATGTCGTCACCGAATAGATCCAAGCCGGTGTAGATCGCCACCCGGTTTGGCCTCTTGGTGAATTCTTCGATTGGTGAGAGTGCTGTATCTTGAGGTAGGCCGGCCTGGAGAGAGGCGGCTGTTGGCTGATCAGAAGTTCCCTTTTGATTGCCGGACGATCCACTTGCATCGGCAGGTTGGGTCGCCGTCAGCGTCTTCTGACGAGATGCGGCCAGTTCGTCTGATTGTTGGCTTACGGTTCGGTTCAATCCGTAGCGTTCAATCTCGTCCTGGCTGAATATGTGCATGTCGTCAGGCGGTGTCTTGAACATGACCTGCATCACGTCTATCGGCGTATCGAAGCGATTGAGAACTTCGATGATGTCCGAGATAGCTAGCTGCGCGCCGACGAGATCAGGCGAGTCCGAAGATATTTGATGAACGCCGAGCTCTCCGTCGACCTTTCGTTCGTTTCCTGCCAGGAAGGCGAAGGAGCATGCTGAATAGCATTTACTTTCTTTGGGAATATACGTTGCGAGTTTTCGCAGATGGATGTCGTCGGCAATCAGAAGCCCCATCTGCACGTTACCACCAGGACTATTAAGCGTGATCAGCTTGGCGTTTGGAGCAGCTTGGAGCGCACGCCTGAAGTTCAGCGCTGATCCAGCGTCAATCAAGCCGTTTAGCGAGATGAGGTCTGGTCTCGCACTATCGACCGAGAAAGGGCCGAACGTCTGGACCTCTCCAAACGCTTTCTCAGCCGTGCTTGCGATAAGCGTTATAGCGAAAACGTCTCGCGACGACGGAACGAATTATCTCACGCATACTTAGCCCCTCAGCCCTTCCATGAAACTACAATCTGCACTTGCTGACAATGTTGGTGAGCCTCAATCGCCATGAGCAGTTAACGTCTCTGTGCCGGGATAGTCCTTGGCGCCCCTCCAGGGGCATCCTACGCATGATCGACAGCAACAAGCCGTTGGAGATCACATGGCGACGATCCGGAAACTCAGAGGACGCTGGCAAGCTCAGGTGCGTCGGCGTAGCATGAAACCTCGCTGCAAATCCTTTGACATGAAGCAGGAGGCCGAGAAGTGGGCGCGCGATCTGGAAGCCCAGGTTGATCGCTTCGGTGCCGCACCCGATACGAAGATCCTTGAAACTACCACCCTCGGCGAACTCCTTGAACGCTATCAGCGTGAAGTATCGCCGTTGAAGCGTGGTGCGGTGCAGGAGGTCCAGCGAATCGACGTGCTCCGACGTCATGAGCTTGCCTACCGGACGATGATCGGGCTTTCTCAACAGGACATCGCGTCATTCCGTGACGAGCGGCTTCGATCGGTAGCTCCATCTACCGCCGTTCGCGAGCTTGCGATCCTCAGCCACGTCATCGAGGTCGCTATCCGCGATTGGGGTTTCCCGCTCGCCAGGAACGTGGTGAAGCTGGTGCGCCGTCCGGTCATTCGGAACGAGCGCAGCCGACGCCTGACCGGCGACGAGGAGCAGCGCCTTCTCGATGGTTGCGACGGTGGCAAGATTCCCTATCTCCGGACGCTGCTCATTCTCGCGATCGAGACCGGGATGCGCCGTGGTGAACTTCTTGGTCTCAAGTGGTCCGACGTCTCGCACAATCGTCGGGTGATCAGTCTCGCGATGACCAAGAACGGATCCGGGCGTGAGGTGCCTTGTCGCAGCGTGCGTTCCAGGCGTTGAACGAATGGAAAGGACACGCTGACGTAGATCCATCTACCATTTTCCCAATGAAGGCGGGCGCGCTCGAACAAGCCTGGCGACGTCTCCTTGCGCGATCGAACGTTAAGGCGCTGCGCTTTCACGATCTACGCCACGAGAACGTCAGCCGCCTATTCGAGCGTGGGCTGAACATGATCGAGGTGAGCAGCATATCGGGCCATAAGGAGATGCGTATGTTGAGAAGATACACGCATTTGAGCGCAGATGACCTGGTAGGTCGCCTAGGATAAATCAATCTACGGTGTCGAATCCGCTTACCAACAGCCCGCGTGACCTTTACATTTCACCATCAGTCGCGCAGGTTTTGTAAGGTTTTCAGCAAAAATCCTTGCGCTTATATATATTTTAATTTGCGAAAAGCCTTGCACTCAAATCCGCAATCATTGCGGAACTGCACTGAACCTTGACAGAGCTTTCCGCTAAGTTGACAGATTTGCCGGATTTCAATGGTTTTGTCGAAAACGTCAAGGTTCGCGAACGCCTCTGGGTTGTATCTGCGCCTGCATATGCCTTCTTGCAGGCTCCGAACCGCCTGCGTTGGTCGTGCAAGCGTTGTGCCCTGTCTGCCGCATATACAGATCATGAGCTGGAAATCCTCAATCGCCAATGCTGGAAACATATCCGTGTCCGTCGCAGACTACTGCTTACGTAGATCGATCTATGATCGCACCGTTGCCTGAACCGCCACCCAGGTAAGCTGGACCTGGGTGGATCAGCATGGCCATTGTGAACGATGCGGGTGCCTAAGGACGATCTTTTGCAGCGCGCCGTCTTTCTGCGCGCTGTCGCCAGGTGCCGCCCAGCCTCCTCTGCCGTCAAGGTGGTGCTGGAACGAGGACGGATCTCCCCGTCGTGATGCGAAGTCTTAGAAAAAGGCGAGCTGTGCGATGGGGATGCCTTCCGTGCTGACGAGTGCCCGAGGTCCAAACCTCCCATGCCCACAATCGACAGGGAAGCTCGTTGGCGAGCGTCAGATGATCGGTAGCAGTCCTTGTGCATTTTGAGCGACGAAACGCGCCAGGTCGAAACCTGGAGTCAAAGAGCACGCACTTCAATTCATAATGTCTTCATAGACTTATTAAGGACCGTTGAGCGGACACTTGGAACGACCCTGATCCGGGATAGGTTTCGTGGCCGGAGCAGAGCGAAGGGCCGGAACCTTCTCATGGCAGCGTGATACTTTCCGCCCGGAAGCTTCGTTCTCTCCCGCAGATTATCATCACATAGAGAGCCGCAGGAGCGTGAACTTTTGTCCGGTCTATCCATTTCTTATATAAGAGAATAATTATACTTAGTTGTTAATAGTAACAGATGGATAAATAACGGCCAAAAGTTCACGCTCCCGGCTCGTCAAAAAAACTGCAGTTTTGATCGTGACTTGAAGCAGTTCCTCCGGCAGACCGCTATACATCTCTGCGAGCACGAACGGCAGAGGAGCCTCCGGCATGGAAAATCTGAACGATGACGACACGTATGTTTTCGAGCCTGCTGTAATCAAGCTCACGCCCTATGATCGCCGGCGGCAGGAACTTCGTGCTTTGCAAGACAAGCGCGATGAACTGCTGCTCTATCCTGATAGCCAGCGCCGCATTGCTGAACTGGATCACCAGATCAAGGAGGCGAAGGAGCGGTTCGAGAAAGAGAAGGGGCGTAGCACCGATGATGATTGGCGCAGGTTGCGTGACATTGACGACTGGCGCTCTCGCGACGGTAAGGAACTGCGCAATGCCAGCCGGCGCAAGGTTCGAAGTAAGCCGAATGAAGACTTGTCGCACCTGACGCCCGAGCAGAAAGAAGAACGCAAGCGCTTACAGCGTGCCGACGCAAACTTTATCAAGCGCCAGGAGCAGAAAGGCGTTTCGGAAGCTGACGTTCAGGCGGCTCTTTTGGTTCGGCAGCAGCAGCGTGACGCCAAGCGTAGTGCGGCGGCAGAAGTCGAACGTCAGTTGGCGACGAATCCGGCTTATGGAATGTTTTGATCTCGGGACGATCTCTCATGCCGAGATGCCGGAATCGGCAGACTGCTTTCGCAGCAACCGCCCAAGGGTGCGCGGGTGAACCTGATAGTCATCCGCCACCTCGGTGACGGACCGCCGGTCGAGTTCGATTGCTGCCTTCGCGTCGGCGAGCTGCTCGGCCGTCATCGCCGGCCTTCTGCCGATCCGGCTACCGCGAGCACGGGCGGCAGCCATGCCCGCCCGCGTCCGCTCGCTGATCAGAGACCCTCGAACTCGGCCATGCTTGCCAGGACATGCAGAAGTAGCCGCCCAGCCGACGTGCTGGTATCCAGGCTTTCGCTCAGAGACCGGAATTCGACACCGCGTTCGTTCAGGTCGCGAACGAGCGTCAACAGCTCGAACAGCGACCGGCCAAGACGATCCAGCCGCCAGACGGTAAGCGTATCACCCCGCCGCAGAGCGCGGAGCATTTTGGTCAGCCCAGGACGCGAGAAGTCAGCGCCAGAGAAGCCTTCGTCGGTCAGGATCGTTTCGCAGCCTGCGGCGTTCAATGCTGCGAGCTGGAGATCCATATTCTGCTCAACCGTGCTGACGCGAGCGTATCCGAAATTGCGCATGCCCTACCCCGTTCTGGTCCGTGCAACTAGGATGGGAATTTCGTGTAGAATACCCGCCAAGCCATTGATTAAAAGGAAGGGTTCCGTCATAACGGACCTGCATTCCCGTGCTTTTTGTTAAAGCATTGATTTCCTTCGATGCAATGAGTGCGGTCAACAGAATCCCCCGTCTGCACAAAAAGGTTCCCTTTCGTGCGGTGACTATGATCGGCGCCTTGTTGGGCTGGGAGTTGGCATGCGGGTTCTGAACAAGCAGAGAAAATCACACTCAAATGCCACGGTTGGCATAGGATGGCGCCTGCGTTCGGCTGTTATTGCGTCTGCGCTGCTGAGCAGCACGCCAGCTTCTGCTGATGGCCTGGACACGGCCTATTTCCTTGCAATGCAGCCCTACGCTGTCTTGAAACGGGCATCGGTCGCATGCGGAAAGCCGATTGAGGAACATGTTGCCTACAAGCAAAGGCTGCTTGAGATTCTCAGCGGTGTGCCAGATATCGATATACGAGCAGCAAGCCGGGATATTGAACAAGCCTACCAGACGGACGCGCACCTGGGCGGGCTCGATTGCACAGATGGGCTTCAGGATCGATACAAGCAGGTCATTGAAAGAGGCGTCGACCGGGATCTTGAATATCTTGCTGAAGAGGTTCTCAATCGGCAGCACCGCAACCAGTAGATTAATCTACCTTTTGGGTGAGCTTACACCGATGCGTTCGCGGTGAGCCACTTCTCCAAAGCCTCAATGACCTTCAGCCGAAGTCCATGACCATTTAACAGGGCGTTGCCGAGCGAGGCATCCAGCTTCGAAAAGCCCATCTCACCCATGATGTCACCCGTCGTCATTCCGCGTTTGGTCTTGATGTAGTTGATACGCGCAACCGTTGCCGGAAGAAGGTAGCGGCCGGTGCTTATCGATGTGGACGGTGTCCCTGTTGGTAGGGCACCCGTCTTGGTCAACCAGGCCAAGAAATCTTTTCGCTCTGAGTTGCTGGACTTGCTCCAGGCGTTCTTCAACTCATGTAACCGTGTCCTCGGTTTTTTCAGGTCGGCCGCCGCCGCTGCTTCCGTCACCGTCCGATATTTCCCGTCGACCAGATCGGCATATATCGCCGGATGGTCCCGTATCAGCCGCTCTTCGTAATAGGCCTTGTCGCGCTTCTGTTTCTTCGCCATATCGTGTCCGGTCTGCACTGCCGCCCAATTGACCAGGGAGCCTCACTGGCGCATTTGGCATGCTGTTTGCTGGATAGCAACGTCGTCGTGCAAGGATCCAGACAGTGCGTCTGTGAGTCGATTATCGGCCTCGATGAGGACGGCAAGGCAGGGAGGAAGCTGCCAGAGCACGAGGATCTCGTATAGGACGTCGCCCGTCGATGACCGAAGTGCAGACTGACGCTGCAAAGCAAGCTGTCGAGATCGACCTGGAGACTGTCGCCGAGGTCGCTGCGAGATATCAGGTTCATCCGAAAACGCTGGCTCGGGTTCTACGCAGCGCCCGCATCGAATAGCATGGCGAAATGGACAAAAGAGACTCTCGGATGCGCTTGCCACGTCGAACGCTGCGAAGTAGCGACTCGTCCGAGTCGGCGTGCTTAGTATGCCTTGCAACCAAAATTTTTAACTACCTCGTTATATAACCTGTAGTTGTTTCCCTCAACAGCGTTGGTGGGAAATGTCGTCGTAAGACTCAAGCGCCGTTTAAGAATTCAGGTTAGAGACTAAGCTAGATGTTCGATATTGCCGTCCATTATTTGAACCCTTCTCAGAGCCGAGCAAATACCCTTAGGAAGACAATCGGCGCAGCAGAGGAAATCTCAGAGGCCGTTCGAGAAATAAGTCTTCGTCCCGGGGAGCGTCTTCTAGGATTCTTGTGCCTTCGAAATCGGGATGTCATCTCACATGTCTGCTGGGGTCGCCGAGGACATAAGGCGGCCACACAGCTCCGGCGGTTGAATTTAGATAGCCCAAAAGAAATTTCGCCGATCAACGTATCAGAACTTCGGTCTAGAGAGGGTTGGAGCGAATTCATCCGCTTCTTCGACGGGCGAGATGTCTTTTACTCCGCTGACGATTCCCGCGAATTTATTGCAAAGATGCGAGAGGAGTCTGAGGATGTAGATTTGTTCATCAAAGCGGCGGAGACCGATTACGGCCTCATCGACGAGCTCAGCCAAGATGAGATTCAAATTGTCCGCCAAGAGCACGACGCCGTCGAAATGGCACTGCGTATAGCCAACATGACGCCTAGAAAGTCATATCGGTGGTCACCTAGCCAACAAGGCAAAACGGCCATTACTTCGTTCTTTACAGGTTTAGAACCTGCCTCACATATGGAGGACGACGTCGTCCGTTGGGACGTCGCAAGAATACCGGGATATGACTTGCTTCACGAAACTGTCTTCGGTCACTACGTGCTGGAAGACGGCGGGACAATCTTGCACACGTTCCATGCAAACAAGAATGCCTTGGAGCATACTCTCGGGGTCGACCTGATATATTTTAATGAGCAGCATGAGAGTTTTGTTCTCGTGCAATACAAGATGGCTGAGCCTCAAGGCAACACCCATGTATTTCGCTTCCCGGACAAACAGCTCGAAAAAGAAATCGATCGCATGGACCGAACAATGGAGGTCCTTGCTAACGAGGTAGCTACAGCCACGAACCAAAGCGCAGCCTTTGATTTCAGGCTTACCGCCAGTCCCTTTTTTCTAAAGATTTGCCCGCGTGATGCTTTCGAACCGGACGAAAACGAACAAGTTAAAGGAATGATTATTCCCATAGATATGTGGAAAGCCGTCACGGCTGATACAACGAATAAGTTTCTAGGGCCAGCTGGAGGCGGAATACTTAGCTTTGATAATTGCCCCCGATACTTTGATAATACGCAGTTCATCTCCATCATGCAAAGTGGGTGGGTAGGAACCTCTTCTGTTGCGCGAAGCTTTCTGGAACAAGTAATTACCGAAATCATCAATAGCGGAAAATCTCTTGTCCTCGCAGCAAAGTTGCGATCTCGGAAAGAGGAAACTCCGGCACCAGTGCGAACAAAGAAGAAGGCACGGAAAGGTGTAAACAAGAGAAAGGCCAAGACCGTGGCAGGTAAGGCTAAGAAGGGAGCGTAGAGATACCCGGGAAACTGAATGGTGCTGCTTCCCACTTTGCGCCCGCTCATCTTTAAAGCAGCGGTCGCGGCCTCGGCCATAGTTCCTGTCGTGGTCAGGTTTGGCATCGCTTCCGTTGGCCCAGATCCTTAGCCGCTCGCTGTGTGCGAGATCATAGACCGGCGCACGAAGGCCGCTTTGAGGCAAACGGTTGAATGGCAGCATGGCGGTGGCTATTAACGGCCCGCGCTGCAACTCAAGCGGAGAGGTGGCAGAGAGGTCGAATGCACCGCACTCGAAATGCGGCATACCTGCAAGGGTATCGTGGGTTCGAATCCCACCCTCTCCGCCATATCCTTCTTTCCGGAACCTGCTGTCCGATTTACCGGCTTTCCTTCGGGGAGCGCATGGACTTGGTGCGCTGCGTCGTGGCATAGGGCGCGGATCGTCACGAGGCCCGGCTTTTCATGATCCGCATCGAGAATATCAGCAAGTCCAACAGCCACCGCATCCTCTATATCGAGGCGTCCGCCGCGCTGAACCGTGGGGAGAAGATCGGGCTTGTCGGGCCGAACGGGGCGGGCAAGACGACGCTTTTCCGCATGATCACGGGGCAGGAGCAGCCGGACGAAGGGCAGGTCTCGGTCGAGAAGGCCGTCACCATCGGTTATTTCAGCCAGGATGTTGGCGAGATGGCGGGCCGGAGCGCCGTTACCGAGGTGATGGACGGGGCGGGGCCGGTGAGTTCGGTCGCCGCCGAGCTGCGCGAACTGGAAGCGGCGATGGTCGATCCGGACAGGCTCGACGAGATGGACGCGATCATCGAGCGCTACGGCGAGGTGCAAGCGCGCTACGAGGAGCTCGACGGCTACGGGCTGGAGAGCCGGGCGCGCGAGGTGCTGGCGGGTCTCGGCTTCAGCCAGGAGATGATGGACGGCGACGTCGGCAAGCTGTCGGGCGGCTGGAAGATGCGCGTGGCGCTCGCCCGCATCCTCCTCATGCGGCCGGACGTCATGCTGCTCGACGAGCCGAGCAACCATCTCGACCTCGAAAGCCTGATCTGGCTGGAGCAGTTCCTCAAGGGCTATGACGGCGCGCTCTTGATGACCTCGCACGACCGCGAGTTCATGAACCGCATCGTCACCAAGATCATCGAGATCGACGCCGGTTCGCTCACCACCTATTCCGGCGACTACGGCTTCTACGAGCAGCAGCGCGCGCAGAACGAGAAGCAGCAGCAGGCCCAGTTCGAGCGCCAGCAGGCCATGCTCGCCAAGGAGATAAAATTCATCGAGCGCTTCAAGGCGCGCGCCTCCCATGCCGCGCAGGTGCAGAGCCGGGTGAAGAAGCTCGACAAGATCGAGCGCGTCGAGCCGCCGCGTCGACGCCAGACCGTGATGTTCGAGTTCCAGCCGGCGCCGCGCTCGGGCGAGGATGTCGTCAACCTCAAGAATGTCGGCAAGGCCTATGGCAGCCGCACGATCTACCGGGATTTCAGCTTCCTCGTGCGCCGCAAGGAGCGCTGGTGCGTGATGGGCGTCAACGGTGCGGGCAAGTCGACCTTGCTGAAGCTCGTCGCCGGGGCCGCCGATCCCGATGCGGGCAGCGTGACGATCGGGGCGAGCGTCAAGGTCGGCTACTTTGCACAGCATGCGATGGATCTGCTCGACGGCGACCTCACCGTGTTTGAATGGCTGGAGCGGGAGTTTCCGCGCGCGGGCCAGGGGCCACTGCGGACGCTGGCTGGCTGCTTCGGTTTTTCCGGCGACGATGTCGAGAAAAAGTGCCGGGTGCTGTCCGGCGGCGAGAAGGCGCGGCTGGTCATGGCGGCCATGCTGTTCGATCCGCCGAATTTCCTGATCCTCGACGAGCCGACGAACCATCTCGACCTCGACACGAAGGAAATGCTGATCAAGGCGCTTTCGGACTATGAGGGCACCATGCTCTTCGTCTCGCACGACCGCCGCTTCCTCGGGGCGCTGTCGAACCGGGTGCTGGAGCTGAACGGCGAGGACATCCATCAATATCCGGGCGGCTATACCGAATATGTCGCGCAGACCGGCCAGGAGGCGCCGGGTCTTCACGGCTGACGCGGCTGTCGCCGGACGCTGTTTCGGTCTATGACAGGCCGAACGGCGGAGGGGACGGATGGACCGGAAGAAACCGCTTTACCGCAGCGTCAACACGCGGACCCACGGCGTGCATCATGGATCGGGCGGCGACTATCGCTGGTCGCGCCGGCGCGAGGACCGCGTGCATGCGGGCGCCATGGGTGGTAATTCGCGGCGTGGGCTGGACTATACGCCGCTCCTCAGGTTCCTGCTGTCGCGGGTCGGCGAGGACTGGGATGCCGTCCATGCCGAGGCGGTGGCGCGGCTCGACAGGGCGGAACCGATCTTCTGGCTGGTCGCGCGGTCGAAGGCCGAGCGGCAGCACTTCGTGCGGATCGGCGAAAGCTCCTATTATTCCGGCCTCTACATCGATGAAGACAACCGGCTGCGACTGGTCGATCCGGCGCTGCACGTCGAGGACATGGAGCCGGTCTGCGCGTGCTGCACGCACACGTTCAACGGCGTGCCCTTCACGCGGAAATACGCGCCGCCGGGCGACTGACGTGCTGGTATCGGCCCTTCGGGCGCTCTATGAGGACGGCGGAGAGTTTCGAGGCGAGAGGCGGCATGGACAAGCGGATCGGGATCGTCGGCGGCGGGCCGGCCGGGCTGATGGCGGCGGAGGTGCTGTCGGCGCGCGGCCATGCGGTCACCGTGCTGGAGGCGATGCCGACCATCGGCCGCAAGTTCCTGCTCGCCGGCAAATCCGGCCTCAACATCACTCATTCGGAGCCTTACGCGCGCTTCGCCGCGCGGTTCGGCGCGGCGAACGGGCGGCTTTCCGCCGCGCTCGATGCCTTCACGCCCGAGGATGTTCGCGCCTGGGCGATGGGGCTCGGGACGGAAACCTTTATCGGTTCGTCCGGCCGGGTGTTCCCGAAAGTCATGAAGGCCTCGCCTTTGCTGCGGGCCTGGCGGGCGCGGCTGGAAGAGCAGGGCGTCGATATCCGCGTGCGCCATCGCTGGACGGGTCTTGCGCCGGAGGGCCTGCGGGTCGAGACGCCGGCGGGCGAGGTGGCGATGGCCTTCGATGCGGTGCTGCTTGCGCTCGGTGGCGCGAGCTGGCCGCGGCTCGGCTCGGATGCGGGCTGGGTCGCGCGGCTTGCGGAAAAGGGTGTCGATATAGCGCCCTTCCGTCCGGCCAACTGCGGCTTCGATGTCGACTGGTCGGCCTTCTTTGCGGAGAAATTCGCCGGGGCGCCGGTGAAGGGCGTCGTTGCGTCTTCACCGGCCGGGGCTATTCCCGGCGAGTTCGTCGTCTCGCGCACGGGCGTGGAGGGGAGCCTTGTCTATGCCCACGCCACCGCGCTGCGCGACCGGCTGGAGGAGGAGGGCAAGGTGTCTCTCGATCTCGATCTGGCGCCGGGGCGGACAGCCGAACGGCTGGCGGCGGACCTCTCACGGCAAGGCCACAAGGCAAGCCTGTCGACGCGCCTGCGCAAGGCGGCGGGGCTCGACGGCGTCAAGGCCGCGCTGCTGCGGGAATGCCGGCCGGATGTGGCGAGCCTTTCATCGGATGCGTTGGCCGCCGTGATCAAGGCATTGCCGCTTGCCCTCCTGCGGCCGCGGCCGATCGGGGAGGCGATCTCGTCGGCCGGCGGCATCCGTTTCGACACTTTGGATGAAGGCTACATGCTGAAGGCGCTGCCCGGCACTTTCGTCGCGGGCGAAATGCTCGACTGGGAGGCGCCGACCGGCGGCTATCTGCTGACCGCCTGTCTCGCGACCGGCCGGGCGGCCGCCCATGGCATGGATCGCTGGCTATCCAGTTAGGCGAGGGCGCGTTTCGCACCCGTCGGCGCCTGGCCGAGGCGGGCGGCTGCGGCCTTCAGGCAATCGAGATAGCGTTCGCGGTTGGCAAGCCCGTCGGCGCGCGGGGCGACGAGGCAGAGCGTTGCGGCCGCATGCCCCTCCTCGCCCATCACCGGCACGGCGAAGCAATGGGTGAAGCTGTCGACGATGCTGTTGAAGGTGAAGAGCCCTTCGGTATCCGCCCGGCGCACCTCGGCGAGGAATTCGGCGGGATCGAGCCATGTTCCGTCCGGCAGGCGGAAATCCTGCGGGGGAATGAAGGCAAGGATCTCCTCGTCGCTCATATGCGCGACGAGAAGGCGCCCGGAGGCCGTCCACGGGATCGGCACCGACTGGCCGATATCGGTGGAGATGCGGAAGGGGCGCGCGCCCTCGCGCATGCGCACCACCGTGTATTTGTTGCCGTCCAGCATGCAGAACTGCGCGGTCTCGCGCGTCTCGTCGGCCAGCCAGTCGAGCGCGGCCTCGC
>Ga0206118_100299_pt1 | contig 31652 bp, 26 predicted proteins | sample 3A20Ametagenome_FD_177999 | JGI IMG/M metagenome (GOLD analysis project Ga0206118, IMG submission 177999) | Enriched microbial communities from leaf-cutter ant dump, University of Wisconsin, Madison, United States - 3A20A | ecosystem: Environmental > Terrestrial > Nest > Insects nest > Nest dump... | reverse complement strand
TGATATCTACCGTAGCGCAATTGAGCGATTTTGCCAGGGCGCCGGCCATAGAATATTCTCCTCCATAACCGCCTTCAAAGTTTTTGGGAGACCAGTTATCAAACTCCGGGTATGTCTTCTGCCGGTTGTCGTAGTAGGCGCAGGGGTCGAGGCCTTTTTCAAGGGCTGCGGAATAAACAATGGGCTTAAAAGTAGATCCGACATGCCGCCTGGCCTTAACATGGTCATATTGAAAAAATTTATTGTCAATACCTCCCACCCAGGCCTTGATGTAACCAGTCGACGGATCGGCAGCCATAAATCCCGCTGACAGGAATTGCAGGTAATAAATGAGTGAGTCCTTAGGGCTCATCTTCATCTTCTGCTCACCTCCCTTAGGGCTATAAACCACCATTTCCTGCCGGACATTAAACACACTGTCGATGTATGCAGAAGACCGGCCGGCCGCTGCCAATCCCTTATAGCGTTCGGTATTCATGATGGCCTTATTGAGGAAAGCGGTATCTTTCCACGGGAGCCTGATCCATTTCATTTGCTGGGTGTAGAGGTCCTGCAGCTCCGCCATGTGCTCGGCTACGGCTTTCTCGGCATATTGCTGCATAGTGATGTTGATGGAGGTATATACCTTCAATCCATCGGTATAAAGATTATAGCTGGAGCCATCGCTTTTCTTCAAATGAGCCAGTTGATTGTCCAGGTCGATCCTTGCGTGTTCCCTGAAATAAGTGGCGATACCCTCATTGTGAGTTTCCTTGACATAATTAAGCTTGATCTCGAGTGTGGTGAGCGAGTCGAGTTGTTTCCTGGTAAGGTAGCCGTAACGCTCCATCTTACTAAGGACTGTGTTGCGCCTTTTCTTAGCCAGCTCCACGTTATTGAGAGGATTATACTTGGTCGTGGCCTTGAGCATCCCTACAAGTGTTGCGGCTTCCTCTGTCTTGAGATTTTTAGGCGTTGTACTGAAATATTGCTTGGAGGCAACATCAATGCCAAAAACGTTTCCTCCGAAAGATACCGTGTTAAAATACAGCGTCAGCAACTCTTCCTTGGTATACATCTTTTCAAGGCGCTGTGCAATGATGATCTCCCTGATCTTATTGATCAGGGTTGTTCCGCGCCAATAAGTTCTTCTTTTAAACAGGTTTTTGGCCAATTGCTGGCTGATGGTGCTACCTCCGCCGGAAGAGCTCTCTTTCATGAGGATGGTACGGAAAAGCACGCGCGCCCATGATTTCCAGTCGATACCGTTGTGCTCATAATACCTGATATCTTCCGTAGCGATCAACGCCTGGACCAGGTTTGTGGGGAGGGAGTCGAATGTAGTATTGGTCCGGTTCTCGATAAAATAACGGCCGATAAGGGTTGTACCGTCGTCAGCTATCAGCTCCGTTCCTTCAGGATTACTGATCTTTAGCAGCTCTTCATCGGAAGGCATGCCTCCGAATACGCCGATCCGTGCTGCAAAAATCAAGAGGAACAATCCAAAAAGCGAGGTGAGAAAAACGCTCATAGCTCCCTTTATAATAAAATTGAGGAGCGGCTTTTTGGCCAGATAAGCATCGATGACACTTATTTTTTTTCTAATAGAAACCAGGTAGGGCTTTAACTGATTCAGCAACTTATTTTCAGCCATTTATAGTATCCGGATGTAGATTAGATCAACAACTATATGTAATACAAAACGTAAATATAAGCAGGTTATTGGAAGTATCCACATAGAAAATATCAGGTGCAGATCAACAAAAAGCCGTGTTTCAGCCATTATGAGCCAAAACACGGCATATTTTACACACTTACCAGCCAAAGGCTATTCAGCGTATATCACAAGTATTATGCTTCCGGATTTTCCTCTTCGGCAGGAGCTTCATCGCTTGTCGCTTTTTTAGAAGCCTTAGCCTTTTTGGGAGCTTCTTCCGCAACGGCTTCCGCTTCTTTTTCAGCCTGCTTGGCCTCCAGCTTGGCCCTCGCTTCTTCAGCCCTTTTGTCTCCGGCCTCATCGAACTGCTGCTTCAGCTGAGAGAAAGCATCGATATCACCAAGAGTGGTTTTTTCGATCTTGGCCTGTTGGCTCTTGATCGCCGCCCTGGATTCATTTTCTGAAGTTTCTCTCTCTCTTTTCAGCATATTATCAGCTTCTTTCTTGATATCTTCAAGATAGCGCTGGTGAGAAACGAGGATACGCTTATCATCCCGGTTGAATTCAATCACCTTGACCGTCAATGTCTCATCGACATCAGCCATGGAGCCATCCTCTTTTTTCAAGTGCTTGATCGGAGCAAAGGCCTCAAGGCCGTATGGCAACTGAACGGTCGCACCTTTATCATCACGTCGGATAATGGTTGCCTCATGGTATGAGCCTATAGGGAATACAGATTCAAAGGCATCCCATGGGTTTTCTTCGATCTGCTTATGACCGAGAGACAGCTTCCTGTTGTCTTTATCTATTTCCAGGATCACCACTTCGATCTGGTCACCGACCTTTGTAAATTCGGAAGGATGAGAGAAACGCTTGGTCCAGGACAGATCGGAAATGTGTACCATTCCTCCGATGCCGTTATCAATCTCAACAAACACACCGTAAGGAGTCAGGTTTTTGACTGTACCGGTATGACGGCTATTGACAGGGTATTTAGTTTCAATATCACTCCAAGGATCTTCCTGAAGCTGCTTGAGGCTGAGAGACATTTTACGCTCGTCCCGGTCGATAGTGACAACTTTAGCCTCATATTCCTGATCCAGCTTGAAGAAGTCGCGTGCGGCAACAGGCTGATTGCTCCAGGAAACCTCGGAAACGTGGATCAGACCTTCGACTCCCGGGCTTACCTCCAGGAATGCACCGTAATCTTCTACATTGACGATCTTACCTTTGACGGTCGAACCTTCTGTAATGTCCATACCCAGCACTTCCCAAGGATGTGGAGTGAGCTGCTTCAGACCAAGAGAGATACGTTTTTTGTTTTCATCGAAGTCAAGCACCACCACGTTGATCTTGTCATTCATCTGAAGGACCTCTTCAGGGTGGTTGATCCTACCCCATGAAATATCCGTGATATAGAGGAGACCGTCGACGCCGCCGAGATCCATGAACGCACCGAAGTCCGTAATGTTCTTGACCACGCCTTCAAGCACCTGACCTTTTTCAAGTCCTGCAATAATATGCTCCCTTTGTTCTGCGATATCGCTTTCGATAAGCGCTTTATGAGAAACAACGGCATTTTTGATGGTCTCATTGATCTTAACGACCTTGAATTCCATTGTTTTACCTACATACGCATCATAGTCAATAATAGGCTTGATATCGATCTGAGAACCCGGAAGGAACGTTTCGAGGCCATAAGCATCGACGATAAGGCCGCCCTTGGTTTTGGAGATAACCGTACCTTTGATGATGGTGCCGTTGTTGAAAGAGTCGACAATAGTGTCCCAGGCAATAAGCAGCTTTGCCTTCTTGCGCGAAAGGACAAGCTGACCCCTCGCATCTTCCTGGTTTTCAACATATACATCTACATAATCCCCTGCTTTCAGATCCGGAATATCGCGGAATTCGGAAAGAGAGATAATACCGTCAGACTTATAATTGATGTCAAGAACAACATCACCACCGCTGATCGCTTTGACAAGGCCTTTGACAATTTCATTGTCCTTGATCGAGGTCAGGGTTTTTTCGTATTCATCGAGATACTTTTGTGTAACTTCTGCAGAATACTCAATGTGATTTTTTTTGCTGATCGACCAGTCAAAGGCGTCATGAGCGGTTTTGGGCTGATTTTCAAGAACGGGTGATTCCTGAAGCAGATTCTCATTTTCTGACATGGAATCTTAGATTTTAATGGTTAAACAATATTTTTAGCGGCGCAAATGTACGACTTTTTTGATTGTACTTTATTGCTATTTGAAATATATATCACAACAAATTGTAAATCAAACAGATTCAATGCAGTAAGAAAAGCAGGTACAGAGCCCGAAGATCACTCCGGATGCCCGAGATCATTTATTCACCCTCTTTCGTCTCGAACCAGACCTTACCCCTGTCATCCGGATCGCCGTTATAATTAAAAGTGATCTCTTCATGAGGAGAGATATTGGCAATAGCCCTGATAATGAGAGCCTCGGCTCCATAGTCCATAATGTATTCGGCATTGGGTGAATAGGAATGGTTGTACAGTGAGCCGTATCCAAGAGCAATTGCCGCCTGTCCGTGCTCCCAGAGAAAATAATAATTGTACATCACAGTCTTATCGATCAGCTCTATTTCATGGGGAGGAAGAACGATAACGGGACAGATCTCAATCACATCACCTTTTTTCAGCATTCGTGACGTAAATACTCCCCTGCCCCGGTCACGGGTTTCTTTATAATAAATGCTTTCTATCCGCTGCATTGTTGTTGAATGTTCAAGCCTGATTTATTGTTATTTATTCCCGGTATAATTTACGGTCTGCCTTCTGGAGAGCATGATCCCGCCACACATCAGCAGCAAGCCGGCTACCTGAATAATATGTATCTGTTCTCCATCGAGCAAGCCAAGGATTATCGCCACAGCAGGGGTCAGATAAGAGACCGTCGATGCAAACAGGCTACCGGATATCCTGATCAGATAAAAATAAACGATCGAAGTGATCACACTGCCCAGGATAGCCAGCAGGATGACCGGCCAGAAATCCGACAGGATGCTATCCGAAGCGGCAACAACATCATAGGCTGATGTCGCAAAGAACAGCACGGTTGCTGCCGGCATCATCAGGGAAAAAGCGATCACGGAAACCGTAAAGCTATTTTCCGATGACAGCCGGTGACCGATGGTATTGGTGCTCCACGCATACAAAATGGATGCCACGACTATAAATAAGCCATACCATGGATCCGCTATGCCGCCCAGGTCACTTCTGGCCAGAATGATCATCAAAGCGCCGCTCAGCCCGATTACAATGCCCAATATGCGCCACCCGGAATATGCCAGTCTGTAAAACAGCATCCCCAGGATCAGCGTAAAGATAGGTGTCAATGAGCTCAGCGCACCGCTCAAGCCACTCACAATTTTGGTCTGCGCGATCGCAAAACAGAAGGATGGAATACCACTACCGCAGAAGCCGACGATCAGAAAATAAGGTAAAAGCGGGATATGCCTCTTCTCAAAACGTGAAAACACAAACGGAGTAAAACACAGACCCGCTATAAACAGCCTGATCGAAGCCATTTGGTAGGGATCGAGATACATCAATCCTTTTTTCATCAGAATATAGCTGCTACCCCAGGCCATGCTCACGACCAAAAGCAGCAAAAAGCTCAACCAGTAAGCCGATGCCTTCATATGCGAAAATTGCATTCAAAAGTAAGACTTATGATAAATAACCGGATGGAAATGTTTTCCTTAGAGCCCGGTATAACTATCTGAAGACAGCTAAACTTCCCTGAAACACATAAATAGAGAGAGCCCGGCATTGACCGGGCTCTCTCTATTTATAATGATCATTCTTAATGAAAAATCTCGGCCTTAGTGCCTGACAACCAGCTTGGCAACAAACCATTGTCCGGCGTTCTCGACCTTCAGGATATAGGTTCCGCTGACGAGTGCTTCAGTACTGATAAGAGCATGGCTGCCATCACTCACCTGCTTGACGCTGACCTTCCTGCCCAGGATATCGAAGAGCTGTATCTTACTCTCTCTGATATCGGCAGAACTGATAGTCACCATCCTGTCGGCAGGATTGGGGAAGACCGTCACCGGATCTTTTTTCCAGTTACCTGCAGAAAGGCTGGCCCCTACTTCAATTTCTGCACCGATCAGGGCACAACCATTCTTATCCTTGATCTGAACTCTGTAAATACCAGGACTGAGATCCTGGGGGCTTTGTTCTGTCGAAACAAGTATATTACTTTTTGTCCATTCAAAGGTATATTCCGGGGTTCCACCTTCGACCTCGATGGTAATACCACCATCAGATGCTCCCTGAGCGCTTGCCGGAGTGATCGCAACGACCTTCATTTCTATCGGCGCCGGATTGCTGATCACAAAAGAGGTTGAAGAGAAACATCCGTTCCCATCGGTAATGGTAACCTCATACTGTCCGGCAGCCAGATTGATGATCTGCGGTGAAGTAGCACCGTTACTCCATAAAATGGTATAAGGTGCCACCAGATTGGTTATATCGACCACAGCGCTGCCATTTTCGACATTATTGCAGGACATGTTCTTAACATTCAGATGAATGGCAAGCCCCTCCGTGATCGTAACATCAAATGAACAGGTCGACTGGTTGCCCGAATTGTCAGTGACAAGGAAAGTATTGGTCGTGACACCCAAAGGGAATACTGTGCCCAACGGATAGCCCGAAGTTTGCTGAACGCTTGCCACCAGGCAGTTATCGCTGACCTGAAGGTCATCCCACACAGGAGCACCCTGGCAAATGCCTTCGGTTATATTGCCGGGACAGGTAGCAGATGGCACGATCGTATCGACCACATGGACCGTTATCACTGATTGTGAAGAGTTTCCGGCATTATCCGTTCCGGTAGCTAAGGTTGTATTTGTGCCGATATCATCGCAACTGAATACGTTTGTCTGATAAGAAACAGAGGCCATTGAACAGTTATCATTGAACAGATAGTCAGCAGGAATTACATCCAGGGTGGCTGAACCCTGCTCATCCAGGTAGATCGTCACATCGGTATTGGAAGCAACCGGCGCCTGGGAGTCTATAGCGCTGACCACAATGGTCTCGACTCTGGAGCACTGCCTCGAATCGGTTACGGTCACAAGATAAGTGCCGGCACCAATATTATTTATATTCTGTGTGGTAGCGCCATTGGACCAGAGATAAGTATATGTAGGTGTTCCTCCACTGGTATTGATCGTTATGCTTCCATTATTACTGGTACAGGTCGGTGAGGCGACCGAAGAATTGATCACGATCGCTGAAGGCGCCGCAATAGTTACGGTTTTAGTCACAGCACATGCATTATCCGTGACGGTCACCGAATAAGTACCCGCCGGCAAGCCGGTAACTGTTTGATTTGTCGAGCCGGTCGACCACTGATATCCTACATTGCCTGAATTATTTGAAACATTGGCCGTTGCAATGCCATCATTACCTCCAGCACAGGACACCTCATTACCTGTCACCTGGACTGAAAGCTGGCAATCAGGCGCTTCGATGGAAAAATACTGGATGATCTCACAGCCATTAGCATCCGTAATGGTCACGGAATAGCTTCCTACAGAAAGGTTGGTAATACCGGGGCCAAATGCACCGTTGGACCAGGAATAAGAATAATCGGGTGTGCCGCCATTGACCACAGCCGCCGCAGTACCGTCAGCGACCTGCTCTGACGAGGCGTCCGTCGTGTTGATCTGCGCAACCAGCGCTGATGGCTCTATGACGGTGTATGTTTCGACAGTCTGGCATAGATTGGCGTCAGTTACTGTCAGTGTATAATCACCGGGACCGAGATTGGAGATCAACGGCCCGGAGCCATTTGTGCTCCAGGAATAAAAATAACCTCCACTTCCGCCGGTAGCTGAAGCACTGATAATACCGTCATTAGCTCCAAAGCAGGTAATATTACCGATCGATTCGGTTATAGACAACTGGTCAGGCTGAGTGACGACATAGGTCCGGACCGAAGTACAGAAATTACCATCGGTCACTGTCACGGTATAGGTACCGGCAGATAGGTTCGAAGCAATGTACGAAGCGGAGCCGTTGCTCCAGGCGTAGGAATAGGAAGGAGTTCCTCCGTTGACATTCAGGGTTATGGATGCGTCGGAAACTCCGTAACACGATACATCATCCTGAGTCGCCTGGACTGACAGAGGTTGCGGTGTGGTTATTGTAAAAGATCCTGTCCCGGGGCATCCCAAAGCGTCAGTCACTGTCACAGTATACGTGCCCGGCTGGAGATTGGAAATATTCTGTGTGGTAGCGCCATTGGACCAGGAATAGCTGAATGGCGCGGTGCCCACGGTAGGGGTAGCGACATTGATGCTTCCGTTGTTCTGACCGTTACATGTCACGTTCTGTACGGCAGCAGTTACAACAAAGGTGGGACATTGTGCGGCGCAGGGAGAGAGGCAGCTGGCCTGATTGACACGCTGGCGGATCTTATTACCGGGTTGTACTCCGAATCCGTTGGAGAAATTAATACCGTAACTTGTCAGGTGGCAATAGCTCATTATTGTCCCTCCGTTGACAGGTGCCGGGCCGGGGCCGCAGCTGCCCTCCGTAGAATAACAATTATCAAGGGCTCCTCCGGTCCAGCCACACCAATGTGTATGATTGGAGCCGATATTATGTCCCAGCTCATGTGCTACAACCATCACAGTCCAGGAATAATTGGGAAAATTGCTGTAATTCATATTTATATCCGAGTACGAGTGCTTGATGCTGTTGTTGCACAATACATTCAGCCAGGCAACTCCCCCGTTGCCATTATTGGTTTTGGCGAGCAGTTGGGCGATATTCCCATTGAAGCTCGTCCTGTAACCTGTGTAGAAATCAAGCGCATCACCCGAATCGCCCGTCGGGAACGGATCGGGTGTCGTCCATACAAAGATCTCGGAAATAGCTACGTTTATATTTTCATTCTCATAAAGTGTCGACACTACATTAAAAAAGCCGTTGACAAAATTCTGAACATTGGCAACGCTACCCTTATTCTGAAAGATACTATAGGAAGTTTCAAAAAATATGTTGACACAATCTCCGGCATCTCTCTGTTCCAGCTGTTCCTCCAAGTGATCCTCAACATCATCAAGATCTGAAGTACCGCACCTGAAGTTGTAATTGTAAGACAAGGTTCCGGCATTATAGATCACATGGATACGATCCTTATCCGTTTTTCCGATGTCATACTGTCCCTTATAGGTCGTAGAGATGATACCACTCATCTCCCCATCGATAAAGCTGATCGCGACAACGCTGTTCTCGTCTCCCTCAACCTGGCCCCGGTAGTATGCTGCAGGTGCCATCTGGTATTTTTCACCGTTATTGGTACGTACGATCGCGTTGTTACTGTACGGCTTTTTATTATACATAACGACAGTAAACACCTGGCCCTCAGTGCCGTAAGGGATCTGCAGGGATAAAAGATCAGGCTGATCCCTGATAATGTCGTTAATTGCGGAAAAGTCCGGTTTGAAAAACAAAGCATCGCCTTCCACATGCATACCGGTGCGGATGACCTCAGCATGATCCATGGTACCCGTGATGACCACACGCTCTGATACATCCGACAATGTCTTCCGGATATCAAGCTCTCTTGTCAGCTTCCCCTGGCCCGCCACATAAGCAGGAAAGGTCATATACAGAAGAGCGGCAAAAAATAGAAATAGTCTCATTTAAGAATTTAAACTTTGATTGTTAAAAAAATAAGGCAAAATGCAGTATCAATCGATTAGTTCTTTCAGTTTCCTTCTGAGGATCTTGCCTACATTGGTTTTAGGCAGCTCATCGCGAAATTCGATCTCACGGGGATGCTTATAGTTCGTAAGATTTTTTTTCATATGCGCCATCAGCTCTTCCTCCGTGAGCGAAGGATCCCTTCTCACCACAAACAGCTTGACATGCTCGCCGCTTTTCTTATCAGGAACGCCTATGGCAGCAGCTTCAAGCACTTTTTCACACATGGTGGCCACATCTTCTATCTCATTAGGGAATACATTGAAGCCCGACACCAGGATCATATCTTTTTTGCGGTCGACTATCCTGAAATAACCGTCTGCGTCCATCAGCCCGATATCGCCGGACGAAAACCATCCGTCCCTGATCGCACTGGCCGTTTCCTCCGGTTTGTTGTAATAGCCCTTCATGACCTGCGGGCCCTTGATCTGTATCTCCCCTGTCTCTCCCTGCTGCACCTCATTTCCAGCCTCGTCGACTATCCTCATATCGGTCGATGGGACTGGCCATCCTATTGTACCGAGCCGTTCTCTTCCGTCCAAAGGATTGACGCAAGCAACCGGTGAGGTTTCGGTAAGCCCGTATCCCTCGACGATCCTGACGCCTGTCACCTCTTTCCAGCGCTCAGCTACCGCCGACTGTAATGCCATTCCCCCGGCAAAGGGAACCTTGAGATTGGAAAAGTCAAGCTTCCTGAATGATTCATTATTAAGCAGAGCAGTAAACAAGGTATTGACCGCAGGAAAAATGGAAGGATTATGTTTTTTCCACTCTTTGACTACTGAAGGTATGTCCCGGGGATTGACGATAAGAACAGACGGGCAACCCAAAGCCATGAGTGCCAGGCAATTGACCGTAAATGCAAAGATGTGATACAACGGAAGCGGACACAGGCTGAGTTCCTCATCCTGCTTCAGCTGCGACAGGAAGATCACCCGGATCTGCTCAAGATTGACAAGCAGATTTCTGTTGGTGAGCATGGCGCCTTTGGAGATGCCCGTGGTGCCACCTGTATATTGGAGGATAATAGTATCATCGGGTCCGGAATGTACCTCCGGCAAAGGTTTACCCTGACCCATCCTGACAGCTTCCTTAAATCTCACAGCATCCGGCAATGAATAGGTGGGAACCATCTTTTTGACATTCCTGATGACAAAGTTGACAATAGTTCCTTTCAATGTGCCCAGCATTTCGCCTATACTGGCCAGGATGATATGCTCTATCACGGTTTCGCCGATGATCTGTTGAAGGTTATATGCAAAATTCTCAGCGATGACGATAGCTCTGACTCCGGCATCCTGAAACTGGATCTTCATCTCCCTCGGCGTGTAGAGTGGATTGGTATTGACAACGACAACCCCTGCACGTAAGGCGCCGAACAGAGCAACCGGGTACTGAAAAATATTGGGCATCATCAATGCCAGCTTGTCGCCCTGCTTTAAGCCGATAGAGGCAAGATATGCCGCAAAGTCACGTGACATTGTATCCAGTTGCCTGTAAGTCAGCTTTTTGTCCATACTTATAAAAGCAACTCTGTCTCCCCCTCTTTTAAGCGTCTGATCAATAAATGTAGCCAGATTGGGATACAGTTTATCATTGATTTCCGCCGGTATATTGGAAGGGTAGTTTTTTAACCAGATTTTTTCGTGCATAAGGGACCTTTTGACAGCTGAGTCACCAACTTTTTTACCAATTTTTTCAACAATAGTCAGTCAAACCACAAAATTAAAACTATAGTAAATATTACCAATATTTATTCTATGTTTTTTCAAATGTGCTAATATTTTATTTCGCATATTTGCACATATCCATACAGAAAAATGTTCGATATTCAAAAGATCAAAGAATCCGCAGATTTCATTGCTACTGCCTTTCCAGGCCTTACTCCCTCTGTCGCCATTCAAACCGGCACCGGGCTGAGCGGCAATTTCAACGGGATAAGGATAGAAGGTACCATCTCTTATGGCGAAATACCACATTTTGTCCGTTCTACTGCGCCCTCCCATGCAGGTAACCTTATAGCCGCATCGTGGAATGGCGTACAGATACTCATCCTCGACGGTCGCTTTCATTACTACGAAGGCTATTCCATGCAGGAGGTCGTGTATCCTATTCTGGTGCTGAAAGCTCTCGGATACCATACCATAGTGCTTACCAATGCCTCCGGAAGTGTCAGCGCCCGGGTTCCGGCCGGCTCCATCGTCAATATCACCGACCATATCAGTCTGCATCACGAAAATCCCCTGAGAGGCCTCAATGATGAACGATTAGGTCCGCGCTTTCCATCCATGAGCCAGGCTTATGACGTCACCGGCGGTCAAATCCTCCACGCCTGTGCAGAAAAATTAAATATCACCCTGAAAGACGGCATCTATCTCGGTCTGCCCGGACCCAACTTTGAAACACCCGCAGAATATCGCATGGCCGCCATTCTGGGAGCCGACCTGATCGGCATGTCGACCATTCCGGAAGTCATCGCCGCCAACTATTGCGGCTTAAAAGTCAATGCCCTGTCCATCGTTTCCAACCTTTTCGACCCGGATCAGCCGTCTTTCCAGACAAGTCTCGAGGAAGTGCTGGAACAGGTAAAAGCCACCTCATCCAGCCTGATCAGCTTGCTGGAAGAAGCCATCCCCCGGCTGGCAAACATTTAATCTTCGCTTTATAAACTTATAGTAAATTCGCCTTCCAAATTGCAAAGAAATGCCTGCATTTTCCTTTGACGATATCATTAAACAGATCAAAAGCAAAAAGGTACATCCTATATACGCCCTGCAAGGTGCAGAAGCATATTTTGTCGATCAGCTGACCGAATGCTTCCAGAATGAGCTGCTGAGCGAGGAAGAAAAGGCCTTTAACCAGGAAATATACTTCGGCAAAGAAACAAGTGTCAGCACGATCGTCGACGCATTGTCGCAGTACCCTATGGGGTCGGATCTCAGGCTGATCCTCGTCAGAAATGCACACGAGCTGAAAAACATCGATCAGCTTGCCGATTATGCAAGCGAACCTTATGCCTCCTCGGTGTTGGTCCTTTCTCTGCCGGGCAAGACACTCGACGGCAGAAAAAAGCTGGGCACCCTCGTCAAAAACAATTACGCCCTGTACGAATCAAAAACAATATATGAAAATCAGCTTCCTGCCTGGATCAGGTCACAGGTCGAGAAACGCGGCAAATCGATCTCGGAGCAGAATGCACAGCTGATTGCCGATTATCTCGGCACGGATCTGAAAAAAATCAGCAACGAGATCGAAAAGACCATCATCGCGATCGGTGCTTCGACCGACATCACCCGGCAGCACATCGAAGATTTTATAGGGATCAACAGGGAGTTCAATGTATTTGAGCTGGTCAACGCCATCTTTAATCGTAATCCGGTCAGGGCGCAGCTCATCGCCGCCTATCTTGCCGACAATATGAACAAGCAGCCCCTGGTGCTGATCCTCGGATCCATGTTCAACAGCTTTCTGAAATTATATCTGCTGAAGGTAAAGTCACCAAAAAACGACCAGGATATTTCGGCCCTTCTCGGCACAAGGAGCATTTCCGCCATCAAAGAATACAAAACCGCCCTTGGCAATTTCCAGATCGCAGACCTGGACTATGCCATGTATCTCTTTAAAAGATACGATCAGTATTCCAAGGGCATCGATTATACACTGGGTGATGACGGCCAACTGCTGAAAGAGCTGGTCTTCCAGCTTATACATCTCTCCAGTGTAAGAACGGCAAAATAAAAAAAGGGAAGCCGTCAGCCTCCCTTTTTGCGCTTGTGTTTACTGCTTCTTGTCAGAAGATATAATTATATTTGATATACAACTGTTCGGTAAAGCTGACGCGTTTTCCAAGCCCGTTGACACCACCCACAGCGTCATTGTCCGTGATCTGAACCGGAATATCATCATCATAGAACAGTCTTGTATTCAGGGTTATGGACACACCTTTCCAGATCATAAAGGCTGTCTCTGTGGTCCAGTCCACATCCACATTCTGCGGATTCTTCAGGTAGTTGGAAAACAAGGTCAGACCTGACTTGAAGTTGACCCGGTCGTTGAGGAATTTATCAACATACTGTGCATTAAAGGTCGCACCCAGCTGGAACAACAGTTGTTTATAATCGGTCGGGCTGTTCCACTCTGTACCGTGAATGTTGACACCGCCGAAAGGATTACCGTCTGCGTCGCGGGCAGGGATGGCCGCGATGTTCTTATCAGCTACGACAACCATCTTGACGGAAGCCGGAGAAAGGAAAAGGGACAATTTGGAATTGGGCTTGTAATCAATACCCGGAGAAACAGAGATCCTGGCCGGAGAGAAAAATTTGGCGATAGGACCCTGGTTTTTTCCTGACACATCCTTGAGATAGTTACCCTTGATCGGGTTGACAAATGAAGTATCGGAATAGGTCGGTGTCAGCTGACTCAGGAAGGTAACATACAGCGAGTAGTAAAACTTGCTGTTTTCCCTGGTCTTATAACCGAGCTTAGAGTTAAATCTAAGCTCGTCAATACTTTTCTGAAAAGGCACTCTCTCCCCGATCCTTAGTGTAGAGTATCCGCTTCCCAGCTTCTGCACACCGAGGAGAAGGTCCACGTTATTATCCCAGGCCAGCTTTCCGCTTTTATAGTTGGCAAAAAGGCTTCCGACACCACCCAACGCGATCCTGTTCTCACCCGCACCTACCGTAGGGTTGATCTGTAAGAGCTGACCGAAATCAAATCCCAGCCCCGCACCTGTCAGCCAGCCTGTTGTATCTTTTTTGGTCATTGCCTCACGGATCTCATTTACACGTCCGTCATTCTGACCATTGACAGTCCAGATCATCAACAGACCCAAAACCGTAAATAACATTCTTTTCATATTTCGTCTAAATTTTAATTAGTTAAATCCTTACTGATCTTTTGGAGTAATGGTAGTGTGTATCGTTACGGATTCTCTGGTTATCTTGCTTAGGGGAATAACGATCCGCTCTTCTTCGTTGACAAGCACGAAGTCTGTATTGGTTATCGATTCGATGACGCCGGTATGCTCACCGATCGTTATCCGGTCGCCTTCTTTGAGCCTTCTGTTATAATAGCTCGCCAACACGCTCGACATGACATCCTTGCTTGCTATGCCGTAACCCAGCGCGAAAGCAAATACGATGCCACCGATCATCAGGGTTATATTGGACTGGATAAATTCCGTGTCGATGCCTGCCTGGGTGAGCGAGCTGATAAAAACATTGATAAAAAGGAAGTAAAACAGAACGGTCGAAATAATTCTTGCCGACGGAATGCCGATCGACTTCGCTGCGGTGTATACCATCTTGCGTATAAAATCGGCAAACAGGAGGCCGATGATCAGGAAGGCAAACGCCGTAAATGCCTGGGGCAGATAATTGATCAGGTTGGTAAGATAGAAGCTGACCGTGGTCAGGTTGAGCATATCCGTCACCGCTATTGCAAAAATGATCAGGAAGAGGTAGTAGATCACATTGGCAATGATCGAGCTGGGTACGATCTTGATCTTGCTGTTGGCGACGATCTCGATCTCATCCAGCTTTTCAGCAAGCTTGTCCAACTTGATCCTGACCAGGAAAGCCTTGATCAGCTTTCTGACGACCCTTGCGATAATGAATCCCAGGATAAAAAGTCCTATTGCACCGAGGATCTTGGGCAGACTGTTTATCACGGGCTGAATGAAGCTTTCTACCATATGTAAGTTGAGCCTTTCCATATTTCAGTATTATGATTTAGGTGTATGTTTAATTTTTTCTCGCTATTTTAAAATTCATCGGAACGATCCGCCAGGCTATCTATCTCCTCAGTATCCTCAAAATTACTCAGCAATACGTTCATGGTTCCCAAAAGCTTGGGCACAAACAGTTCGATGCAGCTTCCCGCAAGGCTCAGAAACCGTATGCTCCCCTGCAGGTCCTTGTGTACATGCGCAGGAACTCCACCAGTCTCTTCTATCTGTTTCTTTTCCAATTCGCTGAATATATCGAAATCGCTCATATCCTCCAATTTACAGGTTAAGCTCCGCTATTGCCGCAGAACATCAAAAAATATTTTCTGAAATTTTTCCTTCGCTCTCTTTAACCGCATCTTGACCGCACTTTCCGACAGGCTCAGTATATCAGCTATCTCCTTGACCATCAGGTTGTCCTGGTACTTCATGATCAGGATGGTTCGGTCAGCCTCGTCGATGACATCCAGCGTGGCCTGAAGAGCTACAAGATTGGCTTCCGTGGTCAGGCTTCCGTCATCTTCTTCAATGGTTTCGGGGTATTCGCCATCTTCGCTGAAAATGAGCTTATTCTTTTTCAACCGACGCATCTGATCGATGCAGTGATTATATGTAATAGAATAGATCCAGGTACTGAATTTTGATTTCTGACTAAACCTGGAAAGATTGAGAATGATCTTCAGGAAAACATCCTGTGTGGCGTCTTCAGCCTGCCCGTAATCACCCAACAATGAATAACATTTGAAATATACCTTATTGGAATAACGCTTGTATAATTCATCAAAATATACCATTTGTTGTGTCAAAAGGTATTCGTCGACGAGCTTATTGTCAGTCCAATTAATATAATCCGTGGCGATCAAAACAGATTAATGCGATTACAAAATCCATTACAAATATGATAAATAATTAATACACAACCGTAAATTATTAAACTATTTCACTATAAGCAGGCTGATTCCGAATATATTATTTTTATGCGATTACACAAAGTAGAAAGAATACAAAATTTTCGTTTTCAATTTGACTACTTTTGCCTTTAAACTTTTGTAAATACTCTCCCTGTATGATGAAAATATTTTATGCTCTTTTTTCAATATTCCTTATAAATCTTCCCTGCAGCACTGCCCAGAACCTGTCAGACCAGGATCGTATCCGCCTTCTGCATGAAGCAGCGCTGACCAGAGGCCGGTCTTATGAATGGCTGGAATTTCTGTGTAAAAAGATCGGTAACCGGCTCAGCGGCAGCCCTCAGCTGGCAGCCGCAACCAACTATACCGCCGGCATCATGCGGTCACTCTCCTTCGACACGGTGTGGCTCCAGCCCTGTAAGGTGCCGCATTGGGAACGTGGTCCCAGGGAAATATGCAGGGTCACCGGCTCTGCCATGGGCTCTTTTGATCTCAACGTCCTGGCGCTTGGCAACACATGGGGAACGGGACCTAAAGGGCTGTTCGGCGAAGTGATTGCAGTCAGGAGCCTGGAGGAGCTCGACAGGATGGATGCTGAAAAGATAAAAGGTAAGATCGTGTATTTTAACCGGCCATTTACTGAAACTACCGTCAGTACCTTCGAGGCATACGGACTCACGGTCGACCAACGGAGCAGAGGGCCTCAGCTGGCGGCCAGGAAAGGAGCTATCGCCGCCCTGGTCCGGAGCGTTACCGGCGCTGACGATGACCAGCCACACACAGGAGGCAGCCGTTTTGATGAAGACGGCCCGTTTATAGCAGCCTATGCGGTCGGCTGCCAGTCAGCTGACAGGCTCGATCAGGCGCTCCAGGCAGGAAAGGTGACCGTCTATTGCCAGTCGGAAAGCCGGATGCTTCCCGATGCCGACGGCTGGAACGTGATCGGCGAGATCAGGGGCAGCAGGTCGCCGGAAGAGGTCATCATCGTATCCGGCCACCTGGACAGCTGGGATACGGGAGAAGGCGCCCATGACGACGGAGCCGGATGTGTCCAGTCCATCGAGGCGCTCCATCTTCTGCAGCTTACCGGCTACAAGCCACGAAGAACGATTCGCGCGATCCTGTATACCAATGAGGAAAACGGGGTTGCAGGCGGCAACGCTTACAGAAAATATGCCGATGCAGCTTCTGAAAAACATATCATGGCCATAGAGTCCGACGCCGGTGGGCACAGTCCACAGGGCTTTTTCTACGAATCGACAGAAGTATATGACAAACAATACGCCAGCACCATCAGCAAATGGGAAGCATCGCTCAAGGAATACGGCTATCGTTTTGTAGCAGGCGGATCGGGAGTCGACATTACCCCATTAAAACCGCTCAACACGTTCCTTCTGGGCCTTATGCCCGATAGCCAGCGTTATTTTGATTACCATCATTCGGCCAACGACACCTTTGATAAGGTCAACCGGAGAGAGCTGGCATTGGGTTCGGCGGCTATGGCGAGCATTCTGTACCTGGCTGATAAATACGGAGTGAAATAACAAAACCGGACGATTTCCTTTTTTTGAATAATTTATTTACCGGACAACAGGTCAGGAAGAAGCACCGGTACTTTACTATCCGGATTATTTTAAATCAAAAAGAACAAGGGCAATTATTTACTTTATTTATTCAATAATCACATATAATCTGAAATGAATTTTAGAAAAAACATTATGCAGGAGCTGGGCCAACACAGCATTCCGTATTTTAATTTCACGTACGGAAATTCTCTGAAATAAGATTTTTTAATTATAATATTGAATTCTGAGATCACAACATATGTACACATCGTAAATTGTATATTTGCCGATCTATTAATGAGTCCTGAATCCAGCAGAAGATGGTCTCAAACAATAACTGTCCGAAAGACAACCGGTAAGATCCGGATAAAATTAATACCTGAATAATTTGGAAAAAATAAAATTATACGATAAAGAATTTCTTCCCTATATCCATTCCGGCGATATACAGGAAAGGATCAGCCAAATGGCTCATATCCTGAACGAAAAATATAAAGACCGGTCTCCTGTATTTCTGGTCATCCTGAACGGGGCCGCTTTCTTCGCCATCGACCTGCTCAAAAACTACAAAGGGCCCTGCTCTATTCAATTTATCCGGCTAAGCAGCTATGAAGGCGACACAACTACCGGCACGGTCAGGATCATGACCGCCATCCCACGTGATCTCACGGGTAAGGATATTATTATTCTCGAAGATATAGTGGACACAGGCATTACTATGAAATACTTCATGGAATTGTTACAGAAAGAGGAGCCGGCATCGGTCCTGATCGTCAGCCTGCTCGACAAGCCATCCCGCAGGATCGAAGACATCAGCGTCGATCTGGTCGGGTTTACGATACCTGACGTCTTCGTGGTCGGATATGGGCTGGATTATAATGAATTGGGCAGGAATTCAGAAATAATATACCGGATTGAAGAAGATCAGTCATTCAATTCCTCGAAAAATCCGGTGTCGTAATTTTTGCGCACATTATCCCATGGAAAATAACGTCCGTTCATGGCGATATATACGCCGGGTGGCAGAACCTGAACAAAGGCCAGCGCCGCTCCCAGGTTGAAGAATCCATCGCTCGAGTTTCCAAAAGCATAAGGGATCATAGCCCCGGTTATGACAATGGTCTTGCCTTCGATATCGGCTTCGGCGATCGCCCTCGCAGTTGCCACCATCCGGTCGGTCCCGTGCGTAAGGAGGATCTTTCCGGCCTGTGACTTTTTGCATTGGTATACGATGATGTTGCGGTCTTCTTCGGTCATCTCCAGGCTATCGACCATCATGATGGTCTTCACATCTATATCCAGGCTGCTTCTGCCACGTTCAAACATCTCATTGAGGTGTGTGTCCTTAAAATACAGCTCCCCGGTGATAAAATTATATTCTTTATCAAATGTTCCCCCGGTAACAAAAACCTGAATCATGGCTGAAATTTTTGCTGCAAACATAGAAAATTTTGTCAAACTTCCATTTTAAACAGCCAGCAGATTACAGCCTCTTATCTCCCTGTTATCGACACGGCCTATCACCTCAAAACGGCCGTTTCCCTGATCGACCGCCATATCTTCGGTCTCTATGAAGCTGCAGGTATGAATATTGGCCATATCAAAAATATTGAGGACACCCGGCTTTCCCTGCTTCTGTACGGAAAAGGGATCATTAAGCTCTCTGACCACAATCGCCATCGATGCGGGCTGTGCAAAATAACCATCATCACCCGTATAGGCCTGGGACAACAATTCGGTCATTCCGTATTCCGAACGGATGGCAAACGGCCGGAATGCATCGTGGAGAAAGGCGTGCAGCTCTTTTCTGGGCATTTCCTTTGCCTGGCCTTTCATACCGCCTGTTTCTATGATGGTCACATGACGCCAGCTTTGTTGCCCTATTACCTCCAGGCATCGCAGAAAGGCGTACGGGACCCCGAAAAGGATGATCTCCCTGTCATCAGCGGCGCTTATTTCCCCTGCCAGGATATCATACTGATCCAGATAAAATGCCTTCTTCCCATTCTGAGCCAGGGACATAAAATAGTCGACCATATGGATCAGGCTACTGTCGCCACGCTCCATATAGCCGGGCAGGAGCGCCATGATGGTCTTATCACCGGGCGGGCCGAACCTGTTCTGAAACAGAGCACTGCTGACCGCATCATACAGGTGCATATCCCGGATATAATGGACACTCCTCCCCTTTCCGGTCGTTGAGCTGCTTTTAAATGCCGTCTCTGCCGTCCATTCACCTGTAATGACGTGATGGTGCTTAAAAAATGAGATGGGCATAAAGGGGATATCTTCCAGATCCGGGTACTTCCGGCTAAAGCCCAGGTTTTTGAGATACGACCTATAGATGGGATTATAACGGGCCTGGTAATCAAACAATACCGGATAGACCTCGCTTACGTCCGGAAAATAGCCCTGCAGCAGTTGCTGATGGAGGTTAGAAATTTCTTCCGGAAGCTGAGCGACAGACATAAAATGAAAAAGTCAACGTTCTAATAGAATGCAAATATGTATATTTAACCCCATTCGTACCTTAAATAAAAGGAAGTTTCGAATTAAAATGTGTCTATGAGATCGATAGCCGGTATCTGTTTACTTTGTTCCCTAATTCACTGGTCCTGCTTAAAGGCGCCTGAATACCCGATCGAACCGGTGATCAATTTTATCTCCGTCAGCAAGGATGTCATGAAACAAAGTGATTTTAACCAGGACAGCACTTATGTGACATTTGGATTTACCGATGGTGACGGCGATCTCGGCGATGCCGACTCGGTCAATATTTTTGTAACCGATGAAAGAATCGCTAGAAATCCGACCATATTCAAGATACCGTTGCTGAGCCAGAGCGCCGGCGCAAAAGGCATATCCGGTGAGATCAGGCTGAGAATGTTCTCCGAATGCTGCATCTTTCCCAACGGGCAGCAGCCGTGTGAGCCATCGGCCCAGTTCCCCACCGACACCCTGACCTACAGCATTTATATACAGGATCGTGCCGGCCATAAGAGCAATGTCATTTATACAACCCCGATCATCCTGTTATGCCAATAGCGCCCTCTGAGCTTATCCTCAACGAAGACGGCAGCATCTACCACCTGGGGTTGCTTCCCGAACAGCTGACGTCAACGGTCATCACTGTGGGCGATCCCGAACGTGTGGAGAAGGTTAGCCGATATTTCGACGCGATAGATGCCAGGGTACACCGGAGGGAATTTGTCACGCATGTAGGGCGGATAGGCGATCACAAGCTTATGGTCCTATCTACCGGCATAGGTACGGACAATGTCGATATCGTGCTCAATGAGCTCGACGCGCTGGCCAATATCGACTTTTCGACGCGTGAGGTCAGTACTGAAAAAAGATCGCTCGACATCATCCGTATCGGTACTTCCGGCGCCATCGACAACAGCATAGCCATCGACTCCGTCATCCTGTCAAAAGGCGCCATAGGCCTCGACGGACTCCTACACTTCTACGAGAGAGATATCAGCGACACGGAGGACCAATTGCTCAGCTGGGATATCAGCTGGCCCATCAGGCCTTATTACAGTCCCGGCAGCGGGAAGCTGCTGCGCCGGTTTGAAAGCCTGGGCGACCAGGGCATCACGATCACCAATACCGGGTTCTATGGCCCACAGAGCAGAAGCCTGAGGCTTAAGCCCAGGATAGCACATTTCTTTGAGCAGCTCGAATCCAGAACGATCTCCGGATATCGTATGACTAACCTGGAGATGGAAACTGCCGGCTTATACGGGCTCGCTGAGCTGCTGGGCCATCATTGCGTCTCTATCAATGCTATTCTGGCCAACCGCCGGCTGGGCCTGTTCAGCAAGGATCCTGGCTCGATCGTCGAAAGGACGATCGAATCGGCCCTGGATCTTATCACCCGCGAGTCAGGGCTATAAAAGCATTTACATCCTATAGATATCACGGTTTCACGGATTTTTTATACCTTCGCGCCTCATTTATAAAGTGAGATACTATTGAAATGATCGTACTCGGCAAACAACCACTTTCCCTTTCGGAGTTTGAAGATATAGTGCTCAACAACGGGCAGGTAACCATCGATGAAGCTGTCCTGGCAAGGTGTGCCGACAATCATGAGTTTCTGAAAGAGTTTTCGGAAAACAAGATCATATACGGCATTAACACGGGTTTCGGGCCTATGGCACAATACAGGATCGATGACAGCCAGCGGATCGACCTGCAGCGGAATCTTATCCGCTCTCACTGTACAGGCAGTGGAAACCTGCTCCCGGATTCGCTGGTGAGGGGGATCCTGCTGTCGAGGCTCAATACGCTCTTGCTGGGATACAGCGGAGTGCATATCTCCGTTCTGAACCAGCTCGCGCAATTTCTCAATCTTGGCATACATCCCAATATCAGGGAGCACGGAAGCGTAGGAGCCAGCGGTGACCTGGTGCAGCTCGCGCAGGTAGCGCTGACCCTGATCGGGGAAGGGAGGTGTAATCACCAGAATAAGATCGAAGAGACCTCATCAGTATTTGCTACACACGGTCTTCAGCCGATCGAGATCGTGGCACGCGAAGGTCTGGCCATCATCAACGGCACGGCTGCAATGACCGGCATCGGCCTGGTCAATCTCATCCGCGCCAGGCAGCTTGTGAAGATAGCTATCATGGCTTCCTGTCTGATCAATGAGGTCGTGAGCTCATTTGACGATCATTTTGCACAACCCCTCAATGAGGTCAAGAAGCACAAAGGGCAGCGTACCGTAGCACAGATGATGCGGGATTCCCTGAAGGGAAGCCATTGTATCCGGCAACGTGACAGCATCTATTACAACAATATCCCGGATCATTCCGTATTTACCGACAAGGTACAGGAGTATTACTCGCTCCGCTGTGTGCCGCAGATCCTCGGTCCCGTGCTTGATACACTCGACTTTGCGGAGCGCATCCTGGTTGACGAGGCTAACTCTGTCAACGATAATCCCATCATCTCCAACGAGCACCAGTATGTGTTCCACGGAGGAAACTTCCACGGCGATTATGTTTCGCTTGAGATGGACAAGGTCAAGATCGCGATCACAAGACTCTGTATGCTGATGGAAAGGCAGCTCAATTTCCTCCTCAATGACCATCTCAATCAAAAGCTGCCACCGTTTATCAACCTCGGCAAGCTTGGATTTAACTTCGGTCTGCAGGGCGCCCAGTTTACGGCGACATCAACCACCGCCGAGAACCAGACCTTATCTTACCCGATGTATATTCACAGCATCTCATGCAATAAAGATAATCAAGACATCGTGAGCATGGGCAGCAATGCCGCACTGCTGACGAGAAAGGTTATTGACAATTCGTTCGAGGTCATCTCTATCCACTTGATGGCCATCGTTACTTCCATTGAATACCTGAAGATCCAGAATCACCTTGCCCCGGTAACGCAGGCATTTTACCGCAGCATCCGCGAATTCATACCGGCTGTGGTCGAGGACAAGCCGCTGTCCGACGTGATCAACAATGCAGCCCGGCAATTAAAAGACTTTAACTTCTAATTACACGGAAAAATGAGCAAATATGCACTCATCACAGGCGCAAGCCGCGGCATAGGACGGTCTATCGCCCTTCAGCTGGCTTCCGAAGGATATAATATCATCGCCACATACAAAAGCAACGATGCTGCCGCAGAGGAACTGCTTGCCCTGCTCAATGCGCAGGGTGGTGATCACCATCTGCTGAAGTATGATGTCGCCGATGCAGAGGCAACAGCCCAGGTATTGAACGGCTGGATCAGCGATCACCCACAGGCTCTGATCCATATCCTGGTCAACAACTCGGGGATCAGGAAAGATAACCTGATGATCTTTATGCCTACCGAAGACTGGAATGAGGTGATCAACACCAATCTTAACTCCTTTTTCCATACGACCAGGATCGTATCGGCGGCTATGATCAAAAGGCGCAGCGGGAGGATCGTCAATATCGTCTCCCTGTCGGGCCTGAAAGGCATGCCAGGGCAGACCAACTATTCCGCATCCAAAGCCGGCGTGATCGGCGCAACCAAAGCTCTCGCTCAGGAGTTGGCTAAAAGAAACATTACCGTCAATGCCGTGGCCCCCGGCTTTATCAAGACCGACATGACAGGCGACCTGGACGAGGCAGGGCTCAGCGCGCTGGTTCCTATGAACCGTTTCGGTACGCCCGAAGAGGTAGCACATCTTGTCAGCTTCCTGGCAAGCGAAAGAGCGGCATACATCACCGGACAGGTAATTTCCATCAACGGTGGATTGTATTCCTGATATAATTTTTCCTGCGGACAGATTTCTTCAGAAAACAGCCTGTGTAAGGTTTGTAACTATTTATGCTAAAGTCTCTTCAGCATATCGCCCATTTCTTGGTGGATGCGCCTCGCAGCCTCTCCGGCTTTGGCTCCAAAGTCCGGTCCGTCGCCCGCATAGATGATCTGCCGGCTATAGTTGGCAAGGATGCCTACGGTATTTTTTGAAAGGTAGGGCTCAATATCGCGGAGCTGACCTCCCTGTGCCCCAAAGCCCGGAACGAGAAAAAAATGATCGGGCGCGATATTGCGGATACTCTCAAACTCATCGAGATTATTGGCTCCTACGACAAACATCATATTATCGATGCTGCCCCAGGATAGTGATTTCCTGAGGACCTCGATATAAAGGGTACTGGCTGCAGGGCCACAGGCAAGCGTCTGGAAGTCGCTGCTTCCGGGATTGGATGTTTTGACGAGAATAACCGACCATTTACCGGGATAGCTGAGATAAGGACTGACGGAATCATAGCCCATGTAAGGAGAGAGTGTAACCGCATCGACGCCAAGATGAGAAAAAAAGGCCTCAGCGTACCTTTCGGCAGTATTGCCCAAATCCCCCCTTTTAGCGTCGGCAATGACAAAATGAGTATCGGAAATATAACTGATCGTCTTTTCAAGACTGGCCCATCCGCGAGAGCCCAGCGCCTCAAAGAATGCCGTATTGGGCTTGTAGGCAACACAATGCTCCCTGGTCGAGTCGATGATAACTTTGCAAAATTCAAACAAAGGATCTTCTGTCTCTCTTAAGTAAAGGGGGATCTTTTTCAGGTCAGGATCCAGGCCCACACATAGAAAAGAAGCCTTCCGGCGGATAAGGTCTGTGAGTTGTGCCTGGTTCATGCCCGTTTGACAGCCGGTTTATACGGAAAGCGTATTCTGTACCTCAATGCTGGTGATCTCAGGCACGCGGTTTTTCAGGACCTGCTCTACCCCACCTTTTAAGGTCATGGCCGACATATTGCACATTTCGCAGTTGCCAAGCCACCTGACGATGAGCTGATTGGAAGGGGTGATCTCCACCACTTCTATATCGCCTCCATCCACCCTGAGGTGTGGGCGGATCTCGTCAAGTGCCGATTCAACCTTTGCTAATAATTCGTTCATAAATATTTATGATTTGACTTCTACGATCCTGGCCTTGCCCTGAGTAGAAAGAATTTTATTTAACTGCAAGATAAGATTTTTTCCTATTTCTTCGAATATCTTCTCGTTGCCGTCTCCTTTGTCAGCGGCAAAAGCGGTGCCACTATCACTCGATTCCCTCAGTCCCATGGTGAGCGGTATACGACCCAGCACTTCCGACCTGCTCATCGACGCCAGCCGCTCTCCGCCGCCCTCTCCGAAGATGTAGTAACGGCTGTCGGGCAGCTCATCAGGGGTAAACCAGGCCATGTTTTCAATCACACCGACGATGGGCACATTGATCTGTTCCATCCTGAACATGTTCAGCGCTCTCACAGCGTCGGCAAATGCCACTTCCTGCGGCGTAGTCACTATGACCGCTCCCGACAACGGCACGGTCTGCACCAGGGTCAGCTGCACATCACCTGTACCCGGAGGCAGGTCGACGATCAGGAAATCGAGCGCATCCCAGACAGTGTCCTCGATAAACTGTTTAAGAATGCCCGCAAGACGCGGTCCTCTCAGCACGACCGCCTGCTCCGGCTCTACGATAAAGCCGATGGACATGGTCTGTACACCGTTGACCTCAACCGGCACCAGCCTGGACTTTCCATAAACGCTGGTTATCTGCGGCCGCCGCCCTCTGAGCCCAAGCATGGTAGGAATTGAAGGGCCGTAAATATCCGCATCGAGTATGCCGACCCGGTAGCCCAGCCTGTTGAGAGCAAAGGCAAGGTTGACAGAGACCGTTGACTTGCCGACACCGCCCTTGCCGGATGCTATGGCAATAATATTTTTGATCTGAGGTAACGGAGACGGCTTCTCATCGACGCCTTCGCTCCGCGTGACCATATGCAGATTGATATTCAGCTCGGGATAGGATGCCTGGATACCAAAGACGATGGCTTGGTGCAGGTTGCTTTTGTCCGTACTGTCCAGATTGTTGGAGTAGATCATCAGGTTGAGATCCATGCCTTCCATGAACAGATCTTTGACAAGGCCGGCCTGCAGTATATCCCTGCCTGTCTTCGGGTCTTTGATGGTAGTCAGCAATTGCCTGATCTCCGAAATATCAATATCCATATGCTATATGAAACAGAAGTAATACAATAAAGTTGTTCAACAATGATGATGTTAAGCGCAGTTTTATCCCGCAAGTATTTTGAAAAACCATAACCCCAGTAGTATTGAAATAAATGCCGAAATAAAGGTTGCAAGAAACACAAGCACATTATTGCTACTTTGCTTTGTAAAAAAACGTATAATGATGTAAGAAATAATTAATATTGCCCCTGTGATGATGTAGTACATTTTACCTGTTCGAATTATTGAATAGCACCAAATGATCGCTCCAAGAAAGCTTGAAACAATAACACCAAATAAACTCCCAATAACTGTCTTATAACTTATGGAAGTATCCCTGTAGTAGCTAATTAAATCTCCAATTGCAGTTTCAATAACTTTAGTAAGTTGGTCGTCTGATAAAATATCTGATCTGATTTCCGTTCTGATCTTATCATAGCTGATATTTTCCCCGTATAACTCATTAACTAAATTATTTATTCTTTTAATTTCGTCGGGAATTATATTTTCATCCGCAACACATTTATTTATTTGTTCTATACCTCCTCTGACCTCAATTTCAAGAAGCATTTTATCATCTGCTTTTCCCGAATAGTCAATCATAGTATTATATGATTCCAGGATCTCTTTGTCTGAATATTTCTTATAGCTCATTCCTTTTAGGATAACATCTGACGTCTTGAGTATTATCGAAGTTGGCAATACACAACTCTTACTTAATTAAAAGTACAAATATTGGCCGCATGAAAGTATCCAATATATTTTATTGAGTTGGACTCATCTTTGTTAGTAAGAGTTATTCTATATTATTCTAACAAAGATAAGATTTTACCAAATCATCAAACAGGCTTCTAATTTTTGAATAATATGCGTACGATCGCATGTATAGAGGTATAGAGGTTACCACTACTCTCAGGTACTAAAAGCTCATGGATATTATTTAGACTGCACGTCTAGGACTCTATTTTTTTACCCGTAAATCATTGTACATTTGCGCCAGCTTATGCAGGTTCATTTTGGTTTAGACTTAATTCCGGATTTTGACAACGCCGTGGTCACCATCGGCTCCTTTGACGGTGTGCACCGGGGACATAAGACCCTGCTTGAACAGGTGATCCGGATCGCCAGGGACCTCCATGGCCGGTCGGTGGTCGTCACCTTCGAGCCTCACCCCCGCCTCGTATTGGAAAAGAGCCCGTCTAACTTTGCCCTGCTGACCAGCCTGGACGAAAAGATCAGGCTCATTGAAGACTGCGGCATCGATGACCTGATCGTGGTGCCCTTTACCACAGAATTTGCGCGGCAGAGCGCTGAGGCTTACCTCCATGATTTCCTGGTCAGGTATATAAAGCCATCTGTAGTCGTGGTCGGTTATGATCACCGGTACGGAGCCGGCCGGACAGGCGACTTCCGGCTTATGGAGCAGCACCTTAAGCCGCTCGACATCGGGGTCGTCGAGATCGACCCACTCCTGATCGAGCAGATAGCCATTAGCTCGTCGGCCATAAGAAGGGCGCTCGGTGAAGGCGATATCAAAAAGGTCAATGAAGGGCTGGGACACCCCTACTTTATAAAGGCTATCGTAAAGCACGGCGACAGGATTGGCCGAACCCTGGGCTTTCCTACCGCCAACCTCGCGATCAGCGAAAGATATAAGGCCCTACCCCGCGACGGCATTTACCTTGCTGCTGTCAGGCTGGGAGACAGATCCCTGGAGGGTATCGCTTACATAGGCAGGCGGCCGGCGCTGGGAGGCGACCAGGAACGGGTTGTCGAGGTCCACATCTTTGATTTTGACGAAGATATATACGGAAACGACATTGAAGTCAGTCTGCTGGACTTTATCCGGCCCGATATGGAGTTTCAAAGTCTTGAAGACCTGAAAACCCAGATGGAGGCCGACAAATCAAAGGCGCTCCGACTATCGGCGCATCAGGCCGTGGCGCCCAGAGAGCTCGCTGTGATAGTGCTCAACTATAACGGACTCAGGCATCTGAAGCACTATCTCCCTGACCTGATCCGGTACAGCCCGGAGGCTGAGATCATCATCGCTGACAATGCATCGACCGACGGATCAGGCGACTATATAAGGACTTTCGGCGACCAGGTAAGGCTGCTGCAGCTCGACAGCAATTTCGGGTTTACGGGAGGATACAACCGGGCTATAGCCACTCTGGATCATACCTATATTCTGCTACTCAATTCCGATGTCCGGGTTACCCCTGGATGGTTGCTGCCACTTCTAAACAGGATCACATCAGATGACCGCGTCGGTGCCGTACAGCCCAAGATCCTCAATGACCGGGCGACGGAAAATTTTGATTACGCCGGCGGGGCGGGCGGATATATCGATGTACTGGGCTACCCGTTCTGCCGGGGACGCATCTTCGAAACCATTGAAGCAGACCAGGGACAATACGACGATGCGGCGCAGGTATTCTGGGCCAGTGGAGCCGCCATGCTTACCCGGCGGCAGCTGTATCTGGACGCCGGCGGTCTGGATGAAGCATTCTTTGCGCACATGGAGGAGATCGACCTGAACTGGCGCATGCAGAAGATGGGCTATTCGATCGTCTCAGAGCCGGCTTCAGTTGTGTACCATTATGGAGGAGGTACCCTCGATGCTTCCTCACCCCACAAAGCCTATCTTAATTTCAGGAACAGCCTCTTCGTTCTGGTCAAGAACGAAGACAACTTCCTCTGGATCCGGCTCTTCTTCAGACTGCTGCTCGATGGCATCGCCGGCATACGCTTCCTCCTCCAGGACAAGGCGTCCTTTACAGGCGCCATATTGAAGGCTCACCTGCATTTCTACAGAGACTTGCCAGGCTACCTGCATAAGAGGCGGACCTTCGCAGACTTCCTTAAAACGGCCAACCTGCCTGAGCAGCCTCTTAAAGGCCGGTGGAACGGCCTCCTGATCTGGAGCTATTTCGTCCGGGGTAAGAAAACATTTACCGACCTTAAATTCTGACGTGTATGAAACCGGAGATCCTATACGAAGACGCAGCATTGGTTCTGGTCAATAAGCCTTCCGGCCTCCTGACCATACCCGACCGTCATAACCCTGAAAAGGCTAATCTCCAGGACCTTCTGGCGAGGAAATATGAGCGTATCTTCACCGTACACCGGCTGGACCGTGAGACCTCGGGTATCATCTGCTTCGCCCGGACGGCTGAAGCGCATGCTGTGCTGAGCAAAAGCTTCCAGGAGAGAACGGTCGAAAAAAAATACCTCGCCTTTGTATCGGGCAATGTTGCGGACGATACGGGCGTTATCGAGATCGGTCTCGCACCCGACCCCATGAATCCCGGGAAGATGAAGGTCACCAAAGGCGGAAAAAAATCAGTTACGGCCTATAAGGTGTTGGAACGGTTTAAGACTTGCTCTTTCGTCGAAGCGAGCATCATGACAGGCCGTATGCACCAGATACGCGTACATTTTAAGTCCATCGGCCATCCGTGTTATGTCGATAAGCTGTATGGCAAAAATGAAGCCATCTATATCCGGGATATCAAGCAACGCAACCTGAAGATATCCAAATATGCCGATGAGACGGAGCTGCCTCTTGTATCCCGTACCACGCTCCATGCTTCACAGCTGAAACTCAGGCATCCCGTGACCGGTATGAACATGGCCTTCGAGGCCCCACTACCCAAAGATCTCAGGGCCTTGCTGAACCAGCTGAGGAAATGGGCGTAAAAACAATGGACAATGATATAATTGGAAATGAAGCTGTCCATTAGCAGTTGTCATCAGCTCAAAGCGGTATATTTCCGTGCTTTCTCCTGGGCCGCGTTCCGGTTTTCTGCTCTAACATGGCAAATCCGGCGATGAGTTTTTTCCTCGTTGATGAAGGCTCAATGACCTCATCTACAAAGCCTCTCGCGGCAGCCCGGTAGGGATTGCTGAAATTACCGGCGTATTCGTTCTCTTTTTCCAGCGCCTTGGCGACAGGATCGGCAGCCTCGGATATTTCCCTCTTGAAGATGATCTCGCTGGCGCCTTTTGCGCCCATAACTGCGATCTCGGCACCGGGCCATGCGTAGTTGAGATCGGCTCCGATATGCTTGGAGTTCATCACGTCATAGGCGCCACCATAGGCCTTTCTCGTGATCACCGTGATCCTCGGTACGATGGCATCGCTAAAGGCATACAACAGCTTGGCACCGTTAGTGATGATGGCATTCCATTCCTGGTCGGTGCCGGGAAGGAAGCCCGGTACATCCACCAGCACAAGCAACGGGATATTGAAGCAGTCGCAAAAGCGCACAAACCGCGCCGCCTTGACCGAGCAGTTGACGTCCAGCACACCTGCCAGGCTCATGGGCTGATTGGCCACGATGCCGATCGACTTACCGGCCAGACGAGCAAAGCCCACGACAATGTTTTCGGCAAACTCCCGGTGTATCTCAAAAAAGCTGTCCTCATCAGTGATCTCCCGGATGATGTCCTTCATATCATACGGCTTGTTGCTATCGGGCGGGACCAGGTCATTGAGCGCAGGACGCAGTTCATCGCCGCCGGTATAAGGCATATCGAAAGGCAGGTCAGCGCTATTCTGTGGCATATAGCTCAGCAATCGCCTGAGCTGGCGGATACAGTCAACATCGTCAACGGCGGTGAGGTGCGTCACTCCTGACCTCGTGGCATGAGCCGAGGCTCCGCCCAGCTCTTCGGAGGTCACGTCCTCATTGGTCACGGTCTTGACCACATTAGGGCCGGTGACAAACATGTACGACGTATGCTCCACCATGATGATAAAGTCGGTAATGGCCGGGCTGTATACTGCGCCGCCGGCGCAGGGTCCCATGATGGCGCTCAGCTGCGGCACCACACCACTTGCCAGCGTATTCCTGTAGAATATGTCGGCATAGCCGCCCAGCGAGCTGACACCTTCCTGGATACGGGCTCCGCCGGAGTCATTGAGGCCTATGATGGGAGCACCGTTGCGAACGGCATGATCCATGATCCTGCATATCTTCTCGGCATGCGTCTCGGACAGGGAGCCACCGAATACCGTAAAGTCCTGCGAATAGACGTAGACTAACCGTCCGTCGATCCTTCCGTAGCCGGTAATGACGCCGTCACCCGGGTATATCTCGTTTTCGAGGCCGAAATCCCTGGAGCGATGCTCTACCAATTGTCCGATCTCCTCAAAGCTTCCTTCGTCCAACAGGAGGCTGATGCGCTCCCTTGCGGTCAGCTTGCCCTTGGCGTGCTGGCTGTCGATGCGCTTCTGCCCGCCACCAAGCAGAGCCCTGGCTTGTTTGTCCTGTAATATCTCAAGTTTGTTTTTCATCTCAGCTAAACAGTGATCTCTACTTTAGTGTATTTGCATAATTCATATACTGTGCTGCCGCATCCGGATTGCCGCTGTTCTGCATGATCTGCGCACCCAGCAGATAGGCCTGCTTGAAGTTGGGAGCCTGTTCGATCACTTTCTTCAGGTCATCCAGGGCAGCCGAATAGTTTTTCTGGCTGTCCATGATCATCGCGCTGTAGAAATAAGCCATTACATTACGCCGGTTGAGCTTTTTGCAGC
>Ga0206118_100297_pt1 | contig 31887 bp, 25 predicted proteins | sample 3A20Ametagenome_FD_177999 | JGI IMG/M metagenome (GOLD analysis project Ga0206118, IMG submission 177999) | Enriched microbial communities from leaf-cutter ant dump, University of Wisconsin, Madison, United States - 3A20A | ecosystem: Environmental > Terrestrial > Nest > Insects nest > Nest dump... | reverse complement strand
AGGCGGCCGCGGCGAAGAAGGAAGTAAAGAAAACCGTCTCGGGCATGCGCCAGAAGCTGGAAGCTGCCAAGGCCAACGCCCGGGCCGAGGCCGCCGACCTGAAGAAGAAGGGCGCCGGCACCCGTGCCGCCGCCAAGAAGGCCGTCGTCGCCGCCGAGAAGAAGGCGGTGAAGAAGGCCGCGGCGGCGAAGAAGACGGTGGAGGCCGCCGGGAAGAAGGTGGCCGGGGCGCTCGGCAAGAAGGCCGCCGCGGCGAAGAAGGCCGTCGGCAAGGTCGAGAAGAAAGCCGCCGGCAAGACCGTCGCCGCGAAGAAGGCGGTGAAGAAGGCCGGGAAGAAGATGGCCGCCAGGGCCGCCCCGGCGAAGAAGGCGGTGGCGAAGAAGGCCGCCACCGTGAAGAAGGTGGCCAAGAAGGCCGTCCGCAGGTAACAAGCCGCACCCGCGCCCCCGCTCCGCAGCGGACGGGGGCGCCGCAACCCGCATCACAACGCATAACCAGGACCCGCACCATGGCCGTCAAGATCGACAAGAAAATCAAGGGTTATTCCGTCATCACCCCGGACGACAAGGCCCGGGAAGCGACGGCCAAGGCTCCGGTCGCACAGGCGCAGGACGATGCCCAGGAAAGCAACATCGTGCACATGCACGAGCGCATCGAGCGCCCCGACGTGCTGATCGGCAGCACCTACAAGATCAAGTCGCCGCTGGTGGAGCACGCCTTCTACGTGACCATCAACGACATCGTGCTCAACGCCGGCACCGAGCACGAACTGCGCCGCCCGTTCGAGATCTTCATCAACTCCAAGTCGATGGAGCATTTCCAGTGGATCGTGGCGCTGACCCGCATCATGTCCGCGGTGTTCCGCAAGGGCGGCGACGTCACCTTCATCGTCGACGAAATGAAGGCCGTGTTCGACCCCAAGGGCGGCTACTTCAAGGCCGGCGGCGTGTACATGCCCTCGCTGGTCGCCGAACTGGGCTCCATCGTCGAAGACCACATGAAGTCGATCGGCCTGCTGCACGACCCGGAAATGAGCGCCCACCAGCGCGCCCTGATCGCCGAGAAGCGCAAGCAGTTCGAGGAGCGCTCGAAAAAAAACACTGACGCCGTAATCGTCGCTCCCGTCAGGCGCGAGGAAGACGTCGAAGTCACCGGCGAAGGCACCAGCTTCCCGCCCAGTGCCACCATGTGCCACAAGTGCAGCACCAAGGCGCTGGTGATCATGGACGGCTGCCAGACCTGCCTGAACTGCGGCTACAGCAAGTGCGGCTGAGAGCGCCGGCTGCCCGCCCATGACGGGCGGGCGTGGCTGGAACCGCGCAGCCCGCGGGGACTCCGGAGAAAGGAGGCGCCGTTGCGGGCAGGCCGCATGAAGCACCTGGCGCGAGTGGAATGTCCTTGCACCGGGCAGAGGGGGCGCTGAGCCCCCTTTTTCTTTGCCGGTCGCGGGTGGGAACGCCAGCAGGGTGCACCCGTGGCTGGATCCCCGGGCCGAACAGGCCCGGGCTCATCGTCGTCGGTGACGGAACGGGGCGCTCCCGCCGCGCCTGCTCAAGAATGTGATTGATTTTGTCTGCCTGTTCCCGGACCGTTGCGGGCTGGCGGCGATGCCATGGGCGAAGGGAAACGGATCGGCCTGGACGGCTGTCCCGGAAGGGCTCGCATGGAGAGGGCGATGACGAATCGGCACCCCGTGGCGGACCTGGGCGCGGGATGAGGTTCCACCCGGGACGCGTTTCCCGGGCTTCATTCCTTTTTTGTGCGGCCGATACGGTGTATCGAGAGCGTGCGGCTCGCTGAGCCGTCGTGTAGGGGGCGTACTGCGTGATGCAGGAATCTGGAGCGATGCGGCTGCGCCGCGTTTTCTGTCGTGCGGTGGCCGGCTGGCTTGCCCTGGCCGCGCCCGTTGCGTTCGCGCAGACCGCGAGCAACACCGCCACGGTTTCGGCGCCTGCGGGCGTTTTCGATCCCGTGTGCAATGTGGCCGATCCGGCATGCAACAGCGCGACGGACAGCGACACGGTCCTGTACGGGATCACCCTGGACAAATCATGGTCCGGCGGCAAGGCCGGCGATACGGTTGCGCTGACCATCGCCCTGGACCCGGCCCACGTGGGCGCCTACCCGGATGTCAGCAACGCCACGCCGGGAAGTTCCACCTCGCCGGGCACCACCACCCGTGCGACCGCCAACGCCGCTGGCGGTACCCCGGTCAGGCTGACGGAAACCTTCTCGGCCGGCAGCGTGGCGGGTTACGTGGTGACGCTTGCCTGCAACGGCGCGTCGGTTCCGGTGGTCATCGATGCGGGTTCCAACTCCGCATCGGCAACGTACTCCACGCCGGCGACGGGCCAGGCCGACTGCCGGTTCACCAACACGGGGTTGAGCCAGGCCCTGGACAAGGCGCTGACCAGCAATGCCGACGAGGACGGCAGCGGCACGGTGAGCCTGGGCGACACGCTGACCTATACGGTGACCGTGACCAATACCAGCGCCAGCGGCGACCTGGCGGGCGTGGTGGTCAACGACGCGAAGATCACCCCCGCCACCCAGACCTGCGCCAGCGTGGCGCCGGGCGCGACCTGCGTGCTCATGGGCACCTATGTGGTGACGGCGGCGGACGTGGCGGCGGGCAGCATCCGCAACACCGCCGCGGCCACCAGCCCGGTCTGCCCGGCGGGCAGCCCCGATCCGGCCTGCACCACGACGGTCGATACGCCGACGGCGCGGCGGGTCATCGATGCGGTCGACGACGCCTACCCCGGCATCAACGGCGCGGCAGGCAATTCCAACGTGGGCAACGCCTATACCGGGAACGACACGTTGAATGGCCAGCCTGTCGACTCGTCCCGTATCACGGGTACGGTGACGACGCCTGCCGCGCCGATCAACGGCGGTCCGGTGCCCGCGCTGGATGCGGCCACGGGCGTGGTGGCGGTGCCGGCCGGTACCCCCGCCGGCAACTACACCATCACCTACGAGATCTGCGAGAAGGCGGATCCGACCAATTGCGACACCGCCACCATCACGGTGACCGTGGTCGCGCCGCAGATCGACGCGGTGGATGACGGGTGGCCGCCGATCAACGGCAGCACGGGCGGTGTGACGCCTTCGGTGCTGCTCAACGACACCTTGAACGGCCAGCCAGTGGATGCCGCTGCCGTGACGCTTGCGCCGGGTACCAGCCCGAACCCCGGCCTGGTCATGAACCCGGACGGCACGATCACCGTGGCACCGGGTACGAAGGCGGGCACCTATGTGTACCCGTACCAGATCTGCGATGCGCTGAACCCCAGCAACTGCGACAGCGCCAATGCCACCGTGGTGGTCAGCGCGGCAGCGATCGTCGCCAATGACGACGTGTACGCGGGCATCGACAGCGCGGCGGGCAATCCCGACGTGGGCAACGCCTATGCCGACGACACCCTGAACGGCCAGCCGATCATCGATGTGTCGCTGGTCACCGGCACGGTGACGGCCCCGGCAACGCCGATCAACGGGGGGCCGGTGCCTGCGCTGGATACCGCCACGGGCGTGGTGGCGGTGCCGGCCGGTACGCCCGCCGGCAGCTACACCATCGCCTACCAGATCTGTGAAGTTCTGAATCCGGCGAACTGCGACACCGCCACCATCACGGTGACGGTGGTGGCGCCGCAGATCGACGCGGTGGATGACGGCTGGCCGCCGATCAATGGCGGCACGGGCGGCGGAACACCTTCGGTGCTGCTCAACGACACCTTGAACGGCCAGCCGGTGGATGCCGCTGCCGTGACGCTTGCACCGGGTGCCAGCCCGAACCCCGGCCTGGCCATGAATCCGGACGGCACGATCACGGTGGCCCCCGGTACGCCGGCGGGCACCTATGTGTACCCGTACCAGATCTGCGACGTGCTGAACCCCGCCAACTGCGACAGCGCCAATGCCACCGTGGTGGTCAGCGCGGCAGCGATCGTCGCCAATGACAACACGTACACGGGCATCGACAGCGTGGCGGGCAACCCCGCCGTGGGCAATGCTTATGCCGACGACACCTTGAACGGCCAGCCGATCACCGATGTGTCGCGGGTCACCGGCACGGTGACGGCCCCGGCAACGCCGATCAACGGGGGGCCGGTGCCGGTGCTGGATACCGCCACGGGCGTGGTGGCGGTGCCGGCCGGTACGCCCGCCGGCAGCTACACCATCACCTACCAGATCTGTGAAGTCCTGAATCCGGCGAACTGCGACACCGCCACCATCACGGTGACGGTGGTGGCGCCACAGATCGACGCGGTGGATGACGGCTGGCCAGCGATCAATGGCGGCACGGGCGGCGGAACACCTTCGGTACTGCTCAACGACACCTTGAACAGCCAGCCGGTGGATGCCGCCGCGGTGACGCTTGCACCGGGTACCAGCCCGAACCCCGGCCTGGTCATGAATCCGGACGGCACGATCACGGTGGCACCGGGTACGAAAGCGGGCACCTATGTGTACCCGTACCAGATCTGCGACGTGCTGAACCCCAGCAACTGCGACAGCGCCAATGCCACCGTGGTGGTGAGCGCGGCAGCGATCGTCGCCAATGACGACGTGTACGCGGGCATCGACGGCGCGGCAGGCAATTCCAATGCGGGCAACGCCTATACCGGGAACGACACATTGAATGGCCAGCCTGTCGACCCTGCCCGCATCACGGGTACGGTGACGACGCCTGCCGCGCCGATCAACGGCGGTCCGGTGCCTGCGCTGGATACCGCCACGGGTGTGGTGGCGGTGCCGGCCGGTACGCCCGCCGGCAGCTACACCATCGCCTACCAGATCTGTGAAGTCCTGAATCCGGCGAACTGCGACACCGCCACCATCACGGTGACGGTGGTGGCGCCGCAGATCGACGCAGTGGATGACGGCTGGCCAGCGATCAACGGCGGCACGGGCGGCGGAACGCCTTCGGTGCTGCTCAACGACACCCTGGGCGGCCGACCGGTGGATGCCGCTGCGGTGACGCTTGCACCGGGTACCAGCCCGAACCCCGGCCTGGTCATGAACCCGGACGGCACGATCACCGTGGCACCGGGTACGAAAGCGGGCACGTACGTGTACCCGTACCAGATCTGCGACGTGCTGAACCCCGCCAACTGCGACAGCGCCAATGCCACCGTGGTGGTCAGCGCGGCAGCCATCGTCGCCAATGACAATGCATACACGGGCATAGACAGCGCGGCAGGCAACCCCGCCGTGGGCAACGCCTACGCCGACGACACCTTGAACGGCCAGGCGATCACCGATGTGTCGCTGGTCACCGGCACGGTGACGGCCCCGGCAACGCCGATCAACGGGGGGCCGGTGCCGGCGCTGGATCCGGCTACGGGCGTGGTGGCGGTGCCGGCCGGTACGCCCGCCGGCAGCTACACCATCACCTACCAGATCTGTGAAGTCCTGAATCCGGCGAACTGCGACACCGCCACCATCACGGTGACGGTGGTGGCGCCGCAGATCGACGCGGTGGATGACGGCTGGCCGCCGATCAACGGCGGCACGGGCGGCGGAACACCTTCGGTGCTGCTCAACGACACCCTGGGCGGCCGGCCGGTGGATGCCGCCGCGGTGACGCTTGCGCCGGGTACCAGCCCCAACCCCGGCCTGGCCATGAATCCGGACGGCACGATCACCGTGGCGCCCGGTACGAAGGCGGGCACCTATGTGTACCCGTACCAGATCTGCGATGCGCTGAACCCCAGCAACTGCGACAGCGCCAATGCCACCGTGGTGGTCAGCGCGGCGCCCATCGTCGCCAATGACAACGCATACACGGGCATCGACAGCGTGGCGGGCAACCCCGACGTGGGCAACGCCTACACCGACGACACCCTGAACGACCAGCCGATCATCGATGTGTCGCTGGTCACCGGCACGGTGACGGCCCCGGCAACGCCGATCAACGGCGGTCCGGTGCCTGCGCTGGATACCGCCACGGGCAGGGTGCGGGTGCCGGCAGGAACGCCCGCCGGCACCTATGTGATCGCCTACCGGATCTGCGAGGTCCTGAATCCGACCAACTGCGATCCGGCCACCATCACGGTGGAAGTGAAGTCCGATGTCGAACTCCGTGTGACCAAGACCGCCGGCGTGCGCGAGGTGCGCATCGGCGACCTGGTCCAGTACCGGCTGGTCGTGGAGAACGTCGGCACGACCGACCTGGTCGATGGCAGCATCGTGGACATGCCCGCGGAGGGCTTCAGCTACGTGGAGGGCTCGCTGGTCTCCGGCGATGCCGATGGAATGGCGACCGTGTCGGGTGGCCGCCCGCTGCGCTTCTCCGGCCTGGACGTGCCGGCCGGGCGGAAGGTGACGCTGGCCTACGTGATGCGCGTCGGCGCGGGCGTCCGCCCGGGCACGCACGTCAACCAGGCGCAGGCGTACTCGCCCCAGGGAGAATCCGTGTCCAACCTGGCAACGGCCGAAGTGGTGCTGGCCGCCGATCCGCTGCTGGACGACAGCCTGGTCTTCGGCACGGTGTTCAACGACCGCGATGGCGACGGCTGGCAGGACAGCGCCGAGCTCAGTGGCGTGAGCGTGCGCGGCGGGTTTGCGGCGCAGGCCTACGTCGCTGGTTCCACCACGGTGGACCGCGGCACGGGCCCGCAGCCGCAGGCCGATGCCGGCGCGTCGATGCTGCGTGGCATCGACGTGGGCCGGATCAGCGGTCGCCAGTCGGTGGCCGACCCGGTCGCGGCGCACCAGGTGGTGATCCGCCAGCGCCTCCGCGAGCTGGCGTTCACCGACGACTTCGTGCTGACCAGTGCGCAGGGAATCAGGGTGCGCATGGACCGTGACGGCCGGAGCACGGTCGAGAAGCGCGGCGATGCGGCCAGTGGCCTGAACGCCGCGGCACCCACGGTGGAGCGCGTGGTGGGCCAGGACGAGGGCGGTTACGTGGTCGACTACGTCATCGGCAATGCCGGAATCGACGAGCGCGGCATCCCCGGCGTGCGCATCGCCTCGGTGGAAGGCCTGCTGATCGAGACCGATCAGTTCGGCCGTTACCACCTGGCCGGCGTCGACGGCGGCGCCTGGGAGCGCGGCCGCAACTTCATCCTGAAGGTCGATCCATCCACGCTGCCGGCCGGCGCCGTGTTCACCACCGACAACCCGCTGCTGCGCCGTGTCACCCCCGGCGTGCCGGTCAGGTTCGACTGGGGCGTGACGCTGCCGGAGCAGGTCATCGAAGGCGGCAGCGGGAAGATCGAGCTGGAGCTGGGCGAGGTGTTCTTCGCGCCCGGCAGCGCGGAAGTCCGCGAGCGGTTCAGGCCGGTGATCGAGGCCATGGCGGCCAGGGTGCGCCAGTACCACGGCGGCGAAGTGGTGATCCAGGCCAATGCCGACGAGCAGGGCCTGGCCTTCGACCGCGCCAATGCGGTCAGGCAGGCCCTGCTCGCGCTGCTGGACCCGGCCGCCGTCCAGGGACTGGTGGTCAGCGTCCGGGCCACGGTGGACGAGCCGGATTCGCTGGTCGTGGGAATCGACGAAGGCGGGGCGCTGCTCGGCACGGTGCTGTTCGACACCGACAGCGCGACGATCCGCCCGCAGTTCGAGCCGCTGCTGGACAGGATGGCCGCGGCGCTGGAGCGCATGGGCGGCGGCAGCATCGCCATCGTCGGGCATACCGACGTGCGCGCCTCGCATGCCTACAACACCGCGCTCGGCCTGCGTCGCGCCCGGGCCGTCCACGAAGCGTTGGCCAGGCGCCTGGGCCCGGAACTGCGCGCCAGGCTCAAGGTGGACATCAGCAGCGATCCGACCGCCCCTGCCGGAGCACGCGAATGAGCGGCCGGCCCATGCACAAGCCCATGAAGATGAAACTGCTGGACTACGCCGTGACCGGCGTGCTCGCCGGCATGGCCACGATGGCCATGACCCAGCCCGCCGGCGCGCAGGCCCGGCAGGACGGTGCGGACGGGATGACCGCGCCGGTGCAGTGCGGCGATGCGCAGTGCACGGGCGAGGACGGCCTGCTGTTCCGCCTGCGCACGCGCAGCTACGACAGGCCGGTCACGCAGGCGACGGACGCGCGTTCGTCCTCCGAGGCGTTGCAGCCCGATCGCCGGGTCACCGTGGCGGTCGAGCCGCCGGGCAGGGCGAATGCGCTTGGCCGGTTCGCCATCGATCTGCCCGATGGCGGCGTCATCTGGGCGACCGAGGATCCCACCCTGGGGCGGCCGGAGCTTTCGGTCTCCGCGCCTTCGATCGTGGCGTTCGATGGCCGGCGCATCCCCAGGCCGGTGCAGTTCTACGTGCGCAGCAACTACCCGGCGTTCATCCAGCGCCTGGAAATCACCCTGTACCGCGGCAGCGATGGCGACCTGGTCGATCCGGTCGCGCGGATTCCGATGGACGTGGCCGCCGTATCGCAGGGGGAATGGAGCGGCGAACTGCCCGCCGGGTATTCCTTCCGCAAGGGCGACGAACTGGTCTACGTGCTGCGCGCCTACGGGGAGGACGGTGCCTTCGACGAAACCCGCCCACGCACCCTGCAGCTGGTTTCACCCGAGGACGCCGAACGCGGCGCCGACCTCCTGCGCGACCGCGTCGAGCGGAACAGGGGCGGCGGCCTGACGGCCGACCAGGCGCAGTCGCAGGCGCTGATCGACAGCGTCTTCTCGGGCAATGGCCTGCGCCAGCAGAACATCGCGCTGTACGGCTCGCGCATCCGCATCCAGGGCCGCAACCTGCCGCAGAACGCATCGCTCACGATCAACGGCAAAGCCTACCCGGTGGATCTGGAGCGGAAGTTCGTGGCCGAGTACCTGGTTCCGGTCGGGCGGCACCGGTTCGACATCGGCGTGGGCGGCGCCGACGCGGCGCGGCAGGCGGCTCCCGCCTACGCCCTGGACGTGGACGTCACCGGCCGCTATTTCTTCGGCGTCGGACTGGCCGACGTGACCTTCGCGCGCAACCAGGTCGGCGGTTCGACCGGCCCGTCCGCCAACGACGACCGCTACCGGGACGACGTGATCAGCGATGGCAGGCTGGCGTTCTACGGCAAGGCCAAACTGCGCGGAAAGTACCTGCTGACGGCGCAGGCCGATACCACGCAGCGCGATCTGGAGCAGTTGTTCAGCGGCTTCACCCGCGCCGACCCACAGAACATCTTCCGGCGCCTCGACCCGGACCTGTACTACCCGGTCTATGGCGACGATTCGACGACCTACCGGGACGTCGACACGATGGGGCGCCTGTACCTGCGCATGGACTGGGCCAGGAACCAGGCGCTGTGGGGCAACTATGCCACCGGCATCACCGGAACCGAACTCGCCCAGTACCAGCGCTCGCTGTATGGCGCGGCCCTGGACTGGCGTTCCAATGCCACCAACCGCTGGGGCGATGCGGGCACCACGCTGCGGGTGTTCGGTTCCCAGGCGGAAACCGCGCCGGGCCACAGCGAGTTCATCGGCACCGGCGGCAGCCTGTACTACCTGCGCCATACCGACCTGCTGCCCGGTTCGGAGGTGGTCACCCTGGAAGTACGCGACCGCACCACCGGCCGCGTCGAGAACCGCACCGTCATGCAGCGCGGTGCCGATTACGAGATCGACGCGCTGCAGGGACGCATCCTGTTGACCCGCGCGCTGGCGCAGGTCACGCGGGAGAACATTCCCACGCTCACCCGCGACGCGCCGCTGGACGGCTTCGAGCAGCGCCTGCTGGTGGACTACGAATGGGTGCCCTCCGGCTTCGATGCCGACGACATCGCGGCCGGCCTGCGCGCCAGGCACTGGCTCGGAAACCACGTCGGCGTCGGCGCGACGTATGTGGAAGAAAACCGGTCCGGCGAAGACTATGTGCTGGCCGCCGGCGACCTGACCCTGCAGGCCGGCAAGGGAACCTACCTCAAGGCCGAATATGCGCAGACCGAGTCCTACGGCGCGCCCGTGTTCTTCTCCGACAACGGCGGCCTGAGCTTCATCCAGCAGAACGACACCAGCCTGTACCGCGAGGGCGAGGCGAAGTCGCTGGAAGGGCGCGTCAACTTCAAGGAGCTGGGCTGGACCGACCAGGAATGGAGCGCGGGCGCCTGGTGGCGCACTACCAGTGCCGGCTATTCCGTCTCGCGCTACGACACCGGCCTTGCCGTCGTCGAATACGGTGCCGAACTGCAGGGCCGGTTCACCCCGGACCTGGGCCTGTACACGCGTTACACCCGCGCCGAGAGCGGCGCGGACGCGTTGACCCAGGCGCAGGCCACGCTGGAGTGGCGCATCGGCGACGCCGGCACGTTCAGTGCGGAGCTGCGGCACGTGCAACAGGAGGGCGGGGCGCTCGAATCCAGCGGCACCCTGGGCGCGCTGAAGTACCTGCGGCGCGTCGGCAGCACGCTGGAGATGTACGGCGTCGGCCAGTTCACCCTGGACGACGACGGCGGCAGGTACGCCGACAACGACGCTTTCACGCTGGGCAGCAAATACCTGTTCGGCGACAACTCCAGCGCGGGCGCGGAGGTCACCACGGGCGACCGCGGCGACGCCGCGTCGGTGAACGCGGAGTACCGGCTGAGCGCCGAGCATGCGCTGTATGGCGCGTACACCTACTCCACCGATTCGACCGCCTACGATTCGCCCTTCATGCGCAGCGCGCAGAACGGCTGGACCCTGGGCCAGCGCTGGCGTCTCTCCAACCAGGTCAACCTGTTCAATGAAAGCCAGTTCCTCAAGGAGCCGGACCAGTCCGGCCTCGCGCACACCTACGGCATGGATTTCTACCCGGCGCAGGGCTGGAACCTGGGCTTCACCCTCTCCAGGGCCGAACTGACCACCACGGGCGGCGGCGACGTGGAGCGGCGCACCATCGGCGTATCCGGCGGCCACACCTCGCCCACTGCCGATTGGACCAGCAAACTGGAGTGGCGCCGCGACAGCGGTGCCGAGCAGCGCGAACAGTGGGTCAGCACGACCCGCCTGGCCTACCGGATCAACGACAGCTGGCGCATCGCGGCGAGGCTGAACTACGCCGACACCGATGACCAGCTGAATCCGGCGGCGGGCGCGAGGTTCATCGAGGGCAACGTGGGCTTTGCCTACCGCCCCTGGAACAGCGAACGCTGGGGCCTGTTCGGCCGCTACACCTACCTGTACGACCTGGCCACGCTGGGGCAACTGGGCGGCGCGGACTACGACCAGCGCTCGCAGATCCTCTCGTTCGAGGGCGTGTACAAGTACGACCAGCACTGGGAGTTCGCCGGCAAGCTGGCGCGCCGCGAAGGCGAGGTCCGCATGGGCCGCGGCACGGGCACCTGGCTGGACGCGGCCACCACCTTCTCCGCGGTGCAGGTCCGCTACGAACTGCGTGCCCGGTGGCATGCGCTTGCGGAGTACCGGCGGCTGGACGTCAGCGACGGGGGCACCCGGCAGGGCCTGCTCGCCGGCGTGGATCGCGATCTCAACCGGAACTTCCGCATTGGCGTGGGCTACAACTTCACCGAGTTCAGCGATGATCTCACCGACTTCGATTACGACCATCGGGGTTGGTTCCTCAACCTGACCGGACGTTATTGATATGCGGTCCGTTGCGTCTGGAAGCGGTTGCGGTCGCAGTGCGGCGGCGCCAGTGGGTGCGCCTTGATGAAGAGCAGAGCGTGGATGATGGTCATTCGATGGAGAGCACTTATGCGGGACTCTGATACCCCCTGGTCGACCGCGCGGAGCGCGCCTCGGCCTGGACGGTGCCGTCCGGCATGCAGGTTGGCGATGCTGGCCGCGCTGCTATGGGCGAATGCCGCCACGGCCGCCACCTACACCGTCACCACGCTGGACGACGATGTCGGGACCTGTACCGGCGCCAGCCCGAATTTCAGCTGCACGACCCTGCGCGCGGCCATGGAGGAGGCCAACGCCACGGCGATGGTGAGCGACCGCATCGTGTTCGGTGTGTCCGGCACCATCACGCTGACCTCGACGCTCCCCGATGTGATCGATACGCTGGTGATGGATGGCGGCAACGCCATCACCCTCGCGGCCGGGAACTTCGCCAGCCTGTCCATTTATGGCGAGGATGCCAGGAACAGCCAGATCCTGAACATGCGCTTCAGCGGCACGTCCGAACCCGGCAGCACGCTGCTGGTCACCGAAGCGCCGTCTGTCCTGATCCAGGGAAATACCTTCACCATGGGCTCGACATCGGGCTCGGCCATCCTGGTGCGAAACAGCAACAACGTCACCACGGACCGGAACATGGTTGCCGGGGGCGTATACAGCATCAACTACTTCAATGACGAGTATTCGGCCTATCTGGCCGATCCGACCTACACCGGTACGATCACCAACAACAACGTTGTCGGCGCATCTTCCGGCATCGCGCTGTTCACGGCCAGCAACGTGCTGGTCGACGGCAACACCATCACCAACAGCACCGGCATCGGAATCCGGCTGGGCATGCAGTTCGACGGCCCGTATGGCGCCGGCAACAACCGCATCACCAACAACATCATCACCGGGGGAGGGGGCGCGGGGATATCGGTCACCGGGTACGGTGGCGGAGGGCAGGTCGGCGTCTTCAACAACAACCTGATCCAGGCAAATACCATTACCGGCAACCGCGGTTCCGGTGTGGATTTCCCGAGTGCGGCGCTGATTCAGATCAACGGCAACGTCGTTACCGGCAACACCATCGCCGGCAACGGCGGGGCGGGCGTCAGGGTCGCCGGCAACAATGCGGCCGACAACGGCATCTACGCCAACAGCAATATTTCAGGCAATGGTGGCCTGGGCATCGACCTGGGCGCGGCTGGTGTCACGGCCAACGACCCGGGCGACACCGACACCGGGCCCAATGGCCTGCAGAACTTCCCGGTCGTCGCCAGCGTGTCCGGAAACGCCGTCGCTTTTTTCCTGGACACCACGGCCAACGCCAATGGCTACCGGATCGACTTCTACAACAACCCTGGCGGCCTTGATCCGACGGGCCATGGCGAAGGCCAGGTCTGGCTGGGTTCGTGCAACGTCACCAACCCGAGCGCCACCGTACCCAGCACCTGCAGCGTTTCGGGGGTGGACCCGGCCACCCTGCGCATGACGGCCACGCGCTGCGCGGACGCGGCATGCACCAGCGGCGCGACGTCGGAGTTCAACGGAGCGTCGGCCGACCTGACCATCACCAAGACCAATACGCCGGGGGCGAACGGCGAGGTGGATCAATCCGATGACACGGTGACCAGCGGCTCGGCCACCACCTACACCCTCGTGGTGGGCAACAAGGGGCCGAGCCCGGCCAACAACGCGGTGGCCAGGGACACGCCGGGCGCGGGGTTGAGCGACTGCGTCGCCACCTGCACCTCGACCACCGGCGGCGCGGTCTGTCCTGCCGCACCTGCCGATCTCCTGACGGCGGCAGGGGTGAGGATCGCGGTACTTCCTGCCGACAGCAGCGTTACGTTCGCGGTCACCTGCAATGTGCTGTAGGCGGTTCCAGGGTGTCTTCCGCGAACCGGCGGAAGCGCTGGGCCGGGGTGTTGCAGAGCGATGAGCGCCTGCCCGGCAATGGCTGCGTGATCATCTGCCTGCCATCGCCGGGACCACTGCAGAGACGGAGGAGGGAGCCGGCGGCTCTGGATGCCTGCGGCCCGGTCGCGCTCCGGTGCGACGAAAGGGGGGATGACGTTGGGCACGCTTGATCTGCCCGGCGCACCGATGGAGGCTGTCGGCCAACGCCCCACGATGCGATGCAGGAGATGGCCATGACCAGGAATCGACCCGGATGGCGCGCGCTGGCCAGCCTGTTGCTGGCCCTGCCGCTGGCGGCGACCGCGCAGGACGCCTGCCCGGACCGCTCCAGCTATGCGCCGGCGCGCGGGATCATCGCCGACCTCGGCCGCATCGTCGCGCCCGGTGGCGTGCAGGAGGATTACGCGGCGGAGATCGGTGGCATCCGGCAGTGGGTGAACGTGCGCGGGCAGGACCGCGACAACCCGCTGCTGCTGTTTGTGCACGGCGGGCCGGCGTCGCCGGTGATCCCCACGCTGTGGCAGTTCCAGCGGCCGCTGGAGGAATACTTCACCGTGGTCAACTACGACCAGCGCGGCGCGGGCAGGACGCTGCTGCTCAATCCGCAGGAGCAGGTAGCCGGCACGCTGCGCATCCAGCGCTACGTGGACGATGCCATCGAACTGGCCGACTCCCTGCGCAGGCGCTACCACAAGCGCAAGCTGGTGCTGGTCGGCCACAGCTGGGGCACGGTGGTGGCGATGCAGGCCGCCCTGCAGCGGCCGGACCTGTTCCATGCCTACGTCGGCATCGGCCAGGTGATCGACGTGCGCAGCAACGAGAAGATCAGCTTCGACTACGGCCTGCGCACCGCACGCGAGCGCGGCAACGCCGAGGCGGTGCGCGAGATGGAGGCCATCGCGCCCTACCCGGGCGATATGCCGATCACCCGCGAACGCATCGTCGTCGCGCGCAAGTGGCCGCAGTACTACGGCGGCCTGAGCGCCTACCGCAGCGAGTCGAACTACTTCTTCCAGGGCCCGCGGCTGTCGCCGGACTACGACGATGCCGCGCGCTGCGCGATCGACGCCGGCAGCGTGTTCACGCTGGGGCGGCTGCTGGACGAGTTCCTGCAGGTGGACTACCGCGGGGTGAAGGAATTCCCGATCCCGGTGCTGATGTTCATGGGGCGCCACGACTACACCACGCCCTCGGAACCGACCGCGGCCTGGCTGGCGCAGGTACGCGCGCCCTACAAGCGCGGCATCTGGTTCGAGCGTTCGGCGCACATGATGCCGTGGGAGGAACCCGGCAAGACCCTGGTCAGCCTGCTGGAACACGTGCGCCCGCTGGCGGTGGAAGGCGAAGCCGGCAGCCGGTGAGCGCGCGGCGCGCGCTTCCACATGGCAGCACGCGCCGCGGACCGCATGCCCGCCATGCCGGGCTATGATCGGCGTCCACCTCGACGGGAAGGAGCGGCGCATGGCAGGAACACGGCGGCATGGAAGGGTGTTGGCATTGGCGGGCGCGATGGTCGTATTGGCGGCCTGCAGCGCGCCGGACCCTGCGCCCGTGGCCGCGGCGCCGCCTGCCACGCCGGAGGCGACGGCCGCCGCCGCCGGTCCGTCCACAGCCGTGGCACATGCACCGGCCGGCAGCGGTGCTGGTGCCACGCGCGCCTGCATGATCGCCGGCGAATTCCAGCTCCTCGGCCAGGTCATCCGTTCCCGCGACTGCGTGCAGACGGCCGGTGCGACTACCGAGGCGCAGCTGAAGCGCGCATGCGAGGGTCTGGCGCAGACCTCGGCGCAGATGGGCGGCAAGCCCGGCGAGATCACCTACATGGACGCGTGTCCCTCGCCATCGCAGGGCCGCTGCCGCAAATTGTTCGGCCAGGATTTCGACGGCTATTACTACGAACGCTCGGCCGGGGACCTGGCCGGGCTGCCGGCCAGCTGCGCGCAGGGCGGAGGAAGCTGGAGCGCGCAGTGAGGCAGTGACGGGAAGGCGTCGTCGCCCCGCTCGATGCCGGCGTCAGCGGCCGGCGTTCCAGCCGCGCACGGTCTCGCGCACGAAGTCCGCGTAGCTGCGCGGCGCGTGGCCGAGCAGGTCGGTCAACGCGGCGACATCGGCGGCGCTGGCCGGCGAACCGTGTTCCTGGAAGCCGCGGAACATCAGGCGCAGGTCGTAGGCGAAGCTGGCCGGCGCGTGCTGCGCCATCAGCGCCTCGAACGCATCCAGGTCGTCGCCCGCATAGGCGATCGTGCGGCCGAGCGCGGCGCTCCAGGTGGCGGTGATGCTTTCGGCGGTCAGGTTGTCCGGGCCCACCACGTCATGGCAGGCCAGCGGCAGCGGCGCGGCGCTGGCTTCGCGGCGCAGCAGTTCGCTGGCCGCCAGTTCGGCGATGTCGCGCGTATCCACGAAGGCCATGCCACGGTGCCCGACCGGATGGCCGTAGAGGCCCTGGTCCAGCGCCGGCTTCTGCCGCAGGTCGTTCTGCATGAAGAACGCCGGGCGCAGCAGGGTGGCCGGCAGGCCGAGCCTGCGGATCATGCGTTCGGCGGCGACCTTGCAGGCGAAGTGCGGCACGTCCGGGTGCAGGTCGCACTGGTACACCGACAGATAGACGATGCCGCGCACGCCGGCGTCGCGCGCCAGGTTCAGCGCGGTCATCGTCTGCTGCAGTTCGTCGCCGGTGTTCGGCGCCAGCAGGAACAGGGTCGAAACATCCGCCAGCGCGGCGCGCATGCTGGCGATGTCGGCAAGCTCGCCCTGCACGGCGGTTACGCCGTCGGGAAAGCCGGCCTGCGCCGGTGAACGGGTGAGCGCGCGCACGTCGGCGCCCTGCGCGGCCAGCAGGCGCACGGTCTCGCGTCCGGTGTGCCCGGTGCTGCCGGTGACGAGGATGGTCATGTCGGGTCTCCTGGATTCCGGCGCCATGGCGGATCAGGCTTGACCACAGCGCCGCGCGGCAGAATATTGGCCGCGTCGCTCCACGTGAAGTACGCACCTGCCGGTAAGTGCCATGGACATACAGGAAGAGGACAGGGAAACGCTGACCGCGCGCGTCCGCCGCGGCGATCTGTTCACCGGCCAGGGCAACTGCCGCTCGCGCGACGTGTTCGCGCACGTGACCAGCCTGTGGGGCGTGCTGTGCCTGATCGCGCTGCGCGACGGCAGCCAGCGCTACAGCGAGCTGCGGCGCAAGACCAACGGCGTCAGCGAGAAGATGCTGACCCAGACCCTGCGGCGGCTGGAGGCCGACGGCTTCGTCCACCGCACCGCCCATCCGGTGACGCCGCCGCGGGTGGACTACGCGCTGACCGCGCTGGGCCAGGAAGTCGCCGCGCACGTGGCGGCGCTGGCCGACTGGTTCGAGCTGAACCTGCCCAGGATCGAGCAGGCCTCGACCCGGGCGGGGCCGCCCGGCGCGGCTTGCAAGCCGGGCACGCGCGCCGCAGATTGACGCCATCGCAATCCTGGGAGCGAAGCCATGCGGGGTCTGGATTTCAGTTCATGGCAGGCCGTGCTTTCCACCCTGCTGGGGCTGATGGTCATCACCCTGGTGGGCGTGGGCATCCGCCTGCTGGTGATGCAGACCCTGCAGCAGCGCCGCGAGCGCGAGAACCGGCAGATCAACGAGCGCCTGCGCACGCTGATCGCCGCCTACAAGACGCTGGGCGGTTCGTTCACCGGCGACCTCGGCGTGGACCCGAAGCACCTGCGCGACCTGCGCGGGCAGGAAGACGCGGGGGCCGTCGCCGCCACGGCCTTCGACCGGTCCCGGCGCATCCGCGACGCGGTGGAGGCGGCGCTGTCGGACATCCTGCTGCTGGGCACCGACGAGCAGGTGCGGCTGGCCGCGCAGGCCGCCACCGAGTTGGCGCAGGGGCGCCCGGTGCATACCGATGCGCTGGTGGTGTCGCTGCGCGACTTCATCCGCCAGGCGCTGGACCTGGCCCCGGTTCCCCGTGACCTGGCGATCCCGCGACAGGGGCCCGTGCGCCCGGTGGCCGGTGCGGCCAAGGGGCGCAAGGATGAGGCCGGCGGCAAGGGCGGTGGCGGCGGTGGCATGGGCGCGATGGGCGGTGGCATGGGCGCGGGCATGGCGCTGGGCGCACGCGGCGGCGAGGAGCTCGACAGCGACGCATGACATGAACGCGCGCGCCGCGATTGCGTTGGCCATGCGCTTCGCGCAAGCTCTGGGCTCCCTCAATCCTGGTGGCCGTCCATGCAAGACAACATCATCCAGATCATGCCCGCCGATGGCTGGGTTGCCGTGTTCGACGAGGACGGCGAGGAGAGCGCGCAGGGCGTGGTGTGCTTCGCGCTGGTGGAGAGCGCGATGAAGCGCGAGGTGCGGGCGATGGTCGCCGACGGCGCGCAGATCGGCTTCGCCGACGCGCTGCCCAACTTCGTGCGCGTGCAGGAGCTGGATGCGTTCGAGGACGACGAAGACGAGGAAGAGGACGACGAGGACGAGGAAGAAGACGAGGCGTGATCCCCGTTTTCCCCGCCCTTCGGGTTTCCGCGGCGGGCCGCTTTGGCGGCCCGCCGTGCTGATGCCGGCGGCTTCCGTCGCGGGGCAGCGCATGTTCGACGAAGCCTTTGCCTACAGGCGCTGGGCGATGCGGCGCACGCTGGAGGCGATACGCGCGGTGGATGCGCGGGCCTTCCCGGCCAGCGTGGCCTTCGCGCGGCAGCAGCTCAACCACATCGTGATCGTGGAGGAACTGTTCCGCGCGCGCCTGCTCGGTGACGCTGCCCCCCACGCGGCTACCAATACCGCCGAAGTGCCGGCGCTCGACGCATTGGCGGCGCGGCTGGAAGCATCGGATGCATGGTATGCGTCGTACGTTGCCGCGCTGGCGCCCGCGCAGTGGGACGACGCGCTGCGGTTCCGCTTCGCCGATGGCCGCGAGGGCTGCATGACGCGGCGCGAGATCCTGTTCCACGTTCTCAACCATTCCACCTGGCACCGCGGCGCCATCGGCCACGCGCTGGACCTGGCACGGGTGCCGCATCCGGCCGACACCTGGACGGTGTTCCTGCATGAAACCCAGCCGCAGCGGCGCGAAGGCGCGCTGCCCGGTGCGGGCCGGGATGCGGGCCCGCAGGCGAAGCGGTAAGGTACGCGCCCGCACGCCGCCGCGCCGGTGGCACGACACACGTACATGCTGACCGATCCATTCGACAGAGAGCACCTCTGGCATCCCTACAGCGCGCTGGGCCATGCGCTGCCGGCGCTGAAGGTGGCGCGCGCCGACGGCGTGCTGCTGGAACTGGCCGACGGCACCCGGCTGATCGACGGCATGGCGTCGTGGTGGTGCGCGATCCACGGCTACAACCATCCGCGGCTGAACCAGGCCGCCATCGACCAGCTCGGGCGCATGTCGCACGTGATGTTCGGCGGGCTCACCCACGAGCCGGCCATCGCCCTGGGCAAGCAGCTGCTGGCGATGGTGCCGCCGCCGCTGGATGCGATCTTCTACGCCGACTCCGGTTCGGTGTCGGTGGAAGTGGCGCTGAAGATGGCGATCCAGTACCAGGCCGCGCGCGGCCGGCCGGGCCGGCACAACATCGCCACCACGCGCTCGGGCTACCACGGCGACACCTGGAACGCGATGTCGGTCTGCGACCCGGTGACCGGCATGCACGGCCTGTTCGGCGCCGCGCTGCCGTCGCGCCGGTTCGTGCCGGCGCCGGCCACACCGTTCGGCGGCACGTGGGACGCGGCCGACAGCGCGCCGCTGGAACGCCTGTTCGCCGAGCATGGCGACGAGCTGGCCGCCTTCATCATCGAACCGGTGGTGCAGGGCGCTGGCGGCATGCGCTTCTACCACCCGCAGTACCTGCGCGAACTGGCGCGGCTGTGCCGCGAACACGACGTGCTGCTGATCTGCGACGAGATCGCCACCGGCTTCGGCCGCAGCGGCCGGCTGTTCGCCTGCGAGCACGCCGGCATCGCGCCGGACATCCTGTGCATCGGCAAGGCGCTGACCGGCGGCTACCTGACCCTGGCCGCGACGATCACCCGCCGCGACATCGCCGACACCATCGCCGCCGGCGAGGCCGGCGTGTTCATGCACGGCCCGACCTTCATGGCCAACCCGCTGGCCTGCGCGGTGGCGCTGGCGTCCACGCAGCTGCTGCTGGCGCAGGACTGGCAGGGCAGGGTGCAGCGCATCGAAAGCCTGCTGCGCGAGCGGCTGGCACCGGCGCGCGCGCTGCCCCGGGTGGCCGACGTGCGCGTGCTCGGCGCCATCGGCGTGATCGAGCTGACCGCGCCGCTGCGGCTGGAGCGCATCCAGCGGCGCATGCTGGAGCAGGGCATCTGGATCCGCCCGTTCGGGCGGCTGGTGTACGTGATGCCGCCGTACGTGATCGACGACGCGCAGCTGCGCCAGCTGTGCGACGGCATGGTCGCGCTGGTGGCCGGGCTGCAGGCGGAGGACATGCGCGCATGAGCGGCGAGGTGATTTTCGTCGGTGGCATCGACACCGAAATCGGCAAGACCGTGGCGACCGGCTGGCTGGCGCGGCAGTGGCTCGAACAGGGGCACGAGGTGATCACCCAGAAGCTGGTGCAGACCGGCTGCGCCGGCGCGTCGGACGACATCCTGCTGCACCGGCGGCTGATGGGCTGCGGCCTGTTCGACGAGGACCGCGACGGCAGCACCATGCCGGCGCTGTACGCCTACCCGGCCTCGCCGCACCTGGCGGCGCGGCTGGAAGGCCGCGCGCTGGACCTGGACGCCATCGCCGCGGCCACCGCGCGCCTGCGCGCGCGCTACCGCACGGTGCTGGTGGAAGGCGCCGGCGGGCTGATGGTGCCGCTGACCGAGCAGCTGCTGACCCTCGATTACGTGGCGCGGCAGGGCTGGCCGGTGATCCTGGTCACGTCCGGCCGCCTGGGCAGCATCAACCACACCCTGCTGTCGCTGGAGGCCATCGCCGCGCGCGGCATCGCGCTGCACGGCATCGCCTGGAACAGTCGCGACGACGGCAGCGACGAGGTCATCGCCGCCGAAAGCCGCCGCTACCTGCGCCAATGCATGCAGGCCCGTTTCCCGCAGGCGCGCTGGTACGACGTGCCGGTACTGGCGCTGGACTGAGCGTCCGCTCCCGCGTGCGTGGGGCCTGCCCCGCACGCTCCCGCCGCCATCCATGCGCAAGCCCATGCCGGGCGGACCCGGCATCCTCGACGGCGCCGTCATGCTGGCCGGCTTGTCCGCGTCGCGCATCGCACCGCGTGTGCGTCGCTCGCCCGGCTGCTCGCCGACCGCGTCGCGCGGCGGGAGCGCGACGGCGCCGCGCCGCCGCCTCACTCGTTCCTGCCTCCGCTCCCGTTCTCCAGCCGGTAGGCGAGCACGTGGTCGCCCGGCCGCGTGCCGATCGAGCCGTGGCCGCCGGCCACCAGCAGCACCATCTGCCGGCCCTGGCTGTCCAGGTAGGTCATCGGCGTGGCTTGGCCGCCGGCGGGAATACGCACGTTCCACAGCACCTTGCCGGTGGCCAGGTCGTAGGCGCGGAAGTTGTCGTCCACCGCCGCGGCCAGGAAGGCGACGCCACCGGCGGTCAGCAGCGGGCCGCCGATGCCGGGCACGCCCAGGCGGATCGGCACCGGCACCGGCGAAAGATCGCGGATGCTGCCGTTGCGGTACTGGTAGGCGATCGTGCCGGTGCGCAGGTCGGCGGCGGCGATGGTGCCCCACGGCGGCACCTGGCAGGGCACGCCCAGCGGCGACAGGAAGGGCTTGAGCTCCACCGCGTAGTCGGCGCCCTGGTTCTCGTTGAGGCCGTGCTCGCCGGTGTTCATGGTCTGCCCTTCCTGCAGCTGTGCCTTGGGCACCAGGGTGGAGACGAAGGCCAGGTAGGTCGGCATGCCGAACATCACCTGCCGCTGCGGGTCCACCGCCACGCCGCCCCAGTTGAAGGTGCCGAAGTTGCCGGGGTAGACCAGCGAGCCGCGCAGCGACGGTGGGGTGTAGCGGCCCTCGTAGCGCAGGCGGCGGAACTGGATGCGGCACAGCATCTGGTCGACCAGGCTGGCGCCCCACATGTCGGCCTCGCGCAGCGGCGGCGGCTCGAAGCTCAGCGCCGAATACGGCTGGCGCGCGGCCACGCGCTGGCCGGGAATGTCCGTGCCCTGCGGCGCCGGGCGCTCGGCCACCGGCAGCAGCGGGCGGCCGTCGCGGCGGTCCAGCACGTACACGTCGCCCTGCTTGGTCGGCACCACCAGCGCCGGCGTGCGCCCCTGCGGCAGGTCCAGGTCCAGCAGCGACGGCTGCGCCGGTGTGTCCATGTCCCACAGGTCGTGGTGCACGAACTGGCGCACCCAGCGCAGCTGGCCGCTGGCCAGGTCCAGGGCGACCACCGAGGATGCGAATTTCTCCTCGGCCGGGCTGCGGTACATGCCGAGCTGGTCCGGGGTGCGGTTGCCCATCGCGAAGTAGGCCAGCCCCAGCGCCTCGTCGGCGCTGGCCACCGCCCAGCTGTTCGGCGAGCTGGCGGTATAGACCTGCGACGGATCGGCCGGGTCCAGCGGCGCGGTGCGGCCCGGGTTGCCCGAGTCCCAGTTCCACAGCAGCCTGCCGCTGCGCGCGTCGTAGGCGCGGATCACGCCGGACGGCGAATCCACCGCGTAGTTGTCGTTGACCGCGCCGGCCACGATCACCTTGCCGGCGGCCACCAGCGGCGGCGAGGTCGAGTAGTAGTAGCCGGGCTGCCTGAACGGCATGTTGTGGGTCAGGTCGATCACCCCGTGCTCGCCGAAGTCCTCGCAGTGGCGGCCGGTGGCCGCGTCCAGCGCGTGCAGCCTGGCATCGGCGCTGGCCAGGAATACCCGCGTCGCGCAGGCGCCGCCGGCCGCGGCGGCGTCATCGCCAGCCGGCGCGGCGAACCAGGACAGCCCGCGGCAGGTCTGGTGCTGGCGCTGGGGTTCCATGCCCGCGCCCGGGTCGAAGCGCCAGCGTTCCTTGCCGGTATCCGCGTCCAGCGCCAGCGCCCAGCTGTGCGGCGTGCACAGGTACAGCGTGTCGCCGATCTTCAGCGGCGTGGCCTCGTAGGTGGTCTCGCCCACGTCCTGGGGCAGGCGCACGTCGCCGGTGCGCATCTGCCACGCCAGCTGCAGACGGCCGACATTGGCCGGGGTGATCTGCGCCAGCGGCGAATAGCGCTGGCCGTAATCGCTGCGGCCGTAAGCGCGCCATTCTCCGGTCGGCGGCGCGTCGTCGCCCAGCCGCGGCGCCGCGGCGACGGCGGCCATCGGCAGGGTGCCGTGGATTTCGTGCAGGTGACGCGGGATGCCGGCCAGCGCCACCGCCGCCAGCAGCAGCGCCGCGCCCAGCACCGGCCAGCCGGCCGGGCCGGTGTAGCCATGCGGCCCGGAGCGGCGCGCCGCCGGCAGGGCCAGCAGCAGGCCGAGCAGCACCGGCACGCCCAGCCGCGTCGCCAGCGGCCACCAGTACAGCCCGGCCTCCCACAGCGACCAGGCCAGCAGCACCAGCAGCCACGCCGCATACAGCCAGCTCGCCCAGCGGCGGTGGCGCCACAAGCCCCAGGCCACCGCCAGCAGCGCCAGTCCGCTGGGCAGGTAGAACGCGCTGCCGCGCAGCGCCAGCAGCCAGCCCCCGCCGACGGCCAGCGCCAGGCCGAACAGCAGGAACAGGCACAGTGTGATCACGCGCATGACGCCGCCCCTGGCACGAAGATGCGCCCATGGTGAGCGTTGCCATGTCTGCGCCGCGTCATGCGCCGTTTTCCTGCAGTGCGTGCTGCCACGGCCAGAAAAAACCGCAGGACAGCCGTCCTCAGGGCGAAGCCGCCCGGAGGGCGGCGCAAGGGATGCGCGTCTTGAAAAAGCGGGTCGCCGCCGCGATATTGCAGGATCGGACAACGATCAAGAGAGGGCTTATGGAAGCCATCACGACTGGAATGGTCCAGTGCATGAAGTGCAATACGGTGTACCAACCCGCGATCAAGGTGCTGGAAAGCGTGTGCCCGATGTGCCTGTCGATCAAGACCGCACCGGTACCGGCCGAACACGCGCGCGACGCCGCGGCCACCCTGCGCTGAACCACCTCCACGCATGCAACCCCGCGGGCCAGGTCATCGACCTGGCCTTTTCATTGCGCGCGGCCGGGCGGCCTATTCGCCCTGGTACTGCTTTTCCTCGACCAGCGCCGAGCCGGCGACGCGGTTGATCTCGTTCTTGACCGCCACACGCTCGCCGTTGGTGCCGTAGACGCCGCGCGCCAGGGCGATGAAGCCATCGCCGAAATCCTGCGCGGTTTCCTTCGCGCGCAGCTGGTCCTGGATGTCCCACATGCGCTCGTTGATCGCCTTGAGCTGCTGCTTGAGCGCGGCCAGTTCCGGGCGCGCGGCCTGCTGCTGCAGCCACAGCGGCCACAGCCCATCCAGCTCGGTGCGCACGTTGTCCAGCTTGGCCGCATCGGCGATGCGCTCGGCCTTGATTTCGAGGATGGTGATCTTGTCGATCAGTTCGCCGATCGATACCGGGGTAAGGATGGTCTGCACGCACGTGTCGCCGGGGAAGAGTGGCGGCCATGATACCGTCCCTGCCGCGAGGGCCTCCGGCACGGGGGAAAGTTGCCGATGAACCGGTGCTGGTGGCGCCGCGCCATGGCCGCGCACAATGCCGCTTCCCGCACACAGGAGAGCTCCATGCCGATGCGCCCGACCCTGCGCCTGCTTGCCGCCACGCTGCTGTGCGCCGGTTCCACTTTTGCCGCCGGCGCCGCCGATCTGGCGCGCCTGCAGGGCGCCTGGCAACTGCAGTCGGGCGAGTCCGTCGATGGCGACGGCGCGCGCGTGGACTACGCCAGCCGCGGCCTGGCCGGCACCAAGGTGCTGGCCGACGGCCGCTTCGCCTTTACCACCACGAGCAACGGCGCATTCTGGGCCGGCGGTTCGGGCACCTACGAGGGCGATGGTTCGCGCTATGTGGAGACGCCGCTGATGGCGTCCTATCCGCTGGAAAACGGCGGTCGCTATGAATTCCGCTACACGCTGGAAGGCGATGTATGGACGCTGGAGCGCTGGGAGGGCGGGCGCCGCGTCGAGCGCGAGGTGTGGAAGCGCCTGCCATAGCCCGGATCGGCCCGGTGCCGGCCGGGTAGAGGCGCGGCTTGCCGCGCATGGGGCCTCGCTCGGGACGCTTCATGCGCGGCGGGCCCCGCCGCTACGGGTCCTGCCGCGCCGGGAAGCCGGCTTCGTCCAGTGCCTGGGTGAAGCGCGCGGCCGGCTGCGTCGATTCGACGCGCACGCGCCTGGCGGGCAGGTCGATCTCGACCGTGGCGGCCGGGTCCACGTCCTTGATGGCGGCGGTGACGCTGCGCGCGCAGCCGCCGCAGGTCATGTTGTCGATATGCAGGTTCATGGCGGTTTCTCCTTGAGGGAAGGGCAGTCTGGGGCTTGCCATGGTGGCAAGGTCAACAGGCAGGGAACCGGGAAAGCCTACAAGGGCCCCTTGTTCCTGATTCCTGAATTCTGGTTCCGGGCCTGTTGACCTTCCCACGATGGGAAGCTTCAAGATGCCGCCATCATGGACAACCCAGGTGAGCCGGCGATGCGCCAGAACAGCCAGAATCCCGCCCGCGGCGGCGGACAGACGCAGGATCTCGCGGTCGTGGGCATGACCTGCGCCTCGTGCGTGGGCCGGGTGGAACGCGCGCTGGCCGCCGTGCCCGGCGTGGCCAGCGCCGCGGTGAACCTGGCCACCGGCCGCGCCACGGTGCGCGGCGACGGCGTGGACCGGCAGGCGCTGGTGCGGGCGGTGGAGAAGGCCGGTTACGAAGTGCCCGCGCCGGCGCCGCTGGAACTGGCCATCGACGGCATGACCTGCGCCTCGTGCGTGGGCCGCGTCGAACGCGCGCTGGCCAGGGTGCCCGGCGTGCGCTCGGCCAGCGTCAACCTCGCCACCGGCCGCGCGCACGTGCAGGGCGAAGCCGCGCTGGACACGGCCGCGCTGCTCGCCGCGGTCGCCGGGGCCGGCTACGAGGCGCGCGTGCTGGAAGCGGCCGTGGACGAGGACCGCGAAGCGCAGCGCCGCGAGGAAGAGCGGCGCGGGCTCCGGCGCGACCTGCTGCTGGCCGCGGCGCTGACCCTGCCGGTGTTCGTGCTGGAAATGGGCGCGCACCTGGTGCCGGCCTTCCACCACGCCATCGCCCGCACGCTGGGCACGCACAACAGCTGGCTGCTGCAGTTCGCGCTGACCACGCTGGTGCTGGCGATCCCCGGCCGCCGCTTCTACCGGGCCGGCATTCCCGCGCTGCTGCGCGCCGCGCCGGACATGAACTCGCTGGTGGCGGTCGGCACGCTGGCCGCCTACGGTTTCTCGCTGGTGGCGACCTTCCTGCCGCGGCTGCTGCCGGCCGGCACGGTCAACGTGTACTACGAAGCGGCAGCGGTCATCGTCACCCTGATCCTGCTCGGGCGCATGCTCGAGGCGCGCGCCAAGGGCCGCACTTCCGAAGCGATCAAGCGCCTGCTCAAGCTGCAGGCCAGGACCGCGCGCGTGCGCCGCGACGGCGGCGCGGTGGAAGTGCCGCTGGCGCAGGTGGCGGCCGGCGACGTGATCGACGTGCGCCCCGGCGAGCGCATCGCCGTCGACGGCGAGGTGATGGACGGCGACAGCTACGTGGACGAATCGATGATCACCGGCGAACCGGTGCCGGTGGCCAAGGCGGCCGGCGCGCGTGTGGTCGGCGGCACCGTCAACCAGACCGGCACGCTCGGCGTGCGCGCCACCGCCGTCGGCGGCGCCACCGTGCTGGCGCAGATCATCCGCCTGGTGGAGCAGGCGCAGGGCGCCAAGCTGCCTATCCAGGGGCTGGTGGACCGCATCACGATGTGGTTCGTGCCGGTGGTGATGGGCCTGGCGCTGTTGACCTTCGCCGCGTGGTGGTGGTTCGGCCCGTCGCCGGCGCTGACCTTCGCCCTGGTCAACGCGGTGGCCGTGCTGATCATCGCCTGCCCCTGCGCGATGGGCCTGGCGACGCCGACCTCGATCATGGTCGGCACCGGCCGCGGCGCCGAGCTGGGCGTGCTGTTCCGCAAGGGCGAGGCGCTGCAACTGCTGAAGGAAGCGGCGGTGGTGGCGGTGGACAAGACCGGCACGCTCACCGAAGGCCGGCCGCTGCTGACCGACCTGTACGTGGCCGACGGCTTCGACCGCGCGCGCGTGCTCGCGCAGGTGGCCGCGGTGGAAGACCGCTCCGAGCATCCGATCGCGCGCGCGATCGTGGGCGCCGCGCAGGCCGAAGGCCTGGCGCTGCCGCCGGTGCAGGGCTTCGAATCGGTTACCGGCCACGGCGTGCGCGCGCAGGTGGGCGGCGCGCGCGTGGAGGTGGGCGCGGACCGCTTCATGCACGCGCTCGGCGTGGACGTGGCGCCGTTCGCCGACGTCGCCGCGCGGCTCGGCGGGGACGGCAAGACGCCGCTGTATGCCGCCATCGACGGCCGTCTGGCCGCGGTCATCGCCGTGTCCGATCCGATCAAGGCCGATACCGCCGCGGCCATCGCCCACCTGCACGCATTGGGGCTGAAGGTGGCGATGATCACCGGCGACAACCGCCGCACCGCCGAGGCCATCGCGCGCCAGCTGGGCATCGACGAGGTCGTGGCCGAAGTGCTGCCGGAGGGCAAGGTCGACGCGGTGAAGCGGCTGAAGGCCGGCTACGGCCGCCTGGCCTATGTGGGCGACGGCATCAACGACGCGCCGGCGCTGGCCGCGGCCGACGTCGGCCTGGCGATCGGCACCGGCACCGACGTGGCGATCGAGGCCGCCGACGTGGTGCTGATGTCCGGCAGCCTGCAGGGCGTGCCCAACGCCATCGCGCTGAGCCAGGCGACGATGCGCAACATCGGCCAGAACCTGTTCTGGGCGTTCGCGTACAACACCGCGCTGATCCCGGTGGCGGCCGGCGTGCTGTATCCGCTGTGGGGCGTGCTGCTGTCGCCGGTGTTCGCCGCCGGGGCGATGGCGCTGTCCTCGGTGTTCGTGCTGGGCAATGCGCTGCGGCTGCGGCGCTTCGCACCGGCCAACCCGTAGCCGCCGGGCCCGCCCGGCGGGACAATCGGTGCGTTCGGCAACGTTCCGGCGGGCAGGCCCCGCCGCTGCGAGGAGAAAGCGATGGAAGACGCCATGAACATCGGCCAGGCGGCCAGGGCCACCGGCATCTCGGCCAAGATGATCCGCTACTACGAGGACAGCGGCCTGATCGGCCCGGTGGCGCGTACCCAGGCCGGCTACCGCGTTTACGGCCCGCGCGACATCCACACCCTGGGCTTCATCAAGCGCTCGCGCGACATGGGCTTCAGCGTGGAGCGCATCGGCGAACTGCTGCAGCTGTGGCGCGACCGCTCGCGCCACAGCGCCGACGTTAAGCGCATGGCGCTGGAGCACGTGGCGGTGCTGCAGCAGCGCATCGCCGAACTGCAGGACATGGTGAGCACGGTCCGCGCGCTGGCCGACTGCTGCGCCGGCGACGAGCGGCCCGACTGCCCGATCCTCAGCGACATCGCCACCGGCGTGCCACTGCACCGGCAGGCCGGCGGCAGCGGAGCGGCGAAAGGAAAACCGCGCCGGAACGCGCGCGTGCCAGAAAACGGCTGAATACAAGCCTAAAAACGCCGTCCAGGAAGGGCGGCGACTTCAGGAAGGATTGAGGTGCATAACGGAAAAATTACATCCGGACGCAGGCAGCCGACGAGCCGCCGCGCCACCAGACAGTAATTCCTGAAGGTGTACCCCCATGAAGACTTCCCTGATTGCCCTGGCCCTGGCGGCCGCCCTCCCGTTCGCCGCTTCCGCTGCCGACAACCTTTCCTACAACTATGTCGAAGGCGACTACGTCAAGACCGACGTGTCCGGTCCCGACGCCGACGGCTGGGCGCTGAAGGGCTCCTGGGCCTTCCACCCGAACTTCCATGTGTTCGGCGACTTCACCCAGCAGAAGGTCGACCACACCGACGCCAAGTTCGACCAGTGGCGCATCGGCGCCGGCTACAACCGCGCCATCGCGACGAGCACCGACCTGGTCGCGCGCGTGGGCTACCAGAAGTTCGACCCGCACCACAGCAACCTGGACTTCGACGGCTACAACGCCGAAGTGGGCCTGCGCAACGCGTTCGGCGAGCACGCCGAGGTGTATGCCTTCGCCGGCTACCAGGACTACACCAAAAAGCACGGCGTCAACCCGGACGGCGCGTTCTACGGCCGCCTGGGCGGCCAGGTGAAGTTGAACCAGAACTGGGGCATCAACGGCGACATCAAGATGGACCGCCACGGCAACAAGGAATGGTCGGTCGGCCCGCGCTTCAGCTGGTAAGCAGCCCGCGCATGGCGTAACAGGAAAAGCCCGGCGACGCCGGGCTTTTCCTTTATGCACGTGGCCTGCGCACGCGGCGCCGACGCGCCGGTTGTTGCTGCCATTACGCGCCGCGCAGGCGCGCGGTCAGGCCCTTGAGGAAGTTGCGCAGCAGCTGGTCGCCGCAGGCGCGGTAGTTCTTGTGGTCCGGCTGGCGGAACAGCGCCGACAGCTCCGGTTTGGACAGCGGGAAGCCGGCCGCGGCGAAGATCGCGTGCATGTCCACGTCCTTGAGCTGGAATGCCACGCGCAGCTTCTTCAGCACCAGGTTGTTGGTGATGCGCGTTTCCGGCGCCCGCTGCGGCTGCGAATCGTCGCGGCCGCGGAAGTGGTGGATCAGGCCGTCGAGGAAACGCGCCAGCGCGGCGTCCGGGCAGGCCTGGAACAGCGGCTCGTCGTCGCGGCGCAGGAAATCGTGCACCTGCGCCTGGTCCACCTCGAACGCCGGGTCGGCCAGGTGGATCAGGTCCACCACGTGCCTGTCGCCCAGGTCGAGCATGTAGCGGATGCTGCGCAGTACGTCGTTGTTGATCATCACCACTCCGGAACGGCCGCGGCGCGACTGCCCGGCAGGGCGCACAGTGTAACGCCGCCGCCGGAGACGGCCGGTACAATCCGCTGCGATCCATCCCCAGGGACATGCCATGCACACCCCCGCCTATGCCGCGCTTTCTGCCGGCGCGCCGCTGCAACCCCTGGCCATCGAACGCCGCGCGCTGCGCCCGGACGACGTGGCCATCGACATCCTGTACTGCGGCGTCTGCCATTCGGACCTGCACCAGGTCCGCAACGACTGGGGCGGCTCGCGCTACCCGATGGTGCCGGGCCACGAGATCATCGGCCGGGTCCGCGCGGTGGGCAGCGCGGTCGCGCGGCTGAAGGTGGGCGACGCGGTGGGCGTGGGCTGCATGGTCGACAGCTGCCGGCTGTGCGACCAGTGCGCGCACGGCGAGGAACAGTTCTGCCGGCAAGGGCCGACGATGACCTACAACGGCCGCGACCGCATCAGCGGCGAGACGACCCAGGGCGGCTACTCGCGCATGATCGTGGTGCGCGAGGAATTCGCCATCGGGCTTTCGCCGCGGCTGGACCTGGCGCGCGCCGCGCCGCTGCTGTGCGCCGGCATCACCACCTGGTCGCCGCTGCGCCATTACGGCGCCGGCCCCGGCACGCGGCTGGGCGTGGTCGGCCTGGGCGGGCTGGGGCACATGGCGGTCAAGCTCGGCGTGGCGCTGGGCTGCGAGGTCACCCTGGTGACCGGCAGCGCGGCCAAGGCCGACGACGCGCGCGCGCTCGGCGCGCACCGGGTGCTGCTGTCGCGCGATGCCGAGGCGATGAAGGCGGCCGCTTCGTCGATGGACCTGATCATCGACACGGTGCCGGTGGCGCACGAGCTGGACCCCTACGTGCGCCTGCTCGACGTGGAGGGCCGCATCGTGGTGGTCGGCGCGCTGGAGCAGATGCCGGTCAACGCTGCGGCGCTGATGCGCGGGCGCCGGCAGGTGTCCGGCTCGCTGATCGGCGGCATCGCGCAGACCCGCGAGCTGCTGGAGTTCTGCGCCGCGCGCGGCGTCTACCCGGAGTGCGAGTCGATCCCGATCCAGCGCATCGACGAGGCCTTCGCGCGCATGGAGCGTTCGGACGTGAAGTACCGCTTCGTCATCGAAATGGCCTCGCTGGCCGACGCCTGAGCGGCATGGGACTGCGCGCGATCGTGCATCTGTGCCTGCACGCGGCGGTGCCGGCGCTGCTTGCGTGGCTGTTCTGGCGGCCGCGGTTCGGCCGCGCCTGGCTGCTGATGCTGCTGGGCTGGGTGATCGACCTGGACCACCTGCTGGCCGACCCGGTCTATGCGCCGGACCGCTGCAGCATCGGCTTCCACCCGCTGCACACCGCGCCGGCGGCCGCGGTCTACGCCGGCCTGCTGCTGCCGCGGCGCACGCGCCTGTTCGGCATCGGCCTGCTGCTGCACCTGGCGCTGGACGCCATCGACTGCGTCTGGATGCGCTGCGGCGGTTGACCGCCGCGCCGGCTCACCAGCCGCCGTACCAGGGGCCGGGACCGTAGCCGAACGGGCCGGCGCCCTTGCCCTGGCTGACGTGGATGTTCAGGTCCACGCGCCGGGTCTTGCCCTCGTCGGTGTTGTAGTTCTTGCCGAGGTTGATGTCGGCCGAACTCCAGTGGCTGTTGCCGAAGGCCTTGGAATAGCCGATGCCGGTGCTCAGCGTGCCATGCACCTGCAGCTTGTCGTCCACCACTTCCGCGCTGGTGTCCCGGCGCGGCGCCGGACCGCTGTGGTCGCCGTAATAGGTGCCGGGGGCATCGGCCTGGTAGGACGGATCGTTGAGATAGCGCATCGGCGCCTGCGGCACGCTCAGGTCCAGCGAACCCGGCGCGCTGCCGGCCGGCTGCGCCACCGCCAGGGTCGGCGCCAGCAGGCAGGCAAGGATCATGAGGAACCGGTTCATCGCGCTGGCGCTCCTGGCTGGGGCCGTCATCGTGGCAGGTGGGACACGCCGACGCTAGCGCGCCGGCGGTGAACCGGGGCTGTCGTGGCCGGCGTGCTCAGCCCAGGCGCGCGAACCCGAACAGCCGCGCCAGCCGGTGCCGCCGCCGTTCGATGGCCGCGCGCAGCAGGCCGGCGCCGATCATCGAATAGGTGATGCCGTTGCCGCCGTAGGCCATGGCGAACAGCACCCGCGGCCCCCACTGCGGATGGGCGCCGAAGAACGGCAGGCCATCGCGGGTTTCGGCGAAGGTGCCGGCCCAGGCGAAGGCCGGCGCCACTGCCAGGTGCGGGAACAGCCGCCGTACCTTGACGACCAGGCCGTGCGCCTTGCGCTCCACACGCGCGTCGCGGCGCGCCGGTATGTCGACGGCGTCGTCCTCGCCGCCCACCAGCAGGCGCAGGTCGGCGGTGCTGCGCAGGTACAGGTAGGGGCGGGCCGATTCCCACAGCATGGTCCGGCGCAGCGGCCCCAGCGCCTCGGCCGGCAGCGGGTCGGTGACGAAGGCATAGCTGCTGCGGTTGCGGGCGACGCG
>Ga0206118_100296_pt1 | contig 32063 bp, 25 predicted proteins | sample 3A20Ametagenome_FD_177999 | JGI IMG/M metagenome (GOLD analysis project Ga0206118, IMG submission 177999) | Enriched microbial communities from leaf-cutter ant dump, University of Wisconsin, Madison, United States - 3A20A | ecosystem: Environmental > Terrestrial > Nest > Insects nest > Nest dump... | reverse complement strand
CTCTTCTAATTTTAACCCCAGAATTCTAATCAAACCGACGTCGGGATAACTTTTTAAAATCTTAAATAATTATGAAAAAGTATATCTCACTTTTAAATTTGATAGCAGCATTTCTTATGCTGTCCTGTGACAGATCTGAATCCATTGTAGAACCAGAAGGCAAAACTACGGAAATTACAAGCCATCGGGAAGCTGCAACGGAGGAAAACAACATTTACCAAGAAAACAATGACAATAATCTCGAAAAAGGCGATGAGGAAGAACCGAAAAAAGATAAACAGCATTGGAGAACCGTAAATGATACCGTTAAATAACAATAAAATTCTCCTTTTTACCGGAAGAAATTTTACCACAGAGGATCCGAAATTTCCGCCAAGAAAATGAAACATTAACTGAAACTTCAAGAGATTTATCAAACAGCGGAATAGGAATTTGCAGAAGTATGTACGATTGATCTTACTTAATAGCAGAAAGGAAACTCTCTAAATCATAAAATTCTATAATAATTAAAAATTAGCAATATGAAAAAATCTGTACTTATTTCGCTTTTGCTTCTTCTCCCATTCCTTTACTCAGCACAAATTTTCAAATTTGTATTTACGGGAGCAGAAGTTTGCCCTACTCCGGGCAATGTTCCGACGGTTCAGGACCCAAATACAATTGTCTCACCTCTGACAAGAGTAGGGACAAATTGTAATGTAGCTTTGGGTGCTTTTAACAGTAACAACTGGTCAACCAACACTACTATTGACGAGAATACCTATGTCGAAGTTACCGCATTTGCAATGGGAGGACATCAGCTCAATCTTTCTTCCTTTTCCTTTGATACAAGGAGAAGCTCCAATGGACCAACATCAGGAAGGGTTGCAATGGACAGTGGTACCGGCTCTTTCACACAATTCTACGACTTTACCCCAACAACCAGTAATCAGGTTATTAACTGGGACTTTCCTGATATATCATTGTCCGCAGGATATACCGTCCGTTTTCGTATCTACGGATGGAATGCCACTCTTACCAGTGGAACAATGCGTTTCAATAATGTTCAGCTGCAAGGATCAACCACCGACCAGAGTCATTGGAATATTACAGGAAATGCAGGAACAAACTCTTCTGTAAATTTCTTAGGAACCATTGATAATCAGGATTTGGTAGTTAAAACCAGCAATACTGAAAAGATGAGAGTAACATCCGCGGGGAAAGTGACGATGGGCGGTGCAACCCTTACTTGTTCAGACTGCGCAAACTATCGGTTGTTTGTTAAAGATGGTGTAAGAACTGAAAAGGTAAAAGTGGACATTGCATCGACAAATGGCTGGGCTGATTACGTATTCAAAGATGGTTATATTTTAAAGCCATTGGAAGAAGTTGAAAAATTTGTTAGTAAGAACGGGCATCTTCCGAATATTCCTTCAGCCGCCGAAATGGTCAGAAATGGTCTTGATGTAGCTGAAATGGATGCGAAACTCCTCGAAAAGATTGAAGAACTTACACTTTACAGCATTGACCTGAATAAGAAGAACAAAACTCTTAATGATCAGATCCAGCAACAGCAGCAGGCTATAAATCGTCTTTTACAAAAGGTTGAACAGCTTGATAAAAAATCGGAATAGATCACTCATACTCATTTTAACTTAAAACAATTGTGGTATGGAATCCAACAAAAAGTACAGCATTCTCATAGCTGTTTCTTTCTACTGTTCTGTTTTTTCACAGAATACTGAAAGCGGGAGAATCATATATGCGGATAAAGCTGAAATAAATAATATCATTTCTTCACAAAAGATAATGTTCAGAGAGAACAAATCTTTGATTGAGCAGCTTAAATCACAGGGATATAAGGAATTTATCAGTGACGGAATTAACGAAAAGCAGCTAATCGGAGCAGATTTACAAGGTAACCCGATGTATTATACCACCCTTAATGCAAATGCATCTGGAAGAATAAAAGCCAGCTCTCTATACAGTGGCGGCGGTCTTGGATTGAATATTTCCGGACAGAATATGGTAATCGGGCAATGGGATGCCTCCAAACCCAGACTTAACCACGAGCTGATTGCCGGAAAGGTAACCTATGATAATTCACAAAATCAGACAATTTCCAGACACAGCACCCACAATATCGGAACATTAATCGGGAATAATTACAGTAACACGGCAGCAACAGGCATTGCATTTGGTGCCACCGCAAAAGCCTATGACTGGGTTAATGATTTGGAGGAAATGGCAGAAGAAGCGGCTTCCGGCTTGCTGGTTGCTAACAACAGTTACGGCTTTGACCCGATTTATTACCAAACTTATCAATTTGGAAAATACAATGAGACTGCTCATAACTGGGACAGACTAATGTACAGTGCCCCTTACTTCCAAATTGTAAAGGCGGCGGGAAACACAAGAGCCATAAATCCTGCAATAGTTCCGCAGGTTACTGCCAAAAATGGTTATGACCTCTTAGAAGGTGCTGGAATCGCCAAAAATGTTCTGGTTGTTACTTCCGTGGATAAAAATTTGAATCCTATAGGAGATTCTGACTTCAGTATTTCTTCGTTCAGTAGTTTCGGACCTACCGATGATGGCAGAATAAAACCGGATATTGCTGCACAGGGGCAGGACGTTTACTCAGCCATTGAAACCTATAATTCAGCGTACGGAGTTTATGACGGAACATCTTCCGCCACTGCCTCGGTGTCAGGAGCAATATTACTGCTTCAGCAGTATTACGGGACTCTGCAACAACAATTTTTTGAACCATTATGGTCTTCCTCAATAAGAGCATTATTAGCTCATACTGCTAACGATACCGGAACTTTAGGTCCCGATTATGTTTATGGCTGGGGATTGATGGATACTGAACGTGCTGCAAGACTTATCTACAACAACTCTAAAAGCACAATTATCAATCAAAAAACTTTAACACAAGCTGGTGAATACCGTCTGTACGTCGTTGCGTCAGAATTTGAAAATCAGCCTTTAGTAGCCACACTGGCTTGGACTGATCCTCCCGGACAAACGAATGGTAACACTATTGTAGATGATCCCACTCCTTCTTTAGTAAATGATTTGGATATTACTATTCTTAAAAAAAATGAAAACGGTACTTTTCAAACCTATTATCCGTGGAAATTGGGCGGAATGCTGAATCTTACCGCACCTGCGACAAGAAATTCCGATAACAAGGTGGATAATATAGAAAAAGTGGAAATAGATAATCCGGAAGGATTATACCAGATTGTGATCGGGCATAAAGGAAACTTAAATCCCGGAAAGCAGGATTTTTCACTTATCATATCGGGAATTTCATTTTGCTACACAGATGATTTGTATGTATTGGCAAGAGAAAAAGATAATATAGAAACTTCCGGTTTCGTTGGAACTGCTAAAAAAATTATGGCTTCCAATGTTATTAAGAGTCCAGCGCAAGGCATTGTTTATAAAGCATCCAAGTCGGTAGAGCTTCTGCCTGTTGTTCCCGGAAGCGCTACTTTTACTACAGTTGGGTTCACAACAGAGCAAGGTTCGAGCTTTATGGCTTATATTGAACCGGATTGTGATTCATCGGATCCAAATCTTGTGTATCACGCACAGTCAGACCGAGCGGCTGGAAATGAAAATGGAGGCAATACCGGAAATTCTTCTTCCGCAGGGAATATCACCGAACAAAAGCAAAAAAACAATGTACAGATATATCCAAATCCTGCCGAAACCGAGGTTAATATTTCTTATAAAATAGAAAAACCTTCTATTGTAAATATTATTCTTACCGATATTTCCGGAAAAGCACTTTACAAGCATAAAAGCGATTCTGCTTTTCCTTCAGGTACATATCAGCATCGTATCGCAACGGATAAGCTGCCGTCAGGTACCTACCTGCTTATAATAGATACTGCTGACTATAAAGAAACGAAAAAAGTAATTATAAAGTAAGCTTTATGAAAAAATGTGTTTTCCATACTATTTTTTTCATATCACTTCTTATTTCCGTAAAAGGTTGAACTGTTTCTTTATCTGTAAACGGGAATAAAATACGGATGTCCTAAGAAAACTAAAAAATATAAACGAAAAAGTAACAAAGAACTGGATCATATTTTCCTTGTTTTTAGTCATAAATCGCAAAAAAATAATTCAAAAAAATTAAATATCAGGCACTATGAGAACACATCTACTTCTACTACTGCTTTCATTATCAGCCGGAGCTGCTGCGCAGTCACCCGGCGGTGTAAGCGGTGTCAGTCTCTGGCTGAAAGCCGATGCCGGAAACAGCAACCAAACCCATTATCAGGATTTTGGTTATGGAAACCATCAGGTTCAGGCTCCCGATGCACAGGCAAAACCTGCCTACGGATTACTGAACTATAACGATACTTTTGAGTTTAACGGGCAAAAACACTCATTACAACTTAAATATCTGATGGAACTGCTCAATAAAGTGAGCATTTTCACAGTGTATCAAAACAAAAATCTTTCCGTAGAAAGTGCCCTGTATACTACCGACCATTCGGGAGAAAAAGCATTGTACTACAGTACTGCAAATATTTTCCGTTACGGAGGAGATTCTTTGGTATACGCCAATCCAAGCCAACTCGACAGTATTGCTTCATTCAGTATGTATTCCAAGTTCGATGTGCCTTCACAGAAAGTCGGTTTTGTTAGCGGATACTCTGGAAAAAGTACGATGTACATTGGAAAGGATATTCGCGGCGGGCAATGGCATCCGTTCAAAGGAAGTCTCCCTGAACTTTTTATTTATAATAAAGTACTGACACTGAATGAACGAAACCGTGTTAATTCGTATCTGGCATTAAAATACGGAATCAGCATGCCTTATACCGAATACCTGAGTTCCAGAAGCAAAAAAATATGGAAGCAGGAAGATTATAATGATTATCCGTATCGTACCACCGGAATCGGCAGGGACGATTATTCCGCTCTGTATCAGAAGCAATCTACCAACACCTCCGAAAGCAAGCGCCTGATTATCGCTTCCGGAGAACTTGCCATTAATAATAAGAGCAATAACTCTTCTTTCTCTGATCAAAGCTTCCTTGTTTGGGCAGATAACGGCAAACCATTGAAAGCCGGCGAGGAACAGTTCGGTATGGAACCGCTGGAAAGAATATGGAAAGCAAGACTTAGTTCGGAACAAGGTCAGAATATTAAAACCACTGTTGTCTTCAATGTGAAAGATGTTTTTGATAACATTCCGCAGGACAAAAAAGTCTGGCTTCTTATCGACAAAGCCGGAAATGGAAATTTTAATACCCAGGCGGAAGCTATTCCTGCCGAATTGATAAACAACAAAGGAGAGGTGTATTTTCCCAATGTCTATTTTGATAATGACCTTTCCGGAACTGACGTATTTACATTTACATTGGCTTCCAGAATGTTTGCTCTTTATAACTTAGAGCAGGCAACATGTAAAGTACCTGAAGGAAAATTATCGCTTAATATCAAAGGAGGAAAAGCACCATACCAGTTATATTTAACAGGAGATAACGGCTATTCAGGAAGTAATACGGTGCAAGGTTCGGAAATTTCCTACAATCAGCTGAAATCCGGACACTATATTTTAAAAATAAAAGATGCCCTCGCTTATGAACAGTCTTATGAATTTGATATTAATTCATTCGACAATATCAGTTTAGACCTTGGCGGAGATCAGCAAATTGCCAGTTCCGGATATGTAGAAGTGGATGCTTCTAAAAATATTTCCGACCCAGACGCAACTTATCAGTGGACTTCCGACAATGGATTCAGCAGTACGCAACCTAAAGTGAAGCTCTATGATACGGGAACTTATAACGTAACTGTAACCACGAAAGATGGTTGTACCAAAACCGAAAGCCTGAAAGTAACCAAAGGATTTGAAACAGGAATCGTATTGTATCCCAATCCTACACGCACAGGGGAAGATTTTACAGTCAGAATCCGACTGAACGAGCCGGAAGATGTGGATATTAAAATTTTTGATATGTCCGGAAAGTTACTTTCGTCCAAACAATTCGGAGGTCAATCATCTTACGATATAAAAGACAAGCTGCTGACACAGGGAGCTTATGTAATTACAGTAGTAACTACAAGCCAGAAAAAAACTTTCAAACTCATTATTAACTAAGAATCATTACTGCTATGAAACCCAATATATTCAGCTTCATCAGAAAGCAAAAAGCACTGGTTCGCATCGTGATATTCCTTATCTCGTGGACACAAATTTACGGTTACAGCTATTCTTCCTACTTTAACCGCAGTAAGAAGCAGTCTTCCGAAAATTACCGTATAAACTCCGGAGGAGCAACCCGGTCCGAAAATTATTTTACACAAGATCAGCCGACCGGCGATAAATCCGGATCTTCACTGAATCCGGAACACCGTTCTGATATTTCCTTATCCGGTACAAAGTTGTCAGGCTTTACTTCAAAATCATACAAGACAGCGGATGTTGCAGAAATTATTTTTAATTCGGATATAAAAGAAGGGATTATCGGAAAAGATGAAGCGCATTCTATTGACCACGTTTCTGATAATATTTTCCATATTTATATCAATGAACTGCCTAAGAGCGGAAAGGCAACGTTGGAATATGATCTTTACGGTGTAACGGATTATACAGGAATCAGCAAGGTGGTAAATGATGAAAAATTTACCGGAGGAAAGGAAACCGTACATCATCAAAAATGGACACATCAGTCAGAACCCGTGATGTTCAACAGTTTGGTAAAAGGACTCAATACGGTGTTGTTTACCATATCTCCCGATGCGGATTACTCATACAGAGTAAAGAACATTCAATTTAAAATTGTCCCAACCTCTGTTCGTTCAAATCCGGACAATTCAGTCAATACCTTATTAAGCGGAACTGTATCACAGGAATTTTTTAAAGGTCAGAGCCAGGCATTTTCGATTGGAAATGCAGCACTTGAGACCCATACAGAAAGTCTTACAGCCAACACCGTATTCAGTATTACACCTCTGGAAATACTGGATATTCCGGCAATAGCACCTGAAATGATTAACGTAACTTCCGAAAAAGCGGGTTACCGTTTTCTGCCTCACGGAGAGCATTTTCAAATTCCCGCTAAAGTTTCCATCGGGTACGACAAAAACAAAATTCCTTCCGGATATACGGAAAGGGATATTAAAACTTACTTTTTTGACCGGAATTTAAAAAAATGGATACCACTTGAAAAAGATTCTCTAATCAGTGAAAAGCAGGTATTGGTTTCCAAGACCACTCATTTTACGGATATGATCAACGGAATTATCAAAGTTCCGGAATCCCCTGAAACCGGAAGCTACGCACCTAACAGCATCAAGGATATTAAAGCCGCCGATCCAGTTTCCGGAATAGTAAGCATTGCTCCGCCTACACCAAACAATCAAGGTTCGGTTACGACATCTTTTCCAATAAAACTTCCTGCGGGAAGACAGGGAATGCAGCCGTCGTTATCCGTTAATTATAGTAGTGACGGTGGAAACGGCTGGATGGGACTAGGCTGGGATTTATCCATTCCGGCTGTGACAATAGACACCAGATGGGGTGTCCCTACATATGATGAAGCACTTGAAACCGAACTCTATACTTTAGGAGGAGAACAGCTAACCTTTGAAGCCGGCACCGGAGTTTTTGCAATGCCTAACCGGAACGAAGGCTTTGAAAAAAGCAGATCGGCAGACCGCCAGTTCTATCCAAGAATTGAAGGGGCTTATAATAAAATCATAAGAAAAGGTTCAGATCCTAAAAGTTACGTATGGATTGTAATTTCCAAAGACGGTACAAAATCATACTTCGGAGGAGATGAGTCAGGCGTAAAACCTGATTACGTTCTGAAAGATGCCAATGAAAACATCGGTTACTGGGCACTGTACAAGACAGTGGATACCAATAGAAACTATGTTGAGTATACATACGATCGGACTGATTATTCGGGAAATCAGGGAAACGGAGGTTTACAGATCTATCCGAAACAAATTAATTATACCCTGCACGAAACGAATAACCCGCCGAAACATTATACTGTTACATTTTCAACAGATTCGGAACGGGAAGATATTCAGATTGATGGAAGATTAGGGTTTTTGAAAGTGATTTCAAAAAAACTTACGGCAATCAACATTTCTTATGGCGGACAAAATGTAAGATCCTATAAATTTGAGTATGATACCGATCTTTTTAAGAAGAAATTACTTAAAAATGTCAAAGAATTAGATGCCGATAATGTAGAATTTTATACCAACAAGATAGAATATAATGCTGTACCTAGTGATATTTTTGGAGCACCGCAGGTATGGACAGCTCCTGATAATGCTTCGTTTTCAGGACTGGCTTCACATCTCCAGGGAGGTTATTCTTTATTAAACGGCAATTATTCAAGCAGTTCCGGTGCAAACTTCAGAATAGGTGTTGGTGTGGGAGATCTAACTGCGGTTGTTCCGGGTGATAAAGCAATATTAAGTTTTAACAAAGGAACGTTCGGTGCAAACGGAGGTTTTTCAAACGGATCATCAAAAACACAAATATTATCCATAGACATCAATGGTGATAACCTACCTGACAGGGTTTATAAGCAGGATGACGGTATATATTTTTCACCAAATCTTTCGACCGCCACTGGGGGAATCCAGACTTTCGGTCCGAAAATTAAAATACAGTCACTATCTGATATCGGACGAAGTTCATCAAGTGCCTGGAATGTTGGTATTGGTGCCACTTTTGGAGCTGCGGATGCTGGTTTCGATTATTCAAACAGTACCAGTGCGACAAAATCTTATTTTATGGATTTCAATAATGATGGTCTGATTGATTTTGTACAGAACGGCAAAGTATATTTTAACAGCATTATAGGCGGAGTACCCACTTTCAATCCTGATAGTGATTTAACACCGGCACCTATTAATATTACTTCTTCCGGAAGCCAGCCTTCTACTTCCTTATTCGACAGTAATGACATAGTAGATAAGACCACTATGCTTTTACAAAATCCTCTTCACGATGTTGTGCGGGTATGGACTGCCCCCCGATCAGGAACTATTTTGGTAAAGAATGTTTTTAATTTGCAGCAGATCAGCTGTCCGGTGGACGAGGATTGCAGTCTTGCTGACGGTGTTGCTGTATCTTTTCAGTATAAAACGAACAATCCGTTGGTACAGTCTATTAATGCGGGAGATTACAGCATACACTCTTTTCCGGATCAGACTATAAATATCGCTAAGGGTGAGAAGCTTTATTTCAGGATTACTTCAAAATATGACGGATCACTTGATAATGTAAAATGGGAGCCGACCATATTGTATAATACACCTTTATACCTATATAATGACAGTGATGACAGGGATTTGAATGTTTATTATTCTGAGGATGATTTTGTGAGCTCAACTCCACGCTCTGCAAAAGAAAATGATGCCAGCACAGCTACGAGCAGCTATATTGCAGCATCGGACGGAACAATCAACCTATTGCTGAACAAGCCGATCGCACTTTCTGATAATGCGACGATCTCCATTAATATTGATGGAACCGTATCAACATTCCCTGTTTCTTACAATGCCACCTATAATAATACGGCAATTAATCCATCAGCCATCTCGGTAACTGCTCAGCAGAAGATTATTATTAAAGTAAAAACCGATACACAGATAGACTGGGCAAAATTCAAACTGACACCTGAATTCACGGAAACGGCAACCGGTAAAAAGACATACCTCCCTGTTGAATACACAATGTACAACGACAGGGGAAATTATGGTCTTTATTCAGCGACAAATGCGGATATTGGAAGGAAAATTTTAGTAAGGGCTGCTCTATTACCTAATTTTAATAATAGGAACGGAAGAGTGGTAATTTCCGCCAAATTAAGAAATAAGCTGCTGACCAAAACGATTTATGAAGTTATCAACGGAAATAATACTGTGATTGCTAATTTCGGATTGCCTTACACAATAACCGCAAATGATGTGCCGTCCGGAAGCAACCAGATTTATCTTGAAACAACTGTTACCAGTGATGATGCTGAATTTATCAAAAATATAAGCGCGATAGGCGGTCAATTAATAAACAGCAATCTGAACTATATTAATAATCCGAATAACCTGTCCGTTCAGCTGCCTGGTGTAAACAGTGTTTATCATAGTGAGGGAAATATTATTATTTCACAGAATTCTAATCTTTATTTTGCTTTACAAAACTATGCTGTAAATACCTCGGCAACCCTTACGTTGACAAATACCGCTACTGGAAATCCAGTTATTTTTCCAGATGGTACACTCTCAGGACAACCTGGTATGCCAACTTCGACAACTATAAACCTTCCGCCGGGAATATATTCCTATGTTCTCAACTTCACTCAGGGCTCATTATTGGGAGCTACAACGATAATTTATCTTACTGATGGGGGTACGCAATCAACTATGGCAAACTTTACAAACAATCCGCCTCATAAGCCAATACTAGCTCCGGAATCCCCAACCGTTGCATTAAACTCCAACCAGTATGACGACAGGTTCGGGAACTTATACAGAGGATGGGGAGGATTTATCCTGAATGGAAATAATCCGAATAAAACCAATGTTGTGGAAGCCTATGACCTCAATAGTAATTTTGCCAATGCCGGTACCGTTGCTGAAATGAAAATTAATGAAAGTAATCTTAAGCTAAGCGATGCATACGGAACCAGTACTACCACAAATCCGACGATCAATAATCCTACAACAGATCAGTATGGAAATGTTATTATTGATAGTAATGACAGCTCTCTTTCGCAGAATTATTTCGTAATGTTGAGCGCAAATATTAATAATAATGATAAGGGCAGATTGCAGGATGTAGACCCGACGATATACATTTCCCAAAATGCGATCAATGTCTCCCGTCTTAACACACGAAATATTGACAATAGTTTCAGCAATAATACACTGAGCCAGGTTCCCGGAAGCCAGCTGAATGCACCTGAACTAAAGTCAAGAAATCAGAGTGTCAGCGTCAGAGCCGGTATTCAATACGGGCTTTCAGTCGGTGCATCAAAGTCCCTGTTCAATGAGAACAAATCCATACGTTCACTGATTGATTTCAATGGTGACGGATTTCCCGACGATTTTGCCAAAACGAACGTTAAGCTGTCGAATCCGGTAGGGTTCCTTTCTTCAAATTCAAAAGATGTCGGAAGCGAATCTATTTCAAAAGCAGATTTCCTAGGATTATCGGCTGGATACAGCTTTAAGCACGCAAGTTCTGAAATAACAAGATGGGGCATTGTTAGTGTTCCGGGTGCCGTTTTACCTGTTGCACTGATTCCGCTTGCAAATGAAGTATCCACAACAGTTTCAATTAGCGGAAATCTCGATGTGCAAAATGACCAGCGATCAAAACAGGCATTTGTTGATATCAATGGCGACGGTCTCCCTGACAAATTCAATAACGGCTCTTTTGAGCTGAACGTAGGAAACGGTTTGGTGAACAACGAATACTGGGATACTAATGAAATATCTACCAATAAGGATTTTGGTATTGGTGGAGGAATCGGGATTTCGATACTTAAGGGAAGTTTCGAGGGAGGTGTTAATGCAAATACAAACACTTCCACCACACAAATTGAACTATTGGATATTAACGGGGACGGCATTAATGACATTATCACGTATGATGATAACGCAACTGCCACAATCAAATTTAACAAGGGGAATGGCTTTACTAATGGTACAACTAAAATCGTTAATAATACCGAGAGTCAGGTAAAGTCTTTAAGCCTGGGAGGAAATGCCGGTATTACCATTCCAATTCCAATTATTATCTATCCAAGTACCGTAGGAATCAAAATTATGATCTCTGCGGGAGTATCTTTCGGGGAATCGGTGAACAAGGCTAAAGCCACGTTCAAAGATATGAACGGAGATGGTTATTTGGATTACGTTACTTCAGACGATGCCAACAATGTTACGGTAAGGCTGAACCAGCTGGGAGGAATGAGCCTCCTGAAAAAAGTAACCCTCCCGACCGGAGGAAGCTGGGAAGTAACCTACGAGCGCAAAGGCAATACCTATGATATGCCTCAGAGCCGCTATGTAATGACTTCTGTTATTGTGAAGGATGGTTTTGCCCAAGACGATCAGTTCCGTCCGGGTGTCTCCAAAGTAACCGTGGAATATAAAAATCCGTACCACAGCCGCAGGGAAAGAACTTTCTACGGGTTTAATGAAGTAAGAACCAACCAGATCAATACTGCAAACGGAGGAGCTGGCGCTACACAAGTGTACCGCTATACCGTACAGCATTTCAACAATTCTTCTTATTTCTTCAAGGGTAGTCTTTTGGACGAAACGCTGTACGATGCGTCTGACAAAAAATGGACGGAAACCATTAACACCATTACCGCGAGAACGCTGGATGATATCAATACACCGGTTACATTGCCGACCTATGATGCGGAAAAAGGATTGACCAACTACTCCTATTTTGTAACGGCAAATAAAACCACTTCCAATTTCTATGAAGGGCTAACGGCAATAGGAAAATCAACGTATGCCGAAACATTGGAATATAGTAATTTAGGCGATATTGTCCAGTACAGGGATTTCGGAGACCAGCAGATCGGCGGAACCGAAATACTGACTACCCAAATCACCTATCAGACCACCAACAGCGGCTCCAATTATATGGTTCTTCCGAAAACCGTAGTATCTGATGCAACGGGAGTTATTCGGGAACGACGCGCCAATTACGATGCGAATGGTAACCTTATCCGCATCAATATGATCGGAGCCAACAATCCGTCTTATAATTATGAATACGACATTTACGGAAACATTGCGAGAGCAATATTGCCGGAGAATGCGAACGGCGAAAATTTCTGGCATAAGTATACCTATGACAACGCTTCCCAAACCTATCCTGTAAAAGTAGAGGATGCTTTTGGTTACAGTAGTACAACTGATTACGATTACCGTTTCGGGGTTCCTGTCTTCACTACGGATATGAATCTTCAGCCGACACAGTATACATACGATTCTAAAGGCAGAATGCTTACAGTAACGGGACCTTATGAATTATTCAACGATATTGCGTGGACGATACAGATGGAATACCATCCGGTAACCAACGCTCCGGAAAACTCGACGACGTCACAATCCTATGCTGTTACACGGCATTACGATCCTGACAATGACGGTAACACCATCAACACGATCAGCATTGCGGACGGTCTGGGCGCGGCAATTCAGGTGAAGAAAACGGCAGTTATTTACGGCTCCACCTTGAAAGGACAGTCTATCGTTTCAGGAAAAGTCGTTCAGGATGCGTTCGGGCGTGCGCTTAAGAGCTATTATCCGACCATCGGAAATATGAGTACATTGTACGACCCTGCGGTAGACAATATAGAGCCTACTACAAGCACTTATGACGTATTAGACCGAGTTTTGACTACTAAATTGCCAGGTGAGCAGCTCTTTAGCACGGTGCAGTATGATTTTGCTGGTGACCGCCTTGGCAGGAAAATGTTCCATACCCAGTTTACGGACGAGCTGGGTGGTATCAAACATAACTTTGCCGACATCAAAGGACGAACTACCACTGTACACGAGGAAAGCAATACCGGAGATATTATCACCAGCTTTACGCACGATGCCATCGGGCAGCTTTTGGAAGTGAGGGATGTGGAAAACCACCTTACCACCAGCGAATACGATGATCTGGGAAGGAGAATAGCTATTACACAGCCGGATAACGGCACCACACAATTTACCTACGACCCTGCCGGGAATTTAACGACCAAAACCACGGCAGAAAATGAGGAAATACAATACCTTTATGAGTACAACCGCCTGAAAGCCATAGAATACCCTGTTTTCCCTGAAAACAATGTCAATTATTACTACGGTGATGCGCAGAATGCTTCTGCGGCGGATGAAAATGCTGTGGGCAGATTGTGGTATCAGACCGATGCCACAGGAACACAACGCTTCCGGTACGGAAGATTAGGTGAGCTTACCTACCAGCGCAGAAGCGTAGCTGTGGCAGACGTTGGCGATCCGTTCTGGTTTGGTACGGAGTGGGAATATGACACGTGGAACCGTGTAAAAACCATTACCTACCCTGACGGTGAAAAGCTGACCTACCACTATAACAGAGCCGGAAACCTTATGGCAATGGACAGCAAAAAAGACGGTTTTGAAAAGGTGCTTCTTCAAAATATGGGTTACGACAAATTTGAGCAGCGTGTATACCTGCAATACGGCAACGGCACCGAAACCCGCTACGACTACGAGAACGATCGTCGCAGATTGCTGAAAATGAAAACGGAGAACGCTACCCGTACCTTTATGGACAACCTGTACCAGTACGATGTAGTAAGCAATGTATTGCAGGTGCATAACAATGCTCCGGTAGCACCTGTGGGAATGATAGGCGGAGGAACCAACTATGCGTACGGATATGATGACCTGTACCGCCTGACTTCTGCCAACGGTAACTGGAAAGGAATGGACGAAGTTGGAAATATCCAGAGACACCGCTATACCTACACGATGGCTTATGACAATATGCATAATATTATGAGCAAAGTGCAGAAGCACGAAACTGCACCGGGCAATACGGGCAACAGTTGGACGGCACTCTTTGACACATCTTACAGATTGAATTATAAATACGAAGGAGACCAGCCGCACGCGCCGTCTACTATTATTGATGAGCCGAATATAGTACCGAATACGCCGTGCTGCGACCCGAACAACCCCGAGGTAAACTTCCTGCATTACAAATATGATGCGAAGGGTAACCCGCGGGATATATACAAGGAAAACTGCGACTCCAACGAGATAAAAACAACCTATATCTGGGATGAAGAAAACCGTTTGCAGGCGGTAGATACCAACCCGAGCACACCGGAAATTGACGGTATAGCCCTTTATACTTACGATGCAGGTGGCGAAAGGATTATAAAAGATGTACTGTTTCAGGGCTTTACGCTGACGCCTTTAGCACCACCGGTACCGGTGATACATAATGTTACAATATATCCTAATGGTTTATTATCGCTTACCATTTCCCCGACTTTGATAGGACCGGTGAAGCGTTATACCAAGCATTACTTTGCAGGTACGCAAAGAATTAACGGTGCATTAGGAAGCAGTGAAAACATTGGAGTATTTAATTGTGACTGGCTTATTACACCAATGGGCAATGGCGCACCGCCGATTAACGAAAAAGATGTAGCTTTGCAAAAAGCGCAGGCGGCAGCTGCACACGGTAATACGATATTGCAGCAACTTGGAATTAACGGTGTTACTTATGGACAGGGCGGCGGTTATACAGGCAACTGCACCACGGACTTTAGCGGACCGGAGGAAACGGATGTGTACTGGTATCACAGCGACCATTTAGGAAGTACGTCTTTTGTAACAGGAATTGATGGGGAAGTAAACCAGAATATTGAGTACTTCCCTAGTGGTGAGACTTTTGTAGAGAATCATTTGAATTCTTATAATACTCCATATAAGTTTAACTCTAAGGAATTGGATGATGAGACGGGATACTACTATTATGGAGCAAGATATTACAATCCGAGAGTATCATTGTGGCTAAATGTGGATCCATTGGCATCGTATGACCCGATAATGAATGCAGAGCATTATATTGACGGACAGCATAATGCTGGAATTTATAATAGCGGAAATCTAAATCCTTATATTTATACATATAACAGCCCGATAGTCTATATAGATCCAAATGGAAAACAGGCAAAAGTTACTGATGTAGCGTTGGTAAATATAACTGTTGGATATGAATACAAACACAACAGATATTATTATAAAGTCGTATCGACAGACGAGGTTACACGTTTTAAAGGAGTAAATTGGATAGGAAAAACGGAGTATAGGTATACAATTTATGCTAAAAATAGCAAGACGCCGCGTGTAATTTCATCACAAGATTTAAAAGATGGGCAACAATATGAGTTACCCGGCATAATTAATCAAACTTATAATCCATATAATCTTGATGCCTATCAGGGTTCGAAAAAAATTGCAAACTTATTTAAACTTGGAAGCGATGCTTCTGGTAAAACAACGAGCTTTATCGAACTTTATGGCAGTAATAAAAATAGTAAAGCTCTCGGAATATTCTCTCTAATAATGCAAGGAGCAGGAACAGCAATGGATGTTATAAATGAAATGAGTATTGGGGAAAGAAGAGAAGCTCTAAATATTTTGACAAATGATACTTTTGATACTATAGTAGGTTCAATTTTAACAAACTATAAATTAGGAAAAATTTATGATGTTATAGGAAAACCAGAGTATGAAAAGGGTAAAGAAGCTCTAAAAAAAGAATTAGAGAAATCTGTAAATAAAAAATAATAATATGATAAAAGAAATTTTTAATTCGAAATACTTTTTTTTAATTATTCTAGTACTATTTATAATATCTTTTTTCCTTAGAAGTATTTTAACTTTTATTGAGAACATTTATTTATTAAGCTTAATAAATATTTTATATAACATTATCTTCATAATAATATTACTCAATTATAAAAAGACCAAAGGATTCAGTGGTAGTGAAATGAGAACTCAGATTTCGTTATATATCGTTATTTTCTGGTGTATATTGAGCAGTTCATTATCAATCTTAAATATACTGAATGAAATATCTATTTAAATAGATAAAATAAGAGAAAAGTGGCGGTGTGCCAAATATGTTGGTATGTACTAACCATAGGTGTTATAGAAGTAAAATAACAAATGATTTTAACAATGCAGTGCAGGCAAAAGCCTGCACTGTATATTTTTTAACAGGAGAAATAATAATCCAGGGAAGTCAAAATCTATTTATGTTCCACTTGTGTTGCCAATTACGCGTTATACCAAGCATTACTTTGCAGGTACGCAAAGAATTAACGGTGCATTAGGAAGCAGTGAAAACATTGGAGTATTTAATTGTGACTGGCTTATTACACCAATGGGCAATGGCGCACCGCCAATTAACGAAAAAGATGTAGCTTTGCAAAAAGCGCAGGCGGCAGCTGCACACGGTAATACGATATTGCAGCAACTTGGAATTAACGGTACTACTTATGGGCAAGGCGGCGGTTATACAGGAAATTGTACAACGGATTTCTCCGGATCGGAGGAAACGGATGTGTACTGGTACCATAGCGACCATTTAGGAAGTACGTCTTTTGTAACAGGAACAGATGGCGAAGTAAACCAGAATATTGAATACTTTCCTAGTGGTGAGACTTTTGTAGAGAATCATTTGAACTCTTATAATACCCCATATAAATTTAACTCTAAAGAGTTAGATGATGAAACCGGGTACTACTATTATGGGGCAAGGTACTACAATCCGAGGGTAAGTTTGTGGTTGAATGTGGATCCTGAGTTTGAGAAGAACCCGAGTTGGTCTCCATATGTTTATACCTTTAATAATCCTGTTATTTTTACCGATCCTGATGGAAGAGATCCTAGACCAATACCAAGATACTTATTGGGAAATGTCAAATATTATATGTGGAGATATAATGATTTAATTAGGCAAAATCCTCATCTGACAGAATCGAATAATAAGGCTCTTGACTATTATAAAAATTATGGAAATGTATATGCCATACGTTTTACAAATGTTACTAGTCCAACATTATCTAAAGAAGGCAAAATTTGGTTTAAACAAGTAAGATTAAATTTACAGGAAGCAATTGAAAATAGACTAAATCCGAATAAATATAGTGATGCAAATAGTTTTGAAACTCGAAACAATGGAAAAGATTTTTATAATTTTGCTTTTCAATCTCATGTTAAAGCTTACTGGAATAATTCTAAAGAAGGAGCTATACCTCTATATAAACTAAATACTACAGATTTGATTAAGATATTATTAACACCTGATTTAGTTGATTTGGCAGGATCGGAAGGAAGGCAGCAAGCAATAACTATGACAAATGATTTGAAATCATATTGGGCTAATCATCCATTCACATTTTTCAAAAGAATAATGGAAGCTTGGGAAAATAGAAAAGAAATAAGTGAATTACTTGATAAGAAAGCAGATAGAGTTGAGGAAGAATTTGTTAGACGTCTACTGTCTCCTATTATTCCATATGATAAAGCAAAAGCAAAATAACTATGAAAAAGAATGTGATTTTATTTATGCTTATGATAATTCTTCAGAATTGTAATAATGAAAAGGATAATATACAACGTATACACCCAAATTTAAAAATGGGAAACTACATTCATATGATTTTTAGCGATGAAAAAAAAGGTTACCTATTTTCTAATAATGAAAATTTTAGTAACAATGAGGTTTCGTCAACAGTCTTTCAGACTATTGACGGTGGCATTTCGTGGAAAATTGTAAAGAAATATTCGAATCTTACTTTTTCCAATGTAACTCCATTTTTTTTTAAGGATGATCTTTTTTTTGTGTTAGAAAAAAACAATAACTTTTTTATCACATCGTTGAAAACAAATAAATTGTTGTTCGAAAGTAAATCTTTGTATTCTATATTTGAGGTTGATCATTCCTTATATGTTTCAACATCTGAGGGAATAATAAATGTGGAAACAACTAAATTAAATAATACAGTATTTGTGGGAAATAGTGTTGAACCATATAAAAATGGGATTATTACTATACATTCTAACAATGAAAAAGATTTTCTTGTAAAATATAATTTTTCAAATGATTATAAGAAGGAATATATAGATACAAAACTAACTTCTTTAACTTTAGCATCTAAATCGCAAAGTAATAATTTTATCTTTTCAGGTAAGGATAATAATGGTTTCATTAGTATTTGTAAGCTTAATGAGGATGGTGATATCGTAGAACTTTATTCTACAAGTAAATATACTATCTTGGATAATTTGCAAATTGATAAATCGGTTATTAGTTGTTTTTTAGGAAATATAGAAGGGAATTTTGTTAAATATAATATTTTATATAGTGTGGATAATGGTGGTTCATGGAAAATTATAGAATTTAACAATCTTTTATTTGCTAAACCAAGTTTTATGATGGGAAGAAAGATTTACATTTTAGAGGACTTTGAAAATCTTAAAATTATTAATTTGAGATGAAGTGCCTCTTGCTGAGCAAGCATCGTCGCCTAATAGATTATATAAAACAGCATCAAAGTTATCCCCCGCTGGCGCAAGCGTGGACGCTTGTGCCCAGAGGTAACCGATTAAACTAAAAAATATGTATGAAGAATTAGAAGACGATGGTTACGAGGGCTTTCAAAAAGAGTTGTATGATTATCTTACTGCTTTTAAAAGCCATCTTGCGAAGACCTATACAAAAGCTACCGTAACTAAATATGCTTATGTAATTTCTGATGTTATAGATTATCTGTATATGTATTGTGGTTTGGAGAATTGTAAGGACATCAAAGCAAGTCATATCAAAAAATCGTATTACAATTTTGTAAAGGAGACCGGAGAAGTAATGACAATGAGAAGTGTCATCAATATGCTAAAGAAATATTTCATATTCATTCAGGAAAATTACGGAATGCGAATAGATTTTATAGAAGAAATGAATGATATGAAAGTTTAATAGTGAGGCGATATACAGCTCAAACAGATGTATGGTAATGTTTTACTTGTGTTGGTTTGTAATAATCATATGGGTAATAAATGAAAAATAACAAATAATTTTAACAATATAGTGCAGGCAAAAGCCTGCACTTATTATTTTTCATGTTAAAAATAATAACTAATAAAGAGATCATAACAATGGGGAGAATCTTAAGGATTTCCACAATGACTTTACTCAAAAGGGTCCTTTGTATGGCAGAAAATATAAAACATCCGGTATTATTATTCAACAAAAAATATGAACTGGACGAAATGCGGTTTTTCATCCGAAAAAAGGACAATCTGAAAGTGACTTAATGCTTGGCACGAAAGTAAACGAATAAGTGCCAAAAAAGATGAAACAATTAATGAAGTAGATTAAATTGTTTAAAAAGAAAATTTTATACATTTGATAAGATTAAAAACTGTAATTATGAAAACAACATTCATTTCCATAATTCTGCTATTCGTTTTACATAATTATTCATATTGTCAGTCTGTTTTATATGGACAAAGAAAAGAGGACAACGGAAATCTATCTCTGTATTTTGACAAAGAGGGAGCCATTTATCCCGAATATTACATAGACGATACTTCACTAAGAAACGCAGATTCTTCCCTAAATAACTGGTATAAAAGAAATCCTCAGATTTTTAAGCAAATATGCAAACAGTATGAATTAGATATAGATGCAGTTAACGATAGTAATCTTGCATTATTGCAAGATGCAATCATAAATCAGTTTATTATAAAATCGGGAATTAAATCGGAGTCCGTTACTTCTTTAACATTTCTAATTCACGGATTCAGAAAACCGCTTACTGATATGAATGGAGATCAGTCTTCAATTGCTGATTATAAAGAGCTTGAAGAATCGTTAAATAATCTCTCAATTGAGAAAACAAAATTTGTGGAAATCTATTGGGATGGAAATTATCTTTGCTGTATAGGTAAAAACATATTTAAAAATAAAAAGATATTCAAACTTTTTGAAAAAGCACAGATTAATGCAGTAGCGACGGGAAATAATCTCAGAAATATCCTGGATAAAGTTAACTTTGAAAAGGTCAATGTTGTGACACACAGCTTAGGTGCTCTGGTGGCAGTTCAAAGTCTTTTCAATTACAGACCAAGTTCGATCAAAACCACATCATCAAAAAATATAAACATTTGCCTTATAGCACCAGCTATTCCTGGGGAAGATATTTTTAATTCCTATTATAATAGAAATACTTCATATGCCTTTAAAGAAAAAGACAATTATAAGTTAGCAGTTGTATACAATGAAAATGACTTTATACTTCAAAAGAAATTTCATAAAATTGGTATTGATTGGGGTCCCGGACCATACAAATACGGGAATACAACATTAGGTTGTAATTATAGCAATGAAGCCATTAAATTAAAGAGCTTATTTGAAAAAAAATATCAAAACTCATATATTGAATTAATAAACCTTTCTAAAGCTGGTGCTTGTCATTATCTTGGAAACGGTTGTTATAGCAAGGGAAACAATTTGGAAAGTGTTGTTCACTTTTTGAATAATTAGTTTTTTTTTTAGACACTATTGGTTCTTCTCTCTTTGCAATTTTCTATATTCCCAAGGTGAAACAGCATTATCATCTTGCCATAAGCCTAATTTGTTCGCCTTTGCTTGTTCTTGTAATTCACCTAAATATTTGTTTTTTGAAAAGTAGAAATACCACCAACCGAAGCCAGCTCTAATAATTTCTGCTGAAAGATATTTATCATCATAGAATACCTTTGCTATTGCTCTTCCGTAGCGGTCTGTATCTGTTTCAATAAAAGATATTTGTTTTCCGAATACCTGATCAGAGGTAAATTGCTTGGCATTTTTTCCGAAGGGCTGACCGCTTTCCGGGCAATCTACTTCGGCAAGCCGGAGCTTTTTTTGAATATTTCCCTCTAAAAGTACGGTTATGGTATCTCCATCCGATATACCGACAACTTTGGCGGTTGTCTGAGAAAAAATAGTAAATGGTAACAGTAAGAATAAAAATATCAGTTTTCGCATCATTTCAATTTAATTTTTTTTGGATAGCATCTTTTAAAGTTTGAATAATATCTTTCAGGTTTTGAACCGTATTTTTCAAACTCTGATTATCATTTTTTAAAGACCGGAACATTGCTCGTGTGTCTTCCTGTCCAAGATTCCGAAGTCCTAAATCTTCTGTGGTGACGGTACATACATATTTCCAGATTTCAAGGACTTGCGACCATTCAATTTCATAGGGATCGTAAAAGCTATTGTCGGCACTTACGAGAGTTCCAAATTCATTTTGATCAGCATATCTTTTATATACAAATCCTTCACGGGTAACAAAAATATAGGTTACTCCTTTTTTCAGATCATTTCTGCTTTCTACATATTCTCCTATAAAATAAGTAGAATCGTTATAGGGTGGCATTGAATCTCCGCCAGCCGGAAAAGCCCTGTATTTTCCGTTGCGTAAAAAAGGTAAAGACATATATTGCAGGCTTTCGATGTATTCAGGATCATTGTATCCGTTCAGGTATCCCATAGAAGCTTTGTGCGGTACAATCTCAATTTTATTTTCGCCCGCTTCATCAACCAATATGGGTAAAACAATCCTGTTATCGGGCAGATTTACAATATTATCCAAAGGATATTTTTTGATATCGACAGTTAGCAACAAGTCTATGCTAATATTATAATACCTGGATATTTTAATTAATACATCATAAGGTGGTTCAGAGCGACCGCTTTCATACTTGGAATAGCGGTCTCTGCTCATACCTAAAATTTCATCAGCAACACTTTGCTGAGACATTTCTTTCTTAACCCTTAAAAACCTGATGTTATCTGCAAAAATTGACATTGGGACAAATTGTACCAGCAAATATAATAATTTTGGGACAAATCGTTTCTAATTTTGTGTCGTGGAAAGAGCAATAGCACATATAGATTTAGATACATTTTTTGTTTCCTGCGAACGGCTGAAAAATTCGAGTTTAGTCGGAGTTCCGGTCATTATCGGCGGTGGTGACAGAGGTGTTGTGGCTTCCTGTTCCTATGAAACGAGGTACTTCGGGGTGCGAAGTGCAATGCCGATTAAAATGGCTTTGAGGCTCTGTCCCGAAGCGAAAGTTATTAAAGGTGATATGGAATATTATTCCAATATGTCGCATACCGTAACCGATATTATTCAGGAGAAAGTCCCCGTATTGGAGAAAGCAAGTGTGGACGAATTCTATCTGGATTTATCGGGAATGGATAAATTTTTCGGATGCTATCAATGGACAAGTGAGATTGCCGATACCGTTATAAAAGAAACGGGACTGCCGATAAGTTTTGCTTTATCTACGAATAAGACGGTTTCCAAAATCGGAACGGGAGAAGCCAAACCAAAAGGAAAACTCGAAATCAAACAACAGGAAGTAAAACCTTTCCTGAATCCGTTATCCATTAAGAAAATCCCGATGGTCGGTAATGTAACCTTTCAGCTGCTTTCCCGAATCGGGGTAAGGAATATCCAAACCCTTTCCGAAATGCCTGTCGAAGTATTACAGCAATTGATCGGGAAAAACGGACAGGAACTCTGGAAAAAAGCCAATGGCATAGACAATACGCCTGTTATTCCTTATTCGGAAAGAAAATCCATTTCAAAGGAACATACCTTTAATCAGGACACCATTGATATTGCCGGAATAAAGAGCCTGCTGTCAGGAATGGTGGAACAACTTTGTTTTCAGCTCCGGAAAGAAAAATGGCTGACTTCGGTGGTCGTGGTAAAAATCCGCTATTCCAATTTCGATACGGAAACCAAACAATATAAAATTCCATACACTTCTGCTGACCATTCCCTGCTTAGGTATGTATTGGAACTGTTTGATAAAGTGTATGCCAGAAGAATGAGAATCCGGCTTATCGGAATCAAATTTACAGGATTGGTTCACGGCTGCCATCAGATGAATTTATTCGAGGATACCGAAGAACTCATCAGTCTTTACCAAACAATGGACAAGATTAAAATGCGGTTCGGAAATTACAGTGTTGGCAGAGCTTCCGGACTTTTACTGTCATAATTTTTTGCTATGTTTTTAAATTGTCATTCCTTTCACAGTCTGCGATACGGAACTATTTCTCTCAAAGAACTGGTTCAGCAATGTGCTGAACTGGGTATTGATGTGGTGGCATTGACGGACATCAATACTATTACGGGAATTTATGATTTTCACAGGCTGTGTAAAGCAAAAAATATCAAGCCCGTTGTCGGTATGGAAATCCGAAATGATAATGAACTGTATTACATCTGTCTGGCAAAAAATCAAACCGGTATCGGCGAAATCAACCGATTGCTGACCGATTTTAATTGCTGGGGAAAAGATTTACCGAAATACCACCCCGATTTTTCAGAAGTCATTGTAATTTATCCACTCAATGATTTTCCGGAGAAACTGAAAAGAAATGAATATATCGGTATCAGACCTGAAGAACTCAATCTTTTAATCAGTCCTAAACTGAAAAGGTATCTCCCGAAAATGGTCGCATTACAGCCTGTCACTTTCAGAACCAAAAAGGAATATAATCTCCACCGGATATTACGGGCAATTGACCGGAATACTTTGGTTAGCAAATTAGAAACGAACGACCATTGCAAAGACAATGAAAAACTAATTCCTAGCGATGAGCTGATAAAAAAATACGAACACTATCCGCAAATTATTCAGAATACAAAACAGATTTTGGAGCAATGCCATTTTGAATTTGACTATTCAACACCAAAGAATAAAAAATATTTTACGGAAAGTAAGGAAAGTGATTTTAAGTTGTTGAAAGAGTTGTCCTATAAAGGATTGAAGCAAAGATACCCTGATGATAACGGAGCTGCCAAAGCACGAATGGAAAAGGAACTCAATGTTATTGACCAACTCAATTTTTGCGGATATTTTCTCATCACTTGGGATGTTATTCAATACAGCAATAAAATGGGATTTATGCATGTCGGACGTGGAAGCGGAGCCAATTCTATCGTAGCCTATTGTTTAGGGATTAGCGACATCTGCCCACTGGAACTGGATTTGTATTTTGAACGATTCCTGAACCTGAACCGAAAAACGCCTCCGGATTTTGATATAGACTGGAGCTGGCAGGACAGGAATACCATTCTGGAATATATTTTTGAGAAATATGGCAAAAACCACGTTGCCTTTTGCGGAACGAATGTGGAATTTAAATACCGTTCAATTTTTCGTGAAGTAGGAAAAGCATTCGGCTTACCAAAAGAAGAACTGGATGCACTGGCAACCAAACCTGTGGAACAGCACGATGATAACTCCGTATCAAGATTGGTTCATCAATACGGAATGCTGTTGGAAAAATTCCCCAATCAAAGAAGTATGCACGCCTGCGGAATTTTGATTTCTGAAGAACCGATTACCAATTTTACCACTTTGGAAATGCCCCCGAAAGGTTTTCCGATTGTTCAGTTTGATATGCACGTTGCGGAAGAAATCGGATTTGAAAAATTTGATATTCTCTCGCAACGGGGATTGGGAACCATCAATGATGCTGTAAAATTGATTGAAGAAAAACGGGGCATCAAAGTCAATATCAGAGATGTGAGCCTTTCCAAAGACGAAGCGAAATGCAACGAATACCTGAGTAAAGGCAAAACGCTGGGTTGCTTTTATATCGAAAGTCCGGCAATGCGAGGTCTGCTCCGAAGACTGAAATGCGACAACTACAAAGTATTGGTTGCCGCCTCTTCGATTATCAGACCGGGAGTCGCCCAAAGTGGAATGATGCGGGAATACATTTTCAGACATAATAATCCCGATAAGTTTGAATACTTCCACGAAGTATTCAAAAAAGAACTCGGGGAAACGTATGGAATAATGGTTTATCAGGAAGATGTGATTAAGATCGCTTTGCATTTCGGAGGGTTGTCTGCTCCTGACGGTGATATTCTGCGGAGGGCGATGAGCGGAAAAGGACGGTCTTTGTCTGCTTTGCAAAAAGTAAAAGACCACTTTTTTGAATCCTGCAAAGAACTGGGAAGACCGGAGCAATTATCCAAAGAAGTCTATCGTCAGATAGAATCCTTTGCAGGATATTCATTTTGCAAGGCTCATTCCGCTTCCTATGCTGTGGAAAGTTACCAGAGTTTGTATCTGAAAGTGTATTACCCGTTAGAGTTTATGGTATCGGCAATTAATAATGGCGGCGGGTTTTACAGAACGGAAGTCTATATCCACGAAGCAAGAATGTCGGGCGGAACAATCCTGAATCCCTGTGTCAATAAAAGTGAATTTAAAACAACATTGTATGGAAATGATGTGTATTTAGGCTTACAGCACATTGAAAAACTCGAAACCAAAATAGCAGAATTAATTCCGGAGGAAAGGCAAGCAAATGGAGATTACTTGTCGCTGGAAGATTTTGTAAAACGGATTCCCATTGGTATTGAAACATTGCAGATACTCATTTTTATCGGCGCATTCCGGTTTACCGGAAAACAAAAGAATGAGATTCTGATAGAAGCGAGATTCCTTTTGGCAGGTAAAAAGCCGGACAGCCGGATTCTGACATTGCTCGAAGAACCTAAAAAAGAATACACACTTCCAAAAGTGGAACGACATCCTTTGGAAGATGCTTTCGATGAAATTGAAATTTTGGGATTTCCGGTTTCGGTCAGTCCGTTTGATTTGTTGCAGACCGAATATAGGGGAAGTGTAATGGCAAAAGATTTAACCCAATATCATAAAAAGCAGGTTAAGATGCTGGCTTATCTGATTTCCCGAAAGCACGTTCCCACAAAAAGAGGAACGATGTATTTCGGGACGTGGATAGATGCTGAAGGCGAATATTTTGATACCGCCCACTTTCCTGACAATCTGAAAGACTATCCTTTTCAGGGCGGTGGGTGTTATCTGCTGTTGGGAACGGTTGAAGTTGATTTTTATTTTCCGACCATAACGATTCTGAAAATGGCAAAAATGCCGTTCATTCCTGACCCGCGATATTCGTTAAACAAAGAAAAAGCCTTTGAAGCTTACAACAATATCCGTGAAGATGTCAGTATGACTTCCCGAAAGCCATATCCACAGGAACACGAGATCGGGCTGCCACGAATAAAAATGCAATCCGCAAAACCGAATATTTAATTTTTTCAGTTTTAATTGAAATCAATTACCTTTGCTAACGAATTTTTTGTAAAAAATATAAAAGAAGTATCGCTTTTATTCTGTTGTACGGAAATCTGGTAAATTTCAAGTTATAGCGCAGAATAAATAAGTTGATACCGTATCTCTTTGGAGGTATGGTGTCTCTTGTTTATGCTATAAGGTTTACCAGAACCTCCGTCAATAAATGAGAGTGTAAATCCCTGCCTCTTTTTTTAATATTGACCGGACAGCACTTTTGGGATTGAGTGTATGGAAAATCCTGATGTGTTTGAGTCATAACAATATTACCGAAAAAGAATCTGCAAAAGCATTTCTTAAAGTTATTCATTATTTTTCATATCGCAGGAATATTGGAAATTACTCCTTTGGAAAAATACCTGCTTCTTTTGCTTTCCTGAAATTACATAATCTCGATGCTTCATTACACTTCGGAAAATATGCTCTCCATTGGCTGAAAAATTGTATAATCACTAGTATATGAATAGATTAAGGAAAATTTCTCATATCAATACCACAGAAAATCCACCTTTTCCGGAATGGGAAACCATTGATTTGACCAACCGGTTTTACCTTGAAATCTCAAAAAATGTACTGACCGGAAAGGAATATGAAATTCTGAAAAGGTTACTCGTGGACAAATATTCCGTAAGTATGCTCTTAAAAAATTATAACGTGGAAAATACGAGAGTAAAGCAGATATTCCAAAAAGTTTTTGATAAGGTAAAGTCTCTGTCGGAGCATTTAAAAGAAATGGATATACAGAAAGAAAGAAGAAATAACTGCCCTCCTGAGATTCCTGAAAGTGAAAAAATCGATGATGATTTTCCTAGTAAAAAAATTTCGGAAAGTTCTTTTCCATTCAGTATCCGACTTTATAACGTACTGACCAGAATGGGATGTAAGACTTTTGGTGACCTCGTAGAAATACCTATTCACAATTACCCAAAATATAATGGATTTAAAATCAAATGTACAACGGAATTTATTAGTTTTATTGAATATGAAAATATGGAAGAAAAATTTGACGGATTTTATGAATTTAAGAAAAAATATATGTCTTGAATGACATCTTAATTCCATCCCCAACCTCTTTTCAAAAACATTCTCCAAGCCCACCCAAACCAAGCAATGTTTTTGAAATATGGTTGCACCGATTTCTCGCAAAAATACGTTTCCGACCGCAAGGAGGAAATGTATTTTTGCCAACCGATTTTTTAGGGATCAAAATAAAAAAAGCAACCGAATTATTCCGATTGCTTTTAAAATGAAGTTTAAAAATCAACTTTGGTCTTTAATAATCTTTGGAGATTTTTGGATTTACTGGCATTGACAAATCTTTTAAATTCGGGAGTTTTAGAAAATTCCTGCAAAACTTTGATTGTTTTTACATCTTCCTCAATGATAGAAGATATTTTGATACAGACCGTTCCAATATCCCCAAAACAATTTCCACCTCCAAACTTCAACCCATATAAGGTTTCCTTTGAAATAGGACGGTCAAAATGCGGTACTTGGGTTTTTCCCTCCTCATCTTCGTTAATGAACCTTAAATCTTCATCAAACATTTCCTGCGAAAAGAAAATTCCGTAATCCACACCGTTGTAATTTTCGTATTCGAGGTCGTATTTTACTTTCAGAAGTTCATTAACTTCATTTGCCATTGTCGGCTTTCTTAAATAGATAATTGCATATGTTCCCATTTTGTAATATATTTTTAAAGGTTAAAAAATACGATTGCCTATACATCGTGAGGTTTTTGAGTTTAATGTTCACTCGGAAGAAGCAATACTTTGTCCTCTTTCCAAATGGTAAATTCATTAAAGAAGAAATCGGAAGATTCAATGTCTTGAGTTGCCAAAACTTTATTATTTCCGTCGGTTGCTGAAAGTTTAAATTGGGTGTCATTGACCCTTTCAATTTTCCAGACCTGAAATTCTTCTTTACGGAATTTTTCTTCAAACTGATAAGATGCTATACAGTCTAAGAACCAATAGCATTCTTCTTGGTCTGCAATAGTTTTCACACCATCTGTCAGAAGGATTCCGAACATATAGGAATAATAGCATTCTGTTCCCATAAATTCATTGTAAAATTCATTTGCTGAAATGTTTGGATTTTTCATAATCTAAAATTTTTAAATTGTTAATAATTGTTTTCTACGACAGACACCGTTCATCTGATTTTTGTTTTTTAAATTGTTTTCGAAAATGTCAATGAACGCTTCGCTTTTTTGTCTGACCGGTGTGTCGTTTTTCTTTGCCCATTGACGACAGAAATCCCGTTTCGGCACAAAACAGGAATGGAATAAAATGGAATGAAGGCTCCGAAATCTTTTTGTCCGCAGGATTCAGGAGTGTCTGGAAAAATTGTTGGAACTCGTGGAAAGAATTTTTTTAGAAACCCAAAAAGATTTTTTTGTGCAGAAACGGGATTTCTACTTTTGCAAACTGAAAACGAACTACAGGTCAGGGAAAATGAATAGTGCGGTATTATTGGAAAAAAGTGAAAATATTATGAAGATTGCTGTGAAACTTTTCAGAATATGAATTTTTTTTTGAGAAAAATTATCAGTTTCGGTATAATAATCAAACAAATATGAATGAAACTGCAAAAAACAATTTCATTCATATATACATCAGTGAATTGCAAAAGCGTACTAGGAATTACAGTTTTTTTGCTAACTCTATTATATAATCGGTAATACTGCAAAGCTGTTCATCATTAAGAATAAATAAACTGTATTGGTATCCGCAGTTATCAATTATAATACTTCCAATTTCCTCTAACCATCTGCCATTTTCGAGGTTGAATTGCAGTTCTGGCTTTCTGATAGGAATAATAATCTGATTACTGTAACGGCTTTCTTCTCCTATTAAGGTTAAATGGTTTCCTATAGTCAGGTACGCCGTTTCTCTTAGACTTTCTAATTTTTGAGTGAATGTTTTCATATTGAAATTTTTAATTTATTTATATATTTAATAGTTCTTCTGTGATAATTACCCAGATTTAAAAATCAAATGATGATTGAAAAAATTTTGAAATCTTATCTCCATAAAAATCGAAAACCTCTTTTTTCAGAAACCCTCTTATAAGCTCCCTTTCATCAATCGGAATATTATTTTTGTCAGCAAAAAAATTATGACGTAGAATAGCATCAATATCCCCTTTCCAGATTTTCTCGTTGATAAAATATTCATACTTTGAAAATAATCTGTTACTGAATTTGGCATCCTCTTTTTCTTTATCGGTCTGAACTCTTTGATAAATAACCTTCATCGTTCTATGAACATATTTATCATTTAATCGTGAACACCCATTCTCATAAAGAATTATTACAGAAGGTTTTTTAACTATTTTTTTTGTCAATTTTTTAAATCCATAAAATACCCTAATGGGATATTTATTTTTCGGATATCCCTTATATTTAAAGAAATCATCAATAGTTTTTAAGACAATCAAAAATTTTTCAGGTGGAAAATCATTTAGTCCTTCAATGTTCAAAATATTAAGATACTCGCTTGCAGAAATCGGAAGACCTTCTACCATTTTCTCCGCTTGGCTTAAAGTCGTTTTTGCCTGATAAGTATCTATTCGATTTTCTTGGCAATCAATTGCCAATATATCATTTGAATGCAGGGAACGTAAAGCAAGACCTGAATTTCCGTTGTATTCGGGAACGCTTGCTGTTGCTAAAGGTTCGGCGTTAAATTGGTTTATCATTTTGGAACCATTTTTTTCTCTAATTGTTTTCATTTTTATAATTGTTCAGGTTATAGAAATAGATGTTTCGAGAGTTAGGGGTTGGAAAATTTTAAATAAATAGTGCTAAATTTAATCCCCCGACTTGTTAATTCTTCTGCGATGATTTTGGCTTTATCGCGAATTTTCCATTCAGGGGGATTTTGAACCTTTAAGGCGTGATACGCCCTCATTCCATAACCAAAATTGATATTGGAAGGTTTATTAATTGCATCATAATATTTTTGGTCATAATTCTCTAATCTTTTTAAGAGAGTTTCAGTTTTATAAATTTTCGTTGCCATAATTTGTTAAGGTTTTAGAGATTTACAGATTCAATTTTATGTACTAATTGTACCAGCGATTCCTTCCAATCTTCAAAATCTTCCAAAGATTGACGAATTGAAAAAACCGTTTTATAATCCTGCATTTGGCGATGGAGTTCTATTTCTTCATCAATATCAATATCTTCAATTTCTTCTGAAAGAATTTTGATAAAATCATCAGGATTTGCAGGATTTCTTTCTGTGTGCCTGAAGTCTAAAAACAGAATTTGATTTACGCCTCTTTCAGTATAGGTGTTCAATTCATATCCACAAAGTTTGTTGTTTTCTGTATAGTTATAAATGGATATACCGTATTCTTCAATTTTGGAAAAAATCTTTTCCATAGTAAGTGTATTGCTCATAAGTTTAATTAATTTTATGGTTTTAGGGTTTGCCATATGTTATCTTGAAATTGATAGTATTTCTTCAATCCGGAATTATTTGTTACTTCGGCAAAACTTCCTTTTTTGGCATTTGGACAGTATGTATTCAGAATGTCTAAATGAGGTGTATCGCTGGTTGATATTATACAGTAGGTTGTTTTAGACTTTCCTGCGTTATAATATATATCAGGTTGTGAAGTAACATTATAAATGTAATCTCCGCATCTGACTAATAATGCGTTTTTGCCATAATAAAGTTCTTTCATTCCTTTGATGCTTCCTGATTTATGAAAATTTGGAAATTCACATAGATTTTCAGGGGCATCTTCTTGTCTTACTTTTTTTACTCGTGCCATAAGGTTATAAATTTTCAGGATTTAAAATTTTGATTAATTCTTTGAAACTGCCTTTAAATACAGTCTTTCCATTATCTGTAATGGTAACTTCTTCGGTTTCCCGTTCTTTATAAGAATCTCCGAAACCTTCAAAAAGGTCTATTGAAATCCAGTCTTCTGTATGAAGAAAGATTGAAGCGAAACCTAAATTTTCTTTGAACTTCGGCTCATTGCCTTTTCTGTTCTGTGTTTTTATTGCCAATTTTTTCATAATTGAAATTTTTAAATTGTTAATATTTTGTTTTATTTTTTCCGAAAATGTCAATGAACACATTGCTTTATGAATTTCTGACCGCGACTGTCGTTTTTCATTGCTTTTTGACGATAGAAATTCCGTTTCAGCCAAAACCGAAATGGCGTGAAACGAAATGAAGGCTCCGAAATCTTTTTGTCCGCAGGATTCAGGAGTGTCTGGAAAAATTGTTGGAACTCGTGGAAAGAATTTTTTTAGAAACCCAAAAAGATTTTTTTGTGCAGAAACGGGATTTCTACTT
>Ga0206118_100295_pt1 | contig 32072 bp, 26 predicted proteins | sample 3A20Ametagenome_FD_177999 | JGI IMG/M metagenome (GOLD analysis project Ga0206118, IMG submission 177999) | Enriched microbial communities from leaf-cutter ant dump, University of Wisconsin, Madison, United States - 3A20A | ecosystem: Environmental > Terrestrial > Nest > Insects nest > Nest dump... | reverse complement strand
CGCCAGCGTGCTGCAGGCGCGCGCGCGCCACACCGGCACCCCGGCCTACGAAGGCCACCCGCTGATCAACGTGCCCACCACCCGCGCCAGCGTGCATGCCGACTACGCGCTGCCGTTCGTGCCCGGGCTGGGCCTCACCGGCGGCTGGCGTTACGCCTCCTCCAATGTCGCCACCGCCGACGGCCGCGTGCGCGCGCCGGGCTACAGCGTGGTGGATGCCGGCCTGCGCTTCCGGCATGAACTGCGCGGCCACGCGCTGGACTGGAACCTGTCGGTGGACAACGTGTTCAACCGCTTCTACTGGCGCGACACCGGCAGCAGCTCCGGCGACTACTACCTGTTCCCCGGCGCCCCGCGCCAGGCGCGGCTGACGGTGACCCTCGCGCTATGAACCCCGCGCTGCTGGAATGGTCGGCGGTTGCGCTCAGTGCCCTGGGCGTCTGGCTGATGGCGCAGCGGCGCATGCTCGCCTGGCCGGTGGGGCTGGTGTCCGTGGGCCTGTACGCGCTGGTGTTCTTCGAGGCGCGGCTGTACTCGGACATGCTGCTGCAGGGCGCCTTCGCCGCGTTCCTGGCCTACGGCTGGGCCACCTGGCACCGGCAGGACAAACCCGACGGCCGCGTCGCCATCGCCCCGCTGGCAATGGAGGCGTGCGCGCGCGACCTGGGCCTGGGCGTGGCCTTCGGCCTGGCCCTGGGCGCGGCCATGCACACCTGGACCAACGCCGCCCTGCCCTGGCTGGACGCCATGCTCGCCGCACTCAGCCTGGTGGCGCAGTGGTGGCAGGCGCGCCGCCACGCCGCCGCGTGGTGGCTGTGGATCGGGGTGGACGTGGTCTACGTGGGCATGTACGCGGTGAAGGCGCTGCACGCCACCGCCGCGCTGTACCTGGTGTTCGTGGCGCTGGCGAGCGCGGGCCTGCGCACGTGGAAGAAGGCGGCGCGGCAGGAAGGAACGCCCGGTGCCGCGCACCCGTGAGGCACCTGCCAGATTTTTCGTCCAAAAATCGTAAATAAATAGTGCAATGACTACAGAATACTTTTTTGAATAGTTATTTCAAAACAATTAGTTGAAAAAAAATCGTGCGTGAAATATGGTTCGAAAATCGTAAAGAAACGAACCCATGCCACGCCAAGCTGCCGCCACGGTTGCCGACCTGCTTGCCCTGCTGGGGGACGGCGACCCCGTACCTGCTGGCGTCCTGATTGAGCAACTGGGCGTCAGCCGCCCAGTGCTGGCCCGGCTGGTGGCCGAGGCAGGCGAGCGGGTATTGCGCCTGGGCAAGGCACGGGCCACGCACTACGCCGCCCGCGCCACTGCCGGCGCCCCAAACGCATGGCCGCTGTTCCGCATGCGCGCCGATGCCACGCTGGAAGAACTCGGCACGCTGCACGCCCTGCGCGGCGACCGCTTCCACTTCCAGCCCTCCGGCGAGTGCCCCAACCTGACGCGGCCTGTAGATACCGTTAGCGGCCACTTCCCCGGCCTGCCATGGTTCCTCGATGACCTGCGTCCACAAGGCTTCCTTGGCCGCACTCTGGCCCATCGCATGGGCCGGCAGCTGGGCGTGCCGGAAGACCTGGCCCGCTGGCAGGTACGCGACACCCTCACCGCCATCCTCCACGGCGGCACCGGCATGGGCGACCTGCTGCTGGGGCAGTTCGCCGTCGAACGCGCCCTTGCCGAGCTGGATACCCCCACCGATGCGGTTACCCCCGCGCAACGCGCCCAGCGCTACCCGGCGTGGGCGCGGGAAGCACTGGCGGGCGAGGAAATCGGCTCGTCCCCGGGCGGCGAACAACCCAAGTTCACCGCCACAGTGGACACCGGGCACGGCCGCTACGCCGCGCTGGTGAAGTTCGCCCCGCCCGATGAAGGCCAGGCCGCACGGCGCTGGGCCGAACTGCTGGCCTGCGAACACCTCGCCTTGTGCTGCCTGCGCGCCGCCGGCCTCGATGCCGCCGAATCGGAGCTGATCGAAACCGACGGCCACACCTTCCTCGAAGTGCGTCGCTTCGACCGCATGCCCGGCACACTGGGCCGGTGCGGCTTTGTCTCGCTGCTGGCACTGGACGCCGCGTTCATCGGCGAAGGCCCGCGCGACTGGGGCCTGGCCGGCGAACAACTGCTGGCGCAGCGCTGGATAGAACGCAGCACCGCCGACGCCATGGCCCGCCTGCACTGGTTTGGCCGCTTCATCGGCAACAGCGACATGCACCTGGGCAACCTCGGCTTCCACCTGACCGACGCCGGCCCACTCCCCCTGTGCCCCGCCTACGACATGCTGCCCATGTACCTGGCCCCCTCGCGCACCGGCATCGTGCGCCCGGCCGACCCGCTGCCGCTGGCCGCACCCGCCCGCAGTGGCCAACTGCCCCATATTGCATGGGCCGCAGACGCCGCGCTGCGCTTCTGGCGTGCCGTGGCCGACAGCGACCGCATCACCTCACCCGAACTCACCCGGCTCGCAGGCGAGAATCATGCGGCTGTGGAGACGTTTGCCCGCAGGTTTGCCGGCTAGCCTGCAGCGCCGCAGCCACCGAGATGACGACGGACACAATCGTTGCATCGCCGTCAGGAAAACCGACATGCAATGCAACGTTGATCCAAATTGGCTGCAGGACTTTGATACCGCGTTGAAGCGCTACTTTCTGATTGACCATGCAGAAGCTGGCATGGGTGAGACGGAGTTAGCCCGCTATGCAGACCTTCGTCCGCACGATGCCGCTCTGCAGTATGGGGAAGACTATGACCTGCAACGGGTAGACATTGACTGGCTGTCACCTACGCAACGGCGATTCACCCGCCAATGCCTACCACCTTTCGAGGGCGTGACTGCGGCTGGCGGATGAGCTGCCGCGGCTATTAATCCCAAAGAACTTCTTCGGGCCGCCGGCTGCTCACTTGGTCCTCGTACCCCGCATCCACATGCTCCAAGAACTGCTGGTCGCTTGCGAAGCCGCCCGCAAGCCGCATCTTGGCCACTTCGCCGGCCAAGCTCGCGCCGTTGAGCAAGATGACGGGGTACTGATCGTCGTGCACCTCACGCTGCACGGCCTCGGAGAAGAACGAGGTAGTGACATAAGCGCCCACCCAGCCACGGCGCAGCCTTGCCACAGTGCGGGCGATATGGACGCCGCCGGTCGGCGTGTCGACCTTTTCGCACTTGGCCTGCCCCAGTACCACTAGCTTCGTTCCCCAAGTGCCCTCGCCGATATCGATGCGGCCCACAAAGTCCAAGCCACCATCGCCCGTTCCACGGGTTAGCCACCCACGCCTGTAGCCAGCGCCTGTACCGCGAACCATGGACTCACAGGCGAGACTAGCAAGCGCCTCGAATCGGTGCTTCTTCCCCTCATAGAAGCGATACACGATGTCCAACGTCTTACCGATTGTCGAACTCGCCGGCATCACTTGGTCCTGCCTGCGCACAATGTGATAGCGCGCGACACGCCGCTTAATGCGCTCGATCTCTGGGCTTCCGTACTTCACCCATTGCTGCCAAGCCTTCGGCGCATGGGCGTTGGCAACCATTGCGTCATGCTTCGGGTTGCGGCGGTCGCTGATCCAGAGCATTGCCAGGCTCTCGTCCTCTTCGGTTAAGGACAGAATGGCCAGGTCGAACAGATAGTTGGTAAAGAAGCCGCCGTTCTTTTCCGAGAACTGCGTAACCCGCTGAGCGCCGGTAATCAGCCCCAACCCTGCAAACTCCTTGAACCCCTTGCGAGAGGAGCGGAACAGGAGAATGGGCGCTGCGCGCTCGCGCTTGGCACGGTCCGGCGATGTATGAAGATCGAACTGACGCAGCAATGTACGGTTGCCCAGCGTCGTACCGGGGTCGACATCCGGCAGCTTGTTGTCGCCAAAGTACCTGGCAAAACCCTCGTCCGGCGCCAAGGTATCGTGCCACGGGTTCTCCGCCGAGCCGCGCTTGTGCTCATTGCTAGAGAGCAAGATGACCGCAAGCCGCTCCCCGTCTACAGCGCGCGTGGCGCTAGGGGCGTTGATTCCCCGCTCCAGCTGCAGCGTAGGTTGCCCGGGGTCTGCGACGACGTAGTGGAAATTGGGCAGCCCATCAATCACCGGCTCCTCGGGCAGCGTGGGGCGTGCATACCGGTACAGCTCCCCCATCCGAAACCGCTTCATGATTCCCCCTTACGATAGCGAGCTACAGGGTAGCTAAATGATTTGAAGCTACCAAGTAGCTGAAACAGCCTGCTCTGGTGGCGCGTTGATGCCGGCCAATGGCATCGTAAGTCTGCCCAAGTTCAAGAGTTGCTCCCGTTGGGCGCCTGCCATCTACCTCCAGTGGCACCGCCGGGAACGATTCAAAGCCTGATAACCGCGCAACCCGGTGCCGCGCTGTGCCCATCGGCCTTATGACATTCGGCCTTGGACAGCGCACAACGGGGTTTGCCACGATCGGGCAACCGACGCTGACCGGAAGGCTGATCGCATGACGCCGCCACTGCGCTCCATCGCGCTTGCCGCCGCAGTACTGATTGCCACCGCACCATTGAGCCCGGCGTCTGGCGCCCCGCAGGCCGCCGCGCAGCAGGCACCGGTGCGCACGCTGCTGCCCACGCGGTTCGAGAACAACCGCATCTTCGTCGCGCCGCGGCTTGCCAATGGCGCCACGGTGCTTTTCTATACCGACAGCGGCGGTGGGCTTAACGCCATCCGCGAGGACGTCGTGCAGCGCCATGGCCTGGCCGCCGGAGCGGAGGTGGAAGAGCCCGGGCAGCCGCCCATCAGGACCGCGCGGTGGCCGGCGTTCGTGCCCGAGGCCTCCATTCCCGCCCCCGAGCGGGATGCGTTCATGCAGGGCCAGCTGGCGGTGGTGCCGCCGGAGGGTTTCGGCGAAGGCCCCATGCTGGATGAAGGCTTCCTTGGCAGCCGCTGGTTTGCCTGGCGGGTGTGGGAGTTCGATTACCCCGCGCGTTCGCTGCACGTGCTGCAGGGCTGGTCCGCACCGGAGGGCACCGCCAGCACGCCGATGACCCTGCTGCCGGAGCGCAACATGTTCTGGCCGCGCGTGCAGATCGAGATCGATGGCGAACAACTGGACATGCTGTTCGATACCGGCGCGCAGATGAGCCTGGGCCCCGATGGCGCGAAGGCGCTGGGCCTGGCCGAGGGCACGCGCGTGGCGGGCAGCTTCATCACCGCCCGTCAGTACCGCAAGTGGCGCGACGCGCATCCGGACTGGCCCGTTGCCCTGAAGGGCGACCATGGCATGCCGATGATCCAGGTGCCCAACGTGCGCATTGCCGACAAGGACACCGGCCCGGCCTGGTTCGCCGCCCGGCCAGACCGCAACTTCACCGAATACATGTCGTCGATGACCGACGCCCCGGTGGAAGGCGCCATCGGCGGCTCCGCATTCGGCCGCCTGCGGCTGGTGGCCGACTACCCCGCGCAGAGGCTGTACGTGCTGCCCTGAGCCGGCGGCGGGGGTGCGGGCTGGCGCTTGCAACCCGGCCACCAGGCGCCCATCCTGCGCGCTGATGCGCCACGTTGCGCCGGTGGCGGAGCCAGGCGGCTCCGGCCACGCCGGCCGGGCGCAGAAGCGGAAACAGGGTTGCCGCGGGGGCCGTGGGCACCCGCGTAGTGGGCGCGCCTGGCGGCGCCTGGTGGGTGCGGCGTGGTGGGGGCGGGGGCGTTCTCGATCCAACAGTGGCTCTGATGCGCCGGCTGGGCCGTGCGTGCACGATGCGGCACGCCCGCCCCTGCGCAGGACGCCACGCGCCTGGCCTGCTTCCATCCGCGCCAAGGGACTGCGGCCGGGTGCCGCGGATACACGGGAAGAAGGGGGGAACGCATGAAAGGATTGCGCAGGGGGTTGGCCGCCATCGGCCTGTTTGCATGCTTCATGGGCCAGGCGGCGGGCCAGTCCTATGCCGTCGGCCAGTGCACGGACAGTCATGGCCAGCTCGACATCGTCGAGTCGGTCCGCCACTTTCCCAACGGGGCATCGGACAAGGTGACGCAGTTTGTCCGGCCCGGCTTCTGGGGCCCCAAGGAAGTCTTCGACTCCATTCCGGATGCCTCCGGCATCCACCTGGCGCAGATCAGGTCCGCCGCGGCGGGCGTGGCGTTCTGGCTCGCCCGCGACGGCAACCTGGTGGCCACCACCCTGGCCGGCTGGCAGGTGGTGGGTTCGTGCACGTACCAGCTGGCATGGGCGGCGCAGTTCCCGCCACCGGTTTATGTGCCGATTCCGCAGACGGTGCCGTTCGACCTGGGCCAGGACGTGCTGACCACGATGCCGACGGTTGCCGCGGCCAACGGCGCGCGCATCCCGATGGGCATTTTCCAGCCGGGCGTATTCCCGGGCGTGCCCGCGCTGATGTCGCTGGCCGAGGCGGAGGAGTGCGTTGCCCGTGCCGCCGGCGATCGCGACGAGTTGTTCCTGTGCGGCGCCGAGCAGGCGATGGGCCGCAGGGAACGCGCGGCCGTGGAGTGCGTGCGTTCGGCCGGCGATGACACGACCGCCGCCGGGCTGTGCCTGCTCGGGAACCAACTGCCCGAGGGCCAGCGCAAGCCGGTCCAGGACGTGGCGGAGTGCTACCAGGCCAACGGCACGAACTGGAGCGACTACCCGCTGTGCATGGCCACCAAACAGGCCGACCCGCAGGCCGCGCGCCTGATCAACTGCGCGCGCCAGCAGATGCAGCAGGGCCAGCAGCCCGACTACTGGACGCTGGGCTACTGCGCGTTCGGCCAGGCCTTCTTCAACCCCAATGCCGAATCGGCCATCGCCATCCAGTGTGCCGTGGCAACCCGCGGGCAGCCGGCGCCGTTCGTGGCCTGCGCGGGCGGGCAGCTGCTTTACCGCGAACTGGACAAGTGCCTCAACGACGGCATTGGCGGCGACGACGGCTGCTTCGGCAAGAACAACTCCCTGACCAAGGCCTACGACCGTATCGAGGAAGAACTGCGCAAGGCGCTTGGCGCGAAGAGCGTCGCCTTCCAGGCGTGGCAGGTTGCGCGCCTGAGCATGGACCCGCACCAGATGGCCGAGGCGGTGCGCCAGGTGAGGGATGAGCTCAACCGTGCGATCGCGCAGGGCAATGCCGCGCTGAAGCAGGCCGGCAAGGATGCGAAGGAATGGATCGACGCCGCCACGCCGGACATCACCGTCAGCACCAGCGGCATCAGGATCGAAGGCGTCAAGGTGGGCCAGATAGGCAAGGGCCTGAAGTGCTGCAAGCTCTGACCGTCAAACAGGAGAACACCATGCGTACGATTGGCCTGATTACCGCCGCGCTCGCCTGCTCGCTGGCCGCCACTGCCTGCACCACGACCACGCCGGCCCCTGCGCCCGCGGCCGCGCCGCCTGCGCCCGTGGTGTACCGGCTCACCGCCTGCACGGATTCGGCGCACCACACCTGCCGGGACATCAGCGAGCACCCCAGCAGCGGCGCCTGCGAGGCCGCGAAGAAAACCTACCTTGCCCAGCACCCCACCGAGTCGGCGGGGTGCAACCGGAAGCCCTGAGCGCCCACGAACCCGCGTTCGGCTGCTTCTGTTTCGCTGATACGCGAAGGCCCCGCCCCGAGGACGGGGCCTTGCCGCGGTGGCGGGCCGAATGGGTTCGGCCGTCATGGCTCATACGCCCGAGAATGAAGGGTGGGCGTGCAGCACGCCCACCCTCGCCCCCGCCGCGTCGCCCCGCTTACGCCGGCAACTCGATCACCAGCCGTCCCGCCTGCGCGGTGATGCGCAGCTTGGCGCCGATGGCGAAGCCCAACTGCTCCAGCCACAGGCCGCTCAGGCGCAGGTGCGGTACGGCCTGGTCGCCGCCGTGGTCGTAGGCGCCGGCGTAATGGGTGTAGCTGACGGTGCACTGCCGGGGCCGACGTGCGCGGCGCGGTGCGCCCAGGCTGCCGGGGCGGGTGGGCAGCGGATCGGGTTGCAGGTCGGGCGGTGGCAGCGGCGGCAGATCGAAGGCGTCCTTGGCGATGCGCCATTGGCAACGGGCCGGCCGCTTGGCGGCCGGGGCGGCGGGCACGCGGCGGCGGCTCATGGGGCCTCCTGCGCGTCGCAGGTTGACTGGGCCGGGCAGCGGCACTCGCGCAGGGCGACGTTGATGCGCAGGGACAGGCTGCGCAGGCATTGCGCCAGCACGCCGGGCTGGCACAGCAGGTGCGCGGTGAGATCGTGGTTGCCCTGCTCGGTGGCCGCCAGTGCGGCCAGCCGCTGCATGACGTCACTCACTTCAAGCAGCAGCGCGTGCGCGCCCTCGGGCAACAGGTAACCCGGCACGGGGGCCGGCGGGGATGGTGCGGTGTACATGGCAACGCCCTCCTGGAATACGCCAAGTACCGCCGCCCGAAGGCGACGGGATGTCGGGAGGTTCGAAACCGCACACAGACGGCGGGCGTATTTCCCCGAAGGGTGTTGTATTAGCCGCCCTCCCGACGCAGGCATCGCGTCGGCTTGCGCCCGAAAGATTGGGCACAAAAAACCCACCGATTTGACGGAGGTGGGTACCGCTGTGTGAGGAGTTTCGACGCTCCTTGAAGCGGAGAATGCTATTGCTTTGTGATGAAGTCAACACGAAGCGAATGGACCAACAGGTGTAGGAAAGTTCCTAATCCCCCTAGGGGCAGGGAGTTAACCGCAGCGCCCTCAGTCGCACAGGGCTAGTTGCAAATGCCTCAAAGCCTTGCAAACAATCACTCCTTAGCCCCATTACCACGCCGGCGCCGGCGACGGCCTGTACTTTTGGCCTTTTTAACCACACTAGAGCGCTCTTTCTGAGCGCCGACGTCAAGCGCTTTTGCGAGCCCGTCGTGAACTACATATATTAAATCGAACTCAACTTTTGGAGCCGGATCCCCCAACGTCCTTTCTCTAAAGAACCACCTAAAATACGAGCGATCACTAGTATTCTCGATATAGGCCAATATGTTATTCTCAAACAACAATTGCAGAAGCCTATCTGGATTATCAAAAACACTGCCGCCTATAATTATATCCCTTCGCTTGCAATCACGCGAAAAATTCTCATGAGCGGCACAGTATTCAGCGTAACTTATTCGCTTCTTTCCCTTAAACGACTTAAAGAATAAGGGTATTAGATCCCTTTCATTCCTACCAAGCTTGTATTCAAGGCCATTTCTAATCTCCGCCAACAAATACTCTGAAAACTTGCGCTCCGTCTCAGGCGAAGTAAAATGTGACAACTCGAAATTATCAACAACCCCAGCTGAAGATCTCATATATTCTATATATGTCAAAAGATCTCTGGGGCGATGGTATGTCTGCCTCAACATCGCTGCAAAACTATTTCGCCCTAGATGGGCATATGGAAAGTAATGATTCCATGTGCGAGCAGGGTCCAACTGTAGTTCAGCTTGTTGCGCAGATATTATATGACTCACCAACCTGAAAAGCTTAGAGTCCGCGAACTTCGCTTCATCATTAACGACCCAATCAAGCTCAACAGCGTTATCACGCATCTTTAGAGCTGCGTTACTCAATCCAATTAGCTCAACAATTTCAGGCCTCATCAAAAGCACAACCTTGGGCCTATATAAAGTGTCACGAATCCCAGAGAAAAAATCCGCGTTAAGACTCCATACCGCCGATCCAAGAGCAGAAAGCGTCTCCTTATACTGTCCCGGATCCGTTCCTTCGCCCCTATTGTCCAACCCGTCAAGCAGGATAACAATTCGTCGCCTGTAGCGAGCCTTTGATAGCGCCATTTTTAACTGCGCATTTACCGCATAAACGAGATCCCTAAAATGGGGATATTTCTCTTTTGTGCTTTTCCCGGTTGACGAATCGACTTTCCCGACACCTTCACCTACAAGCGTTGCGGCCAACTGGCGATTTTTAAGGATCTCAATATCTACCTTTATCTCTGGATTTTGCCTCTCCTCGTAGTATTTCTCCAACGCCGCCTTAATTGACTTCAGTAGAGAATACTTTTCTAGCCACCCATTATCCAATACATCAGCATCAACCATCCTGGCAACACGCAGCAATATTGCTGTTTCCCACAAAAGACTTGAATCCGGAAGAGCAAGCCTTCCGCTCCTCCTCAAGTTGTTTAACTCTCGAATTTCCGTATCCCTAATGAATACGTGATCCGCGCGAGTATCCTTGTAATCATTGTTATGGAGATACACAGCCATGGCAGTTTTGCCAGTCCCTTTATCCCCACATAGAAAGTACTTCCTGGGATCAAGCAGCGAATCCAAATAATCCGTCCTAAAGTAGACGTCATTAAAGAACGCCTTGTCCTCTCTCGCCCTGTAGTTTTCAGCGTCCCCCATAGGGACAACTAATTCGCTAACCTTCTTCATTCCTCCCCCTACATACGCTCCGAAAAGATTTATGGCATAAAACCCCATCGCATCACCCCCTACACCGGGTTGCATACGACGCCTCACCCATAGACATTAAAGAAACGCCATAGAAATACAAGGCCAAAGAAAAGGCGGCCGATTGGCCGCCTTTATCTAAACAGGCTAACAATCAAACCCCTACAGGATTCGCCTTCTCCGGATCAATGTTGTACTGCTTGATCGCCCGGGCCACGTCCTTTGCGGTCATCTTGCCGTCCTTCGCCAGTGCCGCGATGGCGGCGTGGGCGATGTAGTAGCGGTCCACTTCGAAGAAGCGGCGCAGGTTGGCGCGGGTGTCGGAGCGGCCGAAGCCATCGGTGCCCAGTACCGAGTAGGTCATCGGCACGAAGGCGCGGATCTGGTCGGCGTAGGCGCGCACGTAGTCGGTGGCGGCGATGGCCGGGCCCTGGCGGCCTTCCAGCAGCTGGGTGACGTAGGGCTTGCGCTGTTCGGCTTCCGGGTGGAGGCGGTTCCAGCGCTCGGCGTCGAAGCCGTCGCGGCGCAGTTCGTTGAAGCTGGGGCAGGACCAGATGTCGGCGGTGACGCCGAAGTCCTTGTCCAGCAGTTCGGCCGCGGCGATGGCCTCGCGCAGGATGGTGCCGCTGCCCAGCAGCTGCACGCGCAGTTCGCCCTTCTTGGGCTTGCCGGCGTCGGTGAGCAGGTACATGCCCTTGATGATGCCCTCGGCTGCACCTTCCGGCATGGCCGGGTGGGTGTAGTTTTCGTTCATCAGGGTGATGTAGTAGTACTCGTCGATCTGGTCTTCCATCATGGCCTTGGTGCCATGCTGGAGGATCACGGTGACTTCGTAGCCGAAGGTGGGGTCGTAGCTGCGCACGTTGGGAATGCCGCCGGCCACCAGGTGGCTGAAGCCGTCCTCGTGCTGCAGGCCTTCGCCGTTGAGCGTGGTGCGGCCGGCGGTGCCGCCGAGCAGGAAGCCACGGGTGCGCATGTCCGCCGCCTGCCAGGCCAGGTCGCCCACGCGCTGGAAGCCGAACATCGAGTAGTAGATGTAGAACGGCAGCATGGGCACGTTGCTGACCGAGTAGCTGGTGCCGGCGGCCATCCACGAGGCAATGGCGCCCGGTTCGCTGATGCCCTGCTGCAGCACCTGGCCGCTCTGGTCTTCGCGGTAGTACATGAGCTGGTCGGCGTCCACCGGCTTGTACTTCTGGCCGTAGGGGGCGTAGATGCCGATCTGGCGGAACAGGCCTTCCATGCCGAAGGTGCGGGCTTCGTCGGCGACGATGGGCACCAGGCGCGGGCCCAGTTCCTTGTCGCGCAGGCTGATGTTCAGCGTCTGCACGAAGGCCATGGTGGTGGAATAGGTGCGCTCGCCCGAATCCTTGAGCAGGCGCTCGTAGGTTTCCAGCTTGGGGGCGTTGAAGGATTTGTCGGCCTTCTGGCGGCGCTGCGGCAGGTAGCCGCCGAGCGCGGCGCGGCGCTCCTGCAGGTACTGCACTTCCGGCGAATCCGGGCCCGGGTGGTAGAACGGCACCTGGCCGTCCTTGAGCTGTTCGTCGGTGACCGGGATGTTGAAGCGGTCGCGGAAGTGGCGCACCGCTTCGTCGTCCAGCTTCTTGGTCTGGTGGGTGGGGTTGAGCGCCTCGCCGGCGCTGCCCATGCCGTAGCCCTTGACCGTCTTGGCCAGGATGACGGTGGGCATGCCCTTGGTGTTCACCGCCTGGTGGTAGGCGGCGTACACCTTGTGCGGGTCATGGCCGCCGCGGTTCAGGCGCCAGATGTCGTCGTCGGACAGGCTGGCCACCATGGCGGCGGTTTCCGGGTACTTGCCGAAGAAATGCTCACGCGTGTACGCGCCGCCGAAGGCCTTGCAGTTCTGGTATTCGCCGTCGACGGTTTCCATCATGAGCTTCTTGAGGACGCCGTTGGTGTCCTTGGCCAGAAGCGGATCCCAGTAGGAGCCCCACAGCAGCTTGATGACGTTCCAGCCGCCGCCGCGGAACACGCCTTCCAGTTCCTGGATGATCTTGCCGTTGCCGCGCACCGGGCCGTCCAGGCGCTGCAGGTTGCAGTTGACCACGAAGATCAGGTTGTCCAGGCCTTCGCGACCGGCCAGCGCGATGGCGCCGAGGGTTTCCGGCTCGTCGCTCTCGCCGTCGCCGATGAAGCACCACACCTTGCGGTCGCTCTTCTCGATCAGGCCGCGGTGCTCCAGGTACTTCATGAACTGCGCCTGGTAGATCGCCGCCAGCGGGCCCAGGCCCATCGACACGGTCGGGGTCTGCCAGAAGTCCGGCATCAGCCACGGGTGCGGGTAGGAGGACAGGCCGCCGCCGTCCACTTCCATGCGGAACTTGTCCAACTGCTGCTCGTCGATGCGGCCTTCGAGGAAGGCGCGGGCGTAGATGCCCGGCGAGCTGTGGCCCTGGATGAACAGCAGGTCGCCCGGGTGGTTCTCGCTGGGGGCGCGCCAGAAGTGGTTGAAGCCCACGTCGTAGAGCGTGGCGCCGGAGGCGAAGGAGGCGATGTGGCCGCCGAGGTCACCGGGCTTGCGGTTGGCGCGCACCACCATCGCCATCGCGTTCCAGCGGATGATCGAACGGATGCGCCATTCCAGCTCGGCGTTGCCGGGGCTCTTGGCCTCCAGCTGCGGCTCGATGGTGTTGACGTATTCGGTGGTCGGGGAGAACGGCAGGTACGCGCCCGAACGTCGGGTCAGCTCGACCATGCCTTCCAGCAGTTGATGCGCGCGCTCGGGGCCCTCGACATCGATAACGGCCTTCAACGACTCGATCCACTCCTGGGTTTCCAGTGGGTTCGGATCGTTGTTCAGCACCTCGTTCAACCAGTTCATTGTCGCTCCCAGTTACTGCACGCACGCGCGCGCTTGTTCGTTAGTTTCGAGCCGCAAAGTGTAACGCACCCGGTTGCCCGCAAAGCTGGCTACGCATACGTATGGAGGCGTGGAAAGCCGCTGTCCGCAAGACATCCGCGACAGGCCACGGACGCCATGCAGGGACAATCCGGGCACCCTGCCCGCAGCCGGCCGATGGCGATGAAGCACACCGTCCCGATGCCGCCGATGGCGCCGGCAGTTGGCCGGCGAAACGGGCCGGACCACGGCATCGACTCCCCAAGCTGAACGGGACCCTTCATGGCTTGATTTCCGCATTGGCATTCCACGCTTTTTAGATATATCTTTTCGTCCACACAAATCGATATATCTAAATATGAAGAACACTGAATCCCATCATCACCACCACGCACATCCCTTCTTCCGCCCCGAAAGGCATCCCTTCCACCGGCCGCATGCCCGCGATGGTGCGGGCGCCGATGGTCCGCACCCGCACCATCACGGGCACCACGCCGGCCGCATCCACTGCAGCGGCGAAGGGCATGGCGGCCCGCACCGGCGCGGCATGCGCATGGAAGGCGGCCACCGGGGCCACCGGGGCCACGGCGGCGCCCATCCGGGGCACCGCGGCGGTGGCGGTGGCGGACGCGGGGGCCGCGGCGGCGATGGCGGCTCGCGCCGGCCGCTGGGCCGCGGCGACCTGCGCCTGCTGCTGCTGGCGCTGATCGAACAACAGCCGCGCCACGGCTACGAGCTGATCCAGCTGATCGGCGAGCTGTTCGGCGGCGCCTATGCGCCCAGCCCCGGCGTGGTCTACCCGACGCTGGCGCTGCTGGAGGACATGGGCCTGATCGCCGCCGAGCACGACAGCGGCCGCAAGCGCTACGCCATCACCGACGCCGGCCGCGAGCAGATCGACGCCAACCGCGAAATGATCGATGCGGCGCAGGCACGCACCCGCGACAGCGCCCGGCGCATGGCCAAGGCCACCATCCCGACGCCGGTGCGCGAGGCGATGGAGCAGCTGAAGCGTGCGCTGCTGGATCGCCAGGGCCTGTGGACCGAAGAGGAAGCCGCGCGCGTCGCACGCATCCTGATGCAGGCGCATGGCCGCATCGACGCCGACGATGCGACGGCCTGAGCCGGCCACCGCACCAACACCCGCCACGGCCGCTGGCCGTGGCGCTCCCGCACTCCCCACCCTGCGCAGGATTCCCGATGTCACGCCATGAAACCCGACTGGTCCGCCTCACGCCCCGCTTCCGCCACCTGCAGGTGCTGCGCAGCGAGCGGCTGACGCCCAACATGCAGCGCATCATCGTCGGCGGGCCGGCGCTGGAAGGCTTCGACAGCCGCTCCCCGGACGACCACGTCAAGCTGTTCTTCCCCAACGCCGAAGGCGAGTTCGTGCTGCCGGAACTGACCGAACAAGGTCCGCGCTACCCGCAGGGCAAGCCGCCCTCGCCCGCCCGCGACTACACCCCGCGCCACTACGACGCGGCGGCCGGTGAACTGGTGCTGGACTTCGTGCTGCACGGCGATGGCCCGGCCACGAGCTGGGCGACCGCCGCCGACCCCGGCGACGCGCTGGTGGTGGCCGGCCCGCGCGGCTCGCACGTGGTGGCCGACGACTTCGACGCCTATGTGCTGATCGGCGACGAAACCGCACTGCCGGCCATCGCCCGGCGGCTGGCGGAACTGCCCGCGCACGCCGTGGCCGAGGTGTTCGTCGAGATCCCCGAGGAAGGCGACCGCCAGCCGCTGGAAAGCGCCGCGCAGGTCAACGTGACGTGGTTCGAGCGCAACGGCTTCGACGCGGCCGGCAGCACCCTGCTGGAGGACGCGCTGGTGGATTTCGAGGCACCCGACGGCGATGCGTTCTACTGGATCGCGGTCGAGTCACGGCGCGCGCGGCTGATGCGCAAGTTCGTCGAAGGCCACCTGCAGGTGCCCAAGGAATGGATCCGCGCCACCGGCTACTGGAAGGCCGATCCCGACGACGCGGAATAGGCGGCGGGATCGGCAAAGGACGAACGCGGGCTCACACGCCCAGGAAGCGGAACGGCGCGGTTTCCTCGAACTGCGCGTTGGCTTCGCCCGAATGGATGGTGCGCTGGTACTGGCCCAGGTCCAGCCGCCGGGTGGTGCCGGTTTCGGGCGAGAAATCGATCTTCTTCAGGTCCACCCAGAACACGTTGGGCGCCAACGCCGACTCGAAGAAATACAGCCTGCGCGTCTGGTCGGCCACGCTGCGCCAGCGCGTGGAGGCGATGTTCGGCTGGTCCGGCGTGGTGATGCCGTAGGGCACCGACACGTTGCGGATCACGCCGAAGGCCGAGGCGACGGATTCGACCGGGTCGGCGGACTTGGGGATCGCGTTGACGTAGAACGAGGCGCGCGCGAAGCGGTCGGCGGCGCGGTTGGTGCCCGGCAGCATCACCGTGCCGCCGATCGCCCGCCAGTATTCGTTCAACGCCAGCTGTTCCTCGAAGATCGGCGAGTTGGTCATCACCTGGTAGTCGCGGCCGTGGTGGATGACCTGCCTGCCCTTGATGTACTCGATGATGGCGCTGTCGCCGCCGGCGTCGGACAGGGACAGGTGCAGCGTGGCCAGGCGCTGTTCGCCCGGCGGGCTGTCGGTGATCAGCGTGAACGGCTCGTCGGCCAGCGCCTTCACCGCCTCGTCGACGCTGGCGAAGTTGTCGAGCATGTACTGCGTCCACGCCGAGATGCTCAGGCCGGGCTTGCCGTTGTCGCGGTCCGGGTATTCCGATTCGGCCAGCCACAGCAGGTTGGCGACCAGCCCGGCCTCGTTCATGCCGTCGGTGGTGGCGATGTCGTAGGCGCTGGCGATGACGCTGCCGTAGCGCGAGGTCCACTTGACGGAATTCGCGCCGGCCTCGCCGGTGCGCTGCATGCCGCGCGGGAACATCCACAGGTGGGTGCCGGTATCGACCTTGTAGTCCATCGAACGGCCGGTGATGACCTCGTTGCCGGCGCCGTGGTAAACGAAACGGGTGCAGGCGTCCGCCTGCTGGCCCAGGCCGCCGGCGACGAGGGCGATGCACGCCGCGATGATGGATTTCCCCGGATTCTTCATGACTTGACGCTCCTTTTCCCTGTTTCGGTTATGGATCCGCATGAGCGTAGCAATGGCCGCCGTATCGCAGCCGTGAAGGCGCGCACCACGCAACACGTTCCCCGTCGCCGGCTTCGCCGGCTGCTATGCTTTCGCCGGTTCATCCCGGTCGCATGCCATGACACCACGGTTCTTCCAGCACCTCCTTCCCTGGGCCACCGCCGCGTTGCTCGCCGCGGGCCTGTCCGGCTGCCTGAGCACGCCCGGCCCCACCGTCGCCGGCGACGGCCACTGCGATGCCTCGCAGTCGCAATGGGCGGTAGGCGAGCCCGGCAACGAGGCGAACATGCGCCGGCTGTCGCGCGAAAGCGGCGCCGGGCTGGTGAACCCGATCGGCCCGACCACGGTCGTCTCCCGCGATTTCCGCCGCGACCGCCTGCGCGTGTACCTCGACGCCGGCAACACCATCACCGCGGTGCGCTGCGAATAAGCCAAGCGGCAGGCAAAGAAACGACGCTCCCTGGCACCCCAACGAGCAACGCCGTCGTAGGTACCGGGCTTTCCCGGCACGGGGCTCACCGGGAAAGCTTCATGCGGGGCAAGCCCCGCATCTACAAGATGCCTCGTAAGTGCCGGGCTTGCCCGGCACGGGAGCTGCCCCGGTAATGCCCCATGCGGGGCAAGCCCCGCATCTACGGACATGCCCTCGCACTCCAACAGACGTGTCGATGCGACAATCGCGCCCGGTCACGGTGAAACAGGCGATGGCGTGGGCAAGCTGACGATGGCGGGACTGGAAGCCCTGCGCGAGCGCATGGCCGCGGACGAGCCTTGCGACACGGCACTGGCCGGCTTGGCCCCGACGCAGGCGTTGCGCGAGCCGCTGCGTGCGTTGGTGCGCGCGCAGCACCTGCTGCTGCAGGCCGAACATGACGTCGACCAGGTGGCGGACGTGCTGCGCCGCGACCAGAAGTACGCGCCGGCGGGGCGGCCGTCGATCCACATCGTGCAGCTGCGCAAGCAGCAGGCCGCGGCCCGGCAGGTCATGCTGGTCGCGCGCCAGCGGTTGGCGCAGGCCGCGCAGACGTTCGTGCAGGCCAGCGGCTTGCCGGTGAAAGCCGGGCAGACGCCCAGCACTGCCGCCGCCGCGTGGCTGCAATCACTGGGCTGATGCACGGCAGCCAGACGATGCCCTCTTGAAAAGCAGAAGGCCCGCCAATGGCGGACCTTCGTGCATCGGCAATTGCCGGGCTTACTCGGCCTTCGGGATCGACGCCTCGGTGGTGATGCGCACCTTGACCTCGTCGCTCACCGCCGGCGCATAGGCACCCACGCCGAAATCGCTGCGCTTGAGCGTGGTGGTGGCGTCGAAGCCCACCGACGGCACCTTCATCATCGGGTGTTCGCCGGCGCCGTTGATGGTCACGTCCAGCGTCACCGGCTGGGTGATGCCCTTGACGGTCAGGTCGCCGGTGACGGTGAGCTTGTTGGTGCCGGCCGCTTCCACCCTGGTGCTCTTGAAGGTGGCGGTCGGGAACTGCGCCGCGTCGAAGAAGTCGGCGCTGCGCAGGTGCTCGTCGAACTTGGCGGTGAAGCTGTTCAGGCCCGACAGCGGCAGGGTCACTTCCACGCTGGACTTGCCCACGTCGTCGGCGTCGTAGACCAGGGTGCCGTCGGCATCGCCGAAGTGCGCGCTCGGGTTGGAATAGCCCATGTGGTTCCACTGCACCAGCACGTCGGTGTGGCTGGGATCGAGCTTGTAGGTGCCAGATGCCACCTGGAAGGCTTCGGCTTCGGGAGCGGCGGCGGTTTCGGCCGGCGCGGCGGTGGCCGCATCGACGGCGGCGGCCGGTTCGGCCGGCTGGGAGCAGGCGGCGATGGCGGCGGCCAGGGCCAGCGGGAGCAGCAGTTTCATGGTCTTCATCGGTCTCTCCGGTACGGGTCTGGATGGGTGGAGGAAGGTGCGGGGTTCAACAGGGCCGGCATCCACGGGCGGCGGCGCCGGCTGCGGCAGTCAGGCGATGCGCGCGGCCTCGTCGAAGGACAGCCGCGGCAGGCGCGGGAACACGCCGGCGGGGTCGCCATAGCCGAGGTTGACGAGGAAATTGGACTTGATCGCGGTGCCGGCGAAAAAGGCCTCGTCGACCTTGGCGTTGTCGAAGCCGGACATCGGGCCGGCGTCCAGCCCCAGCGCGCGCGCGGCCAGGATCAGGTAGCCACCCTGCAGGCTGCCGTTGCGGAACGCGGCCTCGTGGCGACCTTCGCGCGGGCCGTCGAACCAGCTCTTGGCGTCGGTGTGCGGGAACAGGTACGGCAGCTTCTCGTGGAAATCCAGGTCGAAGCCGACGATGACGGTGACCGCCGCGGCCATCGTCTTGGCCAGGTTGCCCTCGGACAGGGCCGGCGCCAGCTTCTGCTTGGCCTCGGCCGACTTGACGAACACAAAGCGCGCCGGCGTCGCGTTGGCCGCGGTCGGGCCCCACTTCAGCAGCTCGTACAGCGCGTGCAGCTGGCTGTCCTCGACCGGGCGGTCCTGGAAGGCATTCTGGGTACGGGCGGTGCGGAACAGCTGGTCGAGCGCGGCATCGTCGAAAACGTCGGACATGGAAACTCCAGGGCGAATGGGCTGCGGCCGTGGCATTGCGCGATGAAGGCCGCAACAATGGCACAACGAACAAGTGGCCGCAGTGTAAGGGGCCACGACCGCTGCAACCCCAGGCCCGATTGAAACGAATCAATGCCACACGCAGAACAATCGACACTTCCCTGGACGATTACCGACGGCCGCGCCGGCAACCTGCGCCAGGCCGTGGCGCTGGCATCGGCCTTGCGCCTGGGCGGGCAGCAGCGCCTGCAACTGCAGCCGCGCGCGCCGTGGCGCTGGCTGGCACCGCGTTGGCTGCCCGGCGCCACGCAAGGCTACGGGGAAGGCTTCGCGCGGCTGGCGGCGAACCCGCCGGCGCTGGCGATCGGCTGCGGGCGGCAGGCCGCCGGGGCATTGCGCGTGCTTGGCCGGCGCGGCACCCGCACCGTGCAGATCCTCGACCCGCGCATCGCCCCGCGCCACTGGCAACTGCTGGTGGTGCCCGAGCACGACCGCCTGCGCGGCGGCAACGTGCTCACCCTGCTCGGCAGCCTGAACCCGGTGAACGACGAATGGCTGGCCTGCGGCCGCGCCGCGTTTTCCAGCTTCGAGCAACTGCCCGGCCCGCGCACCGCGCTGCTGGTGGGTGGCCCGACCGAGCATGCGCCGTGGCGCGAGCAGGAGATCGCGCCCTTGCTGGCCGAGCTGGCCGCATGCATCCGCGGCGAAGGCGGCAGCGTGCTGACGACCACCTCGCGGCGCACCCCGCGCACGGTGACGCAGGCGCTGCTGCGCGCCTTCGACGATGTCCCCGGCGTGATCTGGAGCGATGGCGGCGACGGCTCCAACCCGTATGCCGGCCTGCTGGGCTGGGCCGACCGCATCGTCTGCACCCCGGATTCGGTGAACCTGCTGTCCGAGGCCTGCGCCACCCGCGTGCCGGTGGGCGTGCTGCTCGGCACGCGCGCGCAGGCGCGGATGGCGCGCTTCCAGCAGTCGCTGCGCGCGCGCGGCCGCCTGCTCGACGCGCGGGATGCACTGGCGGCCGGCCCGCAATCGGCCATCGAGCCGCTGCGCGAAACCCCGCGCATCGCCGCCGAGGTGAAGGCAAGGCTGGGGTTGTAGCTGCGGGGCTTGCCCCGCATGGAGCCTTCCCGGTACCCGGTCAGCACCGACTTTCAGCTTTTCCCTTCTCCCACCGGGAGAAGGTGCCCCGAAGGGGTGGATGAGGGTTCCGGCAAAGCCTGGTGCAATCAAATACCGCGCGGCTTCGCCCCATGCCCTCTCCCCAACCCCTCTCCCTTAGGGAGAGGGGCTTGAAATTGAAACTTCGTACCAATCAGGTCCTGGCAAAGCCCCGTGCCGGGCAAGCCCGGCACCTACGTGATGCGGAACCATTCACATGGGGCCTTCGCATCCACCGAAGGCGCACACGGCCGGGCACCACGCCGCAAGCCACCGGCATGCGCCCACGCCTGATTCAGGCCCGGCGTTTACAATGCCCGGCCCCGCGCCTGCCGGTTCCGGCAGGGCGGTTTCCCCTTCCGATCATTCCCCGGTGCCCCTGGTGCCGGCATTGCCGTCCATGTCCCCGCATCCATCCATCCGTTTCGCCCCGCTGACCCCCACCTCGCTGCTGCTGGCCGTGCTGGCGATGGGCGCGGTGGTGCTGGGCTCGAACGTGCTGGTGCAGTACCCGATCAACGACTGGCTGACCTGGGGCGCCTTCAGCTACCCGGTGGCGTTCCTGGTCAGCAACCTGATCAACCGCCGCTTCGGTCCGCGCGCCGCGCGGCGCGTGGCCTGGGCCGGTTTCGCGGTGGCGGTGGTGCTGTCGCTGTGGATCGCCACGCCGCGGATTGCCATCGCCTCGTGCATGGCCTTCATCTGCGCGCAGCTGCTGGACATCACCGTGTTCGACCGCCTGCGCGCCGGCAACTGGTGGCGCGCGCCGGCGGTGGCCACCACCTGCAGCGCGACGCTGGACACGGCGATCTTCTGGTCGATCGCCTTCGCCGGCTCGGCGTTGCCGTGGCTCAGCTGGGCGGTGGGCGACTGGCTGGTGAAGCTGGGCATCGGCCTGTGCCTGCTGGTGCCGTTCCGCGCGCTGCTGTGGAAGATGGCGCCGGCGCGGATGTAACGCTGGTCCACGAACGATCGACATACCCTGTAGGAGCGACGCCAGTCGCGATGGGGCTTCACCGGGAAGGCTCTATCGCGACTGGCGTCGCTCCTACATTCATTGATTTCTGCATGGGTTTCGGTCGCGTACCTAGCGCTGCTCGCCCGGCTCGAACGGCAGCCCTTTGGCGATCGCCGCCGCGGTGATCGCCGCGCATGCGGCTTCGATTTCCGGCGTCGGCGCGGTGATGCGCGGGCGCCGGTCCAGGGTGCAGGACAGGCCCGCGTCGAGCAGGTCGGCATGCGCCGCGTGCAGGGCCGCAGCGGTATCGGCCGGCAGCCAGCCGCTTTCGGCCAATGCGTCGACCAACCGCGGCGTCTCGCGCGGTTCGCACAACGCCGGCTGTTGCGCGGCGCCGGCCAGCACGCCGGTCTGCAGCACGAATTCCAGGTCGACCAGCCCGCCGGCACCCTGCTTGAGGTCCAGCCGTGCCGCATCGCTGCGGTCCAGTTCGGCACGCATGCGCGCGCGCATCTTCAGCACGTCGCCGAACAGCGTATCGGGGTCGCGGGTGCGCGCCAGCGTGGTGCAGCGTACCCGCTCGAAGTCGGCCAGCAGCGTGGCGTCGCCGGCGATGCCGCGGGCGCGCACCAGCGCCTGGTGCTCCCACGTCCATGCGCGCTCGCGCTGGTACTCGGTGTAACTGGCCAGCGAGGACACCAGCGCGCCCTTGCCGCCGTCCGGGCGCAGGCGCACGTCGATGTCGTACAGGCGCCCGGCGGCGGTCACCGCCGACAGCAGCGCCATCACCTTCTGCGCCAGCCGCGCGAACCAGCGGCTGCTTTCCAGCGGGCGCGGGCCATCGCTCTCCTCGGCCGCGGCCGGGTGGTCGTACAGGAATACAAGGTCCAGGTCCGAGCCGAAGCCCAGTTCCAGCCCGCCCAGGCTGCCGTAGCCGATGATCGCGAAACGGCCGCCGGGCACTTCGCCATGCGCGGCGGCAAGGTCGGCGCGCGCCATGTCCAGCACCGTCACCACCACCGCGTCGGCCAGCTGCGCCAGCTGGCGGGTGCAGTCCACCGCGCGCTGGCGGCCGTCGTGGAAGGCCAGCGCCATGCGGAAGCTCAATGCCAGCCGGGTTTCGTTGAGCGTGCGCAGCGCCGCTTCCGGGTCGTCGATGGCCAGCGCGGCGGCGCAGGCGGCGCGCATTTCCGGCGCCTCCGGCAGCGGCCCGGCCACGCGCGTGTCCAGCAGTTCGTCCAGCAGCAGCGGGAAGGCCATCAGCCGTTCGGACAACAGGGCGCTGCGCGCCAGCACGTTGACCAGCCGGGTCAGCGCGCTGGGTTGTTCGTCCAGCAGGGCGAGGTAGCTGGTGCGGCGCAGGATCGCCTGCAGCAGGCCGAGCACGCGGCGCAGCGCGGCATCCGGCTGCGGCGAGCGGGTGGCGGCGTGCAGCAGCGCCGGCAGCACCCGGTCCAGCCGTGCGCGGGCGTTGTCCGACAGCGATTTCACGCCCAGCGACTGGGCGAACTCGCGCAGCGACTGGTCGGCCGCGTTGGCATCGGCGAAACCGGCCTCGGCCAGCACCGTGGCATCGCCACCACCGGGCAGCACCCGCCAGTAGCTGGACAGCACGTCCGGCGCGGCCTGGCCGCGGCGTGGGGCCAGTAGCGCGGCGAACTCGGCGCCCACGCAGCGGCGTTGTTCGTCCAGGGCCTGCAGCAAGGCGTCGCGGCCCGGGTAGCCCAGCCCGTGTGCGATGCGCTCGGCGTCCAGTGCATCGGCGGGCAGGCGATGGGTCTGCGCGTCGCGCAGCATCTGCAGGCGGTTCTCCAGCCGGCGCAGGAAGCGGTAGGCCACAGCCAGCGCCGCACCATCGGCGGCATCCATCTGCCCGGCCGCCACCAGCGCCTGCAACGCCGGCAGCAGGCGCCGCTCGCGCAGCGTCGGCTCGCGGCCGCCACGGATCAGTTGCAGCGCCTGGGCGAGGAATTCGATCTCGCGGATGCCGCCCGGGCCGCGCTTGATGTCGTCGAAGCGGTCGCTGCGGGCGACCTCGGCGGTGATCGCCGCCTTCATTTCGCGCAGGCCGTCCAGCGCGGTGTAGTCGAGGTAGCGGCGGTAGACGAACGGGCGCAGCGTCTCCAGCCACGCCTCGCCGGCGGCGACGTCGCCGGCCACCGCGCGCGCCTTGATCCACGCATAGCGCTCCCAGTCGCGGCCTTCGCGCTGGAAATACTGGTCCATGCCGGCGAACGACAACGCCACCCGCCCGGCGTTGCCGAACGGCCGCAGGCGCAGGTCCACGCGGTGGCAGAAGCCGTCGGCGGTGGTTTCGTCCAGCAGCCGCGCCAGCCGCTGGCCGAGCCGGGCGAAGTATTCCTCGGCCGCCAGCGGGCGCGCGCCGTCGGACTCGCCGGCCTGCGGGTAGGCGTAGACCAGGTCGATGTCGGAGGAGAAGTTCAGTTCGCCGCCGCCGAGCTTGCCCAGCCCGAACACCACCAGCCGCTGCACGCTGCCGTCGCCGGCGCGGACCACGCCGTGGCGCTGGGCGAATTCCTGCTCCAGCGCGGCCAGCGCCAGTTGCAGGCAATCCTCGGCCAGCCGGGTGGCGCCGCGCAGGGTGGCGTCCACCGCGTCCAGGCCGAGCAGGTCGCGCCAGACCAGCCGGGTGGAGGCGGCGGCGCGATGGCGGCGCAGTTGCGCCGGCCAGGCGCTGGGTTGCAGCGGGTCCAGCGACGGCAGCGGCAACGGCGGCGGGTCCGGCTCGGCCAGCAGCGCCAGCAGATCCGGCTGCCGGCACAGGGTGTCGATGGCGAAATCGCTGGCGATGGCCAACTGCCGCAGGTTCGCCTCGAAACCGGCGGCCGACGGCCACTGCGCCGGATCGGGCAGCGCCAGCTTCAAGCGGACGATGGCGCGGTCGGCCAGCGCAGCGAGGGTTTCGGGCATATCGGGGGCGAAAGTCGGCATGGGCCGATTCTGGCATTGCCGGCGCGGCGGCGTGGAGCAGGACATAAAAAAAGCCCGCTGGCAGCGAACTGCCAGCGGGCTTTGCTCCCTCCCCCACGTCGGGATGCAGGGCGATCCTGCGGGCTCGACCGGCAAGTTGCACGCTGCAGTGCAAAAAGCCGCCGGGAGCGGCTTTTGACATCGCCCGCCGATGGCCCGCAGGGCACCCGCCAGGGAGGGTGGGTGCCAAACGATACCCACGGGTATAGTTCCGGCCGGTGGTCGTTGCGCCGGATCAAGGACGCCCGGCCGCATGCATCCGACAATCGCGTCCCCAGGTAACGTCATCGCCATGTCCATCGACCGCATCCTCCACCCCGGCCTGCGCCAGCGCATCGTTTCGGCCGAGGCCGCCGCCACCCTGATCAACCCCGGCGAAACCGTCGCCATGAGCGGCTTCACCGGCTCCGGCTACCCCAAGGCGGTGCCGCAGTTCCTGGCCCGGCGCATCGAGCAGGCGCACGGGCGCGGCGAGGCGTTCCGCATCAACCTGCTCACCGGCGCGTCCACCGCGCCGGAGCTGGACGGCGCGCTGGCCAAGGTCGACGGCATCGCCATGCGCATGCCGTTCCAGAGCGACCCGGACGCGCGCAGGCGCATCAACGCCGGCAAGCTGGACTACCTCGACATCCACCTCTCGCACGTGGCCCAGCACGTGTGGTTCGGCTTCTACAACGAGATCGACACCGCGGTGGTCGAGGTTTCGGCGATCCACGCCGACGGCGCGCTGGTGCCGTCCACCTCGGTCGGCAACAACAAGACCTGGCTGGACCTGGCGAAGAAGATCATCATCGAAGTCAACCAGTGGCAGCCGGCCGGCATCGACGGCATGCACGACATCTACTACGGCACCGCGCTGCCGCCGCACCGCAAGCCGATCCCGCTGGTGCGCGGCGACGAGCGCATCGGCCAGACCACGCTGCGCTGCGACCCGGACAAGATCGTCGCGGTGGTGCTGACCGACGCGCCGGACCGCAACAGCCCATTCAACCCGCCCGACGCCGACAGCCAACGCATCGCCGGGCATCTGATCGAATTCCTCAAGCACGAAGTGGCGCGCGGGCGCCTGCCGGCCAACCTGCTGCCGCTGCAGTCGGGCGTGGGCAACATCCCCAACGCGGTGCTGGCCGGGCTGGCCAGCAGCGGCTTCCGCGATCTCGAAGCGTTCACCGAGGTGATCCAGGACGGCATGCTCGACCTGCTCAAATCCGGCGTGCTGCGCTACGCCTCGTGCACCGGCTTCGCGCTCAGCCCGGAAGCGAGCGAGGCGTTCATGCGCGACCTCGACTTCTACCGGCAGCGCATCATCATGCGTTCGCAGGAGGTGTCCAACCACCCGGAGCTGGTACGGCGGCTGGGCTGCATCGGCATGAACGGCATGATCGAGGCCGACATCTACGGCAACGTCAACTCCACCCACGTGATGGGCAGCAGCATCATGAACGGCATCGGCGGCTCGGGCGACTTCGCCCGCAACGGCTTCCTGTCGATCTTCCTGAGCCCGTCCACCGCCAAGAACGGCAGCATCTCGGCGATCGTGCCGATGGTCAGCCACGTCGACCACACCGAGCACGACGTGGCGGTGATCGTCACCGAACAGGGCCTGGCCGACCTGCGCGGGCTGCCGCCGCGCAGGCGTGCGCGCGCGTTGATCGACAACTGCGTGCATCCGGATTTCCGCGCGCAGCTGCAGGACTATTTCGACCGTGCCAGTCGTGACAGCCACGGCAAGCACACCCCGCACCTGTTGAACGAGGCGCTTTCCTGGCACCAGCGCTGGCTGGATACCGGCACGATGAAGGCCTGAATCAAGTAGATGCGGGGCTCGCCCCGCATGGGGTGTTATCGGCGAAGCCCGTGCCGGGCAAGCCCGGCACCTACGGTGGACTGCCCGCTTCCCGTAGATGCGGGGCTTGCCCCGCATGCAGCCTTCCCGGTCAAGCCCCGTGCCGGGCAAGCCCGGCGCCTACGGCAACAACGGCGGCCGGCTGTCGTACCACTGCCGCGCGCCGCGCAGGTGGTACTTGCGGTTGCCGTTCTGCAGCTCCACGCCGACGCCGAGGATGCCCCACTTCAGGTGCAGGTCGCCGTGCCGGCGCGGGCCTTCCAGCGCCAGCCGCGCATCGACGGTGAAGCGCTCGTTCTGCGCGCGCGCCTGGTCCAGCACCAGCCGTTTGCCCTGCCACAGCCACTTGCCGCTCAGCCTCGCCTCGCCGGCATCGACAACCTTGCCGACCCACGCCGGCAGGTCGGTGCGGTCGGCGAACATCGCCAGCAGGAAGCCGACGTCGCGCATGCGCACCCGCAGGTTGCCGCTGGCCGAGGAAGGCGTCTTCCATTCGGCGCGGCCGCTGTCGATGTCCAGCGTCGCCCACCAGCCCGAATGGGTGGTGCCGCCGGGCTCGGTGAAGGCGACGTTGCGCACGCTGGCGCTGCTGTCGCCCAGTTCGAATTCGCCCTTGTGCAGGTTGCCGCGCCGCAGCCGCGCATCCAATACCACGTCGCCGCGCAGGTCCATGCCGGCCACCGCCAGCCGCACCTGCCGGCCCTCGACGCGCAGCGTGCCGCGCCCCACGTCGCCATCGCCATCCAGCCGCAGGTCGCCGCTGAGCATGCCGCTGCCGCCGGCGAAGCGCAGCGTGTCGTTGGGCAGGTGCGGGTTGAACGCCGCCAATTCGGGAATACGCGCACGCTCGAAGCGCACCCGCGCCTGCATGCTTTCCTTCATGCGGTCCAGCCGTGCGTCGGCCAGCGTTTCCAGGCGCAGCCGCTCGCCGGTGAAATACGGCTTGCCCGGCGTATCCGAAGGCGCGGCGCTGAAGGCTTCCATCACCACGTCCAGCCGCGATTGCGGGTTGCCGGCGGCATCGCTGGCGATGCTCGCCTGCGCGCGCGCCTTGCCGCGGAAACGGTTGCCCAGCACGTCCGCACGCGCTTCGACGTCGCTCACCTGCAGGCGGCTGCCGTCGAGCAGGCGCCCGTCGGCGAGCTTGAGGTCGGCATCGACGGTGCCGCTGCCTTCCAGCCCCATCCAGTCGGCCTGGGTGAACAGTGCGACCACGCCGCCGATGGACGGCAGATGGCCGTGCGCACGCACTTCGCCGCTGGCCGCCATCAGCCGCGCGTGCCAATCCTTCAACGGCAGGGCGATGCCGGGCACGTCGAGCGTGGCGTCGAGCGATGGATGCCGGCCGTCCAGGTCGGGCAGCGTGGCGCGCAGGTGCAGGGCGTCGTCCACCGTCGCACGCAGGTCGAACCGGTTGGCGACACGCGTGCCCTGCGCATCCACGTTCGACAACGGCAAGCGCAGTTGCAGTTGGCTGTCGGGCGCCAGCGTGCCGCGATCCAGCGACAGCTTCGCCTGCAGCTCGCCATCGCCGGGCAGCACCGCGAAATCGTAGCGGCCTTCGCCATCCAGCGTGGACTGCAGGCCGATAGTGGTGCCGTGCAGGTCCAGCGTCGCGGCGAGCAGGTCGAGCTTGGCCAGGCCGGGATGCTCGGCCGAGACATGCCGCGGCAGGGCGAAGGTGGAGGACAGGCGCACATCACGCAGCCACTGGATGTCGCCGCGGCTCACCCGCGCCGCATCGAAATGCAGCGCGGAAGGCCGCAGTTCCATCGGCCCGCCACGCAGTTGCTTGCCGAAGCCGACTTCGGCGCGGCCATTGCCGGTGACCTGCCAGTCGCCCAGCGTGGCCCTGCGCAGGCTGCCGGTGGCGATGCGCCGGAAGTCCAGCGTCCAGCCGCCCGGCCGCGGCGGCGGTGCCGGCCGTTCCCGCGCGGCGCGCGTGAGCGAACCGGTGACGCCATCGGCCTCGACCCACGGCACCCGCAGTTCCTTGTGCAGCAGCGGCCACAATGCGATGCGCCCGCGCACCGCATCGGCCTGCGCCGACCATTGCACGCGCCGCACGTGCCCGCGCATGCGTACCTCGCGCAGCGTCACCCGTCCCGGCCAGAAGGTGCGGCCGCCGTTCCATTCCATCGTGAACGCCTCCGGCCTGCGGTTGAGCAGGTCGTGACCGAAATGGCTGTTGAGGAACACGTTGCCCGCCAGCAGGTACAGCGCATACCCGGCCAGCACCAGCAGACCGGCCAATCGCAGGGTTCTTCCATGCCGCGCAAAGAGGGTTTTCATGGGCGCAGGATAACGGCGAAGCCCACGGATCGCGTTAGCTCTTGATGCAGGAGCGATGTCTGTCGCGACAGGGGTTTTTGGGTAAAGCCCATGCGGGGCAAGCACCGCATCTACGGCCGGGTTTCACCGGCATGCAGCAGCCACGCCAGCTTGCGCTCGCGTGGCTGCTGCTTGATCTGCCATTCGGCGCGCGACGCCGCCGCGCGGTCGGCATACGCGCGCATGCCGAGGATGCGCAGCGGCGGATGCGCGCGCGTGTAGCGCGCGCCCTTGCCGGCAAGGTGCGCGCGGAAGCGGGCTTCCACGTCGGTGCTGATGCCGGCGTAGTAACTGCCGTCGCGGCATTCGAGCAGGTACAGGAACCAATGGCCCATCTTCCCCGCCCCGTCCTGCGTTACATGCTGGCCGCGTCGGCGATCTTGCACAGGCCCTGGCCAACGGCCTTGTTGGACGTCATCTGCCCGCCCTTGATGCTGAAACGCACTTCGACGCGGATGCTGCCGTCGTCCTGGCGGCGCACGGTGGTGCGCAGCGGCACGGTCGAGCCACCGCCGCCACGCACCGGGTTTTCCGCGGCGATGTAGCCGGTCTGCTCGTTCGGCGATATCGAGACCATGCCTTCGGCCTCGATCGCGGCCACGGTCTTGGCGAAGGCATCGGCATAGCTGATGCCTTCGTGGTCGGTCGAGGCAAGGAACTGCTTGCCGGTGGTGAACCCGCCGGACACGGCAAGGTTCTGCAGGCAGCCGCTGCCCGAATCCTCGACGGGCTTGCGGGCGGCAAGCGCCAACGACGGCACCAGCGCCATCGCCAGTGCCACGGTGCAAATACGGGTACGCATCACTTCCTTACTCCCTGGAGCGGTGGTTTCATCGGCTTCCTGCCGGGCGAGGCGCTCTCCCTGTCTCCGCGGCAAGCGGGAGGCACGCCGCCTCCCGGCGGGTAAATTACTTGGACCGGCCAACGCATGCCAGTGCGACGCGGCGCGCCGGCATCGTCAGGCGGCGGCTTCCAGCTGCACGCGGCGACGCCCGCGCACCGCCTCGGCCAGCCGCTCCAGCACCTGCACGGTGCTGGCCCAGTCGATGCAGCCGTCGGTGATGCTCTGGCCATAGACCAGTGGCTGGCCTTCGACCAGATCCTGCCGGCCGCCGACCAGGTGGCTTTCGATCATTACCCCGACGATGCGCGATTCGCCCGCCTCCATCTGCGCGGCGACGTCTTCCAGCACCTGCGGCTGGTTCTCCGGCTTCTTGCTGCTGTTGGCGTGGCTGGCATCGATCATCAGCCGCGCCGGCAACTGCGACCTGCCCAGCACCTCGCTGGCCGCCTGCACGCTGGCCGCGTCGAAGTTCGGCGTCTTGCCGCCGCGCAGGATGACGTGGCAGTCCGGGTTGCCGCGGGTGGCGACGATGGCGCTGCCGCCCTCCTTGGTCACCGACAGGAAATGGTGCGGGTGCGAGGCCGCGCCCACCGCGTCGGCGGCGATCTTGACGTCGCCGGTGGTGCCGTTCTTGAAGCCGACCGGGCACGACAGCCCCGAGGCCAGCTCGCGGTGCACCTGGCTTTCGGTGGTGCGCGCACCGATCGCGCCCCACGCCACCAGGTCGGCGATGTACTGCGGCGATATGGTGTCGAGGAACTCGCAGCCGGCCGGCAGGCCCAGCGTGTTGATGTCGCGCAGCAGCCCGCGCGCCACGCGCAGGCCCTTGTTGATGTTGAAGCTGCCGTCCAGGTCCGGGTCGTTGATCAGGCCCTTCCAGCCCACCGTGGTGCGCGGCTTCTCGAAGTACACACGCATGACGATCTCCAGCTCGCCGCCGAGCGCATCGCGCAGCGGGCGCAGGCGCCGGGCATAGTCCAGTGCCGCCGCCGGGTCGTGGATCGAGCAGGGGCCGACCACCACCGCGAGGCGGTCGTCCTCGCCATGCAGGATGCGGTGCAGCGCGGCGCGGGCGTCGGCCACGGTCTGCGAGGCCGACTCGTCGCAGGGCAGCAGCGAGATCAGGTGCGCCGGTGGAGTCAGCGGTTCGAGCTTGTGGATGCGCAGGTCGTCGGTGTGGGGAGGCATGGGGGAATCTCCGGGTCGTTTTCGTGTGGGGGTTGCTCCGGCGGTGGCTGCATGAAAAAACGACAGGACAGTCGTTTTTCACGGCGAAGCCGCCCGCAGGGTGGCGCACAGGGATGTGCGCCATGAAAAAAGCCGCCAGGTTCGCTGGCGGCTTTTCGGGAATGCGACTGAAAGTTTCTTCAGGGTGAGCGCAGTCCTTCCTCCGCCAGCGGCTTCGGAAAGTAGTACCAAAAGTAAAAGCGGGCGCGGGCTGCGTTCATGGGATGCATTGATAACACGGTTTTTCCGCGGGTGCGAATGTTTCAGCCGCAACCGGGGCATTCCCACCGGGAGCCACAAACAGGAATCCCGCCTTGCGGCGGGATTCCTGCGAGGCAGTGCCGACCAACGGTCGGCACCCACCAGTGGCTGCGTGCGTGGATCAGAAATCCATGCCGCCCATGCCACCCATACCGCCCATGCCACCAGCGGCGCCGGCCGGCTCGTCCTTCTTCGGGGCCTCGGCCACCATCGCTTCGGTGGTGATCATCAGGCCGGCGATCGAGGCGGCGTTCTGCAGCGCCGAACGGGTCACCTTGGTCGGGTCGAGGATGCCGAACTCCAGCATGTCGCCGAACTCGCCATTGGCGGCGTTGTAGCCGTAGCTGCCGGTGCCTTCCTTGACCTTGTTGAGGATGACCGACGGCTCTTCGCCGGCGTTGGCGACGATTTCGCGCAGCGGCGCTTCCATCGCGCGCAGGGCGATCTGGATGCCGTGGTTCTGGTCTTCGTTGGCGCCCTTCAGGCCGGCCAGCGCGGTGACCGCGCGCACCAGCGCGACGCCGCCGCCCGGCACCACGCCTTCTTCCACCGCCGCACGGGTGGCGTGCAGGGCGTCGTCGACGCGGTCCTTCTTTTCCTTCATCTCGATTTCGGTCGAAGCACCGACCTTGATCACCGCAACGCCGCCGGCCAGCTTGGCCACGCGCTCCTGCAGCTTCTCGCGGTCGTAGTCGGAGGTGGTGTCCTCGATCTGCACCTTGATCTGCTTGACGCGCGACTCGATGGCCGCGGCATCGCCGGCGCCGTCGATGATGGTGGTGTTCTCCTTGGACACCTGCACCTTCTTGGCGCGGCCCAGGTCCTTGATCGTGGCCTTCTCCAGCGACAGGCCCACTTCCTCGGAGATCACGGTGCCGCCGGTCAGCACGGCCATGTCTTCCAGCATCGCCTTGCGACGATCACCGAAGCCCGGGGCCTTCACCGCCACGACCTTGACGATGCCGCGGATGGTGTTGACCACCAGGGTGGCCAGCGCTTCGCCTTCGATGTCCTCGGCGACGATCAGCAGCGGCTTGCCGGCCTTGGCGACGCCTTCCAGCACCGGCAGCAGGTCGCGCACGTTGGAGATCTTCTTGTCGTGCAGCAGGATGAACGGGTCATCCAGGTCGGCGGTCTGCGCCTGCGGGTTGTTGACGAAGTACGGCGACAGGTAGCCGCGGTCGAACTGCATGCCCTCGACCACGTCCAGCTCGTTCTCCAGGCCCGAGCCTTCCTCGACGGTGATCACGCCTTCCTTGCCGACCTTCTTCATCGCCTCGGCGATGATGTTGCCGATCGACTCGTCGGCGTTGGCCGAGATGGTGCCGACCTGGGCGATGGCCTTGTCGTCGGCGGTGGGCTTGGAGATGTTCTTCAGCTCGGCGACGGCGGCGATCACCGCCTTGTCGATGCCGCGCTTCAGGTCCATCGGGTTCATGCCGGCGGCGACGGCCTTGGCGCCCTCGCGGATCAGCGCCTGGGCCAGCACGGTGGCGGTGGTGGTGCCGTCGCCGGCGTTGTCGTTGGTCTTGGAAGCGACTTCCTTGACCATCTGCGCGCCCATGTTCTCGAACTTGTCGGCCAGCTCGA
>Ga0206118_100294_pt1 | contig 32111 bp, 26 predicted proteins | sample 3A20Ametagenome_FD_177999 | JGI IMG/M metagenome (GOLD analysis project Ga0206118, IMG submission 177999) | Enriched microbial communities from leaf-cutter ant dump, University of Wisconsin, Madison, United States - 3A20A | ecosystem: Environmental > Terrestrial > Nest > Insects nest > Nest dump... | reverse complement strand
GCCCGGCTGCATCGGCCTGTCCAGCGTGTAGATGCGGTAGCCCAGTTCCTCGTCGTGCGTGGTCAGCCTGGCGCCGCCCAGTTCGATGCTGGCCAGCGTGCGGTCCTCGCCCATCACCACGTGGATGGCCGGGATCGCGGCCGCGTGGGTATTGCGCACGCGGTAGCGGCCGTCGATGCGCACCGACTGCGTTTCCGGGCGCAGGTCGACGGTGTTGTCGACGGCGATGATGCGCGGCTGCGGCAGGTCCCTGTACTTGCGGTACTCGCGCTCATAGCGCGCTTGGCGGTCCAGCATCTGGTCCGGCGAGACGAACTCGTTGCGGATGTTGGTGCTCCAGTACAGCCAGGTACCGCAGGCGGCGAAGGCCACGACCGCGGTGGCGAGCGCCACGCCCAGCCGGCCGCGCAGCCGCTGGCGGCCGAGCTTCAGGCGCTGGCGCAGGCCCGAATCGACGCCACGCACCCACAACGCGGCGCAGACCAGCAGCAGCGCCAGCAGGAACAACGCCCAGTACCCCTGGAACGCCAGCTGCCCGGCCAGGAAGTGGCCATAGCCATTCATGTCCGAATACGGCGCGATCGGCCAGCTGCCGAAGTTGTACAGGTTCTGGGTGTAGTCGAGCATGCCCAGCACCGACTGGCCTATCAGCAGCAGGACCAGCAGGGCATAGCCGAGGAATTTGTTGTTGCTCAGCACCTGCAGCACCAGCGCCATGCCGCCCATCAGGATGTACACCACCGAATCCAGCGCCAGCGTCTTCACATACAGCAGCGGCTCGATCTGGGTGTAGCCCTTGCCCAGCTGGAGGGCGATGGCGGTGAGCCCGCCCACGGCCTGGAACGCGCCGACCACGGCGACCAGGGTCAGGAACTTGCCCAGCAGCGGCACCCAGTTGGGCACGGGCATGGCATCGCTGATGCCGGCGATGCGCGCGCTGCGTTCGCGCCAGACCAGCTCGCCGGCGTAGAACAGCACGATGATGATCAGCAGGAAGCTGTAGCTCTGCTGCAGGGCCTGGAGCATCTGCGAGGTCACCGGCCAGCTGGGCGTGCCGTACAGGGTCCTGCGGAACAGCGCGCTGGGGATGAAATTGGCCATGCCCAGCACCAGCAGCACCAGGAACGGCGCGCTGCGGAACACGCCCAGGGCGTCGAAGCCGACCTGCCGCAGCAGCTGCTTCCAGCCGGTGGCGGCGGTGAACGCGGGCGCCACCCTCGGCGCGACGACGGCGGGGCGCCTGGCGTCGGTGGCGGCGGCGCTGCCCGCCTTCCCGCCGCGCCGGCGGCCGGTACCGCTGCGTTCGGTGCGGAACAGGGCGAAGGTGGCGGCGAACAGCGCGCCGGTCACGCCCAGCCACAACAGCCGGTTTTCCAGGAGGTAGCCGCTGAAGGCGGGCAGCCCGGTGTTGCGTTCTTCGGCCGACCAGTAGCGCATGGCCTGCGCCATCGCACGCATGCCCAGCGGGTCGAGCAGCGAGGACAGGCGCAGGTTGTCGATGTCGGCCAGGACCGCGCGGCTGACGCCGTACAGCACGAAGAACACGATCACGCCGATGTACACCCACAGGATGTTGCGGGTGGTCACCGCCAGCACCGCCAGCAGCGCGGTGGTGAACAGCACGTTCGGCAGCACCATGTACACGAACGACCACAGGTACGGCTGCAGCGACACCGGGCCCAGGCGCGCGGCGTCGATCCATGGCATGAACTGGGCCACGAACAGGCCGATGGCGATGACCAGGTACATCAGCAGGCTGGCCAGCAGCGCCGCGCCCAGCCGCCCCAGCAGGTAGTCGCGGCGTCTGATCGGGCTGGAGAACACCAGTTCGGCGGTGCCCAGCTCGAAGTCGCGCAGCAGCGCATTGCTGACGAACAGCGTGACCACCAGCAGGCCGAGCAGGGTGAAGGAGGTCATGAAGGTGGCGATCACCGACGGCGCATTGCGATGCACGTTGCCGATGCCGCCGCCGATCTGGACGGCATCGCTGGAGGCGGCACCGAAGGCGATCAGCGCGAACAGGGCCGCCAGCAGCCACAGCAGCGGCGAGCGGAGCTGCTCGCGCAGCTCGAAACGCAGGAAGGCGAAGGTCATGGGCCGTCTCCGTCAGGCGGCCTGCGCCTGCAGGCGCAGGCGCTGGAAGTAGACGTCCTCCAGGCCCGGCTCGACCGGGGCGAAGCCCGCGTCCGGCTGGGCGGCGCTGAACACATGGATCACCGGATGGCCGCCGACCAGGCGCGTGGACAGCACGGTGAAGCGCGATTCGTACTCGGCCAGTGCGGCCTTGCTGACCTGCTTGCGCCAGACCTGCGCCTGCAGCGCCGCGATCGCATCGGCCGGCCTGCCGCTCAGCAGCACCTGGCCCTTGTTCATGATGGCCATGTTCGGGCACAGGTCGGTGACGTCCTCGACGATGTGCGTGGACAGGATCACCGCCACGTTCTCGCCGATCTCGGCCAGCAGGTTGAGGAAGCGGTTGCGCTCTTCCGGGTCCAGGCCGGCGGTGGGTTCGTCGACGATCACCAGCTGCGGGTCGCCCAGCAGCGCCTGGGCGATGCCGAAGCGCTGGCGCATGCCGCCGGAGTAGGTGCCGAGCCTGCGCTTGCGCGCATCCCACAGGTTCACCTGCTGCAGCAGCCCTTCGACCACCTCCTTGCGCTGCCTGCGCGCGGTCAGGCCCTTGAGCACCGCGAAATGATCCAGCAGGTCCAGCGCGCTGACCTTCGGGTAGACGCCGAAATCCTGCGGCAGGTAGCCGAGCCGGCGCCGGAGCGCGTCCTTGTCGCGCAGCACGTCGATGCTGGCGCCATCGGCGGTGGTCAGCACGGCGCTGCCGGTGTCCGCTTCCTGCAGGGTCGCCAGGGTGCGCATCAGCGAGGACTTGCCGGCGCCGTTGGGGCCGAGCAGGCCGAACATGCCGCGCGGAATGTCCAGGTCGACGTTGTTCAGCGCATGCACGCCATTGGCGTAGGTTTTGGACAGACCGCGGATCTGCAGCATGGACGAGCCCCCTTTTCGTTGATGTGGCATCTTTCCGGTCGCCGCCAGGCCGGGCAATGCGCCGGAAGTCATTAGGTCCAGGGACGCAGCCGCGGGCGGAACGTGACGGGGCGCTGCCGGGCCCGCACAACCTCCCGTAGGAGCGGCTTCAGCCGCGAACGCCCTGCGTTCCGCCAGAAAGGCGTTCGCGGCTGAAGCCGCTCCTACGGGCTGGCGGCCGGTGCGCTCAGGAGAGCCGCGTCGGCCCCGTTACGGCCCGCGCGCGTCCTCGTACAGTTCCAGTGGCAGCTCGTCCGGGTCGGCGAAGAAGGTGAAGCGGCGGCCGGTGTACTCGTCCACGCGCACCGGCTCGCAGGCCACGCCTTCGGCCTGCAGGTGGGCGATGGCCGCGTCCAGTGCGGTCACGCGGAAGGCGAGGTGGCGCAGGCCGCGCGCTTCCGGGCGGCTGGGCCGCGGCGGTGGCGCGGGGAAGGAGAACAGTTCCAGCTGGCCGCCGTCGGGCAGGCGCAGGTCCAGTTTCCAGGACTGGCGTTCGGCGCGGAAATGCTCGGCCACCACCTCCAGCCCGAGGATGCGCGTGTAGAAGTCGCGCGAGCGCGCGTAGTCGGACGCGATCAGCGCGACATGGTGGATGCCGTCCAGCAGGTTCATCGTTGCGTTTCCAGCCAGCGCCGGGCGATCTGCCGCGCCAGCGGATAGGGTTCGGGGTCGTTGCGGTTGGTCAGCACGATCACCGTCAGCTTCTGCTTCGGATAGCGCAGGATCACGTTGCGGAAGCCGATGCTCTCGCCACTGTGCCACAGCAGGTCGCCGTTGATGCGCCAGCCGAAGCCGTAGAACGGCACGTCCGGTTCCGGCGTCTTCGTGGCCGGGCTGAAGGCCAGCTGCAGCGAGGCGCGGCGCAGCAGGCGCTCGTCGTACAGCGCGGCGTCCCAGCGGGCCAGGTCGTCCAGTGAGGAATAGATGCCGCCGTCGCCGAGCACGGCGCTGGTGGTGCTCTGGTCGGTGCGTTGCCAGCGGCCGTCGATCTCGCTGTAGCCGTAGGCGCGGTCGGGCACTTCGTCCACGCCGTCCTGGTGGGCGAAGGTGGCGTCCATGCCCAGCGGCAGGAAGATGCGCTGGCGCAGGAAACCGGCGAAGTCGCTGCCCGAGGCCTTGCCGACGACCAGTGCCAGCAGCGCGTAGCCGCTGTTGCTGTAGCGGTAGTCGCTGCCGGGCGCGAAGAGGGTGCGGTTCTCCTTCTCCAGCAGGTGCAGCACGTCGATGTCGTGCACCTGGCGCGTGTCGGCCGGGTCCATGAGGTCTTCATAGTCGAGCAGGCCGCTGGTGTGGCTGAGCAGCTGGCGCAGGGTCATCGCGTCGGCCACTGCCGGCAGGCTGGGCAGCCACTTCTTCAGCGGGTCGTCGATGGACAGTTTGCCGTCCTCGGCCAGCAGCAGGATGGCGGCGGCGGTGAACTGCTTGCTCACCGAGGCCAGGCGGAAGTTGGTCGCCGGCGAGACCGGCGTGCCGTCCTCCACCACCGCCAGCCCATAGCCGCGGCGGAACACCGGCTGCCCGTCCTTCAGCACCAGCACCGCGGCGCCGGGCACGCGGCCGTCGTAGCGCTGCATCAGGCCGTCGATGCCGGCGTCGGGCGGCGCGACCGGCGCGGCAGCACCGGCCACCGTGGAGAACGCGAACAGGCACAGCGGGGCGAGTCGGGACATCCACGGCAACATGGCGGCTCCTTGGGTCAGTTGTTCTTGCTGGCGATCCAGCGGTCGATCTTGGCTTCCAGGATATCCAACGGCATCGAGCCGTCCTTCAGCACTTCGTTGTGGAACTCGCGCGGGTCGAAGCGTTCGCCCAGCGCGGCCTGCGCCTTCTCGCGCAGGCGCCGGATCCTGATCTCGCCCACGCGGTAGGCCAGCGTCTGCCCGGGCAGGGCCATGAAACGCTCCACTTCCGCGGCGGCATCGGCGGCGCTGATGTCGGCGTTCTTCACCATGTAGTCGATCGCCTGCTGGCGGCTCCAGCCGGCCGCGTGCAGGCCGGTGTCGGCGACCAGGCGCACGGTGCGCAGCAGGGTGGTCTGCAGGTAGCCGAGGCGGTCGTAGGGGTCGCGGTAGATGCCCATTTCATCGCCCAGCGATTCGGCGTACAGGCCCCAGCCCTCGACGAAGGCGACGTCGCCACCGAGCCGGCGGAAGCGCGGCAGGGTGGACAGTTCCTGCTGCAGGCCCAACTGCAGGTGGTGGCCGGGAATGCCTTCGTGCAGGTACTGCATCGGCACCGCCCAGCGCCTGCGCGAGGGCAGGTCGCGGGTATTGACCTGCAGCACGCCGGGCTGGCTGCCGTCGGCCGCGGACGGCGGCTGGTAGCTGGCGGCGCTGGCGGTCAGGGCGTGTTCGGCCGGCACCGGCTGGATGTCCAGCGCCGCCTTGGGGCGGGTGCCGAACAGCGCCGGCAGCGCCGCGTCCACCTGCTGGCCGACCTCGCGGTAGCGCGCCAGCAGCGCGGCCTCGTCGCGGAAGGTGAACTGGCGGTCGTTGCGCATGGCGGCGAAGGCCTTCTGCGCCGAGCCGCGGATCTTGGCTTCCTTCATCACCGCGGCGATGCGTTCCTGCAGGTCCTTGACCTCCTGCTCGCCGAGCGCGTGGATCTCCGCCGGCGTGCGCGTGGAACTGGTCAGCCCGGCGATGGTGTGCGCGTACCAGGCCTGGCCGTTGGGCAGGGCGCCGAGGCCGTCGGTGCTGCGCGCGGCGGGCAGGTACTGGGTGGCGATGAAGCCGCGCAGGGCGCGGTAGGCCGGCAGCAGCCGGTACTCGATCATGCGCTTGTACTCGGCGCTCAGCCGCTCCCGGTCCTCGGCGGAAAAGTCCTGCGGCATGTTGCGGATCGGCGCCCAGAAGATGCTTTCCTCGGCGCTGGGCTTGATCACCGCATCCAGCTGCGGCAGCACCTTCTCCATCAGCGCGCGCGGCTGCACCACGCCGGCGGCCATGCCTTCGCGCATGTTGGCGATGGCCTGGTCGAACAGCGCCGGCACGCCCAGCGAGCGCCGCGACCAGTTCTCGTAGTCCTTCACCGTGCGGAACGGCTGCGCGCCGGCGCCCGAGCCCAGGACCGCGATGAGGCTGGCCAGGTTGTTGTAGGGGTTGATCGGCAGCATCCACGACGGGTACTGCTCGGCGGCCAGCGAGATATGCGCGTCGCGCACGAAGATCTCGTAGCTGAGCAGGTCCTGGCCCTGCAGGCCGTCCCTGCCCACCGCCTCCACCTTGCCCTGCCATTCGACCATGAAGTCGTGCGCCTGCTGGCGCGCGGCCGGCGACAGGAAGTTGGGCAGCTGGTCGTTGAAGCGTGGATCGCCCTGGAACGTTGCCTGCAGCGGGTTCAGCCGCATCGACGCATCCCAGTATTCATCGTAGAGGCGGTTCAGGCGGGTGGCGTTGTCCTGGGTGACCGGCAGCGGCGCCTGGGCCGGGCGGGCCGCCGGCCGCGGCGCGGGCCGGCTGCCGCGCGCCTTGGGCTTGGCTGCGCGGGATTGCGTCGCGGTCGGGCGCTGGCTCTTCTTCTTCGCCGCCTCGGCGGGCGTGGCGGCGGAGAACATCAGGACGGAGGCTACGGCAAGCGCGAGAAGGCGAAGCGGGCTGGAGGACATCGGTGGTTCCGGAAACGCACAGGTCCCGGAGCTTGCCTCAGAGCGGGGAAGCAGGGAAGGGGAACGCCGAACCAGTAAAAGCGCCAGTCATCCAGTTCGGGCGGATGCCATTGTCCCCGGCCACCGCTTCGTGCGTTGTCATCTGTCGCCGGCGCGGGTGAACGGCACGCTGTCCGGGGCCACCGCGCCGCCGGAGATGATGAAGCTCATGGCCTGGTCCACGCTCCAGTCGGTCGGCGTCAGCAGTTCCACCGGCACGATTTCCAGATAGCCCGAGGTCGGGTTGGGCGTGGTCGGCACATACACCGCGGCCAGCTCGCGGCCGGTGCCGTGCTCGCGGATGACGCGCGTCACCAGGCCCACCGACTTCATGTCGCGGTGCGGGAAGTCGATCAGCACCACGCGCTGCGTGCTGCCCGGCTGGGTCTGCAGGATGTCCAGCAGTTTCCTGGCGCTGTCGTAGATGACGCTGGCCAGCGGGATGCGGCGGATCACCGCGCCGAACCAGCGCAGCAGGCGCTGGCCGACCATGCGACGGCTGAGCGCGCCGACCATCAGGATCACCAGCAGCGTGGCGAGCAGGGCGAACACGTCCTGCATCCATTCCACCCGCACCCAGCCCAGGTAATGCGGGAAGGAGGCGGCAATGCGTTCGGACAGCGGCACCACCAGCGGGCTGCTGATGCCGGACAGGAGCACGAACACGAACTTGATCACCACCCAGGTCAGCCAGATCGGCAGCAGGGTCAGCAGGCCGGTCAGGAACAGCCGCTGCAGGGAGGGGCGGTGGGGGGCGGGGGGAGCTTCGGGCGACATGCGGGGATTGTAGCGGTGAGCGGCATGGCCGGGATGGCGGTTGCGGGTGGGCGATGCGGGGCGACGTCGGATATCGTTCATCAATCCGGCGCTGTCGGTCGGCCAGGGAAGGAGGTGCCATGAAACATCGGGAGGGCAGGACCATGGGCAAGGTGTTGCGACGGATGGCCGCGGGCCTGGCCGCGGTGTTGCTGCTGGTGGCGGCGGTCCTGCTGCTGTCGTCGCTGTGGCCGTTGTCGGCGACGCAGAAGCGCGCGTTGGCCGTACTGGAAGCGCCGCGCGACATGCCGGGCAGCAACGCCTATGCCACGCTCGCCACGCTGGGCATGACGGGGACGCCCGCGCAGCGCCAGGCACAGGTGGACGCCCATGTGGCCGAGTACCTCCGTTGGCATGCCGGTTCCGCCCACACCCTCGAAAGCGGTGGCCAGCGGGAGGAGGGAACGATGGAAGCCAAGCCACGGCTTGGCGCCGGCGGGAACACCGAACCGTTCGATCCGGTGTTGTGCAGGCAGGCCACCGGCTGCCTGGCGCGGGTGCGTGGGCAACCGCAGGGCGTGGCCGAGGCCCTGCTGCCGCAGGCCGCCGTGCTGGCGCAGATGGACGAACTGGCCGCGCATGGCCACTACCAATCGCTGCTGCCGCTGGATGCGGCCACGCCGGTGCCGGACATGCGGCCGTTGTTCGTGCCGTTGGCGGCGCACGCGCTGGCCCACGTGCAGGGCGACAGCCAGCGCGCACTGGCCGGGCTGTGCCGCGATGCCGGCATCGGGCGGATGCTGCTGGGCCATGGCGACAGCCTGCTCACCAGCATGGTCGGCGGCGCGCTGCTGGCCGCCAGCGCGGAGCTGTTCGCGGACGTGCTGGCCGAATTGCCGGTGGATGCGCCGATACCGGAGGGGTGCGCCGCCGCGCTCGCGCCGCTGACGCCGCAGGAAGCCAGCAACTGCGCGGGCATGCAGGGAGAATTCGCCATGGTGCGCGGCGGCTATCCCAGGGTGGCGCAGCTGGCGCAGGATGCGCCCTGGTGGGTCACGCCGCAGACGGCGAAGCTGCTGTACGACCGCGACAGGAGCGTGGCCCGCGTGGCCGAAACGATGGGCCAGGCCTGCCTGCCGGAAACCCTGCAGGCCATCGCCGGGGACCGCCCGTTGCCGCCGGCGCCGGTGCCGTCGGTGTGGCGGCTGGAATGCGCCGCCAACGCCGTCGGCTGCATCCTGAGCGGCATTGCCGGGCCGGCGTATGCCCGCTATGGAGCGCAGCAGCAGGACACCGCCGCCCGGCTGCGGCTGTTGAATGCGGCGCTGTGGCTGCGCGGGCATGCGGCGCAGCGGGCGGACAGGCCGCTGGCCGAACGCCTGGACGCACTTCCGGCCGGGCTGCGTGGTGCGCAGCGGCCCATCAGCGTGTCCGCCGATGGCACCGCGCTGGAAGTGGCCTCGCGTGCGCGGCGCGATGGCAGGGACACCCTGCGCATGCCCTTGCCGCCGGCCTTGTCCAGCCACTGATGCACGGCAGGCGCCGGGAAGGCCCGGCGCGCACCGGCGTGCGCGGCTATGCGCCGCGCTGGCGCGCTTCCGGCTTGAGCCGCACGTAGACCTGCTTGCGCACCCGGGCGACCAGCTCGCCCTGCGCGTCGAGGATGTCGTTGGCGAACCAGCGCAGATGCTTGCCGCCATCGGCGGTGGCGGCGCGCACCTCGTCGAGCGTGGCCGTATCGAGCCGGAATTCGGTGGCGACCGTGCCCTTGCCGGGTTTGACGAATTCGATCTCGCCGGCCTTGTCCCATACGAAATAGTCGCGGCCGAGGTTGTGCAGCAGGCACAGCATCCAGAACGGATCGGTCATGGCGAACAGGCTGCCGCCGAAGTGGGTGCGCACGTAGTTGACGTTCCACGGGCGCTGGCGCAGTTCCACCCGCACATGGCGGTAGTCCGCGGCGATGTCGGTGACGTGGATGCCGGTGAACAGGAACGGCGGCCAGAGGTTGATGCCAAGGCGGAACGTGCTGGCTTTCATGGCGTGGCGGCGGGGGCGGGGCATCGAGTCTAGCATTCGCCCCCGTATGGATGCGCGTGGCGGGTCAGCCGGATGGCGCCACCCGGTAGCCGTCGCGGCCGGCGGCCTTGGCCTGGTAAAGCGCGGCGTCGGCATCGCGGAACAGCTGCGCCGGCACGCCGTCGGCAGCGGGCACGACGGTTGCCAGGCCGATGGTGACGCTGATCCGGGCCTGGCGTCCCTTGCCCACGGCGATGCCGGCCTGGCGCACGCGGCTGACGAGGGCGTCGATCAGCTGGGTCGCGCCCTCGCTGCCGGTGTCGGGCAGCACCAGTGCGAATTCATCGCCGCCGAAGCGTGCGGCCAGGTCGCGCGGCCGCCGCGCCAGCTCGCGGATCATGCGCGCGGTCTGCTGCAGCACGAGGTCGCCGGTGTGGTGGCCGAAGGTGTCGTTGTAGTGCTTGAAGTTGTCCACGTCGATCAGCGCCAGGCTCAGCGGGCGGCCGCTGCGCCGGGCCGCTTCGTATTCCAGCTGCAGCGCTTCCTCGAAGCGCATGCGGTTGGCCAGGCTGGTGAGCGGGTCGCGGTTGGCCTGGCGGCGCCAGTAGCGCATCTGCCACAGGCCCCAGGCCAGCAGCATCAGCAACGCGCCGCCGATGGCCGCCGCCGGCGCGAACCACAGGTTGAAGCCGCGCAGCAGGACCGCGCTGAGCAGCAGCGGAAGCGCCAGTGCCACCACCGCGACCAGCCACGGCGGCAGCCGGCGCTGGGTCATGCCCAGCGCACACAGCGCGACCAGCAGTACCACCACGCCCAGCTGCACGGGCGGGCGCAACGGCAGGATCACGTGCCCGCCCAGCAGCATGGAAGCGACGTTGGCCTGGTACTCGCTGCCGCTCATCCAGTATTCGCGCGAGGTCGGCGTGAGCAGGCGCGGGGCGATGCCGCTGGCGGTCATGCCGACGATCACCAGCCGGTCGCGCAGCAGCCCGGGTGGCAGCCGGCCTTCGAGCACGTCGATGTAGGACACCTGCGGGAAGGTGCCGGGCGGCCCGGCGTAGCGCAGCCGCACGTAGTTGTCGCGCCGCCACTGGTAGGGCGAAGCGGCCGCCGGGGCCGGGTCGCCCAGGCCCGGGACCGGGCCGTCCCCGCCGCTTAGCGCCAGGCCCAGTGCCGGCCAGTAGGCCGAGCCCACGCCCGCCTTCAGGTACAGGCCGCGGGCGACGCCGTCGCCATCGACCTCGATGTCGGTATGGGCCAGCCCCCTGGCGACGGAGGCCAGCACCGGCACCGGCAGCAGCTCCTCGGGCACGGCGTCGCCGCCGGCCGCGGCCGCCAGCACCGGCAGCACGACGTTGCCGCTGCGCTTGATCGCGGCGGCCAGTTCCTGGTCCTGGGAGGCGTCCTTGCGGTCCGGCTCGGGGAACATCAGGTCCAGTGCGACGCGGCGGGCCCCGGCCTCGTGCAGGCGGTCGAGCAGGCGGGCGTGGGTGCCACGCGGCCACGGCCATTGCCCCAGCTGCTGCAGGCTGCGCTCGTCGATGGCCACGATGGCCAGGCGGTCGTCGGGCGGGTAGTCCCAGCCCCCCACCAGCCGGTCGTAGACATGCTCATCCTGCTGCCAGAACAGGCGCGCCTGGCTGGCCCATCCGGCCAGGGCGCCCAGGGCGATGGCCAGCAGCAGCCGCTGCGGCCAGGGCAGCAGGAGGGCCCTCACAAGGCCAACAGCAGCAGCGCGCCGGCACCGGCGCCGTAGCACAGCTTGCAGGGCAGGCGGATCTGCTGGGCGGTGGAGAAGGGGCCCGCGTAGCCGTCGTCGTCGATGTACTGCACGCGCACGTGCAGGGTGCCGCCGCGCCAGGGCTGCTTCATCGTGATCTCCGGTGCGGTGGTTTCGCGGTCGAGCAGGGGGGCGCTGAAATCGCCACGGCGGTCCACCTGCACGCGATAGCGCTGGCCCTCGGCTCCCGCCTGCCAGCGCAGCGTCAGCTGGCCCCTGCCGGCCTGCGCCGGCTGCAGGCCGGGCTCCGGCGGCGCATCGCTGATCCGCAGCGGCAGCGCCTGCCCGTAGCGGCCGGCCTGGCCCTGCGCGTCCACCGAGGCGACGCGCCAGTAATAGTCGCCGGGCGCGAGCGCGACGGGCGAGCGCAGGCGGGTGGCATCGGTGCGGCGTTCGGCCAGCGGCTGGCGGAAATCCGCTTCGCGCGCGATCTGCAGCACGCTGCCGGCGGCACCGGGGACCTGCGCCCAGGCGAAACGCGGGTGCGCCTGGTCCAGGGTCTGGCCGTGCAGGGGCGCGGTGGTCAGCGGCGGCGGCAGGCCTTCGGGCACCTGGAAGTCGTGCGCGCTGTCATGGCCCTCGACGCCGTCGGCGGCGACCGCGCGCACCAGCAGGCGCAGCCGCCCGGGCGGCAGGTCGTCGATGCGGATGCTGGAATCGGGGGTGTTGCGCGCGAACAGCAGGATGTCGGGCGCATCGGCACGCACCACTTCGACGCGGTAGCCGCGCGCCTGCGGCACCGGCTGCCAGGCGGCCAGCAGCGGCAGCGGCTCGAGCCGCAGCTGCGCCGGGTCGAGCCCGGGCGCGGGCAGCAGCGGCTGCACCGGCGCCGGCGCCTGCGTGGCCGAGGCGCTGAGCGTGGCCTGGCCGGGAGCGACCATGCGCTGGCCGTGTTGGTTGCCCACCTGCACCCGGCCTTCGACCACCTCGGTGGCGGCCGGGTCGCCGTCCTGCCCGGCGCTGACCCGGAACACGGTGCCGCGCACGCTGCTGGTGGCGGTGGGCGCGGTGATCATGTAACGCGACGCCGGTCCCTGCGCGGGGGTGACCCGGCTGCTGCTGCGGCCGCGCTGCAGGCGCAGGCGGGTATCCACCATGCCGGTGGCGCCATAGCTGCTGAGCTGGTCCAGCTGCAGCTCCGAGTTCTCGCGCAGCAGCAGGCGCGAGTCGTCGGCGAACGCCAGGGTGATGCTGGCATCGGCCCCGGTGCGGATGCGGCTGCCGATGGGCAGGCGCATGCCTTCGCGGGCGGCGGCCGTCGAACCGCCGTCGCCGCTGACCTCGACCTGGCCGCGCACGGCCGCCACGCGGGCCGGGGCCGGTTCCACCCGCAGCCAGGCGATGGGGAAGCGCAGCACCTGGCCCGGCGGCAGGCGGTAGGGATTGGCGACCGCGTTGTGGTTCTGCAGCTCTTCCCAGGACACGGTCGGCTTGAGGTAGCGCGTCCCCAGGTCCCACAGGGTATCGCCGGGGCGTACGCGGTAGGTCCAGTCCTGGGCATGGGCCGCGGCCGCGCAGGACAGCGGGAGTATCGCCAGCGCGATCTGGAGCAGGACGGTCAGGCGCAACGCACGTCGGTCGAACAACATCATGGGCAATCGGTCCTTCAGTCGCGGGAACCGGAGCCCGGCATTGCTCGCGCCCTCCATCCCCCAGATGGCACGGCAGGGTGCCGTGCGTCATCGCTACGATGAACGGCGCATTATCCGGCAGGCCATGTTTCACCTGCCTGAACGCGCAGTGACACTCAGAACAGCAGCGACGACATCCGGCGGCGGTAACGGCCGACCAGGTCCTCGTCCTCGACGACCCGGAACGCATCGATCAGCGCCTTGCGCGGCAGCCCGTCGCGGTAGGTGCGGTCGATCCTGAGCATTTCCTGGAACTGTTCCAGCGCCGCTTCGTCGGCGCCGCCCAGCAGGTGGCGGATGCCGAGCAGGTGGCGGGCTTCCAGGTCGTTGCCGTCGGCCTGCACCCGCGCAGCCAGCGCTTCGGTCGGCGGTGCGTCGGCCAGCGCGGCGTGGAAGTCCAGCCGCGCGCGGGCGCGCACCGCGCGGTCGTCGGTGGCGAGGTTGGCGGGCAGGGCGTCGAGCAGCTGGCCGGCTTCCTCGACGCCGCCGGTCCGGATCAGGGCCAGGGCCAGGTCCAGCTTGAGCTCGGCCTTGTCCGGCTCGGCGGCGATGGCCTCGCGCAGCGCAGCCACCTGCGACAGCGGGTCCAGCGGCGCGGCCTCGGTTTCGACCCCGGCCGGCGCTTCGGCGGGGGTCACGCCGTGCTGGGCCAGGAACTCGCGCAGCTGTCCTTCCGGCAGCGCGCCGGGGAAGCCATCCACGATCTGGCCGCCCTTGACCAGGAACACCGTGGGCACCGAGCGGATCTGGAACGCGGCGGCGATCTGCTGTTCCTTGTCCACGTCGACCTTGGCCAGCTCGAAGGCGCCGTGGTACTCGCCGGCCAGCTTCTCCAGGATCGGCCCCAGCGTCTTGCACGGCCCGCACCAGGTCGCCCAGAAATCCACCAGCACCGGCGTCTGCAGCGATTTCTGCAGGACGGCGGTTTCAAAGGTCTCGGTCGTGGCGTCGAAAACGTGGGGCAGGTCGGACATCGCGGGACTCGCAGGAAAGGTTCTGGCACGAGATGGTGGCAGAACGCCGGGATGCAAGTCGATGCGGAATACCTGGCATCGCCCGCCGGGCGGCGGGCCGTTGCCTGTCCCCGCCACGGGATGGATCAATGCTGCGCGGGCTGTTCCTGCGCGGCGGCGTTGTCGGCCACGGGTGCCGGCGCCGGCGCGGCGCTGGCCGGCAGCGAGAGCTCCGGGTTGACCTGCAGCGCCTGCAGCGCCTTGATCTGCTGGTTCAGCGCTTCCAGCTGGCTGTTGGTGGCGCGCAGGTCCGAGCTCAGCGCCACCGCCTGCTGCTTGCGTTCCTGGATGGCGTTGCTCACCTGCAGCGACTGCTGGCGCTGCTGCTCGACTTCCTGCTGCAGGCCGCGCAGGCGGCGTTCGTTGAGCGCGACCAGTTTCTCGCTGTAGGCCTTGCCCGCCTGCAGGCGGATGGTGTCCAGGTAGACCTGGGCCAGTTCCTTGGTCTGCTCGGCGAAGGTCTGGTACAGCGTCTCGGCGTTCTCGGCCGACTCGGTGCGGATCACGCGCCAGAATTCCTTCTCATGGAACAGGGCGACGTAGTAGTTCAGCGACTCGGCATGGAACAGCAGGCTGGCGCCGTAGTTGCCGTTGTAGGTGGTGCGCATCTCGGTGAGCTCGCGGTTGCCCATCAGCCGCTGCAGGTCGTTCACCGTATTGCCGATGACGCTGTCCTCGCTGCGGGCAGGCGCGGCGGGAACCTCGGCCTCGCCGCGCTGCCAGCGCCCGGCATGCGCCTCGGGCGTGGCGGCCAGGCCGGCCAGTACGAGCAGGGTGCAGCACAGCCACGCGGGCAACGTCTCCATCGTTCTCATGGTCCTCGAATCCCCCGGTTCGCGACGACCGCCGGACTGTCCCTGCCGGCGGTGATTTGCACCGAGTCTAGCATGTGGAAAACCACCGGAAATCCGTCGCCGGTCGCTGTTTTCTGCTGCTCCTGCCGCCCTCAGTAGACCAGCTGCGCGGCCGGCGCCGAGGCGCATGCGATCGACTGCACGTGGACGTCGGTGCGTCCCAGCTGCAGGCCCAGCAGATTGGCGAGAACGGCGCCCAGCCCGTCGAGGATGGGCTTGAGCAGGTCGAGCACCGCGCCCAGCACCAGGTCCAGCAGCGGAACCGGCAGGCTCTTCACGATCTGCCTGATCGTGTCGCCCAGGTTCAACACCCCCCCGGTCGATCCGGTCGAACGCGACGGCGGCTCCGCGTACGGCCCGGCTTCCAGCGTCAGCGCCTGCGCCGAAAGCGGCACGCTGGTCGGCGGAAAGCTGCCCAGGCGGATGTTCAACAGGGAGGGTTCCACGTCGATCGTCGCCGTCGGTTCCGGCCGCCGGCAGTCGACGCTCCTCAAGGTGCCCCTGGCGGCGGCGACGTCGAGGGTGATCGGCGTTATGGGGATCGGCAGCAGCGGAAGAAGGTCGATCACCACGCGTACCTGCGAACTGTTCGCGCTGGTGCCGATCCCGCCGATGGCGACGGCCGGCGGCTCGATGATCTGGGCCTTGATCCTGGCGCCCAGGAGCGAGGTCTCGTCCTTGAGGAAATGGTCCTTGCCGGCGATGGAGATGGCCGTGGTCACCAGGTCCATGACGTTGATCCGGGTCGTCAGCGCGTTGCCGACGAGGCCGTCGGGGGTCACCACTTCGGCGAACAGGCCGCGCAGGGCGCCGGCGCTGCCCAGCAGGATGTTGGCCTGGTCGACCCCGATGCTGGAGCTGGACCGGATCAGTGGCGCCAGGCTGCGCAGCAGCAGGACGTTGGCATCGGCCACGTCCTGCGTGGACAGCACGGTGGCGGAGGCTTCCAGCAACTGGCCCAGCGAGAGGCGGTGCGCGGCCAGCAGCTGATTGAAATCGCCCACGCTCATGTCGGCGGTGACCGGCAGGCACACCCCCTGCTGCCGGCACAGCGCGTCCAGCAGTCCGGAGGGCGTGATGCTGGCCTGGGCCAGGCCCCGGTAATTGAGCAGGGCGGCATTTTCCACGTCGACGCCGACCAGCCGCAGCGTATTGCCCAGCATCGCCTCGCCGCGTATGTCGGCCAGCCGCGAGCCGACGCTGAACTGCACGACGGGCGCGGCCGGAGCGCGCCTGGCCACGGCCTGCGCCTCGACCGTCGGCAGGCTGGCGTTCTGGCCGAAGAAGGGGATGGAGGCGTACCTGGCGACCACCTTGACCGCGTTGCGCGGGTGTTCGTCGTCCACCGTACCCAGGAAGCGGTCGGCCGCCGGGTTGTCCACGCCCCAGTTGCCGCAGGCGATCGCGACGCTGCCGGCGAAGCGGTTCTGCTCGATCGCGTTCTGCCGCGCGGCGCGGTTGTCCTGGTCGTCGGCGCTGCACAGTTCCAGCCGCTGCGCGCCGGCGAGCGCGGCCAGGTCGGCGACCTTCTGCGCCTCGCGCTTGGCCCAGTAGAGATGGCCGATCTCCACCAGGCCGAGAATCGCCACCAGGCCCAGCAGCAGCAACATCATCATCACCGAGCCGCCGCCGCGCTGGACATGGCGCGGGCCCACGCCGGGGACGGGCGTCGGTATCTGCGCAGGGCGATGCGGTGTGCTCATGGCGGGCTTCAGCGACTTGGCGCGCCGCCTTTCGGGGCGGGCAGGGCGGCGTCGAACCATTCGGGGATGGGATGCTCGAAGCTGTCCAGGTAGCGCTGGTAGCTGCGGCTCGCGGCCTCGCCGAGCATCGGCAGCGCGTTGCCGGCCTGGGTGCCGTCGGCCTGAAGGCGCAGCAGCGCCCGGGTGGTGTCGCCGATTCCCGGCGGCGCGGAGGCGGAGGCATCGGCAACGGGCATCGGTACCGCGTTCTGCCGCACCGCCGGCGCCGCTGCGGTGGGCGGCGTCGTCGGCATGTCGGTGCGCGCGGTGAGCGGCAGGTGCTGGGCGCGCGCCGGCGACCACGCCATCGCCAGCAACAGGCCCAGCAGGAAGATGGAACGGTTCATGGCAGCACCTCATCGGAGCGGTCGGAGGCAGGGGCGAAGCGTTCGAGCATGGAACCGGGAGGGCGCGACACGGCATCGCCGGCCACGACCGCCGACGCGGGCTGCGCCGGGGCCTGCGCCTGGCCCTGCGACGGTGCCGGCGATGAACGCAGCGTGGCGTACAGGCGGGCGATTTCATCGCGCACCGGCGTGGACAGGCCGGCGCCGCGCATGATGGTCTCGGCCAGGCCGGACTGGCCCGACAGCAACGCCCAGAGCGCCAGGTTGGCGGCCGCGCGCGAACTGTCCGGGGCCAGTTCGGCGGCCTTGGCCAGCGGCGCGCGGGCGTCGGCGATGCGCCCGCCCTGCAGCAGCGCGAAGCCGAGGTCGCCGAGGTAGCGCGGCTCCAGCGGTTCCAGGCGCACCGCATTGGCGAACGCCTGTTGCGCGTTGTCGCGGTCGCCGGCCGCGGCGGCGACCAGGCCCAGCCCATGCCAGGCGGCAGCGGCCTGCGGGCCGCGCACCAGGCTGCGGTACAGCGTGGCGGCGGCCTCGCCATTGCCGGTCCCGCGCAGGGCATCGGCTTCCAGTATGCGCAGCTCGGGCATGTCGCCGAACCGCTTCCGGAAAGCCTCCACATGCGCCAGCGAGGCGTAATGCGCCCCCTGGTCCTGCATCTGGCGGATCAGCGCCAGGTACATGCCGCGGTCGTCCTGCGGCGCCGGTTGCAGGGTCGGTTCCGGTGGCGGCGCGCGGTAGGCCATTCCCGCATGCGCGCAGGCCGACAGCAGCAGGACCAGCAGCGGCGGCAGCGCCGCGCGGTTCATGGCTTGCCCATCCCGGCGAGCGCGCTCGCCAGGGCCAGCACGGCCGGGCCGGACAGCACCAGCATCAGCGCCGGCAGCAGGGTCAGCATCATCACCACGGTCATCTTCACGGACAGTTTCCCCACCTTTTCCTTCATCTTCATCCGCCGCTGTTCGCGCAGCCGCATGCCGAACTGTTTGAGCGGCTCCTGCACCGCGCCGCCGTGCTGGTGCACCTGCAGCAGCATCTGCACCAGGCTGCGCAGGTCATCGTTGCCGAAGTCCTCGGCGAGCCGGCGCAGCGACTGCGCGCGGCTGCGGCCGCGGGTATAGGCCGCGTTGGCCTGGCGGATCTCGCCTCCCAGCGTCGGGACCGCCATCTGCAGCCTGTCGCCGATCATCTGCAGGCTCTGGTCGATGCTGAAGCCCACGCCCTGCAGCAGGCGCAGCAGGTCGATCAGCAGCGGCAGTTCCTCGTCGACCCTGCGCCGCAGGCGACCGGCCCAGGCGCGCAAGGCCAGCTTGGGCAGCAGGATGCCCAGCGCGAACCCGCTGACCGCCAGGGCCGCGGCGCGCAGGCCATGCGGCTGCACCAGCAGCAGGCCGAGCAGCGGCAGCAGCGCGGCCAGCAGTACGCGCAGCGCGAGGAAGGCGGTGGCGCCGGCATGGTGGTTCCAGCCGACCTGTTCGAGCAGCAGCCGGTCTTCCGGCGCCAGCAGCATCTTCTGCAGCCGGCTGCCTTCGAAGTGTTCGCCGACGGCGCTGAGCTCGGCGAGCAGCGCCTGCCAGCGGCCGCGCGCCGGCGCGGGCGGTTCCGGTGCCTTCTGCGCGTGGTCCAGCGCCTGCTGCAGCGTCGCCTTGACCTGCTGCGCGCGCCGCTCCTGGAACAACAGCCCGGCGGCGGCCAGCAGCAGCGCCAGTGCCACGCAGCCGACGGCGATGGCGAAGAGCAGGGTCATGCACCGGTCTCCGGCATGGCGTGCGCCGGCAGGGGCGGGCATCGGCTCATATCGATTTCGCCAGCCGGTACAGGACGAAGGCGCCACCGACTTCCAGCGCGACCGCCAGCAGCAGGATCTTCCGCCCCAGCGGCTCATGGAACATGGGCTGGAAGAAGTCGGGATTGAACAGGGCCATCAGCAGCGCCGAGACCACCGGCAGCAGGCCCAGTACCCAGGCGGACATGCGCGTTTCCGAGGTCGTGGCCTGCAGTTCGCGCTGGACCTCCTCCATGTCGCGCATGAAATCGCTCATGCGCTGCAGGATCTGGTCGCTGCGGCCGCCGATGCGGATGCTGGTGCCCAGGATCACCGACAGCATTTCCAGCGGCTGCAGCCGGTACGCCTGCGCCGCCTGCAGCAGGGCGCGGTCCAGGTCCATGCCGGCGCGGGTATAGCCCAGCGCGTTGTCGAGGATGGGGCGCAGCGGCGGGGCGACGTTCTGGGTCGCGCTCTGGAAGGCCATCGACAGGCTGTTGCCGATGCCGGCCATGCGCACCATGTTCTCCAGGAAGTCCGGCATCTGCGCGACCAGCCGCTGGCGGACCTTTTCGATGCGCCGCTGCAGCCACAGGCCCATGCCGAGCGCGCACAGCGCCAGGGTGAGCGCGCCGAACCAGGCCGAGCCCAGGCGGATGCCGGCGGCGAGCGGCAGGACGATGAGCGGCAGGCACAGCAGGACCACCATGCGCCGGCTGTCGCCCAGGCCCGCGCGGCGCAGCAGCTCGGCCCAGCGCTGCCGGGGCAGGGGCGCGACGGCGGCCCTGTCCGGCGTGGCGGCCGAGGCCGGTGCCAGCCGCGTTTCGGCGTGCAGCGCGGCGGCGCGCTGCTGCTGGCGCGCGGCCACGCCCCACCACAGGTGGATGGCGCCGACCGCCAGCAGCAGGGCGATGCTGGCCACCATCAGGGCCATGCTCACGGCAGTTCCCCGAGCGCGGCCTGGCGCAGTTCCATGCGGAACGGCTCGAGCTTGTGGCAATGCGGGTGGAAGCCGAGGCCGGGCCAGCGGTCGCGCTCGCGGCTGTCGTTGTCGATCCAGCTTTCGTGCTTGAACAGTTCCTGGCTGCTGATGATGTTGTCGCTGACGCCGGTGATCTCGGTGACGGAAACGATCACGCGGCGGCCGTTGCCCAGGCGCGAGATCTGCACGATGAAGTCGATGGCGCTGGCGATCTGCCGGCGCAGGCTTTCCTCGCTGCCCTGGAAGCCGGCGAAGCCGGCCAGCATCTCCAGCCGGTACAGGCAGTCGCGCGGCGAGTTGGCGTGGATGGTGGCCATCGAGCCGTCGTGGCCGGTGTTCATCGCCTGCAGCATTTCCAGCACTTCGGCGCCGCGCACTTCGCCCACCACGATCCGGTCCGGGCGCATGCGCAGGCTGTTGCGCACCAGGTCGCGGATGCTGACCGCGCCGCTGCCGTCGAACCCGCCCAGGCGGCTTTCCAGGCGCACCACATGCGGATGGTTGAGCGAGAGCTCGGCGGTGTCCTCGATGGTGATGACGCGTTCGTTGTGCGGTATGAAGGTGGCCAGCGCGTTGAGCAGCGAGGTCTTGCCGGAACTGGTGCCGCCGGAAATCAGGATGTTGCAGCGGCCGCGCACCATCGCGTTGAGCAGGGCGTAGATGGGCTTGTCGAAGGCGCCGCGGCCGAGCAGTTCGTCGGGCGTGAACGGGTCCTTGCGGAACTTGCGGATCGAGACCATCGGCCCGTCCACGGCCAGCGGCGAGATGATGGCGTTGAGCCGGCCGCCATTGGGCAGGCGCGCGTCGACCATGGGGTTGGAGTCGTCCAGGCGGCGGCCGAGCGGGGCGATGATCCGGCGCAGGATGCGCAGCAGGTGGCGGTCGTCGCTGAAGCGCTGCGGCGCGCGCTGCAGCACGCCGCCGCTGGACACGTGCACGTCCTTGTAGCCGTTGATCAGGATGTCCTCGATCTCCGGGTCGCGCAGCAGGTCGTCCAGCGGGCCGAAGCCGATCAGCTCCTTCTGCAGCGCGATGGCGACGGTTTCCATCTCCTGCGCGTTGACCGGGATCTTCCATTCCTTGACGAAGGCGGCGGTCTGCGCCTGCACGAACCGGGCGATGGTCGAGGGCGACCAGGCGTCGATGTCGACCCGCTCGTCCTCGATGTGGTTGAGCAGGTACTCGTGCGCGGCCGAGAGCATGCTCTGGAACTGCTCGGTCTGGTCGAACGGCAGGCCCGGCGGCGCGTCCGCCCCGGCGGCGGGAGGCGCCATGCGCTGCGGCAGCGGAGTGACTTTGTCTTCCATGGTTAGCGACCCAGGAGAGAGGCGAGGCGGGCGATGGGGGAGGTGATCGGCGCCGCGTCGCGGCCACCGGCCAGGCGTTGCAGCAGCGGCTGCAGCGCGCGTACGTAGGGGTCGCGCGGCGCGCTTTCGGTGAGCAGGCGGCCCAGCCCGGTGCTGGCGCGCAGTGCCCGGCTGCGCTCGGGCAGCGTGGCCAGCAGCGGAAGGCCGAAGCGCTCGGCGATCTGGCGGTCGCCGAGGCCGCCGTCCGGGTCGTAGCGGTTGACCAGCAGGTGCAGGCGTTCGTCGCGCAGTTCGCGCTGTTCCAGGTCGCGCACCGCCTGGTCCAGCGAGACCAGCGAGCCGATGCCCTGGTCGGCGACCAGCCAGATTTCCTGCGCCTGCTTCAGCAGCGCCGCGGGCACCTGGGACATCGGCACGCCACCGGTGTCGGCGAGGACCAGCGGGAACAGGCCGCGCAGCTGGCGCAGCAAAGCCGCCGGCTCGTGCACCGGCGGCAGGGCGGTGCCGGCCATGCCCAGCAGCGCCAGGCCGCTGCCGTGGTGGGCAAGCGCGGTGGTGGCGAAGGTGGCGTCGATGCGTTCGACGCTGCGCAGCGCGTCCTCGTAGCCGAAGTGGCTTTCCACGCCGAGGTAGAGCGCGCCATCGCCGTGCGGCTGGCCCAGGTCCAGCAGCAGCACCGGATTGGCGGCCGGCCCGCCGCTGCCGGGGTGGCCGAGGCGGAGCGCCAGCTGCGCCGCCAGATGCACGGCGAGCATGCTGGCGCCGACGCCGGCGCGCACGCCGTGCAGCAGGACCAGGCGCCCGGCGGGCGCGGCGGCCGGCGCGCCCGCCGTCGCCGGCGGCGGAGCCGGCTGGCGGGTGAGGCGGTCGAACACGTCCAGCATCTGCGCGGCGCTGTTGTCGATGTCGATGAAGTCGCGCACGCCGGCGCGCACCGCCGCCAGCAGGTGCTGGGCCTGTTCCGGTCCTTCCGTCCCCACGCCGACCATCGGCAGCGCGCACGCGGCGGCGGCCAGCTGCCGCGCCAGCTCGGAGGAATAGCTGGCGTTGCCGCCGCAGTAGTCGAGCAGGACCAGCGGCGCGCCGGCGATGGTCCGGGCCAGCTGCTGCGGCGACACTTCGCGGCTGTCCACCCAGGTGAGCTGCGCCTGCCCGGACAGCGTCGATCCCAGCCGCGCCATGTGGCGGTTGTCGGGGGCGTAGAGCACCAGTTGCAGGTTCGGGGTCTGGTGCATGAGCGGCAGTGGCATGACCGATGGCATGGCGGTGCGTCAGCGCGAGAAGCCAGGCAGCTGGTCGGACGAGGCCGGATGCAGCAGCCACGCGCCCCACACCGGCAGCCGCGGCGTGGCTTCGCGCTGGCCCGGCAGCGGGATGTCCGTGCCCCTGGCCAGCGGCCGCACCAGCCGCGGGGTGACCACGATCACCAGTTCCTTGTCCTCGCGCTTGTAGTCCAGGTTGCGGAAGAACGACCCGATCACCGGGATGTCGCCCAGCAGCGGAATCTTGTTGACCATCGAGGAGAGCTGGCTGCTCACCAGCCCGCCGATGACGAAACTTTCGCCATCGCCCAGCTCGACGGTGGTGTCGGCGCGCCGGGTGGAAATGGCCGGGATCTGCACGCCGTCCAGGGTGATGCCGCGCGTGTAGTCCAGGTCACTGGCTTCCGGCGCCACCTTCAGCGCGATGCGGTCCGGCGCCAGCACCGTGGGCGTGACCGTCAGGCCGATGCCGAAGGGCTTGAACGTCACCGTGGTGGTCCCCAGGCCCTGCGGTTCGAGGATGGGCAGCTCGCCGCCGGCCAGGAAACTCGCGCTCTGGCCGGACAGCGCCACCAGCGTCGGTTCGGCCAGCACCCGCGCCATGCCGTTGCTCTGCAGCAGGTCGATGCTGGCGTTCCAGCTGTGGGGGAGGGAGCTGGCGACCAGCTTGAAGGCCGAGGACAGCGCGCCGCCGCCGCTGGCGCTGGACGGCGAGGTGAAGCCGTAGCTGAAACCGCCGTTGGTGTTCCTGAAGTTCACCCCGATCTGGCGCAGCACGCTGCGGTTGAACTCGACCACCTTCACTTCCACCTGCACCACGCCGCCGCTGGCGATGGTGGACGCATCGTTGATCACGCCCTTCTCGCCCACCGTGCTGGCGACCGCCTTGCGCGCCGCCTCGTGGGTCAGCAGGGTGGGGGTTTCGCCCTGCAGCAGTCCCTGGCCGTCCTGCACGGCTACCGCCGGTGAGCGGGCATCGAGCAGGCCGCGCTGCACCGCGCTGCGCACGTCGATGCGGATGCGGGTCGGCGCGGGCTGCTGCCGCTGCCACAGCATCAGGGTGGTGGTGCCGGCATTCCTGCCGACCAGCAGCACGTGGCGCTTGTCGCGCAGCGCGGTGACGTCGGCGATGTCGGGGTCGGCGATGGCGATGCGTTCCACGTCCGCGGGCAGGGTCCACGGACGTTGTTCGTGGAGTTCCAGCTGCACCGCCTCGCTGGCCGCCACCTGGGCCAGGGCCGCGACGGGCAGGGCGGCCGCCAGCATTCCGCCACCCAGCGACAGGCGGAGCAGGACATGCGGCAGGCGAGGGGCAGGCTTGGCCATGGTCGAACTCCGTTTCAAGGCGAGGACAGCGGGGTGGCGGGATTGGCGCCGCGCACGATCTCGATGCCGCCGCGGGCCGGCGCGCGGCGCGGCAGCGTGCGTTGCGGGGCGCTGGCCGCGGCCGGCGCGTTCCTCGCGCCGGCCAGCCCGCCCAGGTCCACGCCGGCGAAGGCCTGGTTCTCCGGCCGCTGCGCTTCCTCGGCCGCCATGCCGTCCAGGCCGCGGCGCAGCGCCAGCACGGGCGCCGGCGCGGCGAACAGGGTGGTGTCGGCCACCGCCGTGTCGATCGGGTTGCGCAGGGCCAGGAACAGCTTGCCGTTCTGCGCGCCGAGCAGCAGGCGTCCGATCATCTCCACCGGTACGGCCAGCACCGCGGTCCGCGCCGGAGCAGGCGCGGTATTGCCGCTGGCGCCGCTGCTGCCGATGAGGGACGACGCGCGGCTGTCCGCTTCCGGCGGCGTGGCTTCCGCGGACGCCGTCGTTCCGGCCGGCGCCGCCGCCAGCATGTCGCGCTCGCCGTAGCCGAGCACGCGCAGGCGCGACAGCAGCAGGCGCGCCTGGGTGCCGCCCGGGTGGGAACCGCCGCTGTCGGCCACCCCGGGCAGGCTCATGAACACATCCACGTGGTCGCCCGGCGCGACCCGGTTGCCGGCGCTGGCCAGTTCGTCCACCGGCACCGCCACCGCGCGCTCGCCGGGGTTCAGCGCCAGGGCGATGCCGCGCGATACGCCGCTGCGCGGGATCGGCTGCCCGGCATCCACGTCCTGCAGCAGGATGCCGCCGGTCAACTCGCCGACGTAGACGAAGGTGCCCGCGGGCTGCTGGGCCAGGGGGGCGACCGTCAGGTCGTTGGCGGTCAGGGGCGTGCCCGCGCTCAGCGCTCTGGCCGCCACCACCACGTCATGGCGCGCGGCCGGCGCGGCCGCCGGCGAGGCGGCCTGCGCCGCCTGCGACGAACGGCGCCCGATGCCGATGGCGATGACCGCCAGCAGCACGGCGATCGCCAGCAGCAGTACCGCCGTGATGCGTATGGCCCTGGGCATGATGGTCCCCCTTGGAAGCGTGTGGTGTCAGATGCCGTCGCTATCCAGCTGCACGACGGCGCTGCTGCGCATGCGTTCGCCCATCACCCAGCCCAGCACGCGCCCGGTGCCGGGAATGAACGGGTGGCGGTCGTAGTCGTAGGAGACGCTGACCTGCATGCAGCGCGTGGCGCCATCGCCCACGCACGGGTAGGCGTCGGAGACGACGATGGGCTCGGCTGCGGCGCTCTGGCAGTTGGCGGTCTGCCCGGAAAAATCCAGGAGCCATTGCATCGAGCGGGCCGAGGCCTGGCAGGCACTGCTGCGCCGCGCCGGAATGTCGCCATAACGCAGGGCGGCGCGCGCCCCTTCCCCCGCGGCGAGGGTCAGCGACTGCTGCGCGGCGAACACCATTACCCCGGTGAAGGTGGCCAGCAGCAGCGGCACTATCCCCAGCATCAGCAGCAGCGCATATTCGATGCTGACCACGCCACGCTGCCTTTTGATATTCAATCCATGGCCCGGTTGTTTATCCATGTGAAACCCCGGTGAAAACAATCAGCAGGCTCGCGATGCCCAGGTAGGCCGCGTAGGGAATTCCCCTGCGCCCCTGGCGCGACGCTTCCATTCTTCTGGAAAAGCCACTTTCTTTCACGAATCTATATAGGCTTGCCGCCGGGGGCGAAAGGGCGATGAAACCCGCCATGAACCCTCTCTCCGCCATGATCCAGGCCACCGCGTGCACCCCGGCAAGCAGGCTGGCGATTATCCAGAGCGGCAGGAGTGCGCCGCCTCCCAGCAGCAGCCCCAGCACGGCGAACAGTTTCACGTCGCCGGCCCCCATCCAGCCGATCAGGTAAAACGGCAGCAGCAGGACCAGGCCCAACAGCAGTCCGGCCATCGCCTCGGCCGGCCCCGTCGAAACCGACGGCAGCACCAGCATCGCGGCAATGCCGGCCAGCGCCGCCGCCAGCAACCCGCGGTTGGGAACGCGCCGGGCATACAGGTCGGTGCAGATGACCAGCAGGCCCAGAATCACCGCGACGGTTGCCGACAGCGGGGGCATGGCCGCCCTCCGTCAGGCGAACGCGGCGGTGACGGCGGCCGTCAGCTGGGTGAACAGCGTCGTGAAGAACGTTCGCAGCGCCGGCCCGGCGATGACCACCAGCGCGCCGGCGACCACGGCGGCAAGCAGGCCGTATTCCAGCGCGGTGACACCCTCTTCTTCTGCGAGAAACCTGCGGATCTTGGCGTTCATGATGTTCTCCATGAAAACCCGGGACCGGCAACGCCGGAATGCACCGGGCGAACGCGGGTGGGCCACACCCGCCGGGATCGTCACGGGCATGCGGCCTGGCCGGAGGGGGCGCAACGGTCCGGGCCGCCGGATAACGCCGGCGATAGTCCCGTATTCCCCCTGTGGCATGGCAGGCATGCCCGGGGAGAATCATTTCAAGCCGGCCGTGATGCGCATACACATATTCGGCAATTTGTTTTGGATGTTTATATGTGTGATGCGCTTCTCTATTTGTGCGCATTGTTTACACATGGCCGTCCCGGCATATTGAATTATGTAGGAGCTGCGGAACGGTTCTGGCCGGAGGGGGCTCCAGCGGTGTCCCGCCGCAGGCCGGATCCAACAAAAGGGGGGATGCGCCCGGGCATCGGCGTATCCGGACGGCAGGCGCAAGGCGGGGGCATACCCGTCCGGGCATGGGCGTTCACATGGATGCGATGATCTGTGATCGGCATTTGAGGTCGTTCGATCTGTCCACGTTGGGGGGCGTGCTGCGCGTCTGCCACGTCGAACTGGTATTGCTCGACGGCCAGCCACCGATGGCCTCGGTGACCTCGTTCGTCCACGACCAGGCGCTGCTGTGCACCTTCGAGATCGCCGCACGCACGCGTGGACGTTTCATGCTGCCGGTGGACTGGTGCCTGCTCGGCTGGATGGAATCGGTGGACCCGGAGACCAGCTGGTGCCACGGCGTGCCGCTGTCGTCGGGGGGAATCATTTCGGTGATGCCGGAGGGCGTCACCGAATTCGCGCTGGGCGCGAACAGCCGCGTGACCTTCGTGCTGGTGCCGCTGCGGCGTTTCCAGGAGCGCGCCGCCAGCCGCCACCTGGGCGGCCTGGACGGCGGCGGGCTCGACGTGCCCCTGATCAGCGGCCGCGACCTGCCTCCGCTGCAGGCGTATTACCAGGGCCTGCAGCAGCGCATCCGCTGCGGCGAGGTCACCTCCAACGAGATCGACGCACTGCTCGATGCGCATGCCGGCGAACTGTTCGCCAACGGCCCGGTGGAACGCCGCGTCTGCAGCCGCGCCCGCCGCGTGCGCTACCTGATCCTGCGGCGCGCGGAGGACATGATGCGCGCCAACATCCGCCGGCATATCTACATGCAGGAGCTGTGCGATGCGGCCGGCGTCAGCGAGCGCGCGCTGCGCTATGCGTTCGAGGAACTGGTCGGCATATCGCCGGTGCGCTATCTGTCGATGCTGCGCCTGTGCGAAGCGTGCCGCACGCTGTCCGCCGCCGATGCCGGGCGCAAATCGGTCAAGTCCGTCGCGCTGAGCTGTGGCCTGTGGGACCTGTCGCGGTTCGCCGACAACTACCGGCGGGTGTTCGGCGAACTGCCGAGCGAAACCCTCATGCGGGGCACGTTCTCCGAGCCCTGAAACCGGCGGCACCGGCCGTCTTTGCCGATTCCGTGCATGGGCTTGCCGGGAGTGCGCACAGGTTTGCCGGATAGCCATAGCGCTGTGCCGGATACAGGCAAAGCGCGCGACGCGTTCCTGATGTAGTGCGATCCAAGCGATGAAGTCCGCCATCGGGGCGGGACGGTCGCATTGCACGGGGACTCATCATGAATCGCATCTACAGACTGGTATGGAACCGCGCCCTGAATGCCTTCGTCGTGGGCTCGGAACTGGCAAGCGCGGCGGGCAAGCGGCCGGGCCCACGGCGCCTGCATGCGCGCCGGAGCGGCGCGCTGCTGGGCATGGGAAGCCTGTTGGTGCTGGCGATGGCGCCACCGGCGCAGGCCGGCGATGCGCGCCTGGACGATCTGCAGGCGCTGGTGGCCAAGTACGCCGCGCAGGATGCGTCGGTGCCGGCGCTGCCCGTGGCCAATGCGTCCATCGCGACCGCACCGGCGGTGCCCACCGTGCCTGCGCCGGTGCAGGTCGGCGGCACGCCCGGGCAGGCGCTGCCGGCGCTGCCGCAGGTGGTCGGCGCGGTGGCCGCGCCGGTGAAGGCGGTCGCCGCCTCCACGACACGGCTGCAGGTTGCGGCCACGGCCAAGGCCGCGCTGGTGAAGCCCGCGGCGCATGTGGTCAGCGGCGCCACCCAGGCCGTGGCGGCCTTGCCGGGCGCTGCCGGCAAGCTGCCGCAGGCGCTGGTCCTCAAGCAGGACGGCGTGGCCGGCGGCATCGTCGGCACCGTGCACGCCGGCCTGCAGGCGCTGGGCGGCGTGCTGCCGCCGGGCAAGGACGAAGGCGGCGGCAATCCGCTGCGCAATACGCTGGTCTCGACCGCGAGCGCGGTGGAGGAACTCACCGGAGGGCTGGTCAAGGGAAGCCATGCCGGCGCGGTGCTCGATGGCGTGGTCGACGGGGTCGCCCCGGTGCTCGACGGCGTCGGCGACAAGGCCGGCAGTCTGGTTGGCCATGTCACCGGCTCGGCCACGCTCGGCGCCGGCCTGTCGCAGACCGTCGCCACCACCACCCAGGGGCTGCAGGCGACGACCGGCGCACTGGGCAAGGGCGAGCTGGGCGGTGCCGTGCAATCCGTGCTGGAGACCGTCGGCGGAACGCTGTCCACCGCGACCGGCACCGTCACCGGCACGCTGTCGGGCATCACCGGTTCGGCGTCCGGGCTGGGCGGGTTGCAGCAGGTGATCGACGGCATCGCCGGCGGGGTGACCGGCGGCCTGTCCAACGTGGTCGGCCAGCTGACCGGGCAGCCGGCCGCGGTCGGCGGCGCAGCGGCCGTCGCGCGTCCCACCGGCCTGGTGGTCGGCAACGGCGGCCTGGTGGGGACCGTCGACCAGTTGGCCGGCCCCACGCTGTCGACCCTGTTCGGCGGCGACGGCTACCTGCGCAACGGCGGGCTGGCGATGAGCAATGCCAACATCGCCCAGGCGTACTCGGTGACCACGGTGGCTGGCCTGCCGGTGGTCAACCTCAGCCCGGTCGGGCAGGTGCTCGACGGCCTGGGCGGCCTGGTCACCGGCGGGAACTCGCACATGACGCTGATCGGCGGCGTCACCTCCGACAACTACCTCTACAACATCAACAACGGCAAGCCCAACGGGCTGCTGGGACTGGTGCTGCCGGATGGCGCGCCGGCGTGGGCGGCCAAGTGCGCCGACCCGCTGGGGCTGGGGCTGGTCACGATCGACTGCTGGGGCGTCAACGCGGCGCAGGACTACCAGGTGCTGATCGGCGACGGCGCCTATGCCAACGGCTCGAAGGAGGTGGTGATCGGCACCAACGCCCAGCACCGCCTGGCGCAGCAGGATGCCAACGTGGCCTTCCCCGGCGCGGGCGATGGCCCGGCCGGCGTGCCGACGGCCGATTACGACGCGCGGCTGGGCCATTCGGTGGTGATCGGCGACAGTGCGTCCGGCACGGCCAACGGCCAGACCCTGATCGGTGCGGGCGCCACGTCGGACAAGGCCAACAGCGTCGCGCTGGGCTACAAGTCCAATGCCGACCGCGGCGGCAGGACCGGCTACGCGGCCTTCGGCCTGACGGCGCCGCAGAACTCGATCGGCGAGGTCGCGGTCGGCTCGGCCGGTCGCGAGCGGCAGATCACTCATGTCGCCGCCGGCGAGGCGCTGACCGACGCGGTGAACGTGGCCCAGCTCCAGGGCGCGCTGTCGCTGATCTCCGGGGTGAGCCAATCGGCGGTCACCTACGACGAGGACGCGCAGGGCAATCCCGACTATGGCCGGGTGACGCTGGGCGCCGGCAACGCGCCGCAGGGCACGGTGGTGGCCAACCTCGCCGCCGGCGCGGTGGCGGCGGGCAGCATGCAGGCGATCAATGGCGGCCAGCTGTACGGCTTCGGCAACTCGTTGGCGGCGTTCATCGGCGGCGGCGCGGTGATGAACGCCGATGGCACGCTGTCGATGCCGTCCTATGCGCTGAACGCGGTCGGTGCCAACGGCCAGCTGTCGCTGAACCAGTATGCCGGCATCGGCGCGGCCTTCGGCTCGATCAGCGATTCGCTCGCGCACCTGCGTGGCCTGGTCGGGGACACGCCGACCCCCGGCAATCCCGATCCGCTGGCGGTGCGCTACACCGCCGACGGCAACGGCCAGCCGACCAACGAAGTGGTGCTGGGCGGCGCCGGCGACGGCGCGGCCGTGGCGCTGCGCAACGTCGCCGCGGGCAGCGTCGCGGCGGGCAGCACCGACGCGGTCAACGGCACGCAGCTGGCGGCCACCAACGGCGCGCTGGCCGCGGCGATGGGCGGCTCGATGGCCTACGACAGCGCGTCGGGGCAGTGGACCGGGCCGAGCTTCAACATCACCGCGATCGGTGCCGGCGGCGGCACCCAGCAGCAGGTGCTCGGCAACGTCGGCGATGCGCTGGCGGCGCTGGACGGCTCGATCGTCAACGTCAACCGGCGCATCGACAACCTCCAGTCCGGTGGCGCCGGCAACGCGTATTTCGCGGTGAATTCGAGCAAGGCCCCGGCCGCGGCCACCGGCCAGGACAGCATGGCCGCCGGCCCGCAGGCCACCGCATCGGGCAAGCAGGCGGTCGCGCTGGGCGACGGCGCCAGGGCTTCGGCCGACGGCAGCGTCGCCCTGGGCGCCGGCTCGGTGGCCGACCGCGCCAACGCGGTGTCGGTGGGCAGCGCCGGCCATGAGCGCCAGATTACCCATGTGGCCGACGCCACGCAGGCCACCGACGCGGTCAACCTGCGCCAGCTGCAGGCCTCGCAGCAGGGCACGGTGCGCTACGACCAGAACAGCGACGGCAGCACCAACTACGGCAGCGTGACCCTGGGTCAGCCGGGCAGGAGCGTGGTGATGCACAACGTCGGCACGGGCGTGGCCGACACCGACGCGGTGAACGTGGCACAACTCAACAAGGGACTGGGGGACGTCATGGACTGGTCGAAGAACTACACCGATCAACGTTTCGGCGAGATCGGCCGCGACATCAACCGGGTCGACAACCGCGCTTCGGCGGGCATCGCATCGGCCATGGCGATGGCCGGCCTGCCGCAGCCGACCGAGGCCGGCCGGCGCATGGCCTCGTTCGCGGCCAGCACCTTCCATGGCGAATCGAGCATGGCGGTGGGCGTCTCCGGCGTCACCGAGGGCGGGCGCTGGATCTACAAGCTGAGCGGCTCGGCCAACACCCGCGGCGACGGCGGCGTGACCGTGGGTGCGGGCATCCAGTGGTGAGGCTGCCGCGGGGCCGGCCGGTCCGGCCCCGCTGGCCATGGCGGACTGAACGGAGCGGGGTGCATCGAATGAACATGAAATGGACGACGATGGCGGTGGCGGCCCTGCTGGCCGGCTGCGGCGGCGCGCCGGTGCGCGGGGACTTTCCCGACCCGGCCCGCGCCCATCCGGCCGGCGGCACCTACGTAAGCCTGGACGGCCTGCGCCAGTACGCGCCGGGCATGAACAAGCAGCAGCTGTACGCCCTGCTGGGGACGCCGCATTTCGGCGAGGGCATGTGGGGCGTGCGCGAATGGAACTACCTGTTCAACTTCCGCCGCTCGGTGGGCGCGCCGCCGCTGCAGTGCCAGTTCCAGATCCATTTCGACGCCCAGGGCGTGGCGGTGGGGCAGTCGTGGAAGCCGGCCACCTGCGCGGCCCTGCTGGAGCCGGTGCCGGCCCCGGCGCCCGTGGCAGCGGCACCGGCCGCGCCGCCGGCGCCGCTGCGGATTTCCGCCGACGCGCTGTTCGCCTTCGACAGTGCCGAGCTTTCCGACGCGGGCAGGGCGAAGCTGGATGAAGTAGTCGCGCAACTGGGCGCACGCGCCAGCACGGTGGCGTTGACGGTGACCGGCTTCACCGACCGCATCGGCAGCGACGCCTACAACCAGCAGCTGTCCCGGCGCCGCGCCGAGGCGGTGCGCGACTACCTGGTGGCACGCGGCATTCCGCCTGCCGCCGTACGCGCCGAAGGGCGCGGCAGCGCGCAGCCGCTGGTCGAATGCGGCAACGCGCCGCACGCGGAACTGGTGCGCTGCCTGGCGCCCAACCGCCGCGTGGAGATCGCCGGGATCGGCAGTTGAGCCGGCCACCGCCGGCGCGCGCGTGCGTGGAGTCGGCGCAGGCTTCACAATCGCCGGTGTTGACCGGCGCGCGCCTGCGCCGGCGTCGAAGGGATCGGATGCGGATGGTGTGGAAGCAGTTGCTGCGCTGGGCGGGACCGGCGTCGGTGGTGATATGGCTGGTGGCGCTGGCGGTGTTCGGCGCACGGCTGCCGTTCTACGACCAGATGCGCCACCCGGTTTCGCTGCTGGGCGCGACCGGTGTTCCCGGGGCCGGGATGTTCAACGCCGTGGGGTTCGTGCTGCCCGGCCTGCTGGCGGCGCTGGCCGCGCTCGGCCTGGTGCTGCGCATGCCCGCCGCCGCCTCGCGCCCGCTG
>Ga0206118_100293_pt1 | contig 32356 bp, 29 predicted proteins | sample 3A20Ametagenome_FD_177999 | JGI IMG/M metagenome (GOLD analysis project Ga0206118, IMG submission 177999) | Enriched microbial communities from leaf-cutter ant dump, University of Wisconsin, Madison, United States - 3A20A | ecosystem: Environmental > Terrestrial > Nest > Insects nest > Nest dump... | reverse complement strand
CGGGCTACCTCGGCGATGCAGTACCCGCCCATCCTGTTGTCGAGCGCCCGTCCGCAGAAATAATTGTCCCCAATCTCCGTAAATTCGTCCTGGTAGGTGACAACACATCCGACATGGATCCCTTGTTCCAGGACTTCGGCCTTGGACCTGGCTCCGAGATCAATGCATATATTCTCCATAGACGGCGCCATATCAAGGTTTTTGCCTTTTCGTGTGTGAATGGCAGGCCAGCCGAATACACCTTTGACTATCCCGTCTGCGGTATGAATGTTGACACGCATCGACGGAGCGATGATATGGTCAGAGCCGCCATTGCGGATCACGTAGATAAAGCCGTCGTCAGTAATATAATTGACAAACCAGGAAATTTCGTCGGCATGCGCTTCAATGACGACCCTGTAGGGATGATCAGGATTGATAATGCCATATGCCGTACCATATAGATCCGATCGTACCTCATCCACATAGGGTGAGATATATTCGCTCCAGATCTTCTGACCTTCTTTTTCAAATCCGGTCGGAGAGGCGTTGTTCATATAGCTATATAAAAAATCCCGGCTGTCCGTTTTCTTTGTCTTTGCCATAAAGCACTTTTACTTTAAATATTATCAAAAGGTGTAAAAAAGTGGCCGAAGGTAGTAAAATTCATTCAGGCGTACAATTATTTATTGCCGCCATGCTTTGGGATCGTTCTTCCATTCCATAAGCCCATGTATCTGGTCTTCCCTGATAAGGGACAGCTCCCGGGCCGACCGGATCAGTGTATCATAATCCGTAAGGGTGGAAACCTGGATATTTTTATCCCCGAACAGGCGCTTTGATTCTTCAAAGCCATAGGTAAAAATCGCCATCATGCCGGCGATCCCGGCTCCCGCTTCAAGCAGGGCCTCAATAGCCTGGTAGCTGCTTCCCCCGGTAGAGATCAGATCTTCGATCACCAATACGCGCTGACCGGGGATGAGCTTGCCTTCTACGGCGTTCTTCAATCCATGTCCTTTGGCCGACGTACGGACGTAGATAAAGGGAAGATCCAGCCTGTCGGCCACGAGCATTCCGTGCGCGATGCCGCCTGTAGCCACTCCTGCGATCACGTCACACGGCCCGAATTCCGATGATCTTTCCACAAAACCGCGGCAGATCAGGTTCCTGGCGTCGGGATCGCTCAGGCTCTTGCGATTGTCACAGTAAATGGGAGACTTTATACCGGAAGCCCATGTAAAGGGCTCATCGTAATTAAGATTTATTGCGTTAATTTGCAAAAGCTTTTTAGCTATAGCGCTTTTATAATCCATCATTATTAATAAAGGAATTGTCGCCAAATGTATAAAATTTATATCAACGAGATACCGGTCACCCTGATCAAAAGTGAAATGACCGGCAGCTATACACCCATAAAGGACGACACCCTGATCCTCCCCTATCTCGGCAAGCCAAGATCTCTTTTACAGATCATCGGGCTGTGTGAGCCGCCATACAGGTTTAAGGAGATCATCATTTATGCCCATGAGCCTGAAAAAATAATAGATGCCATCAAGACCCTGGTCAAAGAGATAGTGGCGGCCGGCGGCATCGTATATAATGAATTTAACGAAGTATTATTCATATACAGGCGCGGATTCTGGGACCTGCCCAAAGGAAAGCTGGATCCGGGCGAGACCCTGGAACAGACCGCCATCCGCGAGGTAGAGGAAGAAACGGGGATAAAGGGGCTCTCACTTCATGAGCATATAGGCAATACCTATCATATATTCAGGACACAAAAAAGCAGCAACTACTATCTTAAGAAGACCTACTGGTACCGGATGAGCACCCAGAAACAAGCCATCAAAGTACAGAAAGAAGAAGACATAGACGAAGCGGTCTGGCTGACCGTGCCTACCTTCCTGAAGGAATGTAAGCCTATATACAACAACATCCGGGATATCCTGAAGAAGGTGTAGGGCAGCCGGAAAATTTACCCTGTCCATTTCCGGGATAACGGCCTTTAAATATTTTTACATATTTCATCTGAAAACCAATAGTTTTATTTACCTTTGCGGCGCTAATCAAGATCTTAGTGATCCAATTTGGTAACCATACAAAAAATTAAAATGGGTAATTATTTAAAAAAAGAAAAGATCGGCGAAATTTTCGCAGAACATGGCGGATCTGCCAGCAACACCGGTAGTGTAGAAGGGCAGGTCGCATTATTTACATTCAGGATAGAGCAGCTGTCACAGCACCTGAAGACCAACAGAAAGGACCATGCCTGTACAAGGTCTCTTCTGGCCCTGGTAGGAAAAAGAAAACGACTGCTTCATTATTTGATGACGAAAGATATTGTTAAATATCGCGCCCTTATCGAAAAATTAGGCATAAGAAAATAATAAAAAAGGGTGTTTCAAGATAAACTGAAACACTCTTTTTTTTTGATCACTCCCCTGTTCACCCGACTATACTTACAATTTATTAAATATTTAAAAAGACAAACTAATGGGAAAACAAACTCCTATTTCACATAGTTTTAACCTCCCCGACGGAACTGAAGTCACTATCGAAACAGGCAAGCTGGCAACACAAGCCGATGGCTCAGCCCTGGTTCGTGTGGGGAACACTATGATCCTGGCCACTGCCGTTTCGGCAAAAAAACCCAAGGAAGGCCAGAGCTTTTTTCCGCTATCAGTGGATTATCAGGAAAAATTTGCTGCAGCGGGCCGTATCCCGGGCAATTTCTTCCGAAGAGAAACAAGGCTTTCTGATTACGAAGTCCTGATCAGCCGCCTCGTCGACCGCGCCATCAGACCTCTGTTCCCTGATGGATATATGAACGATACACAGATCATCATCAACCTTATATCAGCCGAAAAGGAAACCCTGCCTGACGCCTATGTGGCATTGGCAGCCTCAGCCGCGCTGACTGTTTCAGACATACCTTTTGAAGGTCCAATCTCTGAAGTACGCGTGGCAAGGATCAACGGCCGGTTTGTGATCAATCCGCCCAAATCCGCATTGGAGCACGCTGATCTTGATTTTATCGTGGCAGCGACAACCCGTGATGTCATGATGGTGGAAGGTGAAGCCAAAGAATGCGACGAGCAGGACCTGATCGATGCGATTAAGATCGCGCACGATGCCATCAAAGTACAGATCGAGGCTCAGCATCAGCTTGCCCAAAAGGTAGGAGGTATTGCCCTCACCAAAAGAGAAGTGGAGATCGCTGAAGTCGACGAGGAGATGTACAGCCGCATCAAGGCCGAGGTCAAAGACCAGATCCTCGAAATATGCCGCGGCGCTCTGAGCAAGCATGACAGGAAGGATCGCCTTGAAGAGATCCTCACCGTTCTTACCGAGAAGCTCACTGAAGAAAAAGGTGAGGAATATATGGAGGAAAACGGGGCCAAGATCAACGAATACTTTGAGAAGATCAAAAAATCAACCATCCGGGAATATGTACTTGACACCAACCGTCGTCTCGACGGAAGGACCCTGGATGAGGTCCGCCCTATCTGGTCGGAAGTAGACTATATACCTTCCGCACACGGAAGCGCTGTCTTCAACAGGGGTGAAACCCAGTCGCTGACCACGCTTACACTCGGAACCAAGCTGGACGAGCAGATGATCGACAAGGCGGTCGAGCTTACCTATGACAAATTCCTGCTTCATTATAACTTCCCAGGCTATTCAGTAGGTGAGGTTAAGCCTATGAGAGGACCGGGCCGTCGTGAAGTAGGCCATGCCAACCTTGCGGCGCGTTCACTGAAGCAGGTCATGCCTAAGGACAATCCTTACGTGACCAGGCTGGTTTCCGATATTCTCGAATCAAATGGCTCATCATCCATGGCAACAGTCTGTGCCGGATCTCTGGCGCTGATGGACGGCGGTATCCAGATCAGGGAGCATGTAGCGGGTATCGCTATGGGCATGATCGCCGAAGAAGGACGGCTTGCCATCCTCACTGATATCCTCGGTGATGAAGATGCGTTAGGGGACATGGACTTCAAAGTGACCGGCACATCAAAAGGTATCTGCGGATGTCAGATGGACATCAAGATCGACGGTCTTCCTTATGAGCAGCTGGAAAAAGCGCTGGCACAGGCTAAAGCAGGCCGCCTGCACATCCTGGGCAAGATGAACGAGACTATCTCCCGGCCTAATCCTGATCTGAAGCCTCATGCGCCGCGCCTGGTAGAGATCATTATCGATAAGAGCTTTATTGGTGCCGTCATCGGCCCTGGTGGAAGCATTATCCAGGATCTACAGGCCAAAACCGGAACGATCATTACTATTGAAGAAAAAGAAGGAAAGGGATTTGTCAATATTGCCAGTCCTGATAAGGCGGGTATCGATGCAGCAGTTGCCAGGATCCGCCAGATAAGCTTTGCCCCTGAGATCGGTGATGTATTTGACGCTGAGGTCAAAGAGATCCTTTCATTCGGCGCAGTGGTTGATTTCGGTGGCAAGCAGGGCCTCCTGCACATCAGTGAGATCGCTCATCAGCGTATCGGTAAGGTGGAAGACGTACTCAATGTAGGTGATAAGATCAAGATCAAGCTGCTTGATATAGACAGGAAGACAGGTAAGTTCAAATTATCTGCCAAGGCATTGATCCCCAGGTCGAACAACAATCAGGAAAAAAGATAATCATTCAGAATTGATCAATAAAAAAAGAGGCTGTCATTGTGCAGCCTCTTTTTTTTTACCGATAAGTTGTTCTGCCTCGCTGGAAAATGTAAAATATGTGTCCACAGATAAAAGAGCTGTGACAACAGTTTTAGGGCAAATATTAATTATTATCTAATATGTTCCGTATCTTTGTCCCCATTCAAATTATTAAGACTAAGATTTATGTCGGAAGAAATCTCAAGGGACGTCAATCAAATCATCCCATTGTCAGGAATGTACGAAAACTACTTCCTCGATTACGCCTCTTATGTTATTCTTGAAAGAGCGGTACCCATGATCGAAGACGGTTGTAAGCCCGTGCACCGCCGCATCCTGCATAGCATGAAGGAGATGGACGATGGCCGTTACAACAAGGTAGCCAATATCATCGGCCAGACCATGCAATATCACCCGCACGGCGATGCATCTATCGGCGACGCGCTCGTAGGCATGGGGCAAAAGGACCTCCTCATCGACTGCCAGGGAAACTGGGGAGATATACGGACCGGGGATTCAGCCGCAGCGCCACGTTATATTGAAGCGAGGCTTACAAAGTTTGCTCTTGATGTCGTCTTCAATCCCGACACGACCACCTGGCAAGCTTCCTACGATGGCAGGAAGAAAGAACCCGTCTATCTCCCGTTAAAATTCCCCCTGCTGTTAAGCCAGGGGACCGAAGGAATCGCCGTAGGTCTTTCTACCAAGGTCCTGCCCCATAATTTCAATGAGCTGCTGGATGCCTGTATGGCCTATCTCCGCAATGAGCCATTTGTCCTCTACCCCGACTTTCAGACCGGCGGGTATGCTGATGTAAGCAATTACAATTCCGGGCAGAGAGGAGGACGCGTGCTCTCAAGAGCTAAAATAGGCATTGCCAACCGGAGTATGCTGGAGATTACCGAGCTGCCCTTCGGAACCACCACTGACCGCCTCATAGAGAGCATCCTGAAAGCGAATGACAAAGGACAGATCAAGATCAAAAAAATAACGGACAATACAGCCAAAGATGTCAGCATCACCATCGAGCTCATGCCCGGTATCTCGCCGGATCAGACCATCGATGCGCTATATCGTTTCAGTGATTGCGAAAGCAGCATTTCGACATCGGCCTGCGTCATCGTCGCCGATAAGCCTGTGTTTATGGCGGTGGAGGAAATTCTCAAAACCAATGTCGATCAAACCAAACGGCTCCTGCAGGCCGAGCTTCAGATCAAGTTGAATGAGCTGCTGGAAAAATGGTTTTTTACCAGCCTTGAGAAGATCTTCATAGAGCAACGCATCTACCGCGATATCGAAGAAGCTGAAAGCTTTGAGGAAGTGCTCGTTATAGTCAGAAAAGGCCTCGAAAAATATGTCTCCACCCCTGGTTTCCCCAAGCCTTCTGAAAAGCTACTTGCCAGGTTGCCGCGTGATATTACCGAGGATGACATCGTGAGGCTTACCGAGATCCGCATTAAAAAGATCTCCAAATACAGCAGCTTTGAAACCGACAGAGAGCTGGAATCCCTACAGGAAGAGATCGCCAAGGTCAGGCATGACCTGGAGCATCTTACCGAATTTACGATCAATTGGTTCCGGTACCTCAAGGATAAGTACGGTAAAGACCGGCAGCGCAGAACCATCCTGACCGAATTTGAGGCCATCGAGGCGGTAGCGGTCGTTCAGAACAATTCCAAGCTGTACGTCAACAGGGAAGAAGGCTTCGTAGGATTCGGGCTTAAAAAGGATGAATTTGTGACCGATTGCTCTGATATCGACGACATCATTGTATTTACCGATCAGGGAAAGATGGTTGTAACCAGGCTGGCTGAAAAAACATTTGTCGGCAAAAATATCATCCATGTGGCCGTATGGAAGAAAAACGACGAACGCACGACCTATAATCTGATCTATTCGGACGGTCCCGGCGGCCGTGCTTACGCCAAGCGTTTTAACGTAACCAGCATCACCCGCGACAAGGAATACGACCTGACCAAAGGAGCTGCCAAGCCCCGCGTGCACTATTTCTCCGCCAATGAAAACGGTGAAGCGGAGGTCGTAAAGGTCGTGCTCTCCTCTGTCGCCAAGGCCAAGATCAAAATTTTCGACTTCGACTTCAGCTCTCAGCTGATCAAAGGCAGGGACTCACAGGGCAATGTGGTCACCAAATATCCGGTCAAAAAGATAACGCTGGCTGAAAAAGGAGGATCTACACTCGGAGCGCAGATCCTTTTCTTCGAAGAAGAATCCGGCAAGCTCAATGTGGATGGCAAAGGTCAACGGATCGGAACAATAGACAACGGCGATAAGCTTGTGATCATATATCAGAACGGAAGCCTCGAGCTCACGCCGGTGGATCTCTCCCTTAAGCTCAACCCGAAAGAGATCGCCCGGATCATAAAATATGAACCCGAACTGATCATCAGCGCCGTACATTATGACGGGCATAAGGGCTGGACGATGGTCAAGAGGTTCAGGATCGAAAATGATGCGACCTTCAATCGTTTTACCTTTATCACCGACCATCCCGAGTCTGTCCTTCTGTATGTTTCCACCACAGAGCAGCCCGTGGTCAACTATGATGTCAAGGTACGTAACAACTGGGTCAGCGACACCATCAACCTCGCCGAATTTATCGATGTTAAGGGTTGGAAGGCCGTAGGCAACCGTCTCAGCTCCGAGAAGCTCAGGAATTTTGATACAGCCGCCGTTGTACAGCCTGAGACAGGGCAGGATCAGCCCGGGAATGCGCATAACATCGGTGACACGATCGAGTTCGATGTGGATGGCAGCCAGGCATCCTTGTTTTAAAGATTCTTTAATTATGAAAAAGAGCATCACCGCGCTTTAAGCATGATCCGGTAAAGACCGGGCGGGCGTGAGCGGCAAAAGACACCTGTAATACCAGGACAGCGTGCTTCGCCCTGTCTGCCGGGTATCAGGCTTTCCTGCAATAAACCAGGTAAAACTTTCAACCAAAGTCTACTTTCATATGTTCAGATTTCTCTTTTTCATACTATTAACGAATATAACCATGCAGGCACAATCGATCTATGACTTCAAGGTCAAAGGACTGACGGGCGGGGAAATAAGCCTTTCCGATTTTAAAGGCAAAAAGATCCTTATCGTCAATACCGCCTCTGAATGCGGCTATACGCCTCAATATGAAGGGCTCGAAGAGCTATACAATAAATACAAAGACAACGGCCTGGTCATCATAGGCTTCCCCGCAAACGAGTTCGGAGGACAAGAGCCCGGGAGCAATGCCGATATCGCGGCATTTTGCCAGAAAAACTATGGCGTCACCTTCCCGATGGCAGCCAAGGTTGTGGTCAAAGGTCCTGGTATCGAGCCTTTGTTCCGTTACCTGACCGATGAAGCCGGAAAAATAGGTGTCGAAGACCCGATCAAATGGAATTTTACCAAGTTTCTCATCGATGGATCGGGCAGGCTGATAAAGGTTTTTGCTCATGGAACCGAACCGCTGAGCGATGAAGTGATCGAAGCCGTGGAAAGCAAATAAAGAGCGGTATCTCCGGGGATTCTCGCCGGATTTGTATATTTGCAGCAAAAGAAGAGACTTTGTCAGAAGTTAAACCATATACCAGCGAAGAAGCAAAAAAAGGGCAGATCGAGGACATGTTTGACAACATAGCTCCAAGCTATGATATGCTCAACCATTTGTTTACCCTGGGCATCGACCGCGGATGGCGCAAAAAGATGATCCGGATGCTTGCTCCCTCCGGTCCGCAATCCATCCTCGATGTCGCAACAGGCACCGGCGATGTCGCCATCATGACAGCGGAGATGCTGCGTCCCCGCCAGGTCACAGGTATCGACCTGAGCGCCGGAATGCTGGAGATCGGGAGGGAAAAGATCCGGAAAGCCGGGCTCGACGACATCATCGTCCTGCAGCAAGGAGACAGTGAGAATCTACCGTTTGAAGAAGGGCATTTTGATGCTGTTACCGTAGCGTTTGGCGTCAGGAACTTCGAAGATCTGAAAAAAGGCCTCGCAGAGATGCGCAGGGTGACCCGCCCGGGAGGCATTGTGGCCATTCTTGAATTTTCGATGCCCCGCAACAGGATCCTCAGCTTTTTCTACCGCCTCTATTCCAAGCACATTATGCCGCTCATAGGCAGGATCACATCAGGCGATCAGGCAGCCTATACTTATTTATTTGAATCCGTACAACAATTTCCTTATGGAGATTCGTTTATTAATATCCTTCGCGAGGTAGGATTTGAAAATAATTCCGCTACACCGTTATTTGGAGGTATTTGTACCATTTATAAAAGTGTAAAATGAGATTTAGCCTGTACCTGCTGGTAAGCCTGCTTGTCGTAACCGCCGCCGATGCGCAGCGGAAAAGGAGCAATGACTACCGGAGCTCCAACTACCGGGATTTTGTATCCAAGCCGTTCTTTTTCGGGCTGACGCTCGGATACAACCAGACCAACTATAAAGTATTCAGATCAGGTCATTTTCTCGTCTCTGACAGCATTACCGGCATCAACTCCGCCAGGGGCCACGGCTTTATCGTTTCGGTCATTTCCAATCTAAAGATCGGCGAATCGATCGATTTCCGCCTCATGCCCACCTTCTCCTTTACGGAAAGAAAGCTGGCCTTCGACCTTATTAACTCTTCAAAAGTCCTCCTGGAAAGAAAAGCCGAAAGCGTATTTGTAGAGCTACCCTTCCAGGTCCGTTATAAGACCAATCCCTATAAAGATATGCGGGCTTTTGTCCTTGGCGGCGTCAAGTACAGCTTTGATGTTTCCAACAAGAACCGCGCGCTGGAGGCACAGAATATCCTAAAGATCGCTCCCACGGATTTTGCTATTGAGATCGGCGGTGGTCTTCAGTTCTTCATGCCTTTCTTTATTTTCTCCCCGGAGATCAAGTACAGCCACGGATTGAATAACATCCTGATATACAACGGGCAGAAAGAAACTTCCAAAGTCCTCGACAAGATCTTTTCCAGGACATGGACCGTGTCCCTCCATTTCGAAGGCTGATCAGTATTTGATACGCGGATCGGTCAGGGCATAGAGCAGATCCACCAGGATATTGATAACCACAAACATGATACAGGTAAAGATCACCGCCCCGAGCACAACAGGTATGTCAAAATCAAGCAAAGCCTTGACCGTTACAGCACCAAGCCCCCTGAAATTAAACACATTCTCCACAAAAAAAGCCCCCGTGATCAGGGATGCAAACCAGCCGCTGATACCTGTAATGATCGGGTTGAGCGCATTCTTCAGGACATGGAGATAAGTGATCTTATTGGAGGGCAGCCCCTTGGCTTTGGCCGTGCGGACGTAAGGCATCGACATATTGTCCAGCATCGCTGATCGCGTAAGCTGAGTGACGATAGACACAGGACGCAGCCCCAGCGCCAGTACGGGCAGGATGAGATTTTTCCATACGACGACCCAGTCACCGTTGTTATCGATCTCAAACAGGGAGCCTGTCAGGTTAAGGCCGGTTACGGGCTTCAGGAGAAAAGCAAAAACGATCGCAAAAAAGATAGCTGTCGCATAGGAAGGAAGAGAATAGCCTATGGTCGAAACCACCATGGCCACCTGCTCGATCCAGCTTCCCTGGCGTACTGCCGAAACAATGCCCAGCGCGACACCGACAACGGTAGCAAATAGAATGGAGCATACCGCGAGAATAATAGTAACCGGTATCGCTTCCAGCAAGATAGCCGTCACAGCACGGCCACTCTGGTAAGATTCCCGCAGATAGGGCCATTTGACAATGATCTCCTTCTCCCCCACGGCTAACAGGGTAAAATATGAATACGATCTCAATACTTCCGCATCGCGGTCCACTATGTTGAAAGGTGAGAGGTCCCTCAGGTAATATAACAGCTGTATGGAGAGCGGCTTATCAAGACCCATGGATCTGCGCTTGGTTTCCACGGTTTTGGCGTCGGAAAGCTGACCGAAGCTCAGTCTTGCAGGGTCGACCGGCGACAGGTAGATGATGCTGGAAATAGTACACACGACCGTAATGATGATCAGGAAACCGTAAGCCGTTTTTTTGAGCGCGTACAGCCACATGGGTCGATACTATTTGCTGAAATAAAAGTACAGTAAAATAGCCGTGCCGAGTATGATCCGGTAGATACCGAAGGAAACAAAATTATTGGTCTTGATGAATTTCATAAATACGGCGATCACCAGATAAGCTACGATAAAGGATACGGCAAAGCCAAATGACAAAATCAGAAACTGGTAGGCATTAAAGCCCATAGCATGCCTGATCAGGAAATAAGCGCTTGCCGCTGTCAATGTCGGGATCGCCAGGAAAAAAGAGAATTCCGCCGCCGTCACTCTGTTCAGTCCCAGAGCCAGCCCTCCGATAATGCTGCTTGCGGAACGGGAGACACCAGGTATCATGGCCAGGCATTGGCACAAGCCGATAGAAAATGCCTTTCCATAGCTGAGGTCACGCAGGGAATGGATAACCGGCCGGGTAAACTGTTTTTCAATAAACAAGAGCAAAACACCACCGACGATCAGGCTGATAGCCACGACAAAGGAATTAAGCAGATGCTCTTCGATAAAGTCCTTGAACAGGTAGCCAAGCGCCAATGCAGGTATCACTCCCACAATGGTCTTAAGCCAGATATCCAGCTTGTCCCGGTCGATATGACCCGCATCTTTATCAAAGATCCACAATCTTTTCCAGAAATAGATCAGGACGGACAGAATAGCGCCGACCTGGATAAACATATCAAATGTCTGTGAAAACTCTTTATCCTGGAATGAAGCAAACTCATTGACCAGGATCAGGTGGCCTGTGCTGGATACGGGAAGGAACTCCGTCAGCCCTTCCACGATGCCCAGGATAAGGGCGATCAGCCAATCGGACATCATGTATTAGTTTCCTGAAGTTTGCTTCCTGCCGACATAAAAGATCGCATATATCTCAATGCCGATCCCGATCAGAATGACAAACGGAGCCAGGGTGATCCTGCGGAAGCTGTATATAACGGATGTATCCCAGGTATTGGGGTCAGGCATAGCGCCGCCCGACATGAGAATATACCCGAGCAACATGACGCCCATACCGATGAGCAGCCATTTGAAATTGTCAGGGCCGAAGACCAGCTTGTCTTTATCGACCGCTTGCCTGGCCGCCTTAACAACAGGCTCAGCGCTAACGGTCACTTTCGAAGTGGTGGGCCTCAGAGGCTGATTGGGAGTAGCAGGATTTTTTTTCTTTTGACTCATTTGATCCGGATTAAAGCTTCAAAGGTAACTTTTACCTTCTTAATTATCAAAACATGTCTTCTCTTCTTAGACGAATATATCTGTTGACTATAATAAATGTCGAAAATACCGTGATCAGGACCCCTCCGAGAATAATGATGCCGAAGAGCATTCCCACTTCTTTCCAGTCAATGATAAACCGCAGATCGGGAATATAGGTCAGCAGCCCGTATATGACAGCGGAAAGCAGGATACAGGCCAGCAAGGCGCTCAAAAATCCGCTCCATACACCTTTCCAGAGAAACGGCCGTTGTATAAAGCCCTTGCTTGCACCGACCAGCTGCATGTTTTTGATCAGAAAACGGTTGCTGTACATCGACAGCTTCAGCGTACTGTGCATGACGGTCAGCGCTATGATCAGGAAAAGCACAGAAATAACAAGAATACCTATACCCACTTTGTTGAGCATCTGTGACACTTTTCCCACAAAGGTCTCCTGGTAATAGACATTACTCACAAAATCAAATTTGCCCATGATAGAAGCCTTGATACCTGCAAGACGCGTAGAATCGAGGTAATTTGCCTTGACATTGAACACGATGGCATCGTTCAGGGGATTTGCCATTTCATCGAGAAGAAAGTCCTCGCCCATTTCTTTTTTCATGATGGAAAGCGCCTCTTCCCTGGTTACGACGTCAATGGTCGCTTTTTTAACAGCTTCCATCGTCCCGATAAAATCTTCCAGGCTGTCGATCTCTTCGCTGGAAACCGAATCTCTCAGCTCGGTAATGACATTGACATTTTCCTTAAAAGAATCAATGAGCTTCGTCGTATTGAGCGACAAGAACGCCATCAGTCCGAGCAGGAACAGGACGAGCGATATGCTTACGATAGAAAGAAAGTAATTGGGTTTAGGCCTTGGGATGCCGTTCGGTAACTTTTGAGCCATGTAGTACGTGCTTATAATTTTGAAATGCCAACCGGCTTAACATATATAAGGTACAAATATATGATTTTCCTATAATATTAGCAGGATTTTTAATATATAACTAAGCCTTATTACAATCTGACACCCATACCCAGCTCAAAATACCTGCCCGGCATCGGCCTGAAGGCGATAGTTTCATAATAGTGATCAAATATATTATTGGCTTTCAGCACAGCATTGCACTCTACTTTTTTCAACCAGAAACGAAAATTATATTCCAGATCAAAGAGGAAATAAGCGGGAAGCGCATATTGATCCAGGTTGTCGGCGGTCGTATAGCGTGATGAGGCATAACGGAATGCTGGCTTTACCGTATGCTTTGAAATCCGGACAGGGAGTGTCACCGATTGCTGGAGCAAAGGCACATAGATAAGCCTGTTGCCCGTCACAGCCGGGCTGCTGACATATCGCTCCACCACTCTCGGATCAGCCAGGGCCAGATTGTAGGTCAGGTCAAAAGATATTTTCCGGGTAAGCTGCCGCTGTAGCTCGATATGCAGGTCCAGTCCTTTTGAGCGCACTTTCTGCACATTAAAAGGCTTCCAGAAGTCACCTACAGTCTGCATCCATGCGATCCAATCGTCGACCGAATTATTGAAGAGAGAGAGTGAAGCCGCCAGGTCCGTTGCGCCATTGATCTGCCGGTGATAATTCAGGCCCAGTTCCCAGGACCTGTTGACCTCCGTCCTGAGATTAGGATTGCCTGAGAGGGGCCAGTAGCGATCGTTGAGCGTGGGCGACTGACTTGTATTTGCATACGCAAGTGTCCACTTCAGCCCCGTAACGATCTTCGTCCCGATGTATAACCTGTACGAAGCAGGTATCCACACACCGTTGCGGAGCATTTGCTGGAAGCTGCCGCCATATTGAATAAAGCCAGAGCTTGCACGGTCTATTTCGGCTGTTCCAAAGAGCTGATCCTCGGCCGGTGCATCGATCTCCGTGCTGTTCACCAGGTACCTGGCGTAGTTGAAATGAAGATTGAGCCGGTGCTTCCACCTCTCATAATTCCACCTGGCCGAAACGGGCAGTGATGTGGTATAATAGGAAAGCGGCTTATTTTCATTCCTCACAGGATAGTACAGCAGCTCGTCATAAAGAAAACCCGCATTAGCAGCGACCTCACCATACAGGCCGGTCGATCTTGACCAGGCAATACCCGCTCTCACAGCCTGGTCTTCCTGGAAAGAATAAGGCCCTGTGGACGTGATCGGTGGCGGTATGCCACGTTGTGTCCGGTTAAAATTGACCCTCAGGTCAAGCCGCGAGCTTCCTAATCCGATCTGCGAAGCATTGCTGATATTGTACTGCCTGACATCGGCATTCTCTAACCGTAGCAGCGGCCTCCGGAAGTCAGTAACGGAATGATAGGTGTAGTCATTGGCTGTCGACAATGCCGCCAATTGGAGGTGGCTCGCAAATCTTCCCTTATGGAAGGTATATCCTGCCGCTGACCGGAAGGTTCCAAAAGACCCGGCAGATGCTGCCAGCAACCATTGATCATGCCGGCCGGGGATCTGATCATTGATCCAGATGCTGCCCCCCGCCCCTGAAATATTGCCTTCGACAGGACTGTTTGATTTATTGAATACGACCTCTGTCGATGCGGGATCGATACCAACCAGGTTCAGGTCGATGGTACCGTTCAAAGGGCTGTTGAGGAGGAAGCCATTCCAGAACACCTTGGTATGGCTTGCGCCAAAGCCCCTGTTCCCGGCCGTCACAAGACCGCCGTCATTATATGATTTGAGGTACAGGCCATCGTTCTGCAGGATTTGCGGTGAAGCTTGCCCTGTATAAAGATAATTGCTGTCTGCTTTGTGCTTTATGACGAATGAAGCTGCGGCGGGAGGCCGGTTAAATGATGAGGTAACCGTCGCTTCCGGCAGCTCTATCGCAGACTCCTGTCCCGCCAACTTAAGCACGCAGACTGACAGGAAAAATAAAAGGCGGATCCGGGTATACATTTGTTAACAAAGGTAAAATTTAATACCGGAATACGAAAATAGTCATCTATGGGTGAACAAACCCGCAAAAAAAGCGCTTATTTACTCGATAAAAATAATCAGTAACCCGCTTGAGCAGCGCGATTAAAAAAATAAAGTTGAGTAATTGGCCAAAAAAATTATTTTTGCGCTCAAATCAAGCTACAGATAATAAATTTTCATGAGATATAAACTATCAAACTTCAATTTTGACCTGCCAAAAAACAGAATCGCACAATTTCCTTCCGAGCAACGTGAATTGTCCCGCCTGATGGTCGTCCACAAGGATTCGGGTAAGATAGAGCATAAAGTATTTAAAGATATCCTCGACTATTTCGAGACCGGCGATGTCATGATCATGAACAATACCAAGGTTTTCCCTGCCAGGCTATACGGCAAGAAAGAAAAAACGGGTGCAATGATCGAGGTCTTCCTGCTTCGAGAGCTGAACAGGGAGATGAAGCTTTGGGATGTGCTGGTCGATCCTGCCCGCAAGATCCGTGTAGGGAACAAGCTGTACTTCAACGATTCCAAAGGCAATGAAGTATTGGTAGCGGAAGTCGTCGACAACACCACCTCCCGGGGCCGCACCATCCGCTTCTTTTTCGACGGCAACCCGGAAGACTTTATGAAGATCCTCGACCAGCTCGGTAATACACCTCTGCCAAAATACATCGCCAGGGCTGCCAACGAGAGTGACAAGGATCGCTATCAGACCGTATACGCAAAATCAATCGGCGCCGTAGCAGCTCCGACCGCCGGCCTGCATTTCAGCAGGGAATTGCTGAAAAGACTGGAGATCAAAGGTGTCAATTTTGCCGAGCTGACCCTGCATATCGGCTTGGGAACCTTCCGTAGCATCGATGTGGAAGACCTGAGCAAGCATAAGATGGAAGCCGAATACTTCAAAATACCGCAAGAAGCTGCCGACACGGTCAATAAAGCCAAAATGGAGGGTCACCGGATATGTGCCGTGGGAACGACTTCCATGCGTTCCATCGAATCGGCGGTATCGGCTGAAGGCATGCTGAAGGCTGCGGAAGGATGGACCAATAAGTTTATATTTCCTCCGTATCCGTTCAATGTAGCCAATTGCATGCTGACCAATTTCCACCTGCCGAAGTCCAGCCTGGTCATAATGGTAAGCGCTTTCGGCGGACACGAGCTGATCATGGAAGCATACCAGGAAGCCATTAAAAATGAATATAATTTTTATTCATATGGTGACGCGATGTTAATTATTTGATCCTATATATTGTTATACATCTAAAATTTATTTAAAAAACCTACTAAATCTTTAAATATGTATTGGACACTAGAATTAGCACACCACCTGGAGGATGCGCCATGGCCGGCAACACGTGATGAGCTCATAGACTTTGCTATTCGTTCAGGTGCTCCTTTGGAAGTAATTGAAAATCTTCAGGAAATGGAAGAGGAAGGCGAAATGTTCGAAGGTATTGAGGATGTTTGGCCGGATTATCCCCGAAGAGACGACTTTTTATTCAACGAAGACGAATATTAAATTAAAGCTAAAAATAAGCCGACCGCGAATCGGCTTATTTTTTTTAAACCCGATCCGTTGAGAAAAAAGATCAATATAGCCATAGACGGCTATTCCGGTTGCGGCAAAAGTACCCTTGCCAAAGCGCTCGCGCAAGCCCTGGACTATATTTACATCGACTCAGGCGCCATGTACCGCGCAGTTACCTACCACATGATCCAGTGCGGTGTCAATCACCTGGATGACCATGAAGTAGAAAAGGCGCTGGAAAATATCCACCTCAATTTTGTCCGCTTAGGCAATGTCAACCAGCTCACTCTCAACGGCAGGCACCTGGAGAATGAGCTGCGCACCATGGCCGTCAACGAAATGGTAAGCCATTATTCGACCATATCCAGGGTACGAGCCAAGCTCGTCCAGATACAGAGAGAGGTGGCCGCTCAGAAAGGATTTGTAATGGATGGCAGGGACATCGGCACTGTAGTCCTGAAGGATGCTGAGCTAAAATTATTCCTCATCTGTGATATGGATGTCCGCGTAGCAAGACGGAAAAAAGAGCTGGACGAAAAAAATATTTTCGCTACATTTGAATCAGTCAAGCATAACTTTATCGAGCGTGACCGGATCGATTCCACGAGAGAGGACAGTCCTTTGCAGCAGGCGCCTGACGCCATACTGATCGACAACTCATACCTCGGCTCTGAAGAGTTGTTCAGGAAAGCGCTTGATCTTGCGTATGAAAGAATCTGATCGAAGCTTATGCAACTATTTATCGCGGTACTCGCCTCCCTCTTCTCCGTGGTCAACCCCATAGGGGCGCTCCCCGTATATACTTCCATGACTGAGAGCTATTCAAGGAAGGAAAGAAACAAGACCGCGCTGCATACAAGCATCTACTTTACCATGATCTGCCTGGTATTCTTTTTGGGCGGATCCTATATCCTTAGCTTTTTCGGTATTTCCATACCCGCGCTCCGGCTGGCAGGCGGGCTCGTCATCCTCAACAGCGGCTTTAACCTTCTGAACGGCAAGGTGATCAGGGCCGAGGCTATCAACGAAAAGATGAAGGAAGAGGCCAGGCAGAAAGAAGATATAAGCTTTAGCCCGCTTGCCATGCCCTTGCTGTCCGGGCCGGGATCGATCTCGCTGCTGATCAGCCTGTATTCGATCAATGAAAGCTGGGAAGCAAGAGGGATCATCATCGCCGTGCTGTTTGTACTTGGGCTGATCGTGTACATCATGCTGCTCAGCGCACCCCTTATCGCAAGGCTGCTGGGAGAGGCGGGCATGAAGGCCATCACCCGGATCATGGGCTTTATTGTCATGGCCATCGCCTGCCAGTATATAGTTAAAGGCGCGACGAGCCTGATCGCCCAGCATTGACCGGATCTTATCTACACATATAACTACGCCTGTAATGGTAAATAATTTTTCACAGACCAACTCCTATATCAACCAGATCGTATTCGAGCTGCGTAATATTATGATCCAGAAAGACCGGCCCCGGTTCAGGAACAATCTTGAAAAATTCGGGATGATCATCGGCTATGAGCTGTCAAAAGGGCTGTATTACTCTGCCGAGGAGGTACAAACCGTCCTGGGCTCGACAGTCGTCGAAACGCTGGATGACCGGATCGTCATCATCTCCATCCTGAGAGCAGGATTGCCGATCCAGAACGGCCTGCTTAAGCTCATGGACTACGCGGAGGTGGGCTTTATATCAGCATACAGGCGGGAACAACCCGATGGGAGCTTTGATATAAGAATGGATTACATAACCTGCCCGGATCTCTCCGGTAAGGTTGTCATCTTTACAGACCCGATGCTGGCCACAGGCGCTTCGCTCGACGCATCGATGAGGATGGTGGAAAGCTATGGCACGCCGAAGGAGGTTCATGTCGTATCCCTGATCGCCTCAGAATACGCCATCGAGCAGGTGCGCCGCCTCTACCCCTCCGTCAGGATCTGGGTAGGCGCCGTAGATGAGGAGCTCACAGCCAAATCATACATCGTTCCCGGTCTCGGTGATGCCGGCGACCTGGCCTATGGAGAAAAGCTGCAGGGCTGAATCCTGCCTTAATTGACGATCATCAGCTTTTTAGCACAATGAAAACGCCCTGAGACATCCTTGAATAATAACGAATACATCCCCGGACTCAGCCCGGACTGGTCGAAAGACAGTGTGGAGGTCCCACGCGATACACATACCTTTTTTTCAACCCTTCCCTGCGTATTGACCAGCTCTATGCTACCGGCAAAGTAGGAAGGTATAAGGATGTCAAAGTTTCCATCGCTAGGGTTAGGCATGACCGTCACCTGGCCGGCATCAAAAGGTGCAGCGGTATTCAGCGGAATACAGGCAGACGAATCCGCATCACAGCTCAGCAGTGCGTCACCGCAGAAATCCATGTCAAAGGTCAGCTGTTCGCTGGTATTGTACAGGTTGATGGCCAGGTAATAGACATCGCCAGCCTCACAATCCAGGGCGGCCAGGAAGTTGTTCTGAGTATCGCACCCCCCACCCTCATAGACGTCCGTCTCATCGGGCGAAAGCCCGAGATTGCCATTACAGTCCCCGCCACCGGCATAGCTGCACCGGACGGACTGCTTGGTATAACATCCGAGGTCATTGACCTTTTTAAATACAATAAAATCAATATCGACCTGCGACCGGGGCTTGATCGTAAACCAGAACCTCCCGTCTCTGATGATCTGAAAGGTGTACCAGATCGAATTCTGCTCGCCATAAGTATTGCCATAGCAAAAATCGCCCGTATTCAGCTCGTACATCAGGCCGGGCGTACCGGGGAAGGTGACGGTTCTGGCCTTTTTATCACAGATAAGCTCTGCACCCGTACAATCCGACTTCAGGGGAGATTCGATGACCTTCAGCTCCCAACAGATGCTCTGTCCCTCATAGTCACATGAATTGTACGCACGTACGCACAGGTTGTGCGTGCCGATGCTTAGAAGCGGGATCCTGAATTCCGAAGTTCGCCCGTAACCGACCACCACGCCGTCGATGGACCATTCGTAGAATTGCGCCCATTCAAACGGAGCGACACTGAAGGTATTGTAATTGTAGATAAAGACCACGTTATTGCCTTTCAGAGACGGATCAGCCGGTAAGGCGACCGGCTCCGTGATCGTCGTTATGAAAAACGTATCTGTTTCCGTACATCCGATCTCATCCTTGATCTGAAGCGTCAGGGTCAGATCATGATCGGTCAGAAGATACACCCAGTTGTCGGTCGAACCTGTGGACCACTGGTAAGTAAAATCATCGCCCGTTCCTCCTCCGGGATATACTTCCAGGTAGAAGAAGCTGTCGAGGCAGTTGACAAGATCGGGCTCGACATTGCTAAAGATTGCCGGAAAGACCGTCACCTCCGCTGTCACCGTATCACCCGGGCAGCCTGTAGCGCTCAGCGGTACTATCTTATAGATCACTTTTTTGTTTTCATCCGTATTGTTTACCAGCAGCTGGTCTATCGGCCCGTCCCCGCTTTTACCGGCCATGGCGCCCACAATGCCTTCCGGCGCTATGACCTCCCAGGAGAACGTGCTTCCGGCAGGTTCGACATGGATATCCGGCCTGAATCTTGATTTGCTGCATATCAGGTCATTTTCCGCCGTCAATGAGGGCTTTTCACAGCAGGAGACATTGAACCGCCGGCTCGCCATCACGCTGCCACTGCAATAATTGCTCCTGTATCCTCCCGTCTGGCCATCTCCAAAATAGGCCATAGAGACGGTATAGTCATTACAGTCGCCCGGGCAGGCATCACAGGGTATCTTCAGGGTAAAGGTAACCTCATGTGTTCCGGACCGGTTGTCTCCCCATGCCAGGTTCGGCTCACTGCTCCCGCACGTTTCTGAAAAGGCAGGCCCTACCCAGGCTGCCGGCATCGGCGTTCCGCTTGAGGAGCAGGCCTCTTCTCCCCCAAAGGGCACAAAGCCCGGCTGCCCCTTCATAAGAAGTCGTCCATCGGCCGGATCATAACCCACCAGGCACGCGTCGTCCTGCTCCGCCTTCCATGTCAGGACACCCTCCTCCACCCAAAACCAGGTGTTATTGCCGGAAGGGCGGACACTGTTGTCCGGTTCCTGTCCTTGCTGATAGTCATAACAGGAAGAGATCTGAGGTACGATGCTGTGGAGCCAGTTATCCCCTTTTCGGTCGAAAGCGACCCGGTACCTGACCCTGATCTCTTCACATGGCTTAAAAGGGCCGGAAAGGGGTGAGCCGAGGCTCGTGCCGATGATATCCAGGCTCTGGCGGAAAAGGCACGAATCGGTCGCATAGAATAAGGTGATACAAAGGTCAAAATCGCCCTCGGCCGCATTATCATCCGTCACCACCAGGAAATAGTCGGTCTGCGGGGCCAGGCTCGTGATCGAAGGATTGCACTCCACCAGGCTGTCACAATATTTAAGCAAGGCCACTTTAGGGTGCCGGAGCGCATCGGAGCTGACGGAAAACTGCGCCCTGTTATTGTCACCGGTATTGAAGCGAAACCAGGCAGCGGGATTGGCCATCCAATCACATCCCTGACCCTGGTCGAGCTTGGGACCGGCCGGCATTCCTTCATTGCATCCCGTAAAACAGTATTGTATCCCTGACACGGGTACGCTTAAGACACGCGCCATATCGCAGGAAATATTATCTGAGCACGGGGCAGACTGGCTAAATGCCGGATTTATGCCTGAAAATAATACAAAAAGTATAACTGTACAAGTTCTGATCATAGCCTCAGGAGTTAGTTTTCCGGAATCAAAATGAGGTCATTACCGGCAGCGATAACGGCTTCATATTTAGATGCAACAAATTAATAATTTATACACAAACGTTTTAGATCTTAATCAGCTTTTCTCTTAAGATCACAACGCCATTGACATCCTTTACCTCAATGATAAAAAATCCCGGGACCAAGTGTTGAACTGAGATCCGGCTGTCGCCTGACAGCGTATTGGCCGGACCGGCTACTTTTCTGCCTGACAGGTCATAGATATTCACTGAGCAGGCTGTTCCGTATTCACCTTCTATCCTGACCAGGTTATCAGCCGGGTTGGGATAGATCTTAATCCTGTTTTTGACCAGCGGCTTATCAGCCAGCGAGATACAGACTTTGTCATCACAGGACATCAGCGCATCGCCGCAGAACTCTATACCGAATGTACCACCCAACCCGGAATAGCTATTGACCAGCAGGTAATACCGCTCCCCGGCTTTACAATCCAACGGCTTCAGGTAATTGTCCCATTCATCTTTACATTCAGGCCCTTCTGCCACATCCTCCTTGCCCGGTATCAATCCCGTGGCGCCTGCACATTTTGCAAATGAGCATCGTACAGGCTCTTTCAGATCACAGCCCTCCGCAGACCGGAACACGACAAAATCCACATCATCCGATGATTGCGGATAGAGCGTAAACCATAACTGCCCGGCCTTCGCCATCTCCCACGTAAGCCAGTGGGAATAGGATTCAGTGATACCGAAATCACAGCCGGCACTCCCGCCTAACTCTTCTAAAAATCCAAAGCCGGGCTGATAGCTAAACTCCCTCAGGCTTTTATCACACACCGTATCTGCACCCGCACAATCGGCGTTACTATAGCCGTCGATCACCCGGATCAGGTAGCAGCTTCGGAGTGTATCCGGGTTACAATTAAAGGCATGGATGCACAACTCATACTCACCCGGCCCTACCAGGCTGAAGTCAACCGGGAGAGGACGCTGATCGCCGGCATATTGGCCGTCGAAGGTCCAGAAATAATTTGTGGCATTCGGGAAGGGGTCGACACCGTATACCGCGGTATCTCCGGTCATTACCAGTGCGGGCCCGTATAAGGCCAGATCATCCGGGAAACCCACCGCCTCAGCTCCCGTTAACCGGACCCGAACCGTATCGGTAACGGTACAGCCTCTTATATCCGTCACCGTAAGCGTCAGGAAAGTATCTTTGGAAACGAAATAATTCAAATGGTCCTCCGTGCTTCCGTCCGGCCAGGCATAGGTATATACCCCACCTGTACCACCGGACACATGAGGCTCCAACAGTATCTCAGACGCTCCGCATACCTGGATGAGGGTGTCCAGGCCGCTTCTGAGCTCCGGCAGGGCATACACGAAAAAAAGTCTCTCCGTGCTTTCACAGCCTTGTGGAGTGATAGATCTGACAGCATAGGTCACCTCCTTCAATTCACCGGTCGTATTTTTCAGCTTCTGGTAAAACACTGGTCCGGAGCCGGAGGCAGCCCCTTCTACCCCATCAGCGGACAGTACGGTCCACTCCAGGATCGTATTGGGGATAGACACCGAAAAATCAGTATTGATTATCCCGCTATAGCAGATCGTGTCGTTTTCCAGGTCGAGCTGAGCCACCCGGCAGCAATCGACGATCAGCTTTTTTTTCAATAGCACGTTACCATTACACTGGGGGTTACTCCATCCGCCGGTAGTTCCATCGGTAAATGAAGCCATACCGACCACCAGGCCCTCTTCATCCTCATTGCATGATGTACAGGCATCGCAAGGAATGGTCATCGTGAAGGTAAGCGCTTTAACAGAAGAGGTATTACATCCCTGACTAATTCCCCAGGAAGCATTGGGATCGGTCGATCCGTTGCAGTTTCCTGATGCATTGGTGACCACCCAACCAGCAGGCATCGGAGTGCCATTAGTGCTGCCACAACTACCGTCAAAACTGGTAAAGGGCATACAGCCGGGTGTCCCTATCAGGCATATCTGCCCCTGGGAATTAATACCAAGCGCACTTGGAGGATTATCGATCGTGGGCTTCCAGTAAACGGTTCCGGCGGGGTACCAGCTAAGATTAGCTCCATTGGTTCCGTCCGGATATCCGGCCAGTTGAGGTAGTGTGCTCCCCCAGCATGAGCTCAGGTATGGTATAAAGCTATGTAACCACTGACAGTCGACGCCGGAATAAAAGTCGGTTGAATAGCGGAAGGTCACTGTCTCACAAGGCTGGAAGGGTCCGCCCAAAGGGGAGCCCATGTTTGCCCCGATGATCTCCAGCCTTTCATCTTTGATACAGGGGGTTACGGTCTCAAGCAGGGTGATGCACAGCTCAAACTCACCTTCCGCGCCGTTCTGATCCGATACGCCGATGTAGTATTCCGTATGCGGCTCCAGGATGGCAGTCTGTGGATCACACTCCAGCACCGTATTACAATCTTTGAGCAGGACAAGATGAGCATCCGGAAGGTCCGTGCTGCTGAGGTCGAATACAGCCGTATTGGCCGGGCCTGTATTGAACTTATACCAGGCAGTGGCATGTAACAGGGCTCCGTTACAGTTCTGGATCGCACCGGGCGGCATATTCCTGTTGCATCCCGACACGCATACAGCATCCGCTGTATGTGGTATATTTATGATATCGCCATAGGAGCAGGTATAGTTTTCAGCGCAGGAAGGGCTGCCCGTGACATCCGCAAGACACAGGCCCGAAAAATCCGCGCCGGGTTCTGCGGTCGCGATCATGAGATAGACCGTACTGCCGGGCTCCAGGTTCTTAAACTCGTACTGATCGGATAGGACGCCACAGTAGAAGGAATTCCAGGATGCCAGCGAAGGGGTGCCGGCGCAGCCGTCAGGGAAGACAAGCAGCCCGATCGCCATCTGTGGCGTCAGGTTATTGGGACCCAGATCCACGATCAGCTTCCTCGAGTCGGCTCCCAGGTTGTACTTATAGAACACGGCCCTCTCAAGATAGCTGTCCGGGCAGCCCGGAAAGGTAAAGTCCGCATCCGCCCCGATGGTCGTTCCGGAAACACAATCGCCCGGATCTACCAGTATAGCAGCACAAGGCTTATCGTTGGCGGGTTGAGAAAATAAGGTATCGGTTGATCCGAAACAAAAAAAGGAGATCAATAGTAAGTAAGTTTTCATCCTGTTTTAATCTTTATTTTAGGTAAGCTATTAAGAAACAGATCTAAGCAGCCATACGGAATAACACTTCCCGGCCAGCGAAAATCAGTCCACTAAAATACACTTAATAAGATAAAAAGCACTACCGGTACGTAAAAAATAAAAATATCCCGTCAGGCGTGGGTTTCACCTATGTCCGGGCAGCTGCAAACTTCCAGCTTGCAATGTTATTTGTAATGACGCACATTGGAAATTTGCGGATACAACGACGTAGGCACAGCCTGCGCCTGACTTGTACAAAGAAGCCAAATGGAAGTGAGTACGTATCGTATCTATTTATCAAAATTGATGAGCCATAATAATCACGACTTCCTAAAATAGCAGAATTGGATTATTGATTACCCGGGTCAGTATCCCCTGCTTTGAATTCTAATTCTGTCTGTTTAGGGATGTCTGGTATTGCTACAGAGTTCAATCCTGAATCTATTGACAGATTCCTTAATGCCGCATCGTTGGTATAAAGGCACTCGACCCTTTGAGCATGAGCAATGCCTAATATCAGCAGATCGTATTTGAGCCTGTTTCGCAGATGCTCTCCTACCAGCGTGTGGTCATCTGAATAATAATCCCTCCAATCCGTCTTGTGTGTATTCCAAATTTCACCGGCCTTGTATGCAGCGAAATTATCCAACGGAGCTACTTTAAAGCTTGTGTTAATTATTCTCATCAGTTCGTTCCTGGCAGCGACATCAGATATAGGAGCAAGCAATTCGGTAATGACGGGTGTGGGCATAATAATAGTTTTATTCTCTGCTGTCACCCAATCCAAAAAGTTTTGGCACTGTTCTATCATGTTTTCCTGTCCCGGAGAGGCTATTTTTTTAATACCCCAGATGCAGATCATGCTATCAATGCATATAAGTGCGTTCAAAGTGCTTTTATTTATAAGTAATCATTGATATTCTCCCGATCCCAGTAATCCCCTATAGCTTCTCTGAGCTTTTTAAATGCTTCGTTTGCCGGGGTATATGAATATTCCTTTACTATTTCCGATAGCTTAAACTCTACTATCTGATTTGTGGATATCGACCACCTGGCCTCACCCTTGAAGCCGATCTCTTCATAAAGGTTTTTCGCGAGTGTCTTGGCTATTGACTCGGTCACGTTGACTATTATCCGCTGCCCGCCCGTTAATTTGATCCAGGCAGTAGGGTCTGCCCCGCCTACACGCTGTACAATCCCATATATCGTTGTCTCACCGGAAATTATATCATTGATATCATGTACGATATCGGTATTAGCATCTATGCTGGCGAGAACGTTCCCGTTGTATATAAAATCGGCATAGCAATTTTTGGCACGCACCACCTTCTGCACGCTCCTTAATGCCTCAATTGATTTAGGTGGTACCGCGGCATAATTATTGCCCGCTATGGCCGAACCTATACTTGTAAAGGCTGCAATAAACAGGGCCCTGACATTAGGCAGGAAAAACAGGTGAAGACTGTTGTTTTCGATTTTAACCGGGCTGATGAAGAGCTCTTTGTCATCTAAGTCATGATGACTGGCGAGTATATATACTTTCAGAGCGTTTTCCAAATTGTCAATGATCTCTCCAACCTCCTTTGATTTGAAGGTAGTAGGCGCAATATTATTGCCATGCAACCTAATCTCTAATATCTGATCAGCATCATTCAACTTTTAACATATTGAAACAAATTTAAACGATTTTTTTTCATAAAAGATTGATATTTTTTTATATTTAACATCTGTTACCCGCATATTTTCTTACCTTCTGATATAAAATATGTGTTATCTACCCTACCGGGCGCAGGTTGCACACGCCCCGGTAACTGCAAACTTCCAACTTGCGATGTTATTTATAATGATGCCAATTTGAAATTTGCGGACACAACGACGTAGGCACAGCCTGGAATGCCAAGCGGTTTTTCATGAAATATATTTTCGGATTAAGAATCAGTAAGGCTGTTGAGTGAAAGTTACATTTGCGTTTGTGTGATGGCAGGCTTACGGTTTGCAATGTTATGTGTATGGTTGTGCAAATTGGAAATTTGCAGACGCGGCGACGTAGGTGGAACCTACATAGAAATCAACAATAAGTACGGCAGTTAAGCGTAGGGCTTCGCCTACGTTTGTGTGGCTGCAAACCTCCGGTTTGCAATATTATCGATGAATCACAGCGACGCCGGCTCTGCCAATGCCTAACCGGGCCTGCAAAAACCGGCTACTCCCCGCGCGACAGATGACTACTTACCCGACAGCATCTCCGTGAGCCGCAAGATCTGGCTCCGCAGGAAGGCATTCTCCTCATTGGCCTGCTTCAGTGCCATCTGGTAGCCCTGTTCGGCAGATGATGACGGTCCCTGACTGGCATAATTGGTTTGTGTCTCTTGGTTACTCATATACATTTGATAAATCGTGGTATTATCTACCGCAATAATCTGTGAATAGTGTACGGAGAAGTAGTCGGCCAGCTGCATGATGCGTGATATGCTGATATCAGTCACACCGCGCTCTATATTGCTGTAGGCCGAGGCAGATATGTCGAGGTCGGCACAGAGGGTCTTGACCTCTATGTTATTATTCTGGCGGATCTTTTTGATGTTATCGCCGATCTTTTTCTTCACGGCGGCGATGTTGGAGTCAGTCATTTTAGTCATAGTGCATAAATTTCAGTAAAAGTAAAAATTATTTTACACAACAAGATATTTTTTAGCCTGGATGTGATGGTTATAACATTGCCCGTTTATACCTTTACCCCCACACTTACATCATAACACCATTGTACAATTTTTTTAACCGTTAAAACCTTATATTTACATCATGAATACCTTGCAACGCTGCTTTTCCGGAAGCAAAAGAATCCGTCATTTCCTGCTGCTGACCCTGTTGCTCACCCTATGGCTGTCCTCCTGCCAGAAGGAGCTCGTGCCGCTTCAGGGCTCCGGCCTCACCGTGGAGGAAGCCCGAGGGCTCTATGAGCAGGATCCGTCGCACAGCGCCCTCGGCGTCAGAGATGGCGTGGAGGATCCCGACGCTCCCGTATATGAGATAGACTGGGAGCACGCCCGGAGCTACCGCTCCCAGGGCAAGGGCGTCGATGTGGTGGAGGCCGTCATCATACAGGGTCCCGGCAGCATACCGGTGTACAACAGCGGCGCTTCCTTCGACACGACGGCCCATCTCCGCTACCAGACGCAAAGGAGGCTGGTGGTGATAAAGAACGATCAGAGCCGGACCTCGATGTTTGTCCTGAAGATATCGCCTGACGCCGCCTCCCTCACAGGTATCAGCGCCAGGATAAGCGGCACGGACCTGGACCATTATCACCCGGATTTTGAGGGCATCCTGCAGTTTTCATCACTGAAAGACACTATCTACCGGACCTTCTTAGTGAAGCAGGGAGCGGACATAACGATAGGCCCTCCGGGGCTAAGCTCTCACGCTACAGGCGGCCAGGGCATAGAGACAAGGGATATCGACTGCTTCCCGCTGATCATACCGGTAGGATGCCCGTGCTGCGGGCACTTTCCGGGCGAGAGCTGCAGATGCAGCACCCAGCCGTATTATGAGAGCGTGATATGGTGCTTAAGCACCTTTGGCGGAGAGACAGGGAGCGGGACGGGCTACGACGATTATGTTCCGCCGGGAGATACGGGAACAGGGACGACGGGAGGCGGAGGCGGCACACCGTATCATGAGCTGAGCTCATTTTCCAAAAAGCAGCTCAAGGGCTACCTGCAGGCCCTGAAGGTGAGGTATCACTTTACGTTGTCGTTAGATGAGCTGATCCGGCTCAGCAGCGGCTGCTATACGGTCGATCCGGATACGGATGAGGTGACCTTCGATGAAGGCTGCGCGATAAGCGCTATTGCAGACCAATACCTAGACCTCATAGACTACTCGGATGATTATCAAATAGCTCACAGTTGGCTGACTACGCACCCGGAAAGCCTAAGTGTTTTGTTAAATCATAGGAATGCCAATAGCAACAAGATATGGATAAATGCATTCCATGAGGAGGCAATACCACTTGCAAAAAATGGTATTTGCGATGCCTTAAATCCAGATTTTGTAAATTGCGTAGCCGATAAAATTGCTTTCGATGAATTCGGAGAAGCTGCGAATCTGTTAAATCAGATAGGATATGAAACTTATGAAGAAAAGATGGAATTCATATATGATATGAGCTTACAAACTTACGATGATGCTCCATGTCCCACGTGTTCGGTTGGGCAAAGGGAAATCCTTTTCTACAGACATAACAAAGCAAGGGAAAGATTAAAATGTATCTTAGAACAGTTATCAAACTATGATGGCACAAATCCAAGTACAGTACGACTTGCTCTTGATGCTAATTTTGGAGGAAATCATTCTAAAATAATAGCAAATGTCATTAAGTTTAAATTATCTGCTATAAGAAAACGTTCTGTTGAGGCTACTTATGCTATCCAATTAACCGGTGAAGGCCTTTGTGGGACTTTGACTCAGGCTTGGGCCTATCCGGGATTCCAGATAACAGATATTAGATTATGTGATCCGGTATATTGGAATGGAAATGAACAAGAACAGTGGGCGACTCTGATACATGAATGGATGCACCAATATCAAGCCTTAGCAGATGTGGCATATCATGGAAGTGTTGAATACGAAAACCTTAACACAATTCAACATCTTGTCAATGCTGACTCTTATGCACAATTTGTAAGAAGTGTTTGTCCATGAAAAAAATATTTATTCTTTGTTTTATAGTAAGTCTTTGTTTTTTTTCTTGTGTTTATACAGAGGAGAAAACTCCAGCTCAGGACTTCATGATATTATTTGAAGAAAATGATCCAACTCTTTCCTTCTCATCGAGAATCAAATGGACAGAAATAGACACGACATGGTTACCCGGCAGACAAATTGCCTATGATATTCATGTCCCTGCGATTCGTTGGGGACGGGGCATTTTTTTAGGTTATACCTATAGAAGCAATGATCCAGAGGTCGACCGCAATTTATTTTATATAAGTAGAGGAGGCAAAGAGATTTATTCTATATCTATTGCTGAGATTAAAGCATTAAAATATATTACCATAGATACGAAAAACGTATTTATTCTACCCTCAAATAAGCCATAATGAAATGCTTAATAATGAAAAATGCAACAAAAGTAAATTTTCTTAGGACTTCCTTTATTTATCTCCCGTTATTGATTATGATGCAAAATATAACAGCACAACTTACGATCAATAAAGACATTATGGCGGCGTATGAGATACAAAAAGCGAATACAATAGAAGAGTTGCGGGACTTTAGTGAGATTGGTCCATACGTAGGAACTGCCTTTATAACGTATAACAAGGAAGATACCCTCAATCGGAATGAAGCCGTGTTCCCGGTAAAAAGGAAGGATACGTTTACCGTTCCCACAGTGATAACTGAACGGGATAAGGAAACTCAAGAGCTCAATGCTGATGTGATGTATGTATTTTCAAAGTATAGTGGAGATACCTTATACTGCAGGATGGGCTTCTTCTATAGCACTGCGATAATAGAGCATAAGGTATTCCAAGGTAATGTACAAACAGAATACAAGGAGACTATGGGTGACTTCAAAGCGTTAAAACTGGATATAGCTGACACACTTACAAATACAGTCACCATTCCCATAAAGATCAAAAAATTTGAATTGAGCACAGCTGATTTTAAACCGGATGAAACTATGTATGGCTATTGTGAGCTGGAAACAGCTCCTTTTTACAGGTTGATAGATCCCGAAGACAGTAATTTGCTGAAAGTGAAGAAAAGATTGAAATATTACTTTAGCCTCAAGATCAGGGGAGATAAAGATTAATTGAGCTGTGTTGAGATACAGGCATTTCAGAGCTTAAGAACAGTTCGATCATGAAAAATATTTTTCTGATAGCCGTTATATATGCACTATTTCTTAATACCGGATGCGTAAGCAAAATCGGTCGGGGTGATGACTATACGTTTTATGTGCAATTCAGGGATAACGATAGTATCGTGAGGATAGGAGATTCTTTAAAGCTCAAAATTGAGGATAGGGGTTTTTATCGTGATGAAGAAAATAACAACAAGAGCGGACCGGTCTATTCCATTACCTTTTTCGGGACCAGGTCAGGGAATATATCCTTCTTAGGTGTTAAAGTAAAGGAATACAATCCTTTAAAAAAAGAACGATTTATCATTCATTACAAAAACAGGTCTGCTATCCATTTCACTATAGAGGACCTTTTGAAGGAAGAAACTCATAAGATTGGAAGCAGGGATGTAATAACGATAGGCCTATGAATAAAATATTCTTTTGGCTTTTATTCTTGTTCACGGCCATTCATGCTGCTGCGCAGGTGCCGGATGAAGCTGTGAAAGACCGCTATAAAGCTTTGGAGAAGACCGTACCAGATTTCATCGGAGAAATGGGCAATATATACGGTTCCAGGGGTCTGGTCCTTTTTGAGGTGCTGTATGTAGATACATTGAACAAAGATGAAATAAAAGACAAAGGTCCTTACGGCATTTTATATAAGTTCTCCGAAGAGGATCCTGAATATGAAGGTGTGGACAGGGAAAGAACCGCCAACTCGATGTGGGTATTCCCTAAGATCATTAAAGATACGCTCCTGCTTGGTTTACGTTCTGCTTTTCATACGACAGGCATACAGCATATACTATGCCGGGGAGATGTCGAGACAAAATATACGGAAACCTATCGGAAAAATAAATTATTCAAGCTGAATAGAACCGATACATTGGCCTGGCAGATCCATGTTCCGGTCACAGTCACAGCGTTTGAGCTGAGTACATGGGATTTCATTCCGGATCAAACAGTATATGGCTATTGTGAGCTTGAGACGGCGCCCTATTATCAGCTTATAGATATGAGTGGATCTGTTATTCTAAATATCAGAAAAAGGATGAAATACTATTTTAGTTTTATCATAAGGCCGGAGGAGTGATCTGCCTTTGTCTCATGTCAGCAATAAAAGATCGTTTAAAAAAGAGCTTGAATAGCCGGATAGCCAGGATATTATTTGTGATCTCGGTGATATTTGCTTATGGACTGATTAGCTACTTATGTTATTCGATCTATAACAGGCATATCGGGAAAAGCGACTTTGGTTTGAGTGAGATCACAAATCCTATAGTATTGTTTATTTCAATGCCGATAGTCTTTTATGTATATTTTACAATTTCCTTTTTCAACCAGGCATCCATTGTTATTTTTTTTACCTGGACCCGGCTTATTCGTCCTGCCAGCTTTGCCCGCTTCCTGGTAGTAGGCCTTGCCGGCTTATTGGCCGCTTACCTGCTTGGCTTCCTGATATTTCCTTTTACTAAGGATTGGGCTTTTTTATTTGTTTATGATAATAAGCCAAGATGGTTTGGTGATACAGAAAGCGGCAACTTCATCGGCAATATTATTATCGGCACACTGCTGTCTTGGTCCTGGTTCCTGCCCTTATGGTATTACAAGCTGGGGGACTGGTTCTGGGGAAGAGGTAAGTATGCAAAAAATGAATGATCATGCGCATTGTATTTATTTTATTATTTCTTTCATGGATTAGCCAAAACCTGAGAGGACAGACCAATGATGAGATCCTTCTGAGGATGTATAAGGATACCTGCAATGCTTTGATCCATGTATTTCCGTCGGATACAAGCCGTTTTTATCTTTCAGAATACCTGGAAAGCCACCAAAACTGTGGTAAGATTTTCAGATGGATGTCATCCAATAATTTTGATATAAAATGTAAAACCACGGTGATAGTAGCGGTCGGTGAAATAAAGAAAGATCCGGCCTACAGGATAGAACGTTTTTTCGAATTAGACAGCATCATGAGGTATAGCCCAGAAGAGTTACAGAGATTCAGGAAAGAGCCGGATCTTATGAAAGCGATGCAAGCGGAGCTAAAGAGCTCAGACCCTCTGCGCCTGCCCGGTCAGTCCACCCCTGACACCTCCCGTGCGATGACCTACCAGGACTCGTGTACGATGGTGCTCGGCGCCTTCCGTTCGGAGGTCGACCGGGAGCACCTGTCTGCCTATCTCGGCCGCTCGGGGATGTGCGGTCAGCTGGCCCGCTGGATGAGCGTCAACGGCTTCAACCGCGAC
>Ga0206118_100292_pt1 | contig 32480 bp, 29 predicted proteins | sample 3A20Ametagenome_FD_177999 | JGI IMG/M metagenome (GOLD analysis project Ga0206118, IMG submission 177999) | Enriched microbial communities from leaf-cutter ant dump, University of Wisconsin, Madison, United States - 3A20A | ecosystem: Environmental > Terrestrial > Nest > Insects nest > Nest dump... | reverse complement strand
GACCGTGCACCAGCTGGTGATCGGCCGCGAGCTGACCGGCATCAACGCGTTCTGACCGACGCGGCGGCCCGCAGGCGACAATGCGGGCCGCCCATCGCCTTGCCGGAACATAGTGAAGACACCCCCGCAACTGCAGGTCCTGATCGACGACGGCGTCATCGACGAAGTGCTGCGCCCGCTCAAGAGCGGCAAGGAGGCGGCGGTCTACGTCGTCCGCAGCGGCGACGAGGTGCGCTGCGCCAAGGTCTACAAGGACATGGCCCAGCGCAGCTTCCAGCAGCGCGTGCAGTACCAGGAAGGGCGCAAGGTGCGCGGCTCGCGCGAGGCCCGCGCCATCGGCAAGGCCAGCAAGTACGGCCGCAGGCAGCAGGAAGAGGCGTGGAAGAACACCGAGGTCGACGCACTGTACCAACTGCGCGAGGCCGGCGTGCGCGTGCCCGAGCCGTTCGGCTTCTTCCACGGCGTGCTGGTGATGGAACTGGTCGCCGACGCCGAAGGCTTCAGTGCCCCGCGCCTGGGCGAGGTGGAACTCGATGCCGCACAGGCCCGCCGGTTCCATGCGGTGCTGGTGCAGCAGGTCAAGCTGATGCTGTGCTGCGGGCTGGTCCACGGCGACCTGTCGGCCTACAACGTGCTGGTCGGCGCCGATGGCCCGGTGGTCATCGACTTCCCGCAGGTGGTCAGCGCCGGCGGCAACAACGCCGCACGGACCATGCTGCTGCGCGACGTCAACAACCTCACCGCCAGCCTCGGCCGCTGGGCGCCGGAGCTGCTGGACACCTGGTACGGCGAGGAGATGTGGGAATTGTTCCAGGCCGGCGAGTTGCGGCCGGACACGCTGCTCACCGGCGAATTCACCCCGGAGATGGGCGCGGTCGACTTGGACGGCGTCCGCCACGCTATCAACGACGCCCGCGAGGAAGCCCTGATCCGCCAGCAGGGGCGCGAGGCGGCGGCCGCGGAAGAGGGTTACTGAGGCTTGGCGGACGGCTGTGGTTCGGCCACGACCGCGGTGCCGTAGCACAGCACCTCGGTGAGCCCGCTCATCAACTCGGTGGCGTCGTAGCGCACGGCGACGATGGCGTTGGCGCCCAGTTGCCGGGCGTGGGCCACCATGTCCCGGTAGGTTTCCTCGCGCGCCTGCTCGCACAGTTCGGTGTAGATGCTGATGTTGCCGCCGAAGATCGTCTGCAGCCCGCCGAGGAAGTTGCCGACGATGGAGCGCGAGCGCACGGTGATGCCGCGCACCAGGCCGAGGTTGCGCACGATCCGGTGGCCCGGCAGTTCCGGCGCGGTGGTCACCATCGTGTCGTTCAATACCACCGCTGCCATGCGGGTTGAAGAGGAGTTGTACGGGTCGCTCATGGGGTCACCTCGGTTGGCCGGCATCCAGCGCCTGATGGTGGAGCATGCGCTGCCCGGTTTCCAATCCGCCGGAAGCGGCCTGCGCGTTCCGCGGGCCGCGCGCGGTTCACGCCGCGCCGGGAAACCCGTGCTGGCGCCAGGCCTCGAACACCGTCACCGCGACCGAGTTGGACAGGTTGAGGCTGCGGTTGTCCGGCTGCATCGGCAGCCGCAGGCGCCGGCCGTCGGGCAGGGCGTCCAGCAGCTCCTGCGGCAGGCCGCGGGTTTCCGGGCCGAACAGGAAGGCGTCGCCGTCGGCGAAGCGCACGCTGTCGTAGCGCACGCTGGCGCGGGTGCTCAGGGCGAACAGGCGGGTGGGGGCGATGCGGGCCAGCGCGGTGTCCAGGTCCGGGTGGACCTGCATGCGTGCGTATTCGTGGTAGTCCAGGCCGGCGCGCTTGAGCTGCCGGTCGTCGATGTCGAAGCCGAGCGGCTCGATCAGGTGCAGGTGCGCGCCGGTGTTGGCGCAGAGCCGGATCACGTTGCCGGTGTTGGGCGGGATCTCGGGCTGGTAGAGCAGGACGTGGAAAACGGGGGAGGCGGCGGTCATCGGCGAAGTTTACGCCGCGGCCGCCTCCCGCTCTGCGCGGCGGCTCACTTGGCGACCATCCCCTGGGCGACCTGGCCGAGGCTGTCGCCGTTCAGGGCGGCCTTGGCGGTGGCGGCGGCCAGCGCCTGCACCTGCTGCGCGTCCGGGCGCACGGTAATGGCCGGCAGCGACACCACCCACTGGCCGACGCTGGCGCCGATGGCCAGCGGCGAGCCGGCGACCACCTGCATCGCGGCCTGCTCGGCGGCCAGTTCGACGATCTGGCCCACGCTCGGGCGCACCTGCACCATCGACAGGGTCGGGATGTTGCTGCTGTGCTCGCGTGCGGCCTGGGCCAGCTGGTCGGCGGAAGGACGCACCTGCACCGTTTCCAGGGTGACGATGTCGGCCGCCTGCGCGGTGGCGGCGAAACCGGTGGTGGCGATGGCAAGCGCGATGGCGATGGACTTGGCGTTCATGGCATGACCTCGTTGGTGTTTGTGAAATGTGGTGTGGTAGTAAAGTAAAACACTAAACATCGAAGTGCAAGAACTTTCCTGCTTTTCGTCTATTTGTTCAGCATCCAGTCATGATCATTCGGAATCGCCTGGAGGCAGGGTTCCTTTACGCACGATGCGTGCCAATCGCATTTTGTTGAAATAAAAGGAATTTGATCGAGGCGAAAGTGTCCGCTGTCCGGACACCGCGGCCAGCCGGCCGCTGTCCGCGGACAGGCACCGCGCCTGCGCGACCTCCCCCATTACCGTTGACGCATGCCGCCCCGGTCGCGTGACGGGTACGATCGGCGTTCACCTTCATTACTCAAGGACAGTGGGATGAACGCAGCCGCACCTCGTACCGCCCTTCTCGCCGTGGCGCTGGGCACCGCCATCGCCGGTTTCGCCGTCACCCCGCTGACCGCCGCGGCCAAGGCCCGGCCGGCTGCCGCCGCGTCCGCCGTGGATATCCCGTTCGAGGAGTTCACCCTGCCCAACGGCCTGCGCGTGGTGGTGCACACCGACCGCAAGGCGCCGATCGTGGCGGTCAACATCTGGTACCACGTCGGCGCCAAGGACGAGCCCGCCGGCCGCACCGGCTTCGCCCACCTGTTCGAGCACCTGATGTTCCAGGGCAGCGAGAACCACCACGGCGAGTTCTTCGAACCGTTCAAGCAGGTCGGCGCCACCGACCAGAACGGCACCACCAACACGGACCGCACCAATTACTTCCAGAACGTGCCGACCACCGCGCTGGACATGGCGCTGTGGATGGAGTCCGACCGCATGGGCCACCTGCTCGGCGCGATCGACCAGGCCGCGCTCGACGAACAGCGCGGCGTGGTGCAGAACGAGAAGCGCCAGGGCGAGAACCAGCCCTATGGACAGGTGTGGGACAAGCTGACCCGCGCGCTGTACCCGGCCGGCCACCCGTACCACCACGGCGTGATCGGCTCGATGAACGACCTCAATGCCGCCTCGCTGGACGACGTCAAGACCTGGTTCCGCACCTGGTACGGCCCCAACAACGCGGTGCTGGTGCTGGCCGGCGACATCGACGTGGCCACCGCCAAGGAGAAGGTGGCCAGGTACTTCGGCGACATCCCGGCCGGCCCGAGCATGGCGCAGCCGGCGGTCAACGTCGGCCAGCGCCCGGAATCCACCCGCGAGGTGATGACCGACAAGGTGCCGCAGGCGCGCATCTACCGCGCCTGGAACGTGGCGCAGGTCGGCACCGCCGACATCGACCAGCTGCAGCTGTTCTCGCAGGTACTGGGCGGGGCCAAGTCCTCGCGCCTGGACCAGCGCCTGCTGCACCAGGAAAAGCTGGTGGACAACATCGGCACGATGGTCGGCCCGTCGCAGCTGGGCTCCAACTTCATCATCATGGCCACGGTCAAGCAGGGCGTGGACCCGGCCAGGGTCGAGGCGATCATCGACGAGGAACTGAAGAAGCTGATCGCCGAAGGCCCGAGCGCCGACGAACTGGCGCGCGGCAAGACCGCGTTCCGCGCCGGCTTCATCCGCGGCATCGAGCGCATCGGCGGCTTCGGCGGCAAGGCCGACGCGTTGGCCGAATGCGCGGTGTACGAAGGCGACCCGGGCTGCTTCCGCACCTCGCTGGCGACCATCGACAAGGCCAGCATCGACGACCTGAAGGCGGTGGGCGCCAAGTGGCTGGGCGTGGGCGACCACACCCTGGTGGTCGAGCCGGGCGAGCGCGTGGCGCTGGACGAACTGCCCTCGGCCAAGCCGGCGCCGTTCGAAGTGCCGGTGGTCGATCCCAAGTACGGCGTGCTGCCCTCGCAGGTGGACCGCAGCGCCGGCGTGCCGCAGACCGCCAGCTTCCCGGAGCTGAAGTTCCCGCAGCTGCAGCGCGCCACGCTGAAGAACGGCACCAGGGTGATCCTGGCCGAGCGCCACGACATCCCGGTGGTGCAGTTCAGCTACGAATTCGCCGGTGGTTTCACCGCCGACCAGGGCCGCAAGCCGGGCACCGCCAACTTCACGATGGGCATGCTCGACGAAGGCGCCGGCAAGCTCGGCTCGCTGGCCTTCGCCGACGCCGCCGATGCACTGGGCGCGCGGCTGGGTGCCGGTGCCTCGCTGGACGGCGCCAATGTCTACCTGTCGGCGCTGAAGGAGAACCTGGCGCCGTCGCTGGCGCTGTACGCCGACGTGCTGCGTGCCCCGCGCTTCGACCAGGGCGAGATCGACCGCATCAAGGCCACCTGGATCGCCGGCATCAAGCAGGAGAAGGTGCAGCCCAACGCGGTGGCGATGCGCGTGCTGCCGCCGCTGCTGTACGGCAAGGGCCACCCGTATGCGATCCCGTTCACCGGCAGCGGCGACGAGGCGGCGATCGAATCGCTGACCCGCGACGACCTGGTGACCTTCCACAAGGACTGGGTGCGCCCGGAGAACGCCACCCTGATCGTCGTCGGCGACACCACGCTGAAGGAAATCGTGCCGCTGCTCGACCGCCAGATCGGCGACTGGAAGGGTGAAGGCGCCGCGCCGCAGGTGCCCGCGCCGGCCGACGTCGCGCGCCCGGACAAGGCCCGCGTGTACCTGATCGACCAGCCCGGCGCGGTGCAGGCCAACCTGTTCGCCGGCGAAGTGGTGCCCTCGACCCGTGACGCCGGCGCCACCCGCTTCGACATCGCCAACGGCGTGCTCGGCGGCGACTTCACCTCGCGCCTGAACATGAACCTGCGCGAGGACAAGCACTGGTCCTATGGCGCCCGCTCGATGGCCAGCGGCGCCCTCGGCCAGCGGCCGTGGATGGCGATCGCACCGGTGCAGATCGACAAGACCGCCGACGCGCTGAAGGAAATGCAGGCCGAGATCAGCCAGTTCGCCAGCGGCCAGCGCCCGCCGAGCGACGCCGAGGTCGCGCGCATCCGCAACATCCAGACCCTGAGCCTGCCCGGTGCGTATGAAACCGCCAGCGCGGTGATGAACACCATCGGCGGCATCGTCCGCTACGACCGCCCGGACGACTACGTGTTCAAGCGCAAGGCCGAGATCGAAGCGATGACCCCGGCGCAGGTGGCCGAGGCGGCGAAGACGCTGGATGCGTCGAAGCTGACCTGGGTAGTGGTCGGCGACCTCAAGCAGACCGAGGCGCCGGTGCGCGCGCTGGAACTGGGCGAAGTGGTCGTCATCGACGGCGACGGCAACCCGGTGCCGGCAAGCAAGTAAGCCGACGCAGCTCCGAAAGGGCCTCTCCCTTTGGGGCGAGGCCGCACGGCTTGCGCGCCACTGGCGCGCGTGCGGTGGAGCGCCCACGCCGCTGGCGTGGGCCGGGGCGCGGAGCGGGGGCTGGGGAGAGGACTGGCGGAGTCGGTGGCACGACGTGCGCAGCCACGCCGGCCAGCGAATCACCCGCTATTCATTGATCCAAGGCACAATCCATCCCGATCCCCACAAGGCTCCTGCCCATGCGCATCCTGATCCTGTCCGCCGCCCTGCTCGCCGGCACCGCCGCCTGCACCTGGGTGCCGATCGAAGCCGGCGGCAAGGCCGTGCGCGTGCTGCCGGCCGGCCCGGTGGCGCCGGGCTGCGTGGCCAAGGGCGAGATCGTGGTGACGGTCAAGAACAAGGTCGGCTTCTACAACCGCAACCCGCTGCGGGTGCAGGAAGAGCTGGAGACGCTGGCTCGCAACGAGGCGCCCAGCGCCGGCGCCAACGCCGTCCAGGCACTGGCTCCGCCGGCCGACGGCAGCCAGCGCTACAGCGCCTGGCAATGCCCGCCGCGTTGATCCGGTAGTGCCGGCCGCTGGCCGGCCGTGCGGGCCCGATGACACCCCCGTTCCATACGCCTGAGCGGCGAATCGTTAAAGATGCGTCAAAAGGCGCCAGCCGGTAGAATAACGCCCCCTTCGCCTGAGTCCTGGCGTCTTCCATGCACTTCCAGAATGTCTCGATCGCGGGACTGGCGCACATCGATGCGCCGCACACGCTGACCTCCAAGGAAATCACCGAGCGGCTGCAGCCCACGCTGGACCGCCTGGGGATCCGCGCCGACATGCTGGGCGACATCGCGGGCATCCACGCCCGCCGCCTGTGGGACCAGGGCATGCAGGCCTCCGACGCGGCCACCCTGGCCGGGCGCAAGGCGCTGGAAGACGCCGGCGTCGCCGCCGAGCGCATCGGCCTGCTGGTCAACACTTCGGTCAGCCGCGACTACCTGGAGCCGTCCACCGCCTCCATCGTCTCGGGCAACCTCGGCATCGGCGACGACTGCGTCACCTTCGACATCGCCAACGCCTGCCTGGCCTTCATCAACGGCATGGACGTGGCCGCGCGCATGCTCGAGCGCGGCGACATCGACTACGCGCTGATCGTCGATGGCGAAAGCTCCAACCTCGTCTATGAAAAGACCCTGGAGCGCATGATGGCCCCGGACGTCACCGCGCAGCAGCTGCGCGACGAGTTCGCCGCGCTGACCACCGGCTCCGGCGCCGCGGCGATGGTGCTGGCGCGCTCGGAGCTGGTACCCGAGGCCCCGCGCTACCGAGGCGGCGTGACCCGCGCGGCCAACCAGTGGAACAAGCTGTGCGTGGGCAACCTCGACCGCATGGTCACCGACACCCGGCTGCTGCTGATCGAAGGCATCAAGCTGGCGACCAAGACCTTCGAGGCCACCCGCCAGGCGCTGGGCTGGGCGGTGGACGAGATCGACCAGTTCGTCATCCACCAGGTCAGCCAGCCGCACACCAACGCCTTCATCAAGGCCTTCGGCATCGACCCGAAGAAGGTAATGACCATCTTCGGCGAGCACGGCAACATCGGCCCGGCCTCGGTGCCGATCGTGCTGAGCAAGCTGCGCCAGCTCGGCAAGCTCAAGAAGGGCGACCGCGTCGCGTTGATGGGGATCGGTTCGGGCCTGAACTGCACGATGGCCGAGGTGGTCTGGTAAGTACGCACTGCGCCACCCGGCAGTACCGCGAACGCCCGCAGGTTTTCCCTGCGGGCGTTTTGCATGGGGATATCTAGGTAGTCGTCAGCTCGAACCGGAGCGTGCAACCCACAGCCGCCGCCGCCCTGCTCAGGGTGTCGAGCGTCAGTGCGGTGTCGTTCTCGTCCAGCACCCGGTTCACCGCCGCGCGGCTGGTACGCATGCGCGCGGCCATTTCGGTCTTGCTGACGCCGCCTTGCTTCATCGCCTCGGCCAGTTGCCATGCGATCACGCGCTTGGCGGCGATGGCGGTGGCTTCTTCCAGCAGGCCTTCTTCGGCGAGGAAATCGTCGAAGTTGGAGCCGATGTGGGTGTTTGCGTTCATGCGTGAACCTCGTTCCTGCGTTGCTTCGCCAGTTCCAGTTCGTCCCTTGGCGTCTTGTCCGATTTCTTGATGAAGCCGTGGAGCAGCACCCTGTCCATTCCGGCCAGCGTGAACAGCACACGGGCGATGCCTTCGGGGATGCGGCTGCGGACTTCCCACAGTTGCGTGTCCAGCTTGCGCACCAGCAGCATGCCGAGCGGCCAGCCTTCCTGCACGGTCTTGATGTCCGCGCCGATGGCCTGCCGCGCGCCCGGTGAAAGTTCATGTTTCAGCCATTCGCGTACCGGCTCCCTGCCGGAGGTGGAACGGTAGAAGCGGGCGTCGAGGATCAATGGAGGCATGTCGATTGTATCAATATAGATACGTTTGGCAAGGTGCCTCCAGCCTGTCGGCTGGTCATGCCGGGCGGTATCGGCGCTTTTCCCTGCGCGGCTTAGGGAAGTACTGCGCCTGAGTGGTTCAACCGCGTAATGCGTCTGCCACCCGCTCCCGCAGCACCGGCAGCAGTTCGCTCTCGAACCACGGGTTGCGCGCCAGCCACAGCCGGTTGCGCGGGCTGGGGTGGGGCAGGGGCAGGACGCCGTGCTGCAGGTGCTGGCGCCAGGCCTGCACCGTGTCGGTGAGGGTGCGGCCACGGCGGTTGCCGAGCAGGCCGGCCTGGGCGTACTGGCCGATGGCCAGGGTCAGCCGTACCTGTTGCAGCCGTGGCAGCAACTGCGGGTGCCAGGTGGGCGCGCATTCCGGGCGCGGCGGCAGGTCGCCGCTCTTGCCGCTGCCGGGGAAACAGAAGCCCATCGGCACGATGGCGATCCTTTCTGCGTCGTAGAAGATTGTCTTGTCGATCCCCAGCCAGTCGCGCAGGCGGTCGCCGCTGGGGTCGTTGAAGGGGATGCCGGTTTCATGGACGCGGCGGCCCGGTGCCTGGCTGACGATCAGCAGGCGCGCGCGCGGCGAGGCTTGCAGCACGGGCCGGCAGCCCAGCGGCAGGTGGGTTTCGCACAGGTGGCAGGCGCGCACGCGCGCCATCAGGGTGTCGAAGGATTCGGTCACGGTCGTCCCGGCGTTGCAGCACGCCATTGTGCGCCATCCGCGGCGGCCGGCCCGGCTGGCGCATTGGCCTACAATGCGCGCCCTGTCCGCGATTGCGTGAAACCGCCCGATGCAGTTCCCCGGTTACCCCGCCACCACCCATCGCTTCGAGGTCCGTCCCGGCCTGTCGATGAACTACATCGACGAAGGCCCGCGCGATGGCGAGGTGGTCGTCATGCTGCACGGCAATCCGTCGTGGAGCTACCTGTGGCGGCACCTGGTCAACGGGTTGAGCGATAAATACCGCTGCATCGTGCCCGACCACATCGGCATGGGCCTGTCCGACAAGCCGGACGACAGCCGCTACGACTACACCCTGCAATCGCGGGTGGACGACGTCACCGCGCTGCTCGACCACCTCGGCATCACCGGCCCGATCACGCTGGCGGTGCACGACTGGGGCGGCATGATCGGCTTCGGCTGGGCGCTGGGCCACCATGCGCAGGTCAAGCGGCTGGTCATCACCAATACCGCCGCGTTTCCGCTGCCGGCGGAAAAGCCGATGCCGTGGCAGATCGCGATGGGCCGGCACTGGAAGCCGGGCGAGTGGTTCATCCGCACCTTCAACGCGTTTTCTGCCGGCGCGTCGTGGCTGGGCGTGTCGCGGCGGATGCCGGCCGCCGTGCGCCACGCCTACGTTGCGCCTTACGACAACTGGGACAACCGCATTGCCACCATCCGTTTCATGCAGGACATCCCGCTGTCGCCGGCCGACAAGGCGTGGCCGCTGCTGGAACGCGCCGCCGCGGCGCTGCCATCGTTCGCCGACCGCCCGGCGTTCATCGCGTGGGGGCTGCGCGACATCTGCTTCGATCACCACTTCCTCGCCGGTTTCCGCAAGGCGCTGCCGCAGGCCGAGGTGATGGCGTTCGAGGACGCCAACCACTACGTGCTGGAGGACAAGCACGAGGTGATCGTGCCGGCGGTGCGGACGTTCCTGGAGCGCAACCCGATCGGCTGATTCCGGTATGCGCCACCTCCCGTAGGAACGAAGGCTTGGCGCCATGTGCGACCAACGAAGAGCCCCCCTTGAGTCAAGGGGGGCGCGCCGACAGGCGCGGGGGATGTGGAAGAGGGTGAGCCGGGGCCCGCGGTTTGCAATGCAAACCGTGGGGCGGCGTAGCGCGAATCAGCGCTTAAGCCGCGCGGCCATTGTCGTCCGGATGGCCGTCGTCATTGTCCGCATCGTCGCGCCAGCGCCAATCGGCCAGTGTCAGCGGTTGCATACCGTGGGCGATGCGCGCGCGGTCGCATTGCGAGCTGGCCTTGCCGTATTCCCACGAAGCATCGACCTCGCGGCACACGCTGGGCCGGTTCGGATGGATCGTGCAACGCGAATACACGCCGATTTCCGAGTCCAGTGCCACGCAGCGGATCGGGTCGGAATAGGTGCCGCGCATGCACAGCCGGTGCGCGTCCAGCCGCTCGGTCAGCTGGTGCGGCACGCCGCCTTCGGTGACCTCGTCCGATTCCATCCAGTGGAAGGCGACGCGGTATTGGGTGCAGCAGGCACCGCAGGTCAGGCAGGGATGAGGCATGGGTGCCGGCCTTCGGGCGGCTGCTGGAAAGAGGCGGGCGGGAAATTTTCCACGCCACCGGGCCGTGCGCAAGAAGTTTCCGCAGCGGCGACAATAGGAAGATGAACGAACCCTGCAACATCGCCGCGCGTCTGCCCGAGCTGGCGCGCGAACGCCCCGGGCAAATCGCCATCCGCTGCCCCGGCAAGCCCGGTGCCGGCGGCATGGCCGCCTACGACGTCACCCTCGACTACCGCACCCTGAATGCGCGCAGCGACGCCATCGCTGCCGGGCTGGCCGCCCACGGCATCGGTCGCGGCGTGCGCACGGTGGTGATGGTGCGGCCCGGGCCGGCGTTCTTCCTGCTGATGTTCGCGCTGTTCAAGAGCGGCGCGGTACCGGTGCTGGTCGATCCGGGCATCGACAGGCGCGCGTTGCGCCAGTGCCTGGACGAAGCGCAGCCACAAGCCTTCGTCGGCATCCCGCTGGCGCACGTGGCGCGGCTGCTGCTGGGCTGGGCGAAATCGGCCACGCGGCTGGTTACCGTCGGCACGCGCTGGGGCTGGGGTGGCACCACGCTGGAGAGGGTCGAGGCGGCTGGTGCCGGCGCCGGCTCTCAACTGGCCGACACCGCGCCCGACGACATGGCCGCCATCCTGTTCACCAGCGGCTCCACCGGCGTGCCCAAGGGTGTGGTCTACCGCCACCGCCATTTCGTCGGCCAGGTGGAACTGCTGCGCAATGCCTTCGGCATGCAGGCCGGCGGTGTCGATCTGCCGACCTTCCCGCCGTTCGCGCTGTTCGATCCCGCGCTGGGGCTGACTTCGGTCATTCCCGATATGGACCCCACCCGCCCCGGCAGCGCCGACCCGCGCAAGCTGCACGATGCCATCATCCGCTTCGGCGTGACCCAGTTGTTCGGCTCGCCGGCGCTGATGCGGGTGCTGGCCGAACACGGCCAACCGCTGCCGGGCGTGACCCGCGTGACCTCGGCCGGTGCGCCGGTGCCGCCGCAGACCGTGGCGAAGATGCGCGAACTGCTGCCCGAACACGCGCAGTTCTGGACGCCCTACGGCGCCACCGAATGCCTGCCGGTGGCGGTGATCGAAGGCCGCGAACTGCAAGCCACCCGCGAGGCGACGGAGGCCGGCGCCGGCACCTGCGTCGGCCGTGTGGTGGCGCCGAACGTGGTGCGCATCATCGCCATCGACGATGCGCCGATCCCCGACTGGAGCGGCGTGCGCGAACTGCCGGCGGGCGAGGTCGGCGAGATCACCGTGGCCGGCCCCACCGCCACCGACAGCTACTACAACCGCCCGCAGGCCACCGCCGCGGCGAAGATCCGCGAGGGGCTGGCCGATGGCAGCGAGCGCATCGTGCACCGCATGGGCGACGTCGGCTGGTTCGATGAACAGGGCCGGTTGTGGTTCTGCGGGCGCAAGACCCAGCGCGTGGAAACCGCCGGCGGGCCGCTGTACACCGAGCAGGCCGAGCCGGTGTTCAACACCGTGCCGGGCGTGCGCCGCACCGCGCTGGTAGGCGTGGGCGAACCGGGCCGGCAGCTGCCGGTGTTGTGCTACGAACTGCTGCCCGGCGCCGATGTAGCCGTGGTCGAGCCGCAGCTTCGCGCGCTGGCCGCCAGCCACCCGAAGCTGGCCGGCATTGGCCACTTCCTGCGCCATCCGGCGTTCCCGGTGGACATTCGCCACAATGCCAAGATCGGGCGCGAGAAGCTGGCGGTCTGGGCTGTGGGTTTGGTGTAAAGCCCAAAGCACCCCTCCCCAGCCCTCCCCTGCGCTGCGCGCATGGGAGGGGGTAAGAGCCGTTCGCTGCGAGCTGTCAGCTTTGCTCCGTCCCTTTCGCCGCAGGCGAAGGGGAGGGCTGGGGAGGGGCAGCTTTTGCTCCTGCTTCCCAACAGAAAAAGCGGTCATGGACGAACTCCGCCGCCGTGCCCGGCATCTGCGCAACAACGCCACCGACGCCGAGCGTCATTTGTGGCAGCACCTGCGCAATCACCTCCTCGCTGGTCATCGTTTCCGCAGGCAGATGCCATTGGCCGGTTACATCGCCGATTTCGCCTGCCCGGCCCTGAAACTGGTGATCGAGCTGGATGGTGGCCAACACACGGAACATGCCGCCTACGACGCGCGGTGTACCGAAATGCTGCAAGCACATGGCTACCGGGTGCTGCGCCACTGGAACGACGACGCGCTGGTGAGGACGGCGGCGGTGCTGGAGGATATCCTGCGTGCGATAGAGCAAATCAACTGCACCCCTCCCCAACCCTCCCCTGCGCTGCGCGCAAGGGAGGGAGTACGCCCCCTCTCTTTCGCCGAAGGCGAAGGAGAGGGCTGGGGAGGGGTAGCTTCAACCCAGCAGGACACCAACAACGAATGAAGATCCTCGTAACCGGCGGCGGCGGCTTCCTCGGGCAGGCGCTGTGCCGCGGCTTGGTCGAACGCGGCCACGAGGTGCTGAGCTTCAACCGCGGCGACTACCCGGCGCTGGCCGCGCTGGGCGTCGGCCAGATCCGCGGTGACCTGGCCGACGCCCATGCCGTGCACCATGCCGCCGCCGGCGTCGATGCGGTGTTCCACAACGCCGCCAAGGCCGGCGCATGGGGCAGCTACGAGAGCTATTTCGACGCCAACGTGGCCGGCACCCGCAACGTGTTGGAGGCCTGCCGCGCGCACGGTGTCGGCAAGCTGGTCTACACCTCCACGCCCAGCGTCACCCACCGCGCCACCCATCCGGTGGAAGGGTTGGGCGCGGACGAAGTGCCTTACGGCGAGAACTTCCAGGCGCCGTATGCCGCCACCAAGGCCATCGCCGAGCAGGAAGTGCTGGCCGCCAATGGCCCCCAGCTGGCGACGGTGGCGCTGCGCCCACGGCTGATCTGGGGACCGGGCGACCAGCAATTGGTGCCGCGCCTGGCGCAGCGTGCGCGGCAAGGCCGCCTGCGCTTCGTCGGCGACGGCCTGAACAAGGTGGACACCACCTACATCGACAACGCCGCGCAGGCGCATTTCGACGCCTTCGAGCATCTGGCGCCGGGTGCGGCCTGCGCCGGCAAGGCCTACTTCATCTCCAACGGCGAACCACTGCCGATGCGCGAGCTGCTCAACAAGCTTCTCGCGGCAGTGGGCGCGCCCGCCGTGGAGAAGTCGATTTCGTTCAAGGCCGCCTACCGTATCGGCGCGGTCTGCGAGAAGGCCTGGCCGCTGCTGCGCCTGCGCGGCGAGCCGCCGATGACGCGCTTCCTCGCCGAGCAGTTGTGCACGCCGCACTGGTACTCGATGGAGCCGGCGCGGCGCGACTTCGGCTACGTGCCGCGGGTATCGATCGCCGAAGGGCTGCGGCGGCTGGCCGCGGCGTGCTGAGCGTGGCGACCATCATGCGGCGATCACGTTTCCGTCACCGTGCCACCACCGCGAATTGCCGAGCATGGAGCCCTGAATCTGCAACCGGGACATCGCCATGCTCCATTACGCCGTCGTGTTCTTCGTCATCGCCATCATTGCCGGCCTGCTGGGCTTTTCCGGCATTGCTGGCGCGGCCAGCAACATCGCCTGGATACTGTTCGTCGTGTTCCTGATCCTTGCGGTGATCTCGCTGTTCCGCAAGAAAACCTGACTGCTTTGCAATGTTTTTGATGCACCTTCTCCCAGCGGGAGAAGGTGCCCCGAAGGGGCGGATGAGGGGCGATCGGAGTCCATGATGTTTGAGCCATCGGGACACCATTGCCCCTCACCCCAACCCCCGCTCCGCGCCCCGGCCCACGCCAGCGGCGTGGGCGCTCAACCGCACACGCGCCAATGGCGCGCAAGCCGTGCGGCATCGCCCCGATGGGAGAGGGGCTCGAAAACTCAGGCCGGGGTGATCGAACTGCGCAATGCCTTGTCGGCGGCGTGGCGCTCCAGCGCCAGTTCGAGCAGGCGCGTGATCAGCGACGTGTAGTCCAGCCCGCTGGCGCCCCACAGCTTGGGATACATGCTGATGCGGGTGAAGCCAGGCAGGGTGTTGATCTCGTTGATGACCACTTCGCCGGAGGGGGTGAGGAACACGTCCACCCGCGCCATGCCGGCGCAGTCCAGCGCCTGGTAGGCGCGGATGGCAATGGCGCGGATGCGCTCCTGCGCTTCGGCAGGAATATCGGCCGGGATCACCGTCTCGGCGCCGTTGGCGCTGATGTACTTGGTGTCGTAGGCATAGAAGTCGTCGTGCACCACCACCTCGCCGCAGATGCTGGCCTCGGGGTGGTCGTTGCCCAGCACCGCGCACTCGATCTCGCGCCCGGCAATAGCCGACTCCACCAGCACCTTGTGGTCGAAGGACAGCGCCAGTGCCATCGCCGCGTGGAACTCGTCGGCATCGCGCACCTTGCTCACGCCCACCGACGAGCCCTGGTTGGCCGGCTTGACGAACAGCGGCGTGCCCAGCTCCGCCACCAGCGCGTCATAGTCGGCCGCGGCCGCGCTGGAGCGGTTGAAGCACACGCACGGCGCCACCGGCAGCCCGGCGTCGCGCAGCAGGCGCTTGGCCACGTCCTTGTCCATCGCCACCGCCGAGCCGAGCACGCCGGAGCCGACGAACGGCAGGTTGGCCATGCGCAGCAGGCCCTGCAGCGAGCCGTCCTCGCCGAGGGTGCCGTGCACGATCGGGAACACCACGTCGATCTGCGCCAGCGCCGTGGCCGGGTCGGAAGGCACCAGCTGCGCCTGCTCGCGGCCGGGCAGCACCGCCACCGCGTTGCCGGAGCGGTTCAGCGCGATGCGCGCCGGGTCCTCGGCGTTGAGCAGGAACTGCTGCGGGTCGCTGACGTGCCAGTGGCCCTGCTTGTCGATGCCGATCAGGCTGACGTCGAAGCGCTGCTTGTCCAGTGCGTCGAGGATGTTCTTCGCCGATTGCAGCGAGACCTCGTGCTCGGCCGAACGACCGCCGAAGATGATGCCCACCCGGGTCTTGCCCATTGCCTGTTGCTCCTGCCGATTGCGCTGATGCGGGTACGCATAGCATGGGGGAACGGCCGGGAATGGGGAACAGGGAACGGGGAATGCGGGTTTGCCGGGCACCCCGTGCGTTCACCCGCTTGCCCGGCTGCACGGCAACCTCCGGCAAACGGAAACCCGTCATTCCCCGTTCCCCATTCCCTGTTCCCCGCTTCGGTAGAATGCCGCCCATGTCTGCCTCCCCTCTCGATTTCATCAAGCCGCTGGCCGGCCGCGCGCTGGAAAGGGCGCTGAACCACGCGCTGGCGCTGGACCCGGATACCCGCGCCGCGCTGGCCCCGCTGGACGGCCAGTGCATCACCCTGACCCTGGAATCGCCGCCGCTGGCGATGCAGGTCGGCGTGGATGGGCAGCGGCTGACGGTGGGCCCGGTGGACGCCGCGCGCGAGCCGGATCTGGCGGTGCGCAGCACCCTCGGCGGGGTGCTGGCGCAGCTGCCGTTCATGGCCAATGCGCGCCGCGCCGGCCATGCGCCGGGCGGGCGGGTGAAGGTGTCCGGCGATGCCGAACTGGCGCGGCGCCTGCAGCAGCTGGCCACGCGCTTCGACCCGGACTGGCAGCAGCCGTTCGTCGGCGTGTTCGGCGAGGTGCTGGGCGTGCAGGTGGCGCAGGCCCTGCGCACGGCGCTGGCGCAGGCCGGCCGCGGCGCGAAGGACCTGGCGCGCACAGCGGCCGAATACGTCACCGAGGAATCGCGCGACGTGGTGCCGCGCGCCGAACTGGAGGCCTTCCACGACGACGTGGACGTGGTCCGTGACGACGTGGAGCGGCTGGCCGCGCGGGTGGCGCGGCTGCGCCAGCGCAGCGGGGCGCGGGCATGAAGGCGGTGCGCGCGATGTTCCGCGCCAACCGCATCGGCCGGGTGATCCTGCGCTACCGGCTCGACGCGCTGCTCGACGGCACCCCGGTCGAGCGCTGGCTGCGGCTGGCCAAGCCGTTCGTGCCGCGCGCGCGCGGCGACATCGCCAGCCTGTCACGCGGCGCGCGGCTGCGGCTGGCGCTGCAGGAGCTGGGGCCGATCTTCGTCAAGTTCGGGCAGATCCTCTCGACCCGCCGCGACCTGGTGCCGCCGGACGTCGCCGCCGAGCTGACCCTGCTGCAGGACCGCGTGCAGCCGTTCGACGGCGAACGCGCGCTGCAGATTGTCGAACAGGCGCTGGGCCTGCCGATCACCGAGGCGTTCGCCAGCTTCGACACCACGCCGCTGGCCTCGGCTTCGATCGCGCAGGTGCACGAGGCCACGCTGCCCGGCGGCCGGCAGGTGGTGGTCAAGGTGCTGCGCCCGGACATCGAAAAGCAGATCGCCGGCGACATCGCCCTGCTCAAGTCGCTGGCCGCGCTGGTCGAGCGCACCCACCCGCGCGCCGACAAGATCCGCCCGCGCGAGGTGGTCGCCGAGATCGAGACCACGCTGGCCGCCGAGCTGGACCTGCAGCGCGAGGGCGCCAACGCCAGCGTGCTGCGCCGCTTCTGGCTGGATTCGGACGACCTGTACGTGCCGGAGGTGATCTGGACCCACACCGCCGAGCGCGCGCTGACCCTGGAACGGGTGTGGGGCATCCCGTCGGACGACGTCGCCGCGCTGGACGCGGCCGGCATCGACCGCAAGGCGCTGGCGGCTAAGGGCGTGCGTGTGTTCTACACGCAGGTGTTCCGCGACAACTTCTTCCATGCCGATGCCCACGCCGGCAACATCTGGGTCGATACCGACTCGGCGCGGCGCGACAACCCGCGCTTCATCGCGCTGGATTTCGGCATCATGGGCCAGCTCTCGGAACAGGACCAGTTCTACCTGGCCGAGAACTTCATGGCCATCTTCAACCGTGACTACCGGCGCATCGCCGAACTGCACCTGCAGGCGCAGTGGATGCCGGCCACGGTGCGCATCGACGAGCTGGAGGCAGCGGTGCGCGCGGTGTGCGAGCCGTACTTCACCCGGCCGCTGTCGCAGATCTCGCTGGCCGAGGTGCTGGTCAAGCTGTTCCGCACCGCGCAGCGCTACCAGCTCACCCTGCAGCCGCAGTTGATCCTGCTGCAGAAGACGCTGCTCAACATCGAGGGCGTCGGTCGCCAGCTCGACCCGCAGCTGGACATCTGGGCGGTGGCCAAGCCGGTGCTCGAACGCATCCTGCGCGAGCGCTACAGCCCGCGCCGCGCGCTGAAGGAGCTGGGCAAGCGCCTGCCGGAAATCATGACCCAGGCGCCGGACATGCCGGCGCTGCTGCACAGCTGGCTGAGCCAGCAGGTGCAGGGCAAGCACGAACTGGCGATGCGCTCGCAGGACATCGTCAACCTCGACACCACGCTCAAGCGCCTGCAACGGCGCGTGGTCACCGCGGTGGGCGGCGCCGGGCTGCTGGTGGTCGCCGCATTGCTGCACGGCCTGCACGCCAGCGGTCCGCAACTGGCATCGATGCCGCTCTGGTCGTGGATCTGCGGTGGCGTGGGCATGCTGGCGCTGGCCTCGGCGTGGCTGCGCCGGTGAGTGAAGCCACGGACGTCGTGGCGGACGTCGTCTCCGAACCGCTGCCGCTGCTGTACCAGGACCCGTGGCTGGCGGTAGTGGACAAGCCCGCCGGGCTGATGGTCCACGACAGCAAGCTGGCCCGTGGCGAGGACGATTTCCTCGCCGACCGCCTGCGCGAGCAGCTGGGCCGGCCGATCTTCCTCGTGCACCGCCTCGACCGCGCCACCAGCGGCTGCCTGCTGCTGGCCTTCGACCGCGACACCGCCAGCGCGCTGGGCAAGACGCTGATGGGCGGCGAAGTGGAAAAGGACTATCTGGCCATCTGCCGTGGCTGGCCGGCGGAAGAAGCCTTCACCGTCGATCATGATCTCGACGGCGGCCCCGGCAAGCCGGTGAAGAAACAGGCCATCACCCATTTCCAGCGGTTGTCGACCGGCGAATTGCCGGTGCCCTCGAACGGCTTTGAAACCTCGCGCTACGCGCTGCTGCGCTGCCGGCCGCAGACCGGCCGCTTCCGCCAGATCCGGCGGCATTTGAAGCATGCGTTCCATCACCTGATCGGCGACACCAGCCACGGCGACGGCCGCCACAACCGCACGTTCCGCATGCACGGCGTGCACCGCATGTTGCTGCACGCGCAGCGGCTGGCGTTCCCGCATCCGCAGGATGGACGGCGTATCGAGGTCAGTGCGCCATTGGATGCGGAGTTCCGCAAGGCGTTCCAGCTGCTGGGCTGGAACGAAGCGCCGTAGGGCTTCAGGGGGGCCATGCCCCCGACGCTCCCCACGTCGAACGTTGCGCGCGTCGGCCACGTAGGGCCGACCTACTTGGCTGGCAGCCGTGAAACCATGTCCGGCATGGCGTAGGCCGGGGCTACGCCCCCGGCGCACGGGCTACTCCGTCATGCACCGGATTCGTTCCGGCTCACGTTTCCCCCAACCTTCCGGGTAGATGCCGCGTGCCTTCCATGCGTGCACGCTTGACCACCGCCAATCCATCGCATCCTCGACCAGTCCATGCTTGACCGGATTGAAATGCAGGTAGTCCAGATGACGGGCGAAATCAGCGTCGTCACGGATGATGTGGTCGTAGTAGCGGGGTTACCACAGCCGTCGCCCGGTTTCGGCGGAAAGCCGGGCCATTGCCGCGCGCTTGAAACTGCCCACCAGGCCGGGAATCGCCACGCTGACGCGTGGGGCGAGCAACAGGTGCAAGTGGTCGTCGAGCAGGACATGGCCCTTGTGGGTGAACGGGTGATGGCCGCGGGTCTGGCGCAATGCATCGAGCACGATGTCGCGGGCGTTGTGGATTGCCAGCCATGGCCTGCGCCCGGCGGTGGCCAAGGTCAGGAAAACCGTCTGGCCTTCCATGAAGTGGCGGCGATAGCGTGGCATGGAGGCAGCGTCGATGCGTTGTTCGACGCGCGCCATTGCCGGATATGGACTGCCGGGTATCGGCGGATGCCGTTGGATACCCTCGGGTATTCGGCGACTTTGCGAAGAGGCACGCCGTGCCGGAGTCGTAGGCCGGGGCTACGACCCCGGCGGGCTGTTCGGCCGGTATTCGGGAACCCTGTCCGGCAGGGTGCTGTCGGGGGCGTAGCCCCGACCTACGAATAGATTTCAGCCGGCCCGCAGCGCGGCCAGCACGATCAGCGCCAGCGCGCAGGCGAAGCCGCCCAGCCACGCCAGGCTGCGCAGCGGCGGCTTGTCGGCGACGTAGAACAGGCCGTGCAGGACGCGGAAGGCGACGAAGGCGAGGGCCAGCCCGTTGACCGTCTGCGCGTCCACCCCGGCCAGTTGCGCCAGCACCACGCCGGCGGCGAACGGCGCGAACGCCTCGAAGGCGTTCAGGTGCGCAGCATGGGCGCGCTGCACCAGGTAGTCGTCGCTTTTGGCAGCCCACGCACGCGGGTTGCGGTTGTTGTAGCCGGGCCGGGCCTTGGCGACCACCACCCAGACATAAGGCAGCACCGCGGCAACCAGCACGCACCAGTAGGCGATCGACATGGCCAGCTCCTTCGCAAGGGAAGCGGCCAGCCTAGCCGAAGCGCGGCCCGGCGTCGCGCATCGGCCGCGCCCGGCGCACCGGATGCGGGGCGCCCGATACAATCGGCGGCGATGACCACCCCGCAACTCACCGTCGATGCCACGCTGGCGATTCCGGAAACGGAGATCGTCGAGCGCTTCGTGCGTGCCAGCGGCGCCGGCGGGCAGAACGTCAACAAGGTGTCCAGCGCGGTCGAGCTGCGCTTCGACGTGGCCGGCTCGCCGTCGCTGCCGGACGCCCTGCGCGCGCGGCTGCTGGCGCGGCGCGACCGGCGCCTGACCGACGCGGGGGTGCTGGTGATCGACGCGCAGCGCTTCCGCACCCAGGAGCGCAACCGCGCCGATGCGCGCGAGCGGCTGGTCGCGTTCATCCGCGCCGGGCTGGCGGTGCCGAAGGCGCGGGTGGCGACTAGGCCGACCTACGGCTCCAGGCTGCGCCGGCTGGACGAGAAAAAGGGGCGCGCGCAGATCAAGCGCGGCCGTTCGCAACGCAACTGGGAGTAGCGCTTGGACAACGCCCCATCGCACCGCAGCCCGCCGCTGGTGCCACCGGTCCCACCGAGCGTGCCGCGCGGCCGCTCCACCGCGTTCGGCCGCTGGCTCGGGCGCAACGTGCTGCGCCTGGGCGGCTGGCGCGTGGCCGGGCCGCTGCCCGACCTGCGCAAGGCGGTGGTGATCGCCGCGCCGCACTCGTCCAACTGGGACGGCATCTGGGGGTTGGCGGCCAAGCTGGCGCTGGGCGTGGAGGCGCGCATCCTCGGCAAGGACAAGCTGTTCTGGTGGCCGCTGGGCGCGGTGCTGCGCAGCTTCGGCGTGGTGCCGCTGGACCGCAGCTCGCCGCAGGGCACGGTGGGGCAGGCGGTGGCGATGATCCGGGACAACGAGCGCATCTGGTTTGCGCTGGCACCGGAAGGCACGCGCAAGCCGGTGAAGGAATGGAAGACCGGCTTCATCCGCATCGCGCGGATGGCGCAGGTGCCGATCGTGCCGGCCTATTTCCATTATCCGGAAAAGACCATCGGCTTCGGCCCGCCGTTCCATACCAGCGGCGACGATGCCGCCGACATGGCCGCCATCCGCCAGTGGTACCGGCCGTGGCGGGGCCGCAACCGCGGCACGGGTTGAACGATGGGCATCGTGCTGGTCTGGCTGCGCGACGACCTGCGCCTGGACGACCAGCCGGCCCTGCGCGCGGCGCTGCAACGCGGCCTGTCGCCGCTGCCGGTCTACATCCATGCGCCGGAAGAAGAGGGCGCATGGGCGCCCGGTGCCGCGTCGCACGCATGGCGCCGGCGCTCGCTGGCGGCATTGGCCGGCGAACTGGAACGCCGCGGCTCGCGCCTGTTGCTGCTGCGCGGGCCCACGCTCGATGCCCTGCACGCATTGGCCGCGCGCACTGGTGCCGAAGCGGTGCTGTGGACGCGGCGCTACGAGCCGGCCGTCGAGCAGCGCGACGCGCACATCAAACGCAGCCTGCGCCAGGCTGGCCTGCATGCGGAAAGCTTCAACGGCGCGCTGCTGTTCGAGCCATGGGAACTGGCGACCCGGCAGGGCGACCCGTACCGGGTGTTCACGCCGTTCTGGAAATCCGCGCGCGCGGCATGGCGGGTGCCGGCGACGTGGGATGCGCCGGCACGGTTGCCATCGTTGGCGCATGTGGACCTGCCCGCTGGCGAGCGGCTGGACGACCTGCTGCCGGCACCGCGCCCGGCATGGGACACCGGCTTCTGGCAGCGCTTCACGCCCGGCGAGCAAGGCGCGCGCGCGGCGCTGCGGCGATTCATCGACGACGCACTGCACGGCTACGCGCAGGCCCGCGATTTCGCCGCCGAGGCCGGCACCTCGCGACTGTCGCCGCACCTGCATTTCGGCGAGGTGTCGGTGCGGCGCGTGGTGGCCGACATGCTGGCCGCCGGCGACGCCATCGCCGCGGCCGACCGCGACCGCTTCCTCGCCGAACTGGGCTGGCGCGAGTTCGCCCACCACGTGCTGCACCACTACCCGCAAACGCCCGACCGCAACCTCGACCCGCGCTTCGACGATTTTCCGTGGGCCGTGCCGGACGAAGCGCTGCTGGAAGCATGGCGACATGGCCGCACCGGCGTGCCGATCGTCGATGCCGGCATGCGCGAGCTGTGGCACACCGGCTGGATGCACAACCGCGTGCGCATGCTGGTGGCCAGCTGGCTGACCAAGCACCTGCGCCAGCACTGGCGGCATGGCGCGCGCTGGTTCTGGGACACGCTGGTGGACGCCGACCTGGCCAACAACACCCAGGGCTGGCAATGGAGCGCGGGTACCGGCGCCGACGCGGCGCCGTATTTCCGCGTGTTCAACCCGGCCACCCAGGCGCGCCGCTTCGACCCGGATGGGGCCTATATCGCGCGCTGGGTGCCGGAACTGGCGGGTCTGCCGCCACCGGCGCGCTTCGCGCCGTGGGAGCACCCGGAACCGGCGCGGCGGCTGGCGCCGGGGTATCCGCCACGGCCGCAGGTGGACCTGGCCGCCGGCCGCGCCGATGCGCTGGACGCCTTCGCCAGCCTGCGCCGCGGCGCGGTGCAGCGGTAGGAGCGCACCTTGGTGCGCGATGGGGCTCTACCGGGAATGCCCCATCGCGCACCAAGCTGCGCTCCTGCCGGGGCAGCATTGCCGCCACCATCGGCACATGCCAGCCATGGCGCGAAGGAGTAGGGTTTGCGGTTTCACCGCACACTACGCAGGAGCACGTTCCATGTCGCGCACCGTCATTCTGGCCGCTGCCATCAGCCTTGCGCTGGCGGCCTGTTCCGGCAAGGAGTCCAACGCACCCGTGAATACCGACAGCACCGCCGGGCAGCCGGCCGAGGCCTCGACCAACCCGTTCATGGCCGCCAGCACGCTGCCGTTCCAGGCGCCGGCCTTCGACAAGATCAAGGACGGCGACTACCTGCCGGCCTTCGAGGAAGGCATGCGCCAGCAGCTGGCCGAGATCAAGCGGATCACCGACGACACCGCGCCGGCCACCTTCGACAACACCCTGCTGCCGCTGGAGAAGTCCGGTGCCATCCTCGACCGCACCAGCCGCGTGTTCTTCAGCGTGGTGCAGGCCGACACCAACCCGGAGCGGCAGAAGATCCAGGAAGAGGTGATCCCGAAGCTGGCCGCGCACGGCGACGCGATCCACCTCGACGCCAAGCTGTTCGAGCGGGTGAAGGCGGTGTACGACGGCCGCGCCGAGGCCGGGCTGGACGCCGAGCAGCTGCGCGTGGTCGAGGAAACCTACAAGGGCTTCGTCAAGGCCGGCGCCCAGCTCGGCGACACCGACAAGGAAACGCTGAAGCAGTACAACGCCGAGGAAGCCACCCTCGCCAACGACTTCCACAACAAGCTGGTCGCGGCCACCGCCGCCGGCGCGGTGGTGGTCGATGACAAGGCGCAACTGGCTGGCTTGAGCGATGGCGACGTCGCCTCGGCCGAGGAAGACGCCAAGGGCCGCAAGCTCGACGGCAAGTGGGTGCTGGCGTTGCAGAACACCACCCAGCAGCCGGTGCTGATGTCGCTGCAGGACCGCGACCTGCGCGCGAAAGTGCTGGAAGCCTCGGAAACCCGCACCGAGCAGGGCGACGCCAACGATACCCGCAAGATCATCCAGCGCCTGGCGCAGCTGCGCGCGGCCAAGGCCAAGCTGCTCGGCTTCCCGAACTACGCCGCCTACAACCTCGGCGACCAGATGGCGCAGACCCCGGCCAACGCGCTGAAGCTGCTGACCGACACGGTGCCGGCGGCCACCGCCAAGGCGCGCGGCGAGCTGGCCGAGATCCAGAAGGTGGTCGATGCACAGAACGGCGGCTTCAAGGCCACCGCCTCGGACTGGGACTTCTACGCCGAGCAGGTGCGCAAGGCCAAGTACGACCTCGACGAATCGCAGATCAAGCCGTACTTCGAGCTGGACAACGTGCTGCGCAACGGCGTGTTCTTCGCCGCCAACCAGCTCTACGGCATCACCTTCAAGGAGCGCAAGGACATCCCGGTTTACCACCCGGACGTGCGCGTGTTCGAGGTCAGCGACGCCGACGGCCAGCCGCTGGCGCTGTTCTACGCCGACTACTACAAGCGCGACAGCAAGAGCGGCGGCGCATGGATGGACGTGTTCGTCGAACAGGACGGCCTGACCGGCACCAAGCCGGTGGTCTACAACGTGTGCAACTTCACCAAGCCCGCCGCCGGGCAGCCGGCGCTGCTGAGCTGGGACGACGTGACCACCATGTTCCACGAGTTCGGCCACGCCCTGCACGGCATGTTCTCGAACACGAAGTACCCGAGCGTGGCCGGCACCGGCGTGCCGCGCGACTTCGTCGAGTTCCCGTCGCAGTTCAACGAGCACTGGGCCTCGGACCCGAAGGTGTTCGCCAACTACGCCAGGCACTACCAGAGCGGCGAGGCGATGCCGCAGGCGCTGGTGGACAAGATCGCCAAGGCCCGCACCTTCAACCAGGGCTACGCCACCACCGAATACCTGTCGGCGGCACTGCTCGACCTGGCCTGGCACACGCAGGGCGCCGACGCGCCGTTGCAGGACGTGGACGCCTTCGAGGCCGCCGCGCTCAAGCGCTTCAAGGTCGACCTGCCGCAGGTGCCGCCGCGCTACCGCAGCAGCTACTTCGACCACATCTGGGGTGGCGGTTACTCGGCCGGCTACTACGCCTACTTCTGGGCGGAGATGATCGACGACGACGCCTTCGAGTGGTTCGAGGAGAACGGCGGCCTGACCCGCGAGAACGGGCAGGTGTTCCGCGACAAGATCCTGTCCATCGGCAACACCCGCGACCTGGCCACCGCCTACCGCGAGTTCCGCGGCAAGGACCCGAGCGTGGAAGCGCTGCTGAAGAACCGCGGGCTGAAGTAAGCGCCGCGCCGCGCCACGGGAACGGGAGGGGCGACCCTCCCGTTCCGCATCGGCCATTCCACGGCTGGGCCATGATCATCTCCGCCTCCACCGATTACCGTGCCGCCGCGCGCCGCCGGTTGCCGCCGTTCCTGTTCCACTACATCGACGGCGGCGCCTATGCCGAGCACACGCTGCGGCGCAACGTCGCCGACCTGGCCGACGTCGCGCTGCGCCAGCGCGTGCTGCGCGACATGGCCGAGTTGAGCCTGGAAAACCGGTTGTTCGGCGAAACGCTGGCAATGCCGGTGGCGCTGGCGCCGGTCGGCCTGACCGGCATGTACGCGCGCCGTGGCGAGGTGCAGGCCGCGCGCGCGGCCGACAGCCGCGGCGTGCCGTTCACCCTGTCCACGGTGTCGGTGTGCCCGATCGAGGAAGTGGCGCCGGCGATCAAGCGGCCGATGTGGTTCCAGCTGTACGTGCTGCGCGACCGCGGCTTCATGCGCAATGCGCTGGAGCGCGCGCAGGCCGCGGGCGTGACCACGCTGGTGTTCACCGTGGACATGCCGGTGCCGGGCGCGCGCTACCGCGATGCGCACTCGGGCATGAGCGGCCCGCACGCGGCGCTGCGCCGCTACCTGCAGGCCGCGACCCATCCGCGCTGGGCGTTCGACGTCGGCCTGCGCGGCCGTCCGCACGACCTGGGCAACATCTCCGCCTACCGCGGCCACCCGACCGGGCTGGAGGACTACATCGGCTGGCTGGCGGGCAACTTCGACCCGTCGATCTCGTGGAAGGACCTGGAATGGATCCGCGCGTTCTGGAAGGGGCCGATGCTCATCAAGGGCATCCTCGACCCGGAGGACGCGCGCGACGCGGTGCGCTTCGGCGCCGACGGCATCGTGGTGTCCAACCACGGCGGGCGCCAGCTCGACGGCGTGCCGTCCACCGCGCGGGCGCTGCAGGCCATCGCCGATGCGGTGCGGGGCGAATTGAAGATCCTCGCCGACTCGGGCGTCCGCAGCGGCCTGGACGTGGTGCGCATGCTGGCCCTCGGCGCCGACACGGTGCTGCTTGGCCGCGCCTTCGTCTATGCGCTGGCTGCGCAGGGCGAACGCGGCGTCGCCCACCTGCTCGACCTGATGGCGGCGGAAATGCGCGTGGCGATGACCCTGACCGGCGCGCGCCGCATCGCCGACATCGGCCGCGATTCGCTGGCGCGGATTCCCGGCTGAAACAGGTTGGCGGCCGCGGACCGACGACGCCGGATGGCGGATCGAAGACAAGCCGCCAGCCAGTACCTCAGGGCCATGTCGCGGTCGTGGGCAGGGCTTATGCTCTCCCCCGGTCCAGTCCGATTGCAGGATGCTCCGTGCGCCTTGACCCATCGCCCGCGCCATCGCCGCCGTCCAGCCCGTTGCCGGTGCTGAAATCACGCGCATGGCGCTGGCTCGCCTGCCTGTGGCTGGCGTGCGCGTGCGGGTTCGCCACGACGGCCGCGGCGGCCCCGCCGGCCGCGGAGTCCGCGCGGCCGCAGGTGCTGGTGCTGCTGTCCTACCATCCCGGCTTCAGCTGGGAGGAGCGCATCCTCGACGGCCTGCGCGAGTGGGGCGGGGCCGGCGAGCGACCGGTGTTCCATGTCGAATGGATGGACGCCAAGCGCCATCCCGATGCCGCACAGCGCCAGCGCCTGACCGACTACCTCGGCGGGAAGTACGCCGTCCAGCGCTTCGACCTGGTCGCCACCGTGGACGACGACGCGCTGGCCTTCGTCATGCAGCACGCGGCCCTGTTCGGCGACACCCCGGTGGTGTTCAGCGGCCTCAACGCGGCGCCGGAACCTCTCATCGGCACGCGCACGAACGTCACCGGCATCCTCGAACGCTTCGACCTCACCCGCACCCTCGACATCGCGCTGAAGCTGCACCCGCATACCCGCCGGCTGCTGTTCATCACCCCCGACGACGACAACGGCGCGGCGCTGCGCGACACCGTCGATGCGGCGCTGGCGCGGCTGCCCGGCCATCCCGGGGCCGAGCACTGGCGGACCGCGTGGCTGGAACAGGTGGCGCCACGGCTGCCGCGGCTGCCCGGCGACACCCTGGTCTTCGCCCTCGGCAGCCTGCCGGTGCGCGCCGGCGAGCTGCCGCTGGAGCCGGAGTTCGTGCCGGCCTGGCTGCGCGCGCGCACCGAACTGCCGGTATACAGCGACCTGGACACGGCCGTGGGCCACGGCGCGGTCGGCGGCTACATGAACAGCGGCCTGGAAACCGGCCGCCTGCAGGCGGCGCTGGCGCGGCGGCTGCTGGCCGGCGAGGCCGCCGCCGGCATCCCGCTGGTGCGCGAAACACCGCTGGCGCTGCTGTTCGACAACGCGGAGCTGCGCCGGCTGGGCGTGGACATGCGCGCCCTTCCCGCCGGCAGCACGCTGGTCAACGCACCGCCGTCGATCTTCGCCCGCGAATACCGCGCGCAGCTGCTGGCCATCGTCGTGGTGGTGCTGATGCTGCTGCTGGTGGTGGTCGGGCTGGTGGTGCGCAACCGCATGCAGGCCGCGCGCCAGCGCGCGCTGCACCACCAGGCCACGCACGACGAGTTGACCGGCCTGCGCAACCGCAACGGCCTGGCCGAGCGACTGCAGGCGCTGCCGCAGGCCGCCGCCGAGGACGAGCGGGTGGCGCTGGTGATGCTCGGCCTGAACCGCTTCAAGCTGGTCAACGACACCTATGGCCATGCCTTCGGCGACAAGGTGCTGGTGGCGGTGGCCGGGCGCCTGCGGCAGTGCTGCGGCGAGCGGGAAACGCTGGTGCGGTTCAGCGGCGATGCCTTCGTCATCATGGCCCGGCTGCCGGACGCGGCCGGCCTGCAGCGGCTGCACGCGCTGTGCGATGCCCTGTTCCAGCAGCCGTTCCTGATCAACGGCCGGCGCATCCCGATCACCGCGGCCTTCGGCCTGAGTTCCTCGCCGCTGCACGGGCTGGTCCCCGGCAGCCTGCTGCGCGAGGCCGACGCCGCCATGTACGAGGCCAAGCGCAACCGCGGCGCGGGGCTGGTGGTCTTCGACCGCGGCATCCACGAGCGCGCCGCGCGCCAGTTCCGGATCGAGGCCGGCCTGCCCGAGGCGATCGAGCACGGCCAGATCGAGGTGCACTACCAGCCCATCCACGACATCCAGCGCGGCTGCGTCGCCGGCTACGAGGCGCTGGCGCGCTGGCGGCACCCGGAGCTGGGCTGGATCCCGCCGCCGGAGTTCGTGCGCGCCGCGGTCGAGACCGGCCACGTCGGCGCGCTCACCCGCTGCATCCTGCGCAGCGCCTGCCGGGCCTTCCTGCCGCACCTCGGCAACCCGTGCAGTCCCTACCTGGCGGTGAACGTGTCGGTCAGCGACATCTACGCCAGCGATTTCCCGGCGCAATTGGCGCAGGTGCTGGCCGAGGTCGGCATGCCGCCGCAGCGGCTGGTGCTGGAAGTGACCGAGGACATGCTGCTGGGCGACCAGCAGCACGTGGCCGCCGTGCTCGAACAACTACGCGGGCAGGGCGTGCGCATCGCCATCGACGACTTCGGCACCGGCTATTCCTCGATGGGCTACCTGTCCAGCTACCAGGTCAACCTGATCAAGATCGACCAGTCCTTCGTGCGCCGCCTGCTCGACAGCCCGTCGGACCGCAAGATCGTGCGCGCCATCGTCTCGATGGCCGGCGACCTGGAACTGGACGTGGTGGTCGAGGGTGTGGAAACCGAAGCGCAGATCGAACTGCTGCAGGAGCTGGGCTGCCGGCTGCTGCAGGGCTACGTCTTCAGCCGCCCGCGCCCGGCGGCGGAATGGGCGGCCGACGCGCTGGCCGGTTGCTGAGGCAGCTGCGGCATGCTTTCGCAGGTGCCGGGCGCTTCACCGGGAAGGCTTCATGCGGGGCAAGCCCCGCATCTACGGGAAGCCGACATTCACCGTGGGTGCCGGGCTTGCCCGGCACGGGCTCACGGGGTCCATTGGCGGCTTCAGCGCTCCGAATGCCCGGTGTCGTCGTACTGGCGCGGGGCGAACAGGTCCGGGCGGATCAGCTCGATGAAGGCGCGCGCCTGCGGCGACAGCACCTTGCCGCGGCGTACCGTCACCCCGTAGCTGCGCTTGGGGAAATAGCGCGCCATCGGCCGGATTGCCAGCCGCTCGCGGTCGCCGTCGTTCAGGCACAGCGCGGTGACGATGGAGATGCCCATGCCCATCGCCACGTACTGCTTGATGACCTCCCAGCCGCCCACTTCCAGCGCCACGGTGTAGGGCACGCGGTGGCGCTGGAACACCAGGTCCACCAGCCGCCAGGTGATCTGCCGCTTCGGCGGCAGGATCAGCGGGTGGGGCGAGAGGTCTTCCAGCGTCAACTCGCGCTTGTCGGCCAGCGGGTGGCCGTGGGGGACGATCAGTACCTGCTCGAAGTCATGGATCGGCGCGTAGCTCAGGTCGCCCGGCACGTCGAGCATCGAGCCGACAACGAGGTCGGCGGCATCGTTGCGCAGCAGTTCGGTGCCGTCGGCGCTGATCGCGTCCTGCAGGATGAGCCGCACCTCGGGGTGGCGTTCGCGGAAGGCCTCGACGATCTTCGGCAACAGGTAAAGGATCGTCGATGAATTCGCGGCGATCGTCAGCTCGCCCGCGTCCAGCCCGCGCACCTTGTCGCGGAAGCCGGCTTCCAGCCCGTCCAGGCTCTCCACCAGCGGCTGTGCCATCTCGTACAGCAACTGGCCCTCGCGGCTGGGCACCAGCCGTCGCCCGCTGCGCTCGAACAGCACCACCCCCAGCTCCCGCTCCAGTGCCTGCAACTGCAGGCTCACCGCCGGCTGGCTGACGAAAAGCGCCTCGGCCGCACGTGAAACCGAACCCAGCCGGACCGTCTGGCAGAACGCGCGCAGCGGCTTGAGCCGGTCGGATTTGTAGGAAAAACGCGGGTTTGCGGGTTTCTTCGCAGGCATGGCGAGACACTATTAGCACAATTTATATATCGCATTGCAAAAACTGCATTGTCGAATAATTGATTGCGCAGCACGGTGGAGCTCCCCGACAAACGCAGGGTTCCGCCATGTCCGCCGTCGACTCCGTCATTCCCGCCACCGCCCACGCCGTCCGCCCGACGCCGGGCATCACCGTGACCGAGCGGCTCGCCGGCCAGTCGGCGCTGCTGCCGGCCGGGGTGCTGGCGCTGCTGGTGTCGCTGCACCGCGCGGTGGAGCCGGAACGGCAGGCGCGGCTGGCCGCGCGCCGCCAGCGCCAGGCGTTCTTCGACGGCGGCGGGCTGCCGGACTTCCGCGCCGACACCGCCGCCATCCGCGAAGGCGACTGGCAGGTGGCGCCGATCCCGGCCGCGCTGCAGGACCGCCGCGTCGAGATCACCGGCCCGACCGACCCGAAGATGGTCATCAACGCGCTGAACTCCGGCGCGCGGGTGTTCATGGCCGACTTCGAGGATTCCACCTCGCCCACGTGGCGCAACCTGCTGGCCGGGCAGCAGGCGCTGTCCGCGGCGGTGCGCGGCGATCTGGATTACACCGCGCCCAATGGCAAGCACTACGCGTTGCGCCCCTACGAGGAGCAGGCGGTGCTGATCGTGCGCCCGCGCGGCTGGCACCTGGACGAGAAGCACGTGCGGGTGGACGGCCAGCCGATTGCCGGCGGCCTGTTCGACGCGGCGCTGTTCGCCTTCCACAACGCCCGCGCGCTGATGCGCAAGCAGCGCGGCCCGTACTTCTACCTGCCCAAGCTGCAGTCGATGGAGGAGGCGGCGCTGTGGGAAACCGCGCTGTCGCACATCGAAGGCATGCTGGGGCTGCCGCACGGGCAGATCAAGGTCACGGTGCTGATCGAGACGCTGCCAGCGGTGTTCGAGATGGACGAGATCCTGCACGCATTGAAGGACCGCATCGTCGGCCTGAACTGCGGGCGCTGGGACTACATCTTTTCGTACCTGAAGACCTTCCGCCGCCACCCCGACAAGGTGCTGCCCGAGCGCGGTCAGGTGACGATGACCCAGCCGTTTTTGAAGGCGTATTCGGAACTGCTGATCCGGACCTGCCACCGGCGCGGCGCGCATGCGATGGGCGGCATGGCCGCGCAGATCCCGATCAACCACGACGCCGCCGCCAACGAGCAGGCGATGGCGCGGGTGCGCGCGGACAAGCTGCGCGAGGTGACCGCCGGCCACGACGGCACCTGGGTGGCGCACCCGGCGCTGATCCCGGTGGCGCGGGCGATCTTCGACGAACACATGCCCGCGCCGAACCAGCACAACGTGCTGCGCCGTGACGTGCAGGTGACGCGCGACGACCTGATCGCCCCCTGCACCGGCACCATCACCCGCGCCGGCTTCGAGAACAACGTCGAGGTGTGCGTGCGCTACATGGCCGCATGGCTGGACGGCAACGGCTGCGTGCCGATCCACAACCTGATGGAGGACGCGGCCACCGCCGAGATCAGCCGCAGCCAGTTGTGGCAATGGCTGCACGCCGGCAACCAGCACCTGGACGACGGCACCGCGATCGACTTCGCCCTGCTCGACGCCAGCCTGCGCGCGCTGCCGGCCCGGCTCGGCGACACCTCGGCGTTGCCCGGCGGCGCCCGCATCGCGCAGGCCATCGCCCTGCTCGACGAACTCAGCCATGCCGACGAGCTGGCCGAGTTCCTGACCCTGCCCGCCTACCGGCAGATCGACTGACCCGGCCCTCGTGAAACCGCTCTCGTAGGTGCGGGGCTTGCCCCGCACGAGGCATTACCGGGAAAGCGCCATGCGGGGCAAGCCCCGCATCTACGCGCTTCCCCGGTGCAGGAATCGAGAGAAGCCCCATCGCGCACCAAGGTGCGCTCCTACACAAACCCCGCGCCACCCCAATCCCACTGGAGAACCCCCATGAGCAAGCTGCCGACCGCCGAACAGATCCAGCACGACTGGGACACCAACCCGCGCTGGAAGGGCGTGACCCGCAACTACACCGCCGCCGACGTCGTGCGCCTGCGCGGCACCGTCCACGTCGAGCACTCGCTCGCGCGGCTGGGCGCGGAGAAACTGTGGAACTACCTGCACGAGAAGGATTTCGTCAACGCGCTGGGCGCGCTGACCGGCAACCAGGCCATGCAGCAGGTCAAGGCCGGCCTCAACGCCATCTACCTGTCCGGCTGGCAGGTGGCGGCCGATGCCAACCTGGCCGGGCAGATGTATCCGGACCAGTCGCTGTACCCGGCCGACTCGGTGCCGGCGGTGGTCAAGCGCATCAACAACACCCTGCTGCGCGCCGACCAGTTGCACCACGCCGAGGGCAAGGACGATATCGACTTCCTGCAACCCATCGTGGCCGACGCCGAGGCCGGCTTCGGCGGCGTGCTCAATGCCTTCGAGCTGATGAAGGCGATGATCGAGGCCGGCGCGGCCGGCGTGCACTTCGAGGACCAACTGGCGGCGGTGAAGAAGTGCGGGCACATGGGCGGCAAGGTGCTGGTGCCGACCCGCGAGGCGATCGAGAAGTTGAACGCCGCGCGCTTGGCCGCCGACGTGCTGGGCGTGCCGACCCTGCTGGTGGCGCGTACCGACGCCGAGGCCGCCGACCTGCTGACCAGCGACATCGACGGCAACGACCAGCCGTTCACCACCGGCGAGCGCACCGTCGAAGGCTTCTTCAAGACCCGCAACGGCCTCGACCAGGCCATCAGCCGCGGCCTGGCCTACGCGCCCTACGCCGACCTGGTGTGGTGCGAGACCGGCAAGCCGGACCTGGAATTCGCACG
>Ga0206118_100289_pt1 | contig 32879 bp, 22 predicted proteins | sample 3A20Ametagenome_FD_177999 | JGI IMG/M metagenome (GOLD analysis project Ga0206118, IMG submission 177999) | Enriched microbial communities from leaf-cutter ant dump, University of Wisconsin, Madison, United States - 3A20A | ecosystem: Environmental > Terrestrial > Nest > Insects nest > Nest dump... | reverse complement strand
GAATCCAGCATCGGCTGGTACTCGTCCCACAGCGGCAGGCGCCAGGCGCGGTCGAACACGTGCTCGCCGGCGGCCAGCAGTTCGTTGGCCAGGTCGTCGTGCTTGCTCATCAGGCCGGCGGTCTGGTGGCCCAGCGCGACCATGCACGCGCCGGTCAGGGTCGCCACGTCGATCAGGGCCTGTGGCTCGAAGCGCTGCGCATAGGTCAGCGCGTCGCACAGGATCAGGCGGCCCTCGGCGTCGGTATTGCCGACCTCGATGGTCTTGCCGGACATGGAGGTGATGACGTCCGACGGGCGGTAGGCGTTGCCGTCGATGGCGTTCTCCACCGCCGGCACCACCACGACCAGGTTCAGCGGCAGCTTCGCCTTGACCGCGGCGACGAAGGTACCAATGACGTTGGCGCCGCCGCACATGTCGTACTTCATCTCCTCGATGCCGCCCTGCGTCTTCAGGTTGACGCCGCCGGTGTCGAAGGTGATGCCCTTGCCGACCAGCACGTAGGGCTTGGCGTCGACGCCGTCGGCCTGCGGCAGGCCGGTCCACTTCAGCACCACCAGCTTCGGGCGGTTGGCCGAGCCACGGGCCACGGCCAGCAGCGAGCCCATGCCGAGCGCTTCCATCTGCTGCTCGTCGAGGATTTCGGCCTCGGCGCCGTCGTGTTCGGCGGCGAACTTGACCGAGGAGGCGGCCAGGTAGGCCGGGGTGCACAGGTTCGGCGGCAGGTTGCCCAGCTCGCGGGCGTACTCGACGCCGGCGGCGATGGCCTGGCCCTGCGCCAGCGCGGTTTCGTCGCTGCCGTGGATCGCCAGCGTTTCCAGCCCCGGCGCCTCGGGCTTCTTCTTGCCCAGCGTGGCGGTGTAGCGGTAGCTGGCGTGGTTGGCGGCGATCACCGCCTGGCGGATGTTCCAGGCCGCGTCGCGGCCGGCGACCGCCAGCTCGGACAGGGTGAACAGCGCGCTGCGGGTCGCCCCGGTCCTGAGCGCGCGGGCGGCGTCGCCCACCGCCTTGAGGTACTGCGCCACCCCGAACTTGGCCGGGTCACCCAGGCCGATGACCAGCACGCGCGGGGCGGTGACGCCCGGCAGGTCGTGCAGCAGCGCGGTGTTGCCGGTCTTGCCACCGACGTCGCCGCGCTCCACCAGCGCCGCGATGCGGCCGCCGCAAGCGGCGTCCAGCGCCTGCGCGGCCGGCGACAGCGACTTGTCGGAGAAGGCGCCGACGACGATGCAATCGAAGCCGGCGGTGGCCGGGGCGGCGTGGTTCAGGGTGAATTGCAGAGACATTGATCAGATTCCATTGCCAAATCCGTACAATCGCGGACTGTTTCCACCCAGCCGGGCCGGCCGGGCGCGCCGCGAACGAAACCGGGAGTTTAAACCACCGCCCCCATGTCCAAGCTTGACCGCTACCTGCTGAGCGACTTCGTCCAGAGCTTCCTGGCCACTTTGACCGTGCTGCTGGTGGTGAGCGTGGGCGGGGTGCTGGTGGACATCCTCGGCCGCATCGCCGATGGCCGCCTGCCCGCCGGCCTGCTGCTGTCGCAGCTGGGCCTGCAGTTCATCGTCTACCTGCCGATCATCCTGCCGCTGGCGCTGCTGCTGGGGCTGGCGCTGGCCATCGCCCGGCTGTACCGCGACTCGGAAATGGCGGTGCTGACCGCGGTGGGCGTCGGCCCGAAGCGGCTGCTGCGGCCGATCCTGATGCTGGTGGTCCCGGTGGTGGCGGTGATCGGCGCCTGCTCGCTGTGGCTGGGGCCGTGGGCCGACCGCGCCGCCGAGACGATGGTCGAGAACGCCAGCCGCAGCGTGGTGGTGGCCGGGCTGGAGCCGGGCAAGTTCACCCAGTTGTCCGGCGGCGGCATCGTCTACCTGTCCTCGCTCAGCGAGGACGGCACGGCGCTGGGCAAGATCTTCATGCAGCGGCAGAAGGACGGGCGCATCGACGTGGTCACCGCCAACCGCGGCGCCATGTTCTTCGAGGGCGAACGCCAGCGCTTCCTGCGACTGGAGGACGGCTACCGGCTGGAAGGCCCGGCCGATGGCGAACTGGACTACCGGCTGATGCGCTACGCCAGCAACGAGGTGGCCCTGCCCGACCGCGACGAGCCGCGCAACCAGGATGACCCGGAGATGCTGCCGACCACGCGCCTGTTCGGTGACGAGCGCCCGGCGGCGCAGGCGCAGCTGCACTGGCGCATCACCCCGCTGCTGCTGGCGCTGGGCTTTGCCCTGCTGACCCTGCCGCTGGCGCGCAGCGCACCGCGGCAGCAGCGCTATGGCAGCATCATGCTGGCCTTCCTGGCCTACGTGGTGGGCGTCAGCCTGATGATCAGCGGCCGGCAATGGCTGGCGACCGGCAAGCTGCCGCCGGAGGCCGGGATGTGGTGGCTGACGCTGCCGTTGCTGGCATTGGCGACCTGGCTGTACTTCCGCGACGGCCGCCTGCGCCGCCGCCGCGCGAGGGCCGGCGCATGAGGCTGGCCCTCGCTCCGCGCATCCACGACCTCTACGTCGGCCGCAACGTGCTGGCCACCGTGCTGGTGGTCTGGCTGGTGCTGCTGGGGCTGGACGCGACCCTGGCGCTGTCCGGCGAGGCCAAGAACATCGGCACCGGCAGCTACACCTTCGGCCATGCCGTGGCGTGGACCGCCTATACCGTCCCGCGCCGGGCTTACACGCTGTTCCCGATGGCGGCGGTGATCGGCGCGCTGATGGGGCTGGGGCAGCTGGCGGCGACCTCGGAGCTGACCGCGCTGCGCGCGGTCGGCCTGTCGCGACGGCGCATCGCGCTTTCGGTGGCCATCGCGCTGTCGTTGTTGACCGCGATGATGGTGGTCAACGGGGAAACCCTGGCGCCGTGGGCGCAGGAAAAGGCCGACCTGCTCAAGGGCAGCGCCAAGTACGAGACCGACATGGCGGTGGCCCGCTATTCGGGCCTGTGGGCGCGCGAGGGCAATACCTTCCTCAATGCGCAGACCGGCGAGGAACAAGTGGATGAAGGTGGCAGGAGCCGCCTGCTGCTGCATGACGTGCGCCTGTACCGGCTGGATGCCGACGGCCGCCTTGCGAGCCTGACCCATGCCGCCACCGCACGGCACGACACCAATGGCTGGACGCTGGAGCAGGTGCGCCACGACCGTTTCGGCGAACGTTCGGCGACGCGGCAGGCGGTGGCCAGCGAGCGCTGGGATTCGCAGCTGGACGCCGCCGCGCTGGCTTCCGGGCTGGTCAAGCCGCGCAGCCTGAGCGCCACCGAACTGCGCAGCAACATCGAATACCGCAAGCGCAACGGCCTGGATGCCCGCGACTACGAGGACACCTACTGGAGCCGCTGGTTCTACCCGCTCAACGTGCTGGCGCTGTGCCTGGCGGCGGTGCCGTTTGCGTTCGGCTCGCTGCGCAGCGGCGGCATGGGCAAGCGCCTGTTCCTGGGCATGCTGTTCGCGCTGGGCTTCCTGCTGCTGCAGATGTTCTTCGGGCGCATGGCCGGCGCGTTGAAGTTCGACTACCGCATCGCCTACGCGTTGCCGCCGATCGTGATGCTGGCCGTGTCCGGGTGGCTGTTCCGGCGGCGTTCGAGCTGACGAACCCGCGCTTGTAGGTAGGCGGCGTCAGTCGCGATGGGCTTTCCCGGGAAAGCCATCGGTCGCGACTCGCGTCGCTCCTGCGAAAACCCGCAAGGTCAATCTTCCTTGGGTATGCGCACCAACCGGGTTCCGCTGAACCGGTCATGCCACGTCAGCCTGTCACGGTCGAACAGCGCCCACCAGAACCCCAGCCCGCCGCACAGCAGCGACAGCGTGCCCATCGCGTAGCGCTTCCACAGCATGGCCCGCGTCGGCACCTGCCCGCTCGCCGCGCGCAGTTGCAGGCGCCAGGGGCGCATGCCCAGGGTCTGGCCGCCGAGCCTCCAGCTGAAGGTGGCGTACAGCCCGCTCGCCACCCAGCAGCACAGCCACAGCAGCCAGCCCAACAGGCTGTAGGGGGCGATGTTGTGGTGGGTATCGCCCCCGTTCACGGCCACGTCCAGCAGCACGAACGGCACCGCGACGAGCATCCACAGGGCCAGCGACGGCCAGAAATCGTAGAACAGCGACAGCAGGCGCCGGACCAGCAGCGGCGAGGGGCGCGGGGCGGGAAGGGAGGAGTCGGTCATCGCGCGAGGATAAGGCTTTCGCGCGCCAGCGATGAACGGTGGGCCGTCCCGTCACCCGCGGTATGCGAGAATCCGCCGGTTCCTCAACCGTGGGTTGCCGATGTTCCGTCTTGCCATTGCCGCGCTGCTGGGCGCGATCAGCCTTTCCGCCTGCGCGCAGCAGCCCGCATCCCCCGTGGCCGGGGCCACCGCGCCGGCCGCCGACAGCGCCGCCGACAAGCGCGTGCGCGAGGCCCTCAAGCAGCTGGACCCGAACTTCGCGCCGGACTACATCGGCGCCGCGCCGTTCCCCGGCTTCCGCGAGGTGGTGGTGTCCGGGCAGGTGCTGTACGTCACCGACGACGGCCGCTACCTGATGCAGTCCCAGCCCTACGACATCGAGAAGCGGGCGATGGCCACCAGCACCGGCCTGCTGGCCCACCGCCGCACGCTGCTGGCCTCGCTGCCGCACGCCGACCGCATCGTGTTCGCGCCGCCGAACGCCAAGTACACCATCAGCGTGTTCACCGACATCGAGTGCGGCTACTGCCGCAAGCTGCACCAGGACGTCGCCGAGCTGAACCGGCAGGGCATCGCGGTCGAATACCTCGCCTTCCCGCGCATGGGCCTGGGCAGCAAGGATTACACCGACATGATCTCGGTCTGGTGCGCCGACGACCGCAAGGCGGCGCTGACCGCCGCCAAGGCCGACCGGCCGGTGGCGGCCAAATCCTGCACCAACCCGGTGGCCATGCAGTACAACGTCGGCCAGCAGCTGGGCATCAGCGGCACCCCGGCGATCTTCGCCGCCGATGGCTCGCAGCTGGGCGGCTACCTGCCGCCTGCGCAGCTCAAGGCGGCGCTGGAAAAGCTGCCTGGCGCGGCCGGCAGCCCCTGAGGCGGGAAACGGCGGCCACGGCCGCCGTCGCGCGGGCCATCGACGGGTAATGCCGAAAGCCGCCTCTGGCGGCTTTTTCGTTCCCGGCGGGAACGTGGGCACCAGCGCCGGCCGGTTCCAGCCTGCGGCGCCGGCTCCGGTTACAATGGCGAGCCAACTCCCACCATTGGTCTCCCGGACATGATCGTCCTCGAGGGCGCAGCCGCCCTTTCGCCGTTCCGCCGCGAACGTCTTGAATCCCGCCTGCAGTCCATCGCCGCCGATCTGCGCATCACCGGGGCCTGGCACGTCTATTTCACCCGGGCCGCCGACGTGGCGGCCGTCGACCAGTCCACGCTCGGCCGCATCCTGCAGGGCCAGCCGCAGCCGGCCGAACGCGCCGCCGGCGCGGTGTCGCGCTACGTGGTGCCGCGGCTGGGCACGCTGTCGCCGTGGTCGAGCAAGGCCACCGAACTGGTGCGCGGCGCCGGCCTGCCGATCCAGCGCGTCGAGCGCGGTACCCGCATCGACCTGACGGGGTGGCCGTCCGATCCGGCGCAGCAGGCGGCCATGGCCAAGCTGCTGCACGACCCGATGACCCAGTCGCTGCTGGCCGACATCGCCCAGGCGCAGGCGCTGTTCGACAGCCCGGCGCGCGGTGAGCTGGAGCGCATCGCACTGGCCGACCTGGAAAGCGCCAACAAGCGCCTCGGGCTGGCGCTGGCCGAGGACGAGATCGATTACCTGCGCACGCGCTATGACGAACTGGGCCGCGACCCGTCCGACGTCGAGCTGATGATGTTCGCGCAGGCCAACTCCGAGCACTGCCGGCACAAGATCTTCAACGCCAGCTGGAGCATCGACGGGCAGGCGCAGGACCGCTCGCTGTTCCGCATGATCAAGCACACCCACCAGCAGACCCCGCAGCACACGCTGAGCGCCTACAGCGACAACGCGGCGGTGATCGAAGGCGAACCGGCGGCGCGTTACCGCCCCGACCCGGCCACTGGCCAGTACCGCAGCGAGGCGGTGGTACCCAGCGCGTTCCAGATCAAGGTGGAAACCCACAACCACCCGACCGCGATCGCGCCGTTCCCCGGCGCCTCGACCGGCGCCGGCGGCGAGATCCGCGACGAAGGCGCCACCGGCCGCGGCGGCAAGCCCAAGGCCGGCCTGACCGGCTTCTCGGTGTCGCACCTGCGCATTCCGACACTGCCGCAGCCGTGGGAAGCGCCGCGCGCGCTGAACCCGCGCATGGCCCCGGCGCTGGACATCATGCTCGACGGCCCGCTCGGCGGCGCCGCATTCAACAACGAGTTCGGCCGCCCGAACCTGCTGGGCTACTTCCGCAGCTTCGAGCTGCCCGAGGACGGCATCACCCGCGCCTACGACAAGCCGATCATGCTCGCCGGCGGCCTCGGCGCCATCGACCGCGTGCAGGTGGACAAGCTGAAACTGCAGGATGGCGACGTCGTCATCGTGCTCGGCGGCCCGGCGATGCTGATCGGCTTGGGCGGTGGCGCCGCCTCGTCGGTGGCCTCGGGCGAGAGCGCCGAGGACCTGGATTTCGCCAGCGTGCAGCGCGACAACCCGGAGATGGAGCGCCGCTGCCAGGAAGTCATCGACCGCTGCGTGGCGATGGGCGAAGGCAACCCGATCAAGTTCTTCCACGACGTCGGTGCCGGTGGCCTGTCCAACGCGATCCCGGAACTGCTGCACGACTCGGGCGTGGGCGGCGTGATCGACCTGGGCAAGGTGCCGACCGACGACCCCTCGCTGTCGCCGCTGGAGCTGTGGTGCAACGAATCGCAGGAACGCTACGTGCTCGGCATCCCGGCCGAACGGCTGGACGAGTTCGCCGCGATCTGCGCGCGCGAGCGCTGCCCGTTCGCCGCGGTCGGCGTGGCCACCGCCGAGGAGCGGCTGGTGGTGGGGTATGACGCTGTTGATTCCCTTCTCCCTTCGGGAGAAGGTGGCGCGCAGCGCCGGATGAGGGGCGACGAAGGTCAAGGTGGTTCGGACCTCGTGACCTCCGTTTCCCCTCACCCCAACCCCTCTCCCGAGGGGAGAGGGGCTTACCCCATCGACCTGCCGATGGACGTGCTGTTCGGCAAGGCGCCGAAGATGCACCGCGACACCGCGCACCCGGCCGTGCCGCGCTGGCCGCAGCTGAAGACCGCCGGCATCGACCTGCGCGAGGCCGGCCTGCGCGTGCTGGCGCACCCGACCGTGGCGGCCAAGAACTTCCTCGTCACCATCGGCGACCGCAGCGTCGGCGGCCTGACCGCGCGCGAGCAGATGATCGGCCCGTGGCAGCTGCCGATGGCCGACGTCGCCATCACCCTGGCCGGTTTCGACACCCATGCAGGCGAGGCGATGGCCATTGGCGAACGCACCCCGCTGGCGCTGCTCGACGCCGCCGCCTCGGCGCGCATGGCCGTGGGCGAAGCGATCACCAACCTGTGCGCCGCGCCGGTGGCGGCGCTGGACACGGTGAAGCTGTCGGCCAACTGGATGGCCGCCTGCGGCCACGGCGGCGAGGATGCACTGCTGTACGACGCGGTGAAGGCCGTGGGCATGGAGCTGTGCCCGGCGCTGGACATCAGCATCCCGGTGGGCAAGGACTCGCTGTCGATGCAGGCGCAGTGGCAGGCCGATGGCATGACCGAAAAGTCGGTGTCGCCGGTGTCGCTGGTGATCTCCGCGTTCGCACCGGTGGTCGATGCGCGCCGGCAGCTCACGCCGCTGCTCGACCGCGAGGCCGACAGCGAGCTGTGGCTGATCGGCCTCGGCGGCGGCAAGCAACGGCTGGGCGGTTCGATCCTCGCGCAGACCCAGACCGACCATTCGGCGCTGCCGGCGTTCGGCGGCGAAGTGCCGGACCTGGACGATCCCGAGCGCCTGCGTGCGTTCTTCGAACTGATCCGCGACGCGCGCGAGGCCGGCTTGCTGCTGGCCTACCACGACCGCAGCGATGGCGGTGCCTTCGCCGCATTGTGCGAGATGGCCTTCGCCTCGCGCCGCGGCCTGGACATCGTGCTCGATGCCTGGGGCGACGACCCGTTCCGCAGCCTGTTCAACGAGGAACTGGGCGCGATCGTGCAGGTCGCCAACGACGACCGCGCTGCCTTCGCCGACCTGGTCGAGCGCCATGCGCTGACCGAATGCGCGCAGCGCATCGCGCGGCCGACCACCGCGCCGGTGGTGCGCGTGCAACTGGCGGGGGAGAGCCTGGTCGAGTGGCGCTGGGAGGAGCTGTTCGACGCGTGGTGGTCGGTGACCCATGCCATGCAGAAGCTGCGCGACAACCCGGAGGCCGCCGAGCAGGAACGCGCCATCGCGCGCGACTTCAACGCGCCGGGGCTGAAGCCGAAGCTGGCGTTCGACCCTTCGGAAGACGTCGCCGCTCCCTTCATCGCCACGGGTACGCGGCCGAAGGTGGCGATCCTGCGCGAGCAGGGCGTCAACGGCCAGATCGAGATGGCCAACATCTTCGAGCGTGCCGGCTTCGATGCCTATGACGTGCACATGAGCGACCTGATCGAAGGCCGCGTGCAGCTTGCCGATTTCCGCGGCGTGGCCGCCTGCGGCGGCTTCAGCTACGGCGACGTGCTCGGCGCCGGCCGTGGTTGGGCCACCTCGATCCTCGAACGCCCGGCGCTGCGCGCGCAGTTCGCCGCATTCTTCGCACGCCCGGACACCTTCGCGCTGGGCGTGTGCAATGGCTGCCAGATGATGAGCCAGCTCAAGGAGATCATCCCCGGTGCCGAGCACTGGCCAACCTTCCTGCGCAACCGCAGCGAGCAGTTCGAGGCGCGCACCGCGTTGCTGGAGGTGGTGGAGTCGCCGTCGATCCTGCTGCGCGGCATGGCCGGTTCGCGGCTGCCGGTGGCGGTGGCGCACGGCGAGGGGCGCGCCGAGTTCGACGGTGCGGTCGATCAGGCCGCTGCGAACATTGCGCTGCGCTACGTCGATGGCGACGGCAAGGTGGCCACGCAGTACCCGCTGAACCCGAACGGCTCGCCGGACGGCATCACCGGCCTGACCACCCGCGACGGCCGCGTCACCATCCTGATGCCGCACCCCGAGCGCACCCCGCGCAGTATCAACCTGAGCTGGGCGCCGAAGGGCTGGGGCGAGGATGCGCCGTGGCTGCGCATGTTCCGCAACGCACGGGTGTGGTGCGGTTAACCGCCGATGGTGTGGGTGCGGTGTTGTGTCGTGGGAGCGAGCTACGTTCGCGATGCTTTGAGGCTTTGCCGGGAAAGCCATCGCGGCCAAAGGCTGCTCCCACGGGTGGCTCCCCGCGATGAACCCGGTGGGTGCCGACCGTTGGTCGGCACTGTCGGCTCGGTTGCGGTAACACCCCGGCGCTGCACGCCGCCGCCGCGACCAACGGTCGGGCGTTACCGCGTTCACGATGCACCGATTGTCGTAGGTGCCGGGTTTACCCGGCATGCGGCCCTGGCGAACAAGCTCCACGCCTACAAGGTTTGCTTCGTGTTTCCAGCTGCTATCGGCTGCTAGAGTTCGACACGATAGCCACAAGGGCAACGCCGGTCGTGACCACTCCCGCATCTCCCGTTCCACGCAGGACGCGTGCATGACCCTGCCGGTGATCCTGTTGCCGGTGGGCGTCGACGACGCCGCGCTCGATGCCTGCCTCGCCGCGCTGGAAACCACCACCCCGGCGGGTACGCCGATCTGGCTGGCCGACGATGCGCAGGGCGGCCCGCGCGTGCAAGCGGTGATCGAGCACTGGCTGGCGCGTACCCGCCTGCAGGCCGAATACACCCGGCGCCCGCGCGCCATCGGCGAATCGGCGCATCTGGAGGAGATGCTGCGGGCCTGCGGCGACGCTGACGTGGCGGTGCTGGCGCCCGATGCGCTGCCGCTGCCCGGCTGGCTGCAGCAACTGGCCGACTGCCTGGCGCGGGATGCTTCCATCGCTACCGCCACACCGTGGAGCAATGCCGGCGAAACCGTGGCGTGGCCGCGCGCCGGCGAACTGAATCCGTTGCCGGCCGACGTCGAGCGGTTGGCGCGCGCCTGCGCGGCGATGCCGCTGCTGCACCCGGAACTGCCCTCGGCCATCACCCATGCGGTGTTGATCCGCGGCAGCGCGCGTGCCCGCGCCGGTGGCCTGGACACGCACAGCTATGGCTCGTGGTACGCGGCGCTGGTGGACCTGAGCCTGCGCATGAGCGGGCTGGGCTGGCGCAACGTGTTGTGCGACGACGCCTTCGTCGGCCGCCGCGACGAGGGCCGGCCCGCCGAGGGCGACATGGAACTGCTGGCCAACCGCTGGCCGACCTGGACGGCGCGGCTGGCGGAATTCCTGATGGACGACCCGCTGCACGCGCATCGCCTGCAACTGCAGCAGGCATACGCGCAAGCGCCGTTGCCGGAGCCGCAGCGCGACCTGTTCGATGCCGGCACCACGCCGGGGCAGGGGCAGCCGTGAGCGCTCCGATCGCCGCCGTCGTCGTCAGTTACCAGAGCGAAGGCACGCTGGACGAATGCCTGCAACGGTTGCGCGCCGCGCACGGCGTGGCGCAGATCCGCGTGGTGGACAACGCCTCGTGCGACGGTTCGCTGGCCATCGCCCAGCGCCATGCGCTGGCCGACGCGCGGGTGCGTTTCATCGCCAATCCCGACAACCCCGGCTTCGCCACCGCCTGCAACCAGGGCGCGCACCACTGCGACGCGCCGTGGCTGGTCTTCGTCAACCCGGACCTGATGGTCGAACCGGACACGCTGGCGCGGCTGCGCGACCTCGGCCAGCCGCTGGGAGCGTGCCTGCTCGGCGTCGAGCAGGTGGACGAACAGGGCCGGGCCGACGCCGCGGTGCGCCGCCGCGACCCGGATTTCGCGGCGATGCTGCGCAACCCCGCCGCCGGTTCGCGGCTGGCGCTGGCGGCCGATCCGGCACAGCCATTGCAGGTGGTGCCGGCCCTGTCCGGCGCGTTGCTGCTGATGCCGCGCACGTTGTTCGACCGCCTCGGCGGCTGGGACGCCGGCTACCGGCTGCATGCCGAGGACCTGGACCTGTGCCGGCGCGCGCGCGCGGCCGGGGCCACGGTCGCCATCGCCAACGATCTGAAGGTGCTGCACGTGCGCGGCGTGTCCAGCCGCGCGCGGCCGTTCTTCGTCGAATGGCACAAGCACCGCGGGCTGTGGCGCTACTTCGGCAAGTTCGAGGCGCCGCAGCGCAGCCTGCCGGTGCGGGGGGCGGTGTGGTGCGTGATCTGGGCGCACGCGGCGGCGCAGCTGCCGCGGCTGCTGCTGCGCAGGTAGGTCGGGGCTACGTCCCCGACGCTTTCGGGCATGGTGCGTCGGGGACGTAGCCCCGACCTACGAGTGCAGGGCAGCGGCGCATAATGCCGCCATGATCATCCAGTCCCTGCTCGACACCGATCTCTACAAGTTCACGATGATGCAGGCGGTGCTGCACCAGCACCCCGGCGCCATCGTCCAGTACCGGTTCAAGTGCCGCACGCCGGGCATCGACCTGGCGCGCTTCATCGACCAGATCAGCGCCGAGATCGACCACCTGTGCAGCCTGCGTTTCACGGTCGAGGAACTGGATTACATGCGCGGCCTGCGCTACCTGAAGCCGGACTTCGTCGATTTCCTCGGCCTGTTCCACCTGGACCGCAAGTACATCGACCTGCGCCCGTCGGCCAGCGTGCCCGGCGAGATCGAACTGGACATCAGCGGGCCGTGGCTGCACACCATCCCGTTCGAGGTGCCGCTGCTGGCGATCATCAACGAGGTCTGGTTCCGCAACACCAGCGCGCCGGATTTCGCCGAGGGCGAACGCCGCCTGCAGGCCAAGGCCGCACTGCTGCGCGACACGCCCGGTTTCGAGAATTGCCGCATCGCCGACTACGGCAGCCGCCGCCGCTATTCGCGCCACTGGCACGGGCACATGCTGCCGCTGCTGCGCGATGCGCTCGGTGCGCAGTTCGTCGGCACCAGCAACGTGCACTTCGCGCGGCTGTACGACATGACCCCGCACGGCACGATGGCGCACGAATACCTGCAGGCCTTCCAGGCGCTGGGCCCGCGCCTGCGCGATTCGCAGGTGGCGGCGCTGGAGGCATGGGCGCGCGAATACCGCGGCGACCTCGGCATCGCGCTGTCCGACGTGGTCGGGCTGGAGGCCTTCCTGCGCGACTTCGACATGTATTTCTGCAAGTTGTTCGACGGCGTGCGCCATGACTCCGGCGACCCGTTCGCGTGGGGCGACCGCATGCTGGCGCACTTCAAGGCCAACCGCACCGACCCGGCCAGCAAGATCCTGGTGTTCAGCGACGGGCTGGACATCGACAAGGTGATGCGGCTGTACGACTACTTCCGCGGCCGCTGCCAGGTGGCCTTCGGCATCGGCACCAACCTCACCAACGACCTCGGCCCGATGCCACTGAACATCGTCATCAAGATGGTCCGCTGCAACGGCCAGCCGGTGGCGAAGTTGTCCGATTCGCCGGGCAAGAGCATGTGCGACGACCTTGGCTACCTGGCCTACCTGCGACAGGTGTTCGGCCTGGACGGTGCCGGGTGAAGCGGGCGGGGAACATCGATCCGCGCGCGCGCCAGCGGTCTCTTACGGTGGCGCCCTAGCATCGCCACTCCCTTCCCTGGGAAGGGGCGTTCATGCATGCGCGTGGCCGCGTTGTCATCCGCGCATTGCCACCCTGAAGGGAGATGGTTGCGTCCGCATGCGATTGCGGACCGACGGCAAGTGACGGATCGCGTCACTTCACCAGAAGCGGGCTGGCCGTATGGCCCACTGGCGCAGGCGAAGCACTTGCCCTAGAATTTGCGTGACGGACATCACAATTATTCCGCACGGAGCATCGTTGGTGAAGGTTCTTTCCGTTTTTGGCACCCGTCCGGAAGCAATCAAGATGGGGCCGCTGGTCCGGGCGCTTGGGGAAGCGCAACACATCGAATCGATCGTCTGCACCACGGGCCAGCACCGGGCGATGCTGGACCAGGTGATGTCGCTGTTCGGCATCGTCCCGGCGCATGACCTCGACGTAATGGTCGCCAACCAGACCCTCAACGGGCTGTGCTCGCGCCTGTTCGAACGGCTGGACGCGCTTTACGAACAGGTGAAGCCGGACCGCGTGCTGGTGCATGGCGACACCACTACCGCGATGACCGCGGCGGTGGCGGCCTTCCACCGCCGCATCCCGGTCGGCCACGTCGAGGCCGGCTTGCGTACCGGCGACGTGCAGCGCCCCTGGCCGGAGGAAATGAACCGCCGGGTGATCGACGTGGTTTCCGACTGGCTGTTCGCGCCCACCGCCAGCTCGCGCGCGAACCTAGAGCGCGAGCACCTCGGCGGCCGCATCGTCGTCACCGGCAACACCGTCATCGACGCCCTGCGGCAGACCGTGGCGCGGCTGGATGGCGACGGCGCGCTGCGCGCTGCGGTGGATGCGCCGTTCGGCATGCTCGACCCGCGGCGCCGCCTGCTGCTGGTGACCGGCCACCGCCGCGAGAGCTTCGGCAGCGGCTTCGAGAACATCTGCCGCGCGCTGGCCGAGCTGGCGGCGCGTGACGACCTGCAGGTCGTCTACCCGGTGCACCTCAATCCCAACGTGCAGGGGCCGGTCAACGCGCACCTGGGCGGCCTGCGCAACGTGCACCTGGTGCCGCCGCAGGACTACCTGAGCTTCGTGCGCCTGATGCAGCGCGCCGACGTGATCCTCACCGACTCCGGCGGCGTCCAGGAAGAGGCGCCGGCACTGGGCAAGCCGGTGCTGGTGATGCGCGACGTCACCGAGCGCCCGGAGGCCGTGGAGGCCGGCGTGGTGCGGCTGGTTGGCACCGAATCCGCGCGCATCGTCGCCGCGGTGATCGACGCGATTTCCGCGCCGCCGCCCGCCACCGGGTTCGATCCCGGCGCCAGCCCCTATGGCGACGGCCATGCCAGCGACCGCATCGTCGCCGCCCTGCTCGAGCAGCCGTTCACCGAGTTCCGGCCCGCGTCCCGCGTTGCCGCCATCCCTTTCCCTGCATGAAGTGACGCCATGACCCAGACCGGCCGACATTTCCTCCTCTCCCTTGCCACCGCCTCGCTGCTGGTTGCCGCTTCGCCGGCACGCGCCGCCGACACGGCCGCGGCGCAGTTCGGCGAATGGGCCGGCGACAACGTCGTGACCCGGCAGATGACGCTGCGCGACCTCGGTTTCCGTCAGCCGCTGACGCTCAGCGGCCAGGAGGACAAGCGCGAGATCTACCTGCCGGTGCCGGTCGGGGTGCCGACCCGCGGGGCGCAGCTGCAACTGGATGGCCGCTACGTGCGCGGCCACACCGGGCGCACCTCGGGGCTGTGGTCGGTGGACGGCGACCCGGTCGCCGCGCGCTCGATCACCGATGCGCAGGGCGACGCCAGCCAGTTGCTGGGCATCGACGGCCTGCCGCGCGACAACGGTTTCGTGCGCGTCGGCGTGGGCTGGTGGTCGGTGGTGTCCGACTACCGTTGCGCCGACCAGAGTGCGCCGGCCAACGTGCTGCGGCTGTCGCCGGATTCGCGCTTCAGCTACCGCTTCGACAGCCGTGAGGTGGACACCGTGGCCAAGGCGTGGGGCGCACTGCCGCCGCGCGTGCGCCTGCTGGTGGACGGCAAGACGCTGCAGGCGCCGGTCTACGATGCCGCCTGGCGCATCGGCACCGCGCTGCGCAATGGCGGCAAGCGCGTGGACGTGGTGGCGATGCCGGCGGTCGGCGGCATCGTCGACCTGGACGGCGTGGCGGTCCCGGCCAGCCTGCGCGGCATTCCCGCCTATGCGGCACTGGCCGGCGGCGGCCGCGACCACCGCATCGCCGATCTGGCCGAAGTGGGCGCGCTGCTGTCCCTGCATGGCGACGGCCCGCTGGCCGCGGACGTGGTGATCGACAGCGAGCCGCTGCGCGCGGCCGTCCGCGCGGCTCTGGATGCGCTGGCCGCCCAGATTGCCTCTGCCGATAGCGATGCCTTCGCCGCCTGGCGCGCGGCATCCATGTCGTCGCTGGAGAAAGGCACGGGCGAGAGTTCGGTGGGCGTGGCCCCGGTCGCCGGCCGACCGACCCTGCTGGTCAATCCCGCCGCCGGCGCCGAAGTGGCCGGCCTGCTGGGTGAGCAGTGGCGCAGTTATGCCCTGGGCCGCTCGCTGCAGGTCGAGCAGGCCAACACGCCGCCGGTGAGCGAGGACAGCGTCCTGCTCAGCCGCCTGGGCGGCAGCATGGCCGGCACGCTGGAAATCATCGCGCGCGGTGACCGCACCGCCACCTTCGAGCTGGGTGCGCTGTCGGCCGACGGGCGCCTGCCCGAGCAGGTGGTGATCGACGTGTCGGCGGCGCCGAACGCGGCCGGGCAGGGCGCGGTGGCGACGATCTACTTCAACGATTTCCTGCTCGGCGCGCGGGTCCTGAACACCGACGGCAAGCCGCAGCGGCTGGTCGCGCGGGTGCCCGCCTACGTGCTGGCGGCCCGCAACGAAGTGCGGGTGAGCTTCCTGCGCCAACCCGCGCGCCCGTATTGCCATGACCCGGCCACGGCCTTCCCGGTGTCGATCCTGCCCAGCAGCCACCTCAAGCTGGCCAAGCGCGACCTGGGGAACAGCTTCGTCGCCGCCGCCAGCCGGCTGGCGCACACGAACGACGTGTTCGTGCCCAAGGATTGGTTGCAGCAGGCGCCGGCGTCGCTGTCCACGGTGATCGCCATCGCCAGTGCCACGGGCGTCTCGCCGCAAGCGGCGCGCATGCAGGTGGCCGAGGCCGGCGCGGCGATCAAGCCGGAACACCCGTACGTGGCATTCGCATTGGCGCCGTCGGGCGTCACCCCGGCGGCGCTGGACGGCGGCCACCTGGTGGTGGCCGGCAAGCCGCAGCCGCTGCTGGACCTGGCCGGGTTGGACCATGCCGCCGTGGTGCAGGTGGTGTCGGCTGGCGGCCACACCGGCGTGCTCTACAACACCCTGGGCAGCAGCGCGCCGTCGCTGGACGAGCCGTTCCGGCTGCTGCGCGGCGACCTGGCGGTGCTGGACGGCAGCGGCCGGGTCAGCGACTTCGACAGCCAGGACCCCTACGGCGCGCGCATGGCCGCCGAAGGCGACCCGCAGCCGTGGTGGCGCCAGCATATGGTGTGGCTGCTGCTGCTGGTCGGCGTGGTCGTGTTCATGCTGCTGGCCGCGCGCGTGGCCCAGGTGCGCCGTCGCCGCGCCGCCGCCAGCCAGGGGCATTGACCGGCGGTGAGCAGCCTGTTCTGGAACGTCTGGCTGGGCAATTACTACGCCGCCCTCGAATCGGTGGCGGTGGTGGTTGCCGTGCTGATCCTGATCTCCAGCCTCGATGACCTGTTCATCGACGCCTGGTACTGGGTCCGCGAGAGCTGGCGCACGCTGACGTTGAAGAAGCGCGCTGGCTACCGGCCGCTGACCCAGCAGGACCTGCTGCAGCGGCCGGAGCAGCCGCTGGCGATCATGGTGCCGGCGTGGATGGAATACGACGTCATCGCGCAGATGGTCGAGAACATGATCGACGTGCTCGATTACCACGAGTACGTCGTCTTCGTCGGCACCTACCCCAACGACGCGCAGACCATCGCCGAGGTGGAGCGCATGCAGCGGCGCTACCGCCGCCTGCAACGGGTGCAGGTGCCGCACGCCGGCCCGACCAGCAAGGCCGACTGCCTGAACTGGCTGGTGCTGGCGATCTTCGAGTACGAGCGGCGCAACGGTGTCGAGTTCGCCGGCGTGATCCTGCACGACAGCGAGGACGTGCTGCACCCGATGGAGCTGAAGTTCTTCAACTACCTGCTGCCGCGCAAGGACATGATCCAGCTGCCGGTGACCTCGCTGGACCGCGAGTGGTACGAACTGGTGGCCGGCGTCTACATGGACGAGTTCGCCGAATGGCACGCCAAGGACCTGGTGGTGCGCGAGAGCGTGTCCGGCATGGTGCCGTCGGCCGGCGTGGGCACCTGCTTCTCGCGGCGCGCGCTGCTGGCGCTGAACGAGCAGACCGGCAACCAGCCGTTCAACACCGAGAGCCTGACCGAGGACTACGACGTCGGCGCGCGCCTGGCGGCGATGGGCATGCAGTCGATCTTCGCCCGCTTCCCGGTGCAGTTCCGCGTGCGGCGGCCGTCGTGGTTCGGCTGGGGCCCGGTGCGCGAGCGCACGGTGAGCATGGCGCTGTGCGTGCGCGAGTATTTCCCCGACAACTTCCGCGCCTCCTACCGGCAGAAGGCGCGCTGGGTGCTGGGCATCGGCCTGCAGAGCTGGGAGACGCTGGGCTGGCGCGGCTCGCTGGCGACCAAGTACCTGCTGGCGCGCGACCGCAAGGGCATCGTCACCTCGTTCGTCAGCATCGTCGCCTACGTGATCTTCCTGCAGCTGCTGCTGTTCTGGGGGCTGCGCGCGGCCGGGCTGTGGAGCCTGCAGTTCCCGACCATCTTCCAGGCCGGCACCTGGCAGATGGACATCGCCCTGTTCACCACCGCCGCGCTGGCGATGCGGGTGGTGCAGCGGTTCTATTTCGTCAACCGGCTCTACGGCTGGGAACACGCGCTGATGTCGATCCCGCGGATGGTGGTCGGCAACGTGGTCAACTTCATGGCCGCGGCGCGCGCGTGGCGCGTGTTCCTGCTGTACCTGCTGTTCGGCAAGCGCATGGTGTGGGACAAGACCATGCACGACTTCCCGTCGGCATCGCAGCTGGTGCACACGCGCAAGCGCCTGGGCGAACTGCTCACCACCTGGCAGGCGATCGCCCCCGAGCGCGTGGAGCAGGCCCTGCAGCAACAGGAAGGCGGGCGCCAGCAGCCGCTGGGGCGGATCCTCGTGTCGCAGGGTTGGCTGGACGACGAGACCCTGGCCGAGGCCATCGCCTTCCAGGGCGACCTGCACCGCGCCAGCATCGACGTGGACTACCTGCGGCAGGGGCAATTCCCGCTGCCGGTCGAGAACTGCGTGCACTGGCGCCTGCTGCCGCTGCCGACCGGAACCACGGACGTATTGCGCGTGGCCGTGGCCAACCCGCTGGCCAAGGCCACGCTGGAGCAGCTGCGGCAACTGGCCGGCGTCACCCGGGTCGAGCAGGAAGTGGCCCGCGAAAGCGAGATCAACGCCGGGCTGCGCCTGATCAACGGCGACAACTGGCGCATCGACAGCGTGCCGCTGCTCGGCGACCTGCTGGTGGAGATGAAGCTGATCGACCATGACCGCTTCGAGATGGTGCTGAGCGACTACCGCCCGCAGCGCGACGGCCGCATCGGCGACTACCTGGTGCGCAAGGGCGTGGCCACCGAACAGGCGGTGGCGCGGGCAATGGAGGAACAGCGGCTGCGTTCCCGGCGGATGGAACAGGCAGCGCAGGGGGCACGGCTGGCATGAGGATATCCACGCTTTCCACCGTGATCGCCCTGGCATTGGCGATGGCGGCACCGGTGCTGGCTGCCGAAGAGCTGCCATTGACGGGCACCGCCTATCGCATTGCCGAGGAGGCCTATGCCGCCTATGCGCGCGGCGACTACGCGCGGGCGACGGAGCAGGCGCGGGAGGCGGTGCGCCTGCGGCCGGACGTGGCCCGGCTGCATGACCTGCTGCGCAGCGCGGAGGCTGCGCGCGCCGCGAGTGCATCGGGCGCATCGGGCAAGCGGTCGCTGCCCGCGGCGAAAACGCCCGCGCAGCTGCGCGAGGAGCATGCCTGGCAGGCGGCCGACGGCGCCTACAAGGCCTACAACGAGGGCCGCTTCGCCGATGCCGAGCAGGGCGCGCGGCAGTCGCTGCAGTTGCAGGCGGACAACGCGGCCATGCACGTCCTGCTGGTCCATGCGCTGGACAAGCAGGACAAGCTGCGGGAGGCGGCGACGGCGGCGGAACAGGGCGTCGCCGGATTCCCCGACGACGAATCGCTGCTGGCCCTGCGCGACCGTCTGCATCGGCGCATGGCCGCCGGGCCCGCGAACGCGGCCTGGGCCATGCTCCAGCGCAAGGACTACGACGGCGCATCGGCGGCCGCCGGCGAAGCGGTCGGGTATGCGCCGGACATCCCCAGTTACTGGTACCTCCAGGTTGGTGCATTGCTGATGCAGGGGCGCGACGCCGATGCCGACGCGGTCGCGTCGCGTGCACTGGAACAGGATGGGCAGGATGCCTTCGCCCTGATCCTGCGTGCCTATGCACGGGCGCGCGGGCACGACATGGCGGCGGCGCAGGCCGACATGGAGCTGGCGCTGCGGCAGGACTGGCTGTCGGAACAGGAAGCCGAACGGATACGCCTCGTCGCGCAGGACATCGCCGGCGGCGACATCGCCAAGGGCAGCCCCGAGGTCTTCTGTACCGGCGAGCAGGAGGACATGCGCTGCAGCGTGGAACCGGCCGGCAGCGGCACCAACCTGGCCGGTCCCGGTTATGAAGCGGCAACCGCGTTCTATGCCGCCCAGGCGCGCAGGGACTTCGCGGCGGCGGCAACGCATGCGCGCCAGGCGCTGGCGGCCGACGGCGGCAATGCGGCCTACCGGGTGATGCTGGCCGATGCGCTGGCCATGTCCGGCCAGACCGGGCCGGCGCGCGCGGAACTGGCCGCGTTGTCCGCGCAGGGGGCGTTGGCCGACGAACAGTTGCTGGCGGCGGCCTATGCCGCGCAGCGGGCCAACGAGAATGCGCTGGCCTCGAGCTGGTTCAGGCAGGCGGTGGACGCCATCGACGCCGGGCGGCTGCGGGAGGACGCGGAAGCCCGGAGGAACATCACCGGGGTGGTGTCCGACCTGGAGAGGACGTGGGGCTTCAATGCCGCGCTCGGCTTCGGCACCGTGGGCGTGATGAGCCCGGCCTTCGCCCCTTCGCTGAGCGCAAGGCGCGCGCTGCAGTCCAGCGAGGAGCTGTACTGGCGCCCGCCGGGGATCGGCAACCGCAACGGCACGCGGGTGGAACTGTTCGTGCGCATGGGCCAGACCCTGTACGACGGCACCGGCGGGGCGACGGGAGCGGGCACCAACCAGGTGGTGGTGGGCGCGCGCTGGAAGCCGCTGCGGCAGCAGAACGTGGTCCTCGGGCTGGAGCACTTCGTCGATGCCGGGCAATACGCGCGCCGCGATTGGCTGGCGCGGGTGGCCTGGTCCGACGGCAACGGCGGCAGCTTCCGCGACGATGCCCGGTCCTGGGGCTATTGGAACGCCTATGCCGAGGCCGACCGCTTCCTCCAGAGTTCGCAGACGCTGGGCACGCTGAACCTCGCCGTGGGCAGGGCCTATCGCCTCGACCGGCTTTGCACGAACTGCGCCGGCATCGTGCATGTCTCGGCCAATGCCGATTACGACAGCGAGCTGGCCCGGAAGGCGACCCTGGGCGCAGGCCCCGGGGTGTCGCTGCGCCGCTGGTTCCGCGGGGACACGTACCACTCGCCGCGCTCGTCCATCGAGCTGAACCTGCAATACCGGGTGCGCCTGGCCGGGGACGACCGGTCGCGGGGCGTCTTCGCGGGCCTGTATTTTTCATATTGACGGAAGGAATCCCTGATGCACGAGCATCGATGGTCGATGAAGGGCCTGGCCAGGTGGGTGCCGGTGGCGGCGCTGCTGTGCCTGCCGGTGGCGGCGGGCGCACAGAAGGGGAATGCGGCCGACGACGTCGCACGCCTGTATGCGTTGCCGCCCGCCGGCTTCATCCATGTGCGAGTGGTCAACGCCGGTTCCGTGCCGGTGGCGGTGCAGGTGGGCGAGCAGCGCGTCGAGAGGCTGTCCACGGCCGGGCGCATGGCATCGGATTATTTCGCGCAGCCGGGCGGCGGCGACTTCCAGGTGCGTGTCGATGGAAAGCGCGTCCGCGTGGACCAGCCGGCGCCGCAGGGCGGGTTCGTCACCCTGCTGCTGAAGGACGGCGGCACGCCGTCCGCGGACGTGGTCGTGGACAAGGCGGCCAGCGGCGCCGAGTTGAAGGCGCAGTTGACCCTGTACAACCTGATCCGCGGATGCACGGCGGAGCTGCGGCTTGCCGCCGGTGCGGTCGTGCTGCCGTCGGTATCCGCGTTTTCAAGCGAGGTCCGTGCGGTCAATCCGGTGGCTGCGCAGTTGACCGGGGGATGCGGCGACGTGGCATCGGCACCCTTGCAGCTGCCTGCGCTGCGGGCGGGGGACCGCTACAGCCTGTTCCTGTTCGGTCCGGCCGGTGCTCCCGTGCTCAAGGGCCAGCAGGCGCGTACCGAACCCTATCGATGATGCAGGCCACGACCGGGCGGGGCCCCGGCCGTGGCAGATGACAGGAAACAACCGATGTTCAGATCAAGCACGCTTTCCCGTCCGTATGGATGGGGCGTCATGGGGATCCTGCTGGCGCTTGCCGCCAGCATCCCGGCCCACGCCCAGTCCGCGCTGGTCGGCAAGGAGGGCTGGGTGTTCTATGCCGGGGACGACATCCTCCATTCGGACATGCAGGCCGTGCACCGCAACGTGGCGTTGATGCGCGACGCCGGGGAGCAGCTGCAGGCGGACGGCGTGGGACTGGTGGTGGTCGTGGTTCCGCTCAAGGCGCGGCTTGCGCAGCAGAAGCTGCCGGAGGGCGTCACGCTGGGCGATGCGGTGCAGGAGCGCTATGCCGCGATCATGCGCGAATTCGCCGCCGCCGGGGTCGTGGCGACCGACGCGATGCAGGCGCTGGCGGCCGTGCAGGCGCAGGGCATGCCGGCGTTCTTCAGGACCGATTCGCACTGGACGGCCTGGAGCGCGGAGGCCACCGGCATGGCGACCGCGGAGCTGATCAAGCGCCATTGGTCGCTGTCGGGCCAGCCCGGCACCGGCAAACGGCTGGGGCCCTGGGTCAAGGAGCGCCGCTTCAGCGACCTGGCCGACCTGATGGGGGCCGCGCAGCGCAAGGCCATCGGCCCGGAGGTATTCACCATCCGCAACCCGGACGCCGAAGGCGGGCTGCTGGACGACGACGTCGCCGTGGTGCACGTGGTGGGGAACAGCAGTGCCCAGCCCTACCTGGGGTTCTCCCAGGCGCTGTCGAACGGCATCGACCGCCCCGTCGGCCTGTCGTGGAAGTACGGCAACTTCGGGCCGTGGGCGGTGCTCCTGGAATACCTGGAGTCGCCGGAGTTCAGGGAGCATCGGCCGCAGGTGCTGGTGTGGCAGCTGGACGAGTCGCAGATGCTGTATGGCCCGGATGCGCCGGGGCAGTGGGACAACGCCTCGACCATGAGCGAACAGCAGTGGCGGCAGCGTCTGCGCGGCGCGCTGGGGCAGTGAACCGATGACCACGCGACCTGCCGCGCCGGCGCCCCTGCCGGCCGCGGTTCCGCCAAACATGCACCGCCCCACCGCGTGGGTGGTCCTCGTGTTGCTGTTCGCGGGCTTCTGCTCGGGAATCGGGCTGCTGGCCAATGCCCGCATGGCCGGGGGAACACTGGCACCCGCGCGCTGGCTCGACGGCGAGGCCGGGAAGACGGTCAACCAGGCGCTGAAGCTGCCGCTGCAGCCGCAGGTGGACGCGCACGTGGCGGCATTGCGCTACCGCCTGCTCGGCGATGCCGGCCCGCAGGTCGTGCTGGGGTGCCCGGGCTGGTTGTTCTACCGCGATGGCCTGCGCCCACCGGCGGGGCAGGGCGAGGACGCCTTTGCCGCCCGCGTGCGCCTGATGCGCCACTGGTCGCGGCAACTGCGGACCGGCGGCATGCAGCTGATGGTCGTGGTGGTGTCGGACAAATCGCGGATCGAGCAGGCGCACACCTGTGGCCTGCCCTATTCCGAGCAGGCGCGGCAACGCCTCGGCCAGTGGCAGGCGGCCCTGGACGAGGCCGGCGTGCCCACGGTGGACCTCCTGCCGGTACTCGGGGACGGCCGGGTGCAGGGCTTCTTCCGTACCGACGTGCACATGAACCGGACCGGCGCGCAGTTGGCCGCCGACGCGGTCGCGGGAACGGCGCTGTCCCTGCTCGGCGGCAAGGGAACGCAGCGGTTCGAGGTGTCGACGGCGGATGCCCCCGAGCCGCGGATGGGCGACCTGATCGTGCTGGCCGGCCTGGAGCATGCCCCGGCGGCGTGGCGCCCGGCGCTGGACATGGAGGTGCCGCAAACGATGGTTCCGGTGCACGACGGCGGTCTGCTCGACGATGCGCCGCCGGTGGAGGTGCTGTTGCTGGGCAGTTCCAACAGCCTGCGCAGCCTGTTCGCCGAGCGCCTGGGCAATGCGCTGGGGCGCGAGGTATGGAACCAGAGCCGGGACGGCGGGCAGTTCGCCGGCGCCCTGCTGGAGGCATGGCCGCAGCGCGGGCAGTGGCCGGCCAGCCTGAAGCTGGTCATCTGGGAGTTCTCGGAAATGGCGCTGTCGCTGCCGTTGACCGACGAAGAGCGGGCCGCACTGGCCGATATCGAATAAGCGCGGGCGACGATGCTGTTCAATTCCTTCCTGTTCCTGTTGATCTTCCTGCCGGTCGCGCTGGGCATGCACTACCTGCTCGGCGCGTTGCGGCCGAAGCTGGCCGCGCTCTGGCTGTGCGTGGCGTCCCTGCTGTTCTACGGCTGGTGGAACCCGCAGTTCGTGCTGCTGCTGTCCGGGTCGATCCTGTTCAACTACCTGGCGAGCCTGGCCATCCTCGCGCTGGCCGCGCGGCCGCGCATGCAGACGCTGGCGACCGGCCTGGCCGTCGCCGCCGACCTGCTGATGCTGGTGCATTACAAGTACTTCGCGTCGATGGTGAATTTCGTCCACGACCTGGGCTTCGCCGTCGGGCCGATGGATGCGCTGATCCTGCCGCTGGGCATTTCCTTCTTCACCTTCACCCAGATCGGCTACCTGCTGGATTGCCGGTCCGGCTCGGCCAATGACCGCAGCCCGCTCAGCTACGTGCTGTTCGTGACCTTCTTCCCGCACCTGATCGCCGGCCCGATCCTGCACCACAAGGAGATGATGCCGCAGTTCAGCAAGGTCGAGACCTACCGCTTCAGCGCCGACAACCTGTCGGTGGGCGGCATGCTGTTCGTGATCGGCCTGGCCAAGAAGGTGCTGCTGGCCGATGGCATCGCGCCGTACGCCGATGCGGGCTTCGCCGACACCGGCGGCCTGCAGTTGTGGGGGGCATGGGCCGCCGCGCTGAGCTATGCGCTGCAGGTGTATTTCGACTTTTCCGGTTATTCGGACATGGCGCTGGGGCTGGCGCGGATGTTCGGCATCCGTTTCCCGCTGAACTTCAATTCGCCGTACAAGGCCACCAGCATCATCGACTTCTGGGCGCGCTGGCACATCACCCTGACGCGCTACATCACCGCCTACCTCTACTACCCGCTGGCGATGGCGGTCACCCGCTGGCGCACCCGCCACGGCCGCGCCAACGGGCCCGGCGCGGCGCGCACGCCGGGCGGGTTCTGCATGCTGATCGTGCTGCCCACCACCTTCGCGATGGGGCTGGCGGGCGTCTGGCACGGGGCGGGCATGCAGTTCCTGGTGTTCGGGCTGCTGCATGCCGCCTACCTGTCGATCAACCACGCATGGCGGCTGCTGCGCGGCGGCAAGCCGGCGGCACTGCAGCAGGGCCACTGGCTGCAACGGGCCGGCTACGTGCTGCTGACCTTCGTCGCGGTGCTGGTGGCGCAGGCCTTCTTCCGCGCCGACGGCGTGGCCGATGCGTGGCGCCTGGTGCAGGGCATGGCCGGCCTGCACGGCTGGGAGGGTCTCGGCCACCTGCAGGGCGTCGCCGGGCTCGGCTTCGCCGACGGGTGGCGGCTGCTGGTCGGGCACCACCTGCAGGGGCTGTACCTGGCCGGGCTGCTGGGCATCGTCTGGCTGGCGCCGAACGTGCACCAGATCATGGGCGTGTATTCGCCCGCGCTGGCCAGGCCGGACCCGCCGGCGCGCACATGGATGCGCTGGCAGCCCAACGTGGCGTGGCTGATGGTGATGCTGCTGTTGCTGGCGCTGTGCCTGCTCAACCTGCACAAGGAAGCCCGCTTCCTTTACTTCCAGTTCTGAACGAGGTGAAACCGACATGGACATGCTTGCCCTGCAAAACCAACTGATCGACACCATCGAGGCGGTCATCGGCGTGCGCGTGCAGCCCGACGAATACATGGAGCCGCTGTTCGATTCCATGTCCAAGGTGCAGCTGATGGTCGAGGTGAAGGACCGCCTCGGCGTCACCCTGCCGGTGGACGAGATAGACATGCTGGTCGAGTCGGTGCAGGTGCTGGCCGACTACGTCGCCGCGCGCGGCAAGCGCTGACCCAGGGTTACAGGACGGAGCCGCACGCATGCGTTTCGATTTCGATGACTGCCGGTTTGTCGAGCTGGACGTGGCCCGGCAGGCGCCTGCGCTGCATGGCGCCGAAGGGGTGATGGACTGGACCGGCCTGCACCTGGCGACCGAGCGCTGGATGGAGCGGGCGCGGGCCGCCGGGATCGGCGCCGGCCATGCCGTGGTCATCAGCGGGCACAAGGAGATGGCGTTCGTGGTGGCCATGCTGGGCTGCCTGCAGCTGGGCGCGGCCTACGTGCCGGTGGATACCATCAACCCGGCGGCGCGGCTGCACAGGATCACCGGCCTGGTGCATGCGCAGGCGGTCTATGACGCCGCGGCGGACGCGTTCCTGCCGGGCGTGGCCGAACCCCGGCCGCTGGCCGAACCCGGCCTGGCCTACGTGATGTTCACCTCCGGCAGCACCGGCGACCCGAAAGGCGTGCAGATCGGCCGGGACAGCGTGGCGCTGTTCGCCGGCTGGATCCGCGACTGCCTGGCGCTGGGCACCGCGCCGGCGCTGATGAACCAGATGCTGTTCAGCTTCGACTTCTCGCTGTTCGACCTGTGCGGCGCGCTCGCGCTGGGCGGCAGTTGCGCACTGTGCCCGCGCGAGGTCATCGCCGACAGCGAGCGCTTCATCGACCGCCTGCAGCAGGCACAGGTGGCGGTGTGGGCCTCGACCCCGTCCTTCGTGCGCCAGCAGATGCTGAATCCCCGTTTCGATGCGGCGCACCTGCCGGCGCTGCGCGTGTTCGTGTTCGGCGCCGAATCGCTGACCCCGCGCGTGGCCGAGGAGTTGTGGGCGCGCTTCCCGCAGGCGCGCATCATCAATTCCTACGGGCCCACCGAGGCCACCTGTTCCACCACCTGGGTGGAAATCGGCCCGGCCCTGCGCGCCGCCGCGCCCAACCCGTTCCCGGTCGGCGTGGCCAAGCCCTATGCGGAGGTATTCATCGACGACGGTGAAATCTGCATGGCGGGCGACCACGTGATGCGCGGCTACCTCGAACGCCCGGACCTGGATGCCGGCGTGTTGTTCGAGCACAAGGGCAAGCGCGCCTACCGCAGCGGCGACCTCGGCGACATGGATGCGCAGGGGCGGGTCCATTTCCGCGGGCGCAAGGACGACCAGATAAAGTTGAACGGCTACCGCATCGAACTGGCCGAGGTGGATGCGGCCCTGTCCGCGTTGCCCGGCGCCATCGCCGGGGCGACGATGGTGCTGCGGCGCCCGGACGGCTCGCCGATGCGGATGGTGGGCTTCATCGAGCTTGCGCAGCCGGGGGAGGGCGCCGTGCAGCCGCTGCCTGCCCCGCTCCAGGACTGGAAGGCGCTGCTGGCGCAGCGCGTGCCTGCCTACATGGTGCCCTCGGAACTGCTGGTGCTGGGCAGCCTGCCTTCCACCGCCAGCGACAAGGTGGATCGCAAGCAGCTGGAGCAGTGCTACGCGCAGGCGCGCGCGGCCGGAAGCATGCGACGCTGACCCGGTCGGCCGCCGCTGCGGGGAGGCCGCTTCAGAGGTTCCACCGGCGCCGCAAGGCCCGTGCCTCGGGGCTGCCCTGGGTGAGCCACGGTTCCAGTGCGTACGCCAGTATGTTGTCGGCGCCGCTGTCGCGTGCCCATTGCAGCTGGCGCTTCACGCGGTTGAAATCGGCGCTCTCGGCCTTGAAGTCGCTGCCGTCGCCGATGGTGTCCGGGTGCTGGTGGAACAGCTCGACGATGACGTCGAAGCCGATCCCGCGCTGCCGGAACAGGGCCAGCAGCGGCTCCAGCGCGTGCAGGTTGGCCTCGCCGGCGGCGCCGACCCCGTCCTGCACCATCGGGCGCAGCTCCAGCTCTTCCAGCAGGTAGGCCCACAGCGCGGTCAGCTTGCCGTTGCCGGGCAGCCGGCTGTAGTAGGTGGAAATGGCACAGTCGCCGCCGCGCTGCTGCGCGGCCTCCTGCAGCCCGTGCAGCCAGTCGCGCAGCCATTGCAGGCGTGCCGGCGAAGTCCAGTGGTACTGCTCCAGTTCGTAGGGCAGGTACCAGCCGGCGAAGCGGTTGCGGAGCGGCAGTCGCGATTGCTGCAGCCAGTCGCGGGCGCGCTGCAGGCTGCCGGAGAAGAATGCCCGCAACTGCGCGTCGTCGCCGCCGATGGCCTGCCACCACGCATGCTCGAAGGGCAGGCCCACGCGCACGTCGATGCCGGCGCCGTCGGCGGCCTTGAACAACAGGGCGAGGCTGGTGTCGGACAGCTGCCAGTCCCCTTCTTCGCCACCGAGGATGCCGGCCCATTGCAGCACCAGCTGCCGGCACCCCGCGCGCCGGGCCAGCTTCATCGAGCGCTGCCAGTCCGACGCGGTCCACGACAGGTGTTCCAGCCACGGTTGCAGGAAGGTGCCGTCCACCTGTTCCGGCTGCGAGCAGCCCGGCAGGGCGGACAGCGCCGCCGCGGGGGGTGCCAGCATGGCCAGTTTCAGCAATCGCCTGCGGGTGCTGGAAACCCGGTCGGGCGGGGAGGCGGCGTCGTTCATCGGTCGCGTGGCTTGACGGGGCGATTGCCGGAATCATTGCAGGCCGGATGGTAACCGGGGGATGTCACTCCAGTGCGAAGCGCAGCACGAACAATCCCGCCACCAGCCACAGCGCCGGCCGCGCCTCGCGCCAGCGGCCGGTGCCCGCCTTCAGCGCGGCATAGGCGATGAAGCCGAACGCCAACCCGTTGGCGATGGAGTAGGTGAACGGCATCGCCAGCGCGCACAACGCCGCCGGCACCGATTCGGTCAGGTCGCCCCATTCCACGTTGACCAGTTCGCGCAGCATCAGCCCGGCCACGAACAGCAGCGCCGGCGCGGTGGCGTAGGCCGGCACCATCGCCGCCAGCGGCGAGAACAGCAGCGCGGCCAGGAACAACGCGGCGACCACCAGCGCGGTCAAGCCGGTGCGGCCGCCGACCTGCACGCCCGAGGCGCTCTCGGCGAACGCGGTGGTGGAACTGGTACCGAGCAGCGAGCCAGAGACAATTGCGGTGCTGTCGGCCAGCAGCGCGCGGCCGAAGCGCTTCCTGCCATCGGCCAGGTCCAGCAGGCCGGCGCGGCCGACCACGCCGTACAGGGTGCCGGTGGCGTCGAACACTTCGACCAGCACGAACACCAGCACCACCTGCAACAACACCGCCAGCGGCGCGCCGCCGTCGTGGTGCAGCAGGCCGGGCAGGTCCAGTTGCAGGAAGGTCGGCGCGAGGTTTGGCGGCAGCGACACCAGCCCGTGGTAGCGCACGTCGCCGATCAACCAGCCGGCGGCGGTGACGACGAGGATGCCGATCAGGATCGCGCCATGCACCTTGCGCGCTTCCAGCACCGCGATCAGCAGGAAGCCGGCCAGCGCCAGCAACGGCGGCGCGGCATCGAGCTTGCCGAGCGCCACCATCGTGTCGGCGTTGGCGACGATCACCCCGGATTTCTGCAGCGCGATGATCGCCAGGAACAGGCCGATGCCGGCGACGATCGCCGAGCGCAGCGAAGTCGGGATGCCGGCCACCAGCCACGCGCGGATGCCGCTGAGCGACAGCAACAGGAACACGATGCCGGAGATGAACACCGCCGCCAGCGCCTGTTGCCACGGCAGCCCGGCCGCGCCGACCACGGTGAAGGCGAAGAACGCGTTCAGGCCCATGCCCGGCGCCATGCCGACCGGGAAGTTCGCCGCCAGCGCCATCACCGCCGAGCCGATCGCCGCGGCCAGACAGGTGGCGACGAACACCGCGCCCGGGTCCATGCCGGTGGTGCCGAGGATGTCCGGGTTGACGAAGACGATGTAGGACATCGTCAGGAAGGTGGTCAGCCCGGCCAGCACCTCGGTGCGGATGTTGGTGCCGTGCTGGCTGAGCTTGAACAGGCGGTCGGGGAGGGACATGGGAGGGATTCGGGAGAGGCTGGGGAAGGAACCCTTCTCCCATCGGGAGAAGGTGCCCGAAGGGCGGATGAGGGGCGAACGGAGTCCATGATGGTTGAACCAACGGGACTCCATTGCCCCTCACCCCAACCCCCGCTTCGCGCCCCGGCCCTTGTGCTGACACAAGGGCGTTCCAGGGGCAACGAACCGGTGGTTCGTAAGCTGCCCCTCTCACCCCGGAGGGAGAGGGGCTGAAGCAGCTTGAGGGGGGCTTTGAAAAGCAGACGGCCGCATCGCTGCGGCCGTCCGGGTACTGCTTACTTCAACGCCTTGAAGCGCAGGCGCTTGGGACCGGCGTCGTCGCCGAGGCGGCGCTTCTTGTCCTCTTCGTACTCGCGGTAGTTGCCCTGGAAGAACTCCACGTGCGAGTCGCCCTCGAAGGCGATGATGTGGGTGGCGATGCGGTCCAGGAACCAGCGGTCGTGCGAGATCACGAAGGTGTTGCCGGGGAACTCCAGCAGCGCGTCTTCCAGCGCGCGCAGGGTCTCGATGTCGAGGTCGTTGGACGGTTCGTCGAGCAGCAGCACGTTGCCGCCCTGCAACAGGGTCTTGGCCATGTGCAGGCGCCCACGCTCGCCGCCGGACAGCGAGCCGACCATCTTCTGCTGGTCCTGGCCCTTGAAGTTGAAGCGGCCGATGTAGGCGCGCGACTGGATCTCGGTGCCGTTGATGTTGAGGATGTCCAGGCCGCCGGAGATTTCCTGGAAGACGTTGTGGTTGCCTTCCAGCTTCTCGCGGCTCTGGTCCACGTAGGACAGCTGCACCGTCGGCCCGATCACGATCTCGCCCGAGTCCGGCTTCTCCTGCCCGGTGATCATCTTGAACAGCGTGGACTTGCCGGCGCCGTTCGGGCCGATGATGCCGACGATCGCGCCCGGCGGGATGATCATCGACAGGTTGTCGATCAGCAGGCGGTCGCCGAACTTCTTGGAGACGCCCTTGAACTCCATCACCGAATTGCCCAGGCGCTCGCCCGGCGGGATGAAGATTTCGTTGGTCTCGTTGCGCTTCTGGTAGTCGACGCTCTGCAGCTCTTCCAGCCGCGCCAGGCGCGCCTTGCCCTTGGAACGGCCGCCCTTGGCATTCTGCCGCGACCACTCCAGTTCCTTCTGGATCGCCTTCTGGCGGGCCTTTTCCTGGTTCTCTTCCTGCTTCAGGCGCTCGTCCTTCTGCTCCAGCCACTGCGTGTAGTTGCCCTTCCACGGAATGCCGCGGCCGCGGTCCAGTTCGAGGATCCACTCGGCGGCGTTGTCGAGGAAGTAGCGGTCGTGGGTGACCGCCACCACGGTGCCGGTATAGCGGTGCAGGAACTGCTCCAGCCATTCCACCGATTCGGCGTCGAGGTGGTTGGTCGGTTCGTCGAGCAGCAGCATGTCCGGCTTCTGCAGCAGCAGGCGGCACAGCGCGACGCGGCGCTTTTCACCACCCGAAAGCTTGCCGATCACCGCGTCCCACGGCGGCAGGCGCAGCGCGTCGGCGGCCACGTCCAACTGCTGTTCGACGGTATGCGCGTCGCCGGCGGCGAGGATCGCCTCCAGCCGCTCCTGTTCCTTGGCCAGCGCGTCGAAATCCGCGCCTTCCTCGGCATAGGCGGCGTACACCGCTTCCAGCGCGGCCTGCGCCTGCAGCACGTCGCCGACGCCTTCCTCCACGGCCTGGCGCACGCTGTGTTCCGGGTTCAGCTCCGGCTCCTGCGCCAGATAGCCGACCTTGATGCCGGGCTGCGGGCGGGCCTCGCCTTCGAAGTCCTGATCGACGCCGGCCATGATCTTGAGCACGGTGGACTTGCCGGCGCCGTTCAGGCCCAACAGGCCGATCTTGGCGCCCGGGAAGAACGACAGCGAGATGTCCTTGATGATCTGCCGCTTGGGCGGGACCACCTTGCTGACGCGGTTCATGGTGTAGATGTATTGCGAGGACATGACGTCTCCGTAGCGCACGCCCGCGCCCGGTCCGCAAGGCGGACGAGCCCGAGGCAAAAGGGAATGGGCGATTATAGCGGGAAGCCGCCCGGCGCCGGCGGCCGCGCGCGGCTGGCCGCTGGATGAATGGCGCCGGCGGTAAGCGTTTCCAGCCGGAAACCGTTCAGATCGCGTGAGCATGATGGAAACCGTCCATCAACACCGCGAGGGCCACCATGAAGATGCACCGACTTGCAGTCGCCGCGATGACCACCCTGCTGGCCTTCGGCGCCACCGCCCCGGCCTTCGCCGCCGGCGACCGCGACCATGACCGCGGCCGCCACGGCTGGGACGACCGCGGTCGCGGCCACGGCCACGACCGGGGCTGGCGGGGCGACCGCCGCGACTGGCGCGACGACCGCCGCCATTACAACGCCGGCTACCGCGAGGGCTACCGCGACGCCCGCCACAACGACCGCCGCTACTACGCCCCGCCGCCGCGCGTGGTCTACCGCCCGTACGGGTTCGAGCGCGGCTACCGCTACAGCAACTACTACGGCGGCCCGGTCTACGTGGTCAACGACTACGACCGCTACCACGTGCGCCGCCCGCCGCACGGCCACCGCTGGATCCGCGACGACCGCGGCAACCTGCTGATGGTGGCCATCGCAACCGGCATCATCGCCGACATCGTGTTCAACCATTGAGCCGGCGGTAGTGTCCAAGACGAAGGCGCCGCAGGGCGCCTTCGTCGTTTCCGTGCGCCCGCAGGGGGCCGGGGTGGGGCGGTGAAGGAAGCGCTACAATCGGCCCTTCCCCCGCCCCCCTTCCAGGAGCCGAGATGTTCCCGCGTGACGCCCGTATCGAGTCCTACGACCCCGAGTTGGCCCAGGCCATCGCCGCCGAATGCCAGCGCCAGGAAGACCATGTCGAGCTGATCGCCAGCGAGAACTACGCCAGCCCGCGGGTGATGGAAGCGCAGGGCAGCCAGCTCACCAACAAGTACGCCGAGGGCTACCCGGGCAAGCGCTACTACGGCGGCTGCGAGTACGTGGACATCGCCGAGAAGCTGGCCATCGACCGCCTCAAGCAGTTGTTCGGCGCCGATTACGCCAACGTGCAGCCGCACAGCGGCTCGCAGGCCAACCAGGCCGTGTACTTCGCGCTGCTGCAGCCGGGCGACACCATCCTGGGCATGAGCCTGGCCCATGGCGGCCACCTGACCCACGGCGCCAAGGTCAATGCCTCGGGCAAGATCTTCAACGCCGTGCAGTACGGGGTGAACGAGCAGGGCCTGATCGACTACGACGAAGTCGAGCGGCTGGCGCTGGAACACAAGCCGAAGATGGTCGTGGCCGGTTTCTCGGCCTATTCGCAGATCGTCGACTGGGCGCGCTTCCGCGCCATCGCCGACAAGGTCGGCGCCTACCTGTTCGTGGACATGGCGCACGTGGCCGGCCTGGTCGCCGCCGGCGTCTACCCGAATCCGATCGAACACGCCCACGTGGTCACCTCGACCACCCACAAGACCCTGCGCGGCCCGCGCGGCGGCATCATCATCGCCAAGGGCGCCGGCGAGGAAATCGAGAAGAAGCTGCAGTCGATCGTGTTCCCGGGCATCCAGGGCGGCCCGCTGATGCATGTCATCGCCGCCAAGGCGGTGGCCTTCAAGGAAGCGCTGGAGCCGGAGTTCAAGGCCTACCAGCAGCAGGTGGTGAAGAACGCGCAGGCGATGGCCGACACGCTGATCGCGCGCGGCTACAAGATCGTCTCCGGCGGCACCCAGAACCACCTGATGCTGG